>Ga0302314_10013733_pt1 | contig 13900 bp, 9 predicted proteins | sample III_Palsa_N2_3_FD_200533 | JGI IMG/M metagenome (GOLD analysis project Ga0302314, IMG submission 200533) | Peat permafrost microbial communities from Stordalen Mire near Abisko, Sweden - III_Palsa_N2_3 | ecosystem: Environmental > Terrestrial > Soil > Palsa > Peat permafrost | place: Sweden... | reverse complement strand
CGGCGGTCAGCGCCTCTTCCAGGCGTTCGGCCTCCTCCTTGCGCACCAGGGCGTCAGCTCCGATGCCCAAGGTTTCCTGCAGCCGCTCGGGCCGCTCCTCGCCGGTGTAGATCACGACCGGATACTCGCGATCTTTCAGCAGGGCGACGTTCTGCGCCGGGGACGACCCGTCCTTGAGGGTCAGGTCCAGCAGGACCACATCCGACCGGCGGGTCACCGCGGCGTCCAGCGCCAGGAACTCCGGCACGCTCGCGGCCATGACCCCCGCCGCGAATGAGGAGTTCGCCTGCGGCAGCCTGGCCAGCACGCCATGACACAAGTCCGGGTGATCATCAATGATCGACACGACCACCGACGCGCCGTCAACGCCCACGCTACCTGTATCCATACCGCACCATCCAGTCGCCCACCCTGGCACAACGGTGCCCGCTACGAAGTGAGTTTGGCAAGACACCAAGACTGCTCGTCAGTGCTCGGGGCGGCAGCCGCCGAGCGGTCGGGGGTGGCCGCGTTGGCCACGATTGCGCCCCTTAAGGGGGATATTGCCGGGCTGCGCTAGCTGTCCAGACTGGTCTAGGACACGCAATCAATCCCTGAGGGATGGGAGGACCCCATGACAAGTGAGCCGAATCTTCCACCATTCGACCTGAGCAGATTGCGTCCCGGCGACGTGACAGCCGGGATAGCCTCGTTCCTGGTCCTGATTTCCCTTTTCATCCCGTGGTACAGTTTCGCCTCCGCTGCCGCCCAGGCGGGAGAGCAGGCCACTCCTGCGCAGCAGCAACTGGTCCTGGCTATCTGCGGTGATCAGCCGGCCGTTTGCTCGTCGGACGTTCCGCCGCAGTTCAGCGTGAGCGCACTCGGGGCGGGCGCCGGGGGGTGGCGCTTCCTGATCCTCGTGGTAGCCATCATTGCCGTGCTGTACGTGCTGAGCCGCGCCCTTGCGCCGGTGGCACGGGCCTTTCCCTACCACTGGCAGGTGCTCGTCGGGATTACCGCATTCCAAGGGCTCCTGGTGCTCATCGCTTTCGTCGCCAACCCGCTGGGCATCCTCGACTCGCTTGGCTCGTCCTCGTGGGCGTTCGGAGCCTTCGTCGCACTCATTGCCGCAATAGCAGCGGGGGCGGGCGCCACCCTGGTCATGCAGGAATACAAGAAGCTGCACGCGGTAAGTCCTGCGCTTTCGAACGCTGTCAGGGGCTGAGAATTATGGGACTTGCCATGAAGAGAGTAAGAGTACTAGTCGCCATAGCCGCTGCGATGATGCTAATGACCGGGGTGCTCGCTTGCGGGTCCGGATCGCCGTCATCACTGTCATCATCGGCCTCGGTAACCGTTGCGTCGTCGGCGCCTCCGTCACGGTCACCGTCACCGTCGCCGTCGGACTCGCTGGCGGCGACGTTCAGCGACGGCACGCAGGTGCTGGTGACAGGAGGGACCGTGGACGGAGGGACCGGCGGTGGGTGGACGGAGTACCTGGAGGTTGTCGCCGGGCCGGACGGTCTCCCCAATGTCGGGAGTCTTCAGATTCAGGCCGCGGGCGTTAACAGTAATTCCTGGGAAGCCAACGGGTCACCGGATTATTTTTACGGGTACGCCGCTCCGGGCAGCGGCGTCACTAACGAACCGCCGCTTCCTGCCGACCCCACCAACGAAGACGTGGCGCCTCCGGCCGATCTTTCGCCTGGGCAATCCATCTGCGTGCAGGAGGACTTTCAGAACGCGAGCTCGTCGTCCGAGGATGATAATGGGCCCGACGAATACCGTGTTACGGCGACGCTGGCGAGTGGCGCCGAGGAGACGGTCACCGTGCCAACCGACGGCTCGGGTCCTGGGGACGCCTGCCTCTTTACCGGTTAACCCTAGACCAGGACCTGGACGCTGGCCTTTGGGGCCATAGTCCCGGTCCTTCACGATTCATCACCGTTCTTCGGGGATACCCAGGGGATACCCCAGCTAAGCTAGCCGAGGTGGTCGCTCATGACAGATCAACCCAAGGTTTCCTGCGATGACTCGTTGGGCAATAGGAATGGGTCTACGGCGGTGGGTAACCATAAACGGCGAGATAGCCCGGGAAAAGCTGCCCTCGCCGAGCGGTGTGCCACTCTCGGCGAGCAGGCCACCGCCGCGCGGCTTCGCTGGCTAGCGGCCCTGCTGACCCTCGCATTGTCCGGGGCGCTCGTGGGGTGCAACTCCGTAAGCCACTCTCCAAATGCCCCAGCGGCGGTGAAGCCGGCATCTGGACCAGTATCGACGGGCGCGCCAGTCGCACCAGCATCGCCAGGGTCGCCGACCGCACCAGCGTCGACCGGGTCCCCGACCGCACCAGCGTCGACCGGGTCGACAGCCGCGCCTGCGTCGCCGTCATCGTCCGGCAGTCCGGCGCTCGTGACCTACATCGAGGATCTCCAGACGACGGCTGATAGCGAACCTTATGACACGCAAGGCGTTGCGCAGATCAATGGCGTTTCCTACACGCAGTCCCAGGGTGCACAATTCTGCTTCGGCTCTAATGAGAGGAAGTGGACATACGTACTGGGTCGCAAGTATTCCTTCCTTGAGGGAACGATCGGGCTTAGTGACAATTCGGTATCGACGGCCAAGATAGAGTTTGACGTCCTCGCAGACGGTCGGCTGATATATTCCAAGGATCTCCAGGTCGGGCAGAGCGCTACACTCAACGTGTCGGTAGCTAACGTGCTCCAACTGGGCCTCAATACAACGCTGCTTACGCAAGATGGTGGCTGTGGCGCTGCCACCGGCGAGTGGGCCAATATCCACGTTGTTGGCCCATGAGCTGGCGTTAGCCTCGATCTGTTCGGCGTCTTGGCTGTAACCGGGTCATGTCACGATCGAGAAAGCCCGGCGCTGCCTGCGGGAGCGCCGGCTGCGCCCGGGCGTTCATCGGCCAGCCCTTATCCGGCATAATTTCAAAACTCCACGAACCAGAGGATGCCGGTGGGCAGACCGCGCTGCACCACCGCGTCCACGGTCACTTGCCAGAGTTCCTCGATGAGGTCAGCAGTCAGGCTTGGCCGTTCGCAGCGAGGCCGGTGGAGAACCCACTACGGAACACGTTAACTCGGCGCTCTACTCCAGCTCGATCTCTCTGTCGCGGTACGAACGGACCGCATGACTTTCACGAGCCTGACCCGAGAGATAACCATACGGGTGATTTCACGTCGCTAGATGCCGGGTTCGTAGCATAATCGGCCTGCTACGGCTTGGGGCGGGAGCGAGGCATGGAGGGGCGGGCAGTGGCTGACTTGGGGGGGCGGTATCGCCTGGTCCGGCGGCTTGGCGCGGGCGGCATGGGCGAGGTATGGCTGGCGGCTGACGAGGGGCTTGACGACCGGCCCGTCGCGATCAAGGTGATGCGCTCCGAGATGCTTGCCGACGCGCAGGACGTGGCGCGGTTCCAGCGGGAGATGCGCCTGGCCTCCCGGATGAATCATCCGAACATCATGACCGTGTTCACGACCGGGACCGACAACGGCGTCCCGTTCATGGTGATGGAGTACCTGGAAGGCAGCGACCTGGCCAGGATAAGGTCCTCCCGGCGTCCCGACGAGGTGGCCCGGATCGGGCGGGAGACCTGCGCGGCCCTGGCCTACGCCCATAGCCTCAGTCCGGGCGTGGTGCACCGCGACATCAAGCCGGCGAACCTGTTCATCTGCGCCGACGGCCAGGTGAAGGTCACCGACTTCGGTATCGCCAAGGCGGTCGGCGGGACCAGGCTCAGCGCCACGGGGGGCTGGATCGGCACGCTGCCGTACATGGCGCCGGAGCAGTGGCTGGGCGAGCCCGCGGCGTTCAGCAATGACATCTGGGCGGTCGGGTGCGTCCTGTACGAACTTCTATCCGGCGGGCTGCCCCGCTCGTACGTCACTCCACCTGAGTATCTGGCGGCCGCCATGCGCGGCGAGCGCGTCCCACCTCTGCCCGTAGCCACTGGCGTGCCGGGCTGGCTGTCCGACGCGGTCATGGCCATGCTTCAGCCCGCTCCCGCCGATCGGCCCGTAGCGGCGCAGTGCAGCCAGATGCTCTCCGGCCCTCCGGCCTATGCCGCCCCGGACCCGAGGACCCCGGCCCGACGCGGCGCGGGCCCAGAGCCAGTCAGCCGGTCCGCGGCCCGGCCCGTCAGGCGGTCCGCGCGGCGGGGCCTCCTCCTTTCCGGCGCGCTCGCGGTCGTGACCGCTGCGGTCCTGGTCATCGGCTACTTCGCGACGCACAACAGCGGCGGTTCCGGCCGCCTGGCGGGCGGCCCGCCAGCTACGCCGGCATCGGCCCTGGCCGCCTCACACCACTCGGCTTCGGACCACCCGGCATCGGGCCACCCGGCATCGGATCCGTCGGCTTCGGACCCGTCGTCTTCGGTTCGCTCGACCTCGGCCCGCTCAGCACCGGGATCCGCAGTGACCGTACACCAGGCGGCGGCGAAAGCAGCCGCAGCGACCTGGAGCCAGCCGATCGAGGTCCGTCAGGGCGCTGACCTCACATCCGTGTCGTGCGCCGGACAGGACTTGTGTGCCGCGACCGGTAGCGGCGGCGGAATCTACGTCTACGAAGGGAGTTCGTGGTCGTCCGAGGCGTCCACGGCCAACGTGTTCGGCACCGTGACGTGCCCGTCAACGTCATACTGCGCTGCGGCGGGCTACGACAGCGGGGGCAACGTCTTCACGTTCAACGGCAGCTTGTGGTCCGCTCCGGACCCGGTCGACCCCGGCTACAAGCTCCACTCGGTATCGTGCGCATCGGCCTCATTCTGCGCGGCCGGGGCGTCGGTGAACATGTTCGTCTACGCCGGTGGCTCGTGGTCCGCTCCCTACTCGGTGGACCCGGCCGACATCAACGGCAGCGGGGTCGAAGCCGTATCCTGCGCCTCGTCGTCGTTTTGCGTGGCCGTCGACGCGATCGGCAACGCGCTCACCTATGCGAACGGCTCCTGGTCATCGCCGCTCGACATCAACAACGGCGAGCAACTCAAGTCCATATCCTGTGCCTCGTCGTCGTTCTGCGTGGCCGTCGGCGCGGTCGGGGACGCGCTGGTCTACTCGGACGGCTCATGGTCAGCACCGCGTGATGTCGACGGCGTCTCACTCGACTCGGTGTCCTGCGCCTCATCGTCGTTCTGCATGGCCGTGGACGCCCAGGGGGACGCCCTGACCTACACGAACGGATCCTGGTCGTCGCCGACCGCCATCAGTGGTGCCGGAGTCCTTGACTCCGTGTCGTGTACCTCGGCGTCGTTCTGCGTGGCGGTCGACGACCTCGGCAACTCCTTCGTCAGGAGATAACTCGCGCACCCCCATTTCGATAGCCCTGACGAACCTCCGCGATTACCCCGTCAGGATTGACAGCCACCCGGTATCCCTGTCGAGCTCCAAACCTGTCATCGGGCGTGCTCGATGACCGCCAGCACGTACTGGCGGCGCCGGTTAAGGTGACGGTCTCGTTAGCCGGCGAGTTGCTCGGCTGATACGCCCCGGAAGGAGCGCCCGGCAGCTGTGGCGGCCTTGGCGACGCTCTCGGCGACGTCGGGCTCGCGCTCGAGGCTTTGCTTCAGTGATTACCCACGTGCAGGTTTTGGCACGGCACAGGCGACGGTTACGGCTCGCGCAGGCCGCGCTGGCGGCGAATGAGTGTCGACGACCGGTTACATGGGGTTCGCTGGCCTTGTCCGGTGCTGACGCTCGCTGGCTCTTGCTCCGGCCGGCGGCTACGATCCGGGTTGGAGGGAAGATGGCCGGCAGGCGGCGCCGGCTCGACCCGGTGGGGCCGTTTGGCAATCCGGACGGGTCACGAGCCGACATCGAGGATCTGATCAGCGAGTTCGTCGACTTCGGTGGCGATCCGGCGTACGGCCATCTCGCGACGCGGGCCAACGACTCCATGGTGCGGGTCATCGTGGGCAAGCTCGGCGCGGGCAAGACGGTCTACCTGCGGCGGCTGCAGGATTTCCAGTCTCGTCAGGATTCCGTCTACGCCGATGCGCCGCAGCAGAGCCTGCCGAAAACCGAGGTCGTGGTGAAGGCATGCCAGTGGTTCTCGGACCAGGTCCTGGTCGAGAAATGGATGCAGATCTGGGACCGCGCGATCATGCGGTCACTGACCTCGCACCTGCTGACCCGTCCGGAGTTGCGTCAACAGTTGCGCGACGAGCAGATCGGCGAGATCGAGGGATCGTACCCGCGGCTGCTCGATAACTTCCGTCGGCCTCGGTCGATCTACAGCGAGGTCCGTGACATCATCAACCAGCGGCAAACCGCCCATCAGCTGTCGGCCTACCTGGATGATCCGCTCTGGGACGACCTGGAGGACCTGCTGGGCGACGTGGTCGGCCGGTGCAAGCCGATCTATTTCTACCTCGACGCGCTGGACGAAGAGTTCAGCCACGCCCCGATGTACTGGCTGAAGTGTCAGGAGGGGCTGTTCTACCAGGTCATGCGGTTGCTCCGGGACCCCAGGCTGGGCGGCCGCCTGCACGTCGTGGTATGCATCCGCGACATCGTCATGTCGTCGGTATACCGGTCGGAGCACGCGCCGCGATACTACAACGAACCGCACATCCGCGTCCTGACCTGGGACCGGAGCTCGCTGCTCTACCTGCTGCAGCGCAAGCTGGCCCGGCTGCCGCCGTCATTGCTGATGCGGCGCGCCGCCACCGGCCCGCCTACGATCAGCGACTGGCTGGGGGTCAACGGCCACTGGCCGGGGGCCGATGGCGAGGGATCGATCGGGGACTACCTGCTCAGCCACACCCGGCTGATCCCGCGCGACATCATCTCGCTCGGCAATGACCTGAACGAGGAGGTCCTGCGGACCAAGCAGGCGGGCCACGACGGCCTGCCGCCGGCGGCTCTGCAACGGGTGGTGCAACGCTGCGCCAAGCGGTTCGGCGACTCTCAGCTCGCCCAGTGCGCCAACCAGATCTCCTCGGACCTGATGCCGCAGGGTGCCGCCCTGCACGACTACTCCGAACTGTTCACCAGCACCCAGGCCTACATCAGCGGCGTGCAGGAGGACGTCCGCTCCTTCGTCCGGCTGATCGGCGTCGACCGGTTCTCCCGCGCGGATCTGGAGGCCCTGCAGGAAGTGGCGGACCTGCACTTCGAGAAGGCGACGGACCTGGCCTCGGTCCTGTGGCAGAACGGCCTGCTCGGGTACGTCGATGAGTCTGGGCGGCGCCGGTTCTACTCAATGGGCGACGTGGAGGAGTTTCACTTCCCGCCGGACGTGGCCACGTACGTGCTGCATCCGTGCCTGGTGTACACGGTCGGGGGCATCCGGCACGTCCCGGCGGACTCCGCCTCCGCCTCCGCCTCCGCGTCCAGCGGGGCCGGGGATCCGCGGCGGACCATGGCGTTCACCTCGGCTGAGCGCGTCGATCTGCCCGGGGCCGCGGCGCCGTCCTCGAGCGGCAGCCGGGCGCTCCCCGAACCCGACCCGGCCGAGGTGCGATCCTCGGCGGGGGGCAAGGCCGCGGAGTACGCGGTCGGCGAAGTCATCGAGGACCGCTTCGAGGTCCTGGACGTGGTCGGGCAGGGCGGCTTCTCCAAGGTCTACCGCGTGCGCGATGACGTCGAGGGTGAGGAGCGAGCGCTCAAGCTCTTCGAGACCGCCGCAGGGTACCAGGCGGTGCGTCGCGAGATCAGCGCCCTGCGGAAGATCCATCATCCCCACGTAGTGCGGGTCTTCTGGGCCGGCCAGACCAAGGCCGGCGACTGGTATCTCATCACCGAATTCATCGACGGGGAGCCACTAAGTGAGTTCGTCAGCGGGAACCGGCACCTGCGCGACCGGGAAGCCGTCGATGTCGCCCTCGACCTGCTCGACGCGCTTGTCGCCTTTCATCCTGACTCGGCGCGCCTGCGGCAGCTGGAAGACCAGCGCCGCGCGGGGGACCTGCCCGAAGCCGAGTCGCGTGAGTGGCTGGACCTGCAGGACCGGGGGCTGGTGCACCGCGACATCAAGCCGCTCAACGTGATCCTCACCCGCACCGGGGCCAAACTGCTCGACTTCAACATCGCCTCCCGGGCCGGCGACCCGGTGCGGACCCACTCCGGCACGCCCCCGTATCAGCCACCCGACGCCGGCCGGGACCGCTGGGACGTCTCCACCGACCTGTTCGCCGTCGGCGTGCTGCTCTACCAGCTGCTGTGCAACGGTCACCACCCGTTCCCCAACGCCATGCCCATGACCGGCGAACCGGTGATCGAACCGGGCACGATCCGCCCCGATCTCCAGCCTGACCTGGCCGCGTTCCTGATCAAGGCGTGCGCCCCGGCCAGCGCTGATCGCTTCTCAACCGCGGCCGACATGCAGCTCGCTTTGGGTAACATCCGCGCTCGCCTTTGAGCCGCCAACCACATTCACTCTCGCCGACGCCTCCGAACCTTTCTGGCACTATCGATATGTGGCCACCCTCATTGAACGCCTGGCACATGCTGCCTACGAAGCCCACCGCGCCGCCCTTCCTACGTCGCTCCCGCCGTGGGAAGACCTCACCAAGCAGGAGCAGCAAGCTTGGCAGGCCGCCGCGTCCGCCGTCGCCGAGCAAACCGGCGGCACCATTGCTGAGGCGCCTGACACCCAGTCCATGGTCATCCAAGTCGGAGACCAGCGTCATACCTTCCGTACCGACTTCACCGTCGGCCGCGAAGGCAATCTCGTTATCGACGACGATTTCGCCTCTGGTCAGCACGCCCGTTTCCAGACTGTTCGTGGCCTGTGGTACGTCAAAGACCTCGGCTCAACCAACGGCACCTTGCTAAACGGGCACCGCATCCTTTCAGCCCAATTGCTGAAGAGACGCGACAAGATCAGGATTGGCCATACGGTCATGACCGTGGTGTCGACATGAGCCGTTGATGGCGTACTGAGCGACTTCACCCTTGCAGGCCCGACAACTCAGACTTAAGAAAACGTCATCAGGACCGGGCAGTACATCTGTGATTGATCTACGCGGTGGTCAGGGAGATCAGGTCGGCGAGGTGCGGGGACGGCTCGATCAGGCTATCGGCAGTGTCGAAGAGCATCTGCTGCAGCGGGCGGGGCAAGTCCCCGCTCCACACCAGTGCTGCGTGCGCTACCAGCGGATGGTATTCGAGGCGGACCCGGACCATGCCGTAGGTATTGGCCAGGTGAGATTGCCGCATCGGCAAGGCCCGGGTGCGTGCGGCGATGGTCGGGCCGGTCAAGACGGCGGCAGGCGGGTCCCCGGCCGCGACCAAGGCCAGGGTCATGGCCAGCGACTGCCAGAACGGCGGGTCGGTGAACTCAAACCGCGGGTCGACTGCCCGTATGGCCGTGACCCAGGCGTCGTAAGTGCCTGGCTGCACGCGGCGAGGCCCGTGGATGACCTGCAGGGCCGCCAGTTCCTCCAGGCTGATAGCGCCGCGGCGGGCTGCGGGGTGGGTTGACGGAACCCATACTGCCGGCTCGAACTCTCCCACCGTCATCACCTCGAGTACGGCAGGCACCGTCTGCGGCTCGGCGGTCAGCCAGGCCAGACCAGCGTCAGCCCGCCGCGTGCTGATCAGCGAGAACTCCGCGTCCAGGGCCGCTTCCAGCCAGGCTAGACCGACATCCGCGGCTGCGGCTGCCCTGCGCAGCCCGGCCGTGGCCCGGACCGCCAGGGACTCGGGCAGTCCGGGCGGTATCACTATTCGCAGCTGCGGCCGTCCCAGGCCGGCTGCCTGCCGGGTCCGGCTCAACGCCTGATCGACCAGGGCCAGCACGGTCCGGGACGCGTCCAGCAGCACGCGCCCAGCCGGGGTCAGCCGCAGCCCTTCGCGTCGGCGCTGGACCAGCGGTGTACCCACCATCCCCTCCAGCCGCATGATCTGCTGGCTCAAGGTCGGCTGGGCAACGAAGATCTTCTCGGCGGCACGGGTAAAGCTGCCCGCATCGGCCAGCGCCACGAAGTAGCGGAGATGCCGCAGTTCCAGTGCCTGCGGCGCCATCGTCCCCGCCGCTGCGGGCTGCGGCGCTGGTCCGGCTTGGGCCCCGTTCATTCCGACCTCGGCAGCCAATGACAAGTCGATCATCCCTACCTTCGTGTCGCCTCACTGCCGGCGCAGATGTTCACTGCGTTCACCGCCGCCCCGAACCGGGGAGGTTTTAGGAGAGGTTCAGGAGGTCGTTCCTGGGTGCTTCTTTGGGGTCTGTTCCGCTGGGTACTGGTTTCCAGTCAAACGGCGGTTCCGCGTGATGTACAGGCGGAACCACAGGCGGAAATCACGTGCGGGAGTGGCGGCCCGGCTTGGGTTATGCGGGTGGCCCAGCCTCGGTGAGGGCGGCCAGTTCGCGGGAGACATCGCCGGCGTCGGCCGCGTCGATCCGCCGGAAGATCTCCAGCGCCCGCCGCAGGTGGTCTGCTGCCTCGCTGGTGCGGCCCGCGGCCAGGGCGCACCGGCCCAGGCCGGCCAAGGCGTTCGCCTCGTTCCACGTGCTGGCGATTTCGCGGGACAGGTCCAGGGCCTGCCGGTGGCACATCTCAGCCTGCGCGAGCTCACCCCCGGCCCGGTGCAGCGTCCCTCGCTCGTTGAGCGCCATGGCCTGGCCACCCCGGCTGCGCAGGTCGCGGTAGATGCCCAGGGCCTGCTCCAGCAGTTGGGCCGCGGCCGGGTAATCACCGGTCAGCCGCCGCACCACCCCCAGGTCGTTGAGGGCGTTGGCCTGGCCGAACCGGTTGCCGATGGCCCCGTAGATGCCCAGGGCCTGCTCCAGGACCTGGGCCGCGGCCGGGTAATCACCCGTCATCCGCCGGACGTCCCCCAGGTCGTTGAGCGCGTTGGCCTGGCCGAGCCGGTCGCCGAGGTCGCGGTAGATGCCCAGGGCGTGCTCCAGGGCCTGGGCCGCGGCCGGGTAATCACCGGTCAGCCGGCGTACTAGCCCGAGGAGGTAGAGGGCGTTAGCCTGGCCGAGCCGGTCGCCGAGGTCTTGGTAGATGCCCAGAGCCTGCTCCGCGGCTTGGATCCCGGCCGGGTAATCACCCGTCATCCGCCAGACGTCCCCCAGGTTCCAGAGGGCGTTGGCCTGGCCGAGCCGGTCGCCGAGGTCCCGGTAGATGCCCAGAGCCTGCTCCAGGACCTGGGCCGCGGCCGGGTAATCACCCGTCAGTTCCTGCAGCGCCCCGAGCTCGCGGAGGGCGTTAGCCTGGCCGAGCCGGTCGCCGAGGTCGCGGTAGATGCCCAGAGCCTGCTCCAGAGCCTGGGCCGCGGCCGGGTAATCACCGGTCAGCCGGCGTACCACCCCGAGCTCGCGGAGGGCGTTGGCCTGGCCGAGCCGGTCGCCGACAGACCGTGCGGCCCGGATCGCAGTTGTGTGCCGGGTGATGGCCTCGGCCCAGGGGCCGTCGCGCCGCAGCAGCCCGGCCAGCCCGGCGGTCAGGACGATGATCCGGGCGTGCTGTCCGGCGCCGGTGGCGTGATCCAGACAGGCGAGCAGGCTGGCTCGCTCGGCCCGGGCCCAGGCCAGGGCCTGCTCAGAGTCGGCCAGCGCGGGAAGCGCGGCGAGGACCGCGGCGTCCGCGCCCGTAGCGGCGGCCGGGGCGGGGCGGGCCTGGCGGGCAATGAGGGCGTCGGCGCGCGCGGCGGTCTGCTGGTAGTAGTCCAGCAGCCTGGCGGTAGCCCGGTCCCGGTCATCGCCGGAGTCCACGCGGTCGGCTAGGGCGCGGGCGTGCTCGCGGATCAGGTCGTGCATCCGGTACCGATCCGCCGCCGACTCGGTCAGCAGGTACTGGTCATACAGCGCCTCCAGACCGCGACGGGCCGCCGTGAGGTCCGTGCCGTCCAGTGCGGCGGCGGCGTAGCCGTCGATCTCCGCACCCGGGTGCAGACCCAGCCGCCGGAACAGCCGCTGCAGGTCCGGGCCCAGATCCGCGTACGACAGGTCGAACGCCGCGGCGACCGACAGATTCTCCGTGGACATCAGCTCGAGCCGACCCGCCGCCGCCGCCAGCTCAGCCGCCCTCCCGGCCGCGGTCCATGCCGGGTGGTGCCGCAGCTGGCGGGCCACCATCCCGATCGCCAGCGGCAGGTACCCGCACAGCCGGGCGATCTCGGCCACCTCCGGATCACCCGCACCCAGCCCGGCCCGGCTCGCCAGCCGGACCAGCAGCTCGGCCGCCTCGCCGGGCAGCAGGGTGTCGAGGCTAATCGCGGTGGCGTCCTCAAGCGCGGACAGCTGCCGCCGGCTGGTGACCAGCACCAGGCTTCCTCCGGCCCCGGGCAGCAGCGGCAGCACCTGTTCGCTACCGACCGCGTCATCCAGCACCAGCAGCAACTGCTGCCCGGCCAGCCGGTCCCGCCACAGCGCCATCCGCGCCTCGGCGCCCGGCGGGATCAACCCGGCCGGGACTCCTGCGGTCAGCAGCAGGCTGGCCAGCGCATCACCCGGGTCGACCGGGGCCTGCCCGGGCGTGTGCCCGTGTAGCGGCAAGAAGATCTGCCCGCCCGGGAACCGGTTGGCCAGCCGGTGCGCCGCGTGCACCGCGAACGCGGTCTTGCCCACCCCCGCCATTCCGCCGATCGCGTGGATGCCTACCACCCCGCCCGCCCCCGCCGCCGCCTCCACCAGCTGCTCAAGTTCCCGCTGCCGCCCGGTGAACGAGACGATGTCACGGGGCAGCGTCCGCATCGCCGCAGCCGCCCCGCCTGGCACCATCCGGCCCCGGGCGGCCGCTTCGAACTGGTCGCGGACCAGACCGGCCAGGCCCAGCGCACCGGCTAGCAGGCGCACGGTGTCCTTTTGCGGGCTGGTCACCACACCCCGCTCCACGTCACCGACCGTCCGCAGGCCCACGCCCGCCGCAGCGGCGAGCTCCTCCTGGGTCAGACCGGCCGCGGTACGCAACTGGCGCAGCAGCCCGGCGAACGTGACCGGCGGCTCGCCCACCGCCCCACCTCCCGCTCCCCGCTGGCCGACAGCTGAATTCTCCCTGGTCCTGGCCGGGCTACGTCAAGGACCCAGCGCGGGCCTGCCGCGTTCTGCTAAGCGTCCCGGGCGAGCGAGAGCGTGAACGCGTGGCCGTTATCTGGCGTCCTGATCGGATCGGCGGCGGGGCGGCACTGTGAGCCGGCGGCCATCAACGAGGGAACCGCGGGGAATTCAGTGAACTTCGGTGTACTCGCTGCGGTCCAGTTCCAAGACGTTGGTGTAATCGCTGCCCTCGGGTTCTGCGACGTCGGAGTACTGGCCAGCGTCCAGTCGCACGACGTGGAAGCCGCCCCCCGAGAGCAGCTTGCGCAGGTGCCGCATCCCGCTCACGCCCGCGAGCGCGACGGCTGCGGCGGCAGCCAGAACCGAGCCGCCGAACAGCGCGAGCCCGCCGACGACGTGTCCCAGCATCATTACGATCACTGCGGCCAGCAGGGCCACCGGCACGGCCGCCACCAGCACCAGCGCGAGCATCGTCACGCCTATCACGGCCTTGGCCGACCTGGCGGGCGTCCGCTCCACATACCAACCGGTCATCACGCTCACCTCTCAAGGCCTCGGCCCGTCAAGGACCCAAGCCACCCAGAAACACGACATGTCGCGTTCTCTGCTTCAACGCGCTTCCCGGTCAGAATCATCCCGTAGAGCCTTCGTCTCTTATCCTGCCGGGCCGGGTGCGGGGGTTCTGGTTGGCGGGCGGTATCTGCTGGCTGAGCCCGTGGGACGGGGCGGGTGTGGCGCGGCCACGATCAGCTGCTGGAGCACGTGGTGGCGGTCAAAGAGGTTCTCAGCCACCGGCCAGCACGGGTAGCCCGGGTGGCCGCATGCCAGAATGCTGCGGTGAGTTTTGACCTTGTTATCCAGGGTGCAACCGTGGTCACGCCGGGCCATCAGGAGGCGGCTGACATCGGCATCGCCGACGGACAGATCGCGCAGCTCGGCGGGGCGATGACGGGCG
>Ga0302314_10013730_pt1 | contig 13903 bp, 12 predicted proteins | sample III_Palsa_N2_3_FD_200533 | JGI IMG/M metagenome (GOLD analysis project Ga0302314, IMG submission 200533) | Peat permafrost microbial communities from Stordalen Mire near Abisko, Sweden - III_Palsa_N2_3 | ecosystem: Environmental > Terrestrial > Soil > Palsa > Peat permafrost | place: Sweden... | reverse complement strand
GCAGGCGACGGTGAAGTAGAGCGATGCTCCCGCCGGGTACACGTGCGAGACGTGGCAGAGGATCAGGGGCGGCGACCCCTGGTCTGAGAGGGAGCGCCGCAGGGCGTCGGACACGGCGGTGTACAGCGCCTCGAGCCCTGACCAGAAGGTCGCCGTCTCGAGCGTTTCCACCAGGACGCCGGCGTCGAGCAGGGCATCTCTGAGATAGGGGCCGCGGTAGCGCCCGTGCCGCCATGTCTCGCCTGCCCCTTCGTCTGGCTCCCCGCCGCACGCGCGGATCGTCGCGGAGGCACCCGCGCGCCTGTGCTCAACCTCGCCGGCGGTGCCCTCGTAGCCGAGGATGGCCAGGCAGCCGCTGCCGGCCCGAGCTCCGAGCTGCGCCGGCCCCGCCAGGTTGAGAGCGGTCTCGGCTTCGTCGGAGAGCCGCAGCACGGTGGGGAGGGGGCCATCCTGGGCGAGCCGGCGCAGCGCGGTCCTGCCTGCGGCAAAGGACGGCAGGCGCCAGCCTTCGTAAACCCGTTCCTCGGGCGCCGGTCGAACCTGAACGGTGACCGCGGTGATCACCCCGAACGCGCCCTCGGATCCGAGGATCAGCTCCCGCAGATCCGGTCCGGCGGCCGACTTCGGGGCGCGGCCCAGCGCAAGCGTCCCCGCGGGGGCGGCGACTCGGAGAGCGAGCACGAGCTCGTCGAAGCGTCCGTAACCCGCCGACGCCTGGCCACTCGAGCGGACGGCGGCGAAGCCGCCGACGGTCGCGTACTCGAACGACTGCGGCTGGTGGCCGATCGTGAACCCGCGCGCGCCCACGAGCGCCTCGGCTTCGGGTCCGCGCAGCCCGGGCTCGAGCGTCGCGGTGCGCGACTCTTCGTCGAAGGCCAGTAGCCGGTCCAGGCGGCCCAGGTCGAGCGCGATGACGCTCTCGAAGGCCGCCCGGCTCGGCGCCAGCCCCCCGACCACGGACGTTCCGCCGCCGTAGGGGACGACGGCGACCCGCTCCTCGGAGCAGATCCGCAGGAGATCGAGTACCTCCTCGTGCGATCCGGGCGTCAGGACCGCGTCGGGGGCGTCGTCCGCCTCGCCGGCGCGGATGCGCAGTAGGTCAGGGGTGGACTTTCCTCGGGTGTGGCGCACGCGGGTCTCGGGGTCGTCGCGGAGGTTGGCGTCTCCGATCGCGTCGAGGAGCCGTCGGCGGGCACTCGCCGGGAGCCTCGCCTTCGGCAGGCGCACGGCCTCGAGCTCGACCACCGGGGGGGCGTGGTGTCGCACTCCGAGTGCCTGCTGGACCAGCTCGCGCGCGGCCTCCGGCAGCTCGGCGGCGTCCGCCGGATTCCCCCAGCCGGACCAGGACATGGGGCGCTTCGCGCCCTTGAGGGACCCGGACAGTCCAAGGGACCCGGAGGGTCCAAGGGGACCCGGACGGTCCCCCGAGCTCCCCCCGCCGGCGAGCTCCTGGGGTCGCTCGGGCATGGCTCGCAGTTTCCCAGGCCAAAGCCGGGGGCGCCACGCTGTCAGAATCGGCAACGCAGATGGTCGAGGAGGACATCACCCGTCGCCGCTTCGTCGCCGGGACCCTGGCGACGGGAGCCACAGCGGCGCTCCCCGCTGCGGCCCAGGCCAAGACCAAGTGCAAGCCCAGACACGAGCACGGGCTACATGGACGGTGCCGTGAGGTCGGGTGAGCGCGCGGCGGCGGAAGTCATGGCGGCCCTGTGAACGGGCAGCCCGCCGGTCTGTGCGACACGTGCCGCCATCAGCAGCTCGTGCCCAACACGCGCGGCTCGGTGTTCTCGCTGTGCCGCCTGTCGCGCACCGAGCCCGAGCGCTTTCCGCGCTATCCGCGGCTGCCGGTGCTCGAGTGCGCGGGTTACGAGCCCTGCGAGGAGGACCTCACTGCGCCGGAAGCTGGCTGAGCACCAGATACTGGGTGCCGTCCTGGCCCGTCTCGGTCGTGGGGGTGAAGAGCGAGCTGGCGGTGATGTAATCCATGGTGGCGATCGCTTGTGAGCTCGGCACGCCCCCGAGCGCCGGCGGCTTGGCCGGCAACAGGGCGGTGACCGGCTCGCTGAGCAGAGGTTGGAGCTCCTGGCGGTTGAGCTCGACGGCGACGATGGTCTTGCCCAGCGACGCTGGTGGCGTCAACGAGAGGCTCCCGGTGCCATTCTCGCTCGGGGCGGCCACCTGCTGGACCGCCGGCGGCAGGATCGAGACAACGTTGTCCACCTTCAGGTAGTGCAAGCTGTAGAGCGCGAGCTCGAAGGCCTCGAGGCGGACGAGGAGAAGCCGTGTCGTCGACGGCTTTCCTGGGATCGAGCAGGCCGGCCCGAGCCCGCAGAGCTGGTAGACGATGGTGCTACCCGTCAGCTCTCCGGCAGGGGAGGAGGGAGCCTCCTTGAGGACTAGGGTCGAACCGTCGAGATTGCTCGAGACATTGATGACTGCGAGCTGCTGGTCGGCCGAGATCCGGTACCCGGGCGAGACGTAGTTGGCGATCTCGCGCGCGCCTGCGACGCCGCCGAACTGAGGCTTGAATGCCGACCAGGGTCGCGTCGTCGCCCGGCCACCCGAGAGCGCGATGACGGCGATCGCGATCGCTCCTGCCGCGAGGATGATGAGCACGCCGGTGGCGAGGCGGAACTTCTCGGCGTGCGGGGAGACGGGCGCAGAGGCGGCTCGGCGCCGCGCCACGCGGATGCTCGACCGCAGCCCCGATCCGGCCGCCTGCTCGTCGGTGGCGGAAATGAGAGGCGGGATCTCGCTGAGGGACGGCTCGCTCATCCGGGCGCGACCGCCGGCGCGCTCACGCTCGCCCACGTGCTGTGGTCGTGCAGGTCGATCTCCGGACGCTGCAACCCGGCGCTGTTCAAAAGGTCGGTGACCTCATCGCCGTAGAGCTCCTTGCGCTCGGCCAGCGTGGATGCGATCGCGTCGATCGCCTCCTTGTTGGTGGCCATGAGCGTGTACGCGGTCACGTATGCCTGGCCGATGATCTGGGCCGCGCCGCGCCGCTTGTCGCGGTCTTGCAGAACCGCTCGGAGTGGATCTTCGCTGAACATGCCGGCGCCACTGGCGCGGTTCATGATCGTGTTTCCGATCCGCTCGAGTCGCTTGGTCGTCTCGTCATCGGAGCCGAGGTCGGGGCTCTGGTCGATGGTGACCGGGTCGGGGCCCATGGCCCAGGCGCCGACCATCAGGGCCGCCGTCGCCGTAGCCGAGAAGACGTCGCCGCTGACTCCTTGGGAGTTCTCGCCGTAGAACACCTGCTCGGCGGCCATGGCGCCGAGGATCATGATCAGCCGGCCCATCACATAGCTGCGGAAGTGCGAGAAGCGCTCGTCCTTCTCCATGCTCTGGTAGTGCCCGAGCGAGCCGCCGCGCTTGCGGATCGAGAGCCTGGTCGACAGGAGCTCCTTCTCCAGGTACACGTGCCCGGCGGCGGCGTGGCCGGCCTCGTGGATCGCCACTGCGCGGGTTTCCTCCTGGATGTAGTCGATGTTCTGCGCCGTGCCCGTCTCGACCGTGGTCATCGCCTCGACGATGTCGTACCAGCCGAACTTGCGCCGTCCCTCGGAGTGCGCGAGGGTCAGCGCCATCGAGCAGCATTGCTCGATCATCGAGGGGGAGTAGCCGTTGGTGATCCGCGCGAGCTCGTCGCGCCGGTGCTCGGTGTCGAGGTCGGGCTCGTGGTCGACTTTGGTCAGGTAGAGGTCGAAGATGTCGAGCCGGTCGTCCTTGGTCGGCGTCCGGAACCAGATGTGGCGCCCCATCCGCCCCGGCCGCGTGAGCGCGGGGTCGAGCACCTCGATGGGCACGTTGCAGGCGCCGATGAAGTAGATCTGCTCGGGGCGCGGCGGTGGTGGGCGCATGCGCAGCCGCGCCTTGCCCACGTTCGACGGGAAGACGAACATCGCGTCGAGGAATGTGTTGATGCGATTGGTGAAGAATTTCCGCATCATCGGCGGCTCATCGATCCCGTCCATCACGACGAGGAGCTGGTTCAGTGCCTGACCACCCATGCCGCCCATCCCCATGCCGGGGAAGTAGCGGCTGATGCGCTCGCCGGCGCGCTCCACGAGCCCTGAGTAACCAGTCCCCGGGTTCTCGGCGCGCTGCGTGAAGAGCTGCTCGCGCCACGCCCGCGACTCGATCACCAGGTCACCGGTGGACGCGATCGCCCCGAGCTCGTTGATCGAGCTCGGCACGGTGCTCGAGGGGGCGCCTTGCAACGCCTGGCGGCGCATCCCCACGGCGTCGATCTCGTCGATGAAGACGATGCACTGACCACCCCATTTCTTCGCGAGCCTGCGCGCCTTGTGCGCGAGGTACTGGACGGTGATCGCGTCCATGCCGATGAACATGCCCGCGAAGCCCGAGCCGGGGATGGTCACGAAGGGGCAGTTGAAGTTGGTGGCGATGGCCTTGGAGATCATCGTCTTGCCCGTCCCCGGAGCGCCGAGGAAGAGCAAGCCGCGCTCGCGCTTGCCGCCCGCCTTCTCGAACTCCTCGCCGGATTGCCACAGGGTGATCACGCGCGTGATCTCGTCCTTGGCCTCGGCCTGGCCGCGGACGTCATCGATCTTGACGCCCCAGGTCGCGTCCCCTGGCTCGTAGCTGTGGATCTGGCGTACGGCCATGAACAGGAAGGGCCCGAAGAAGATGAAGAAATTGATGAACAGGAGCATCGGGAGCTGCACGAACACGAGCCCGAGCGAAGGCAGCTCGGAGGCCGGGAAGAGGTTGCGCAGCGCGGGCAAGGGATCGAAGAACGAGCCCGAGACGCCCGAGAAGGCGAATAGGGCCTGGCAGGCCCCGAGCAGAGCAAGGACGATGAGCACAAGTACGGGCAGCCGCCGGAACTTCGTCCGCCAGTACCAGTAGCGCCGGCGGGCGACGAGGTCGTCCTTGCGCAGGCCCTCGTTGGCGCCGTAAAGAGTGGGGGAGGGGATGAGCTTTCGGGCCACCACCTCGACGAGGCCGCGGAAGACGAGCACGGCGAGGACGGCGATGATCAGCGAGACGGCGAGGCCGGCATGGTCGGTGTCGAACATGACCAGGAAGAAGGCCGGGGCGGTGAGCAGGGCGACCCCGGTCGCCGCGCGCGTGAGCGCTCGCCACTCGTGGGCGAGCGCGGGCGCGTGCTCGTTTATCGGGCCCCTGCGGCCCGGGCTCTGCTCGGCGTAGGCCATACCCGCAACTGAGGGTACAGGTGCAGGCCAGGGTGTTGCGAGCATTGCAGAGCCAATTGCCCGCGCGCCGCCGGCTGGACGCCCACGCCGTGGAGTTCGTCTACGCTCGCTCCATGCCCGTGAAGCTGCCGCGCGAGCTCGCCCGATTCAACCGGGTGGTCACCAATCCGATCCAGGGCCAGTGGGCATGGCTACTGCCGCCGTGGGCAGTGATCTGCCATCGCGGACGACGGTCGGGCAGGGCCTACCGCACCCCTGTGCTCGCGTTCAAGCGAGGTCGCAGGCTGGCGATCGTGATCCTCTACGGCGAGGAGTCCGACTGGCTGCGCAACGTCCTCGCCGGGGGCGGTCAGGTGGTACGCGCTGGGCGCACGAACGACCTGATCGACCCTCGGGTGCTCGATGCCGACGCGGCGGAGGGGATCTCCCCGCTTGGCCTCCTGCTGGGGCGGCGGCTCAGCGGACGGGTGCTCGTCGCGAATCTGGGCGACGACGGTTCTGGCTCCGGCTTCGGCCGCGGCCCTGCCGCCGGTTGACCGGGGCACCGCGGTCCGGGGGCGTGCCGGTGCCCTTCCTGCCCGCGCTGCTCGCGAGCCCGTGCTCGATCCCGAGGTCGGAGGCGAGCCGGGCGATGTCGTCACGCTCGTTCGCTGAGAGGAAGGTGATCCCCACCCCGCCGCGGCCCGCGCGTCCGGTTCGTCCCACGCGGTGCACATAGGCATCGCGGTCCTCGGGCGCGTCGAAGTTGATCACGTGCGAGATCCGGTCGACGTCGATCCCACGCGCGGCGACGTCGGTGGCGACGAGCGTGGCCACGTCCCCGGACTCGAAGCGGGCGAGCGCCTTCTCGCGCTGGCTCTGGGACTTATTGCCGTGCATGGCGACGGCGTCGACGCCGTGATGGCTGAGACGCTTGACGAGCCGGTCGGCGCCGCGCTTGGTTCGCACGAACACCAGCGCCAGATCGCGCTCGGACCGGAGCTCGCGCACGAGCGCCTCGAGGCGGAAGGATTGCTCGACCTCGAGGAAGCGATGCTCGATCTCCGGAGCGGAATCGGTCGTCTGGTCGGCGTGCTCGCGAGTGACCGGCTGGCGGGTGAACGCCGCGGCGGCGCGGCCGGCCTGGCCGTCGAGGGTGGCCGAGAAGAACAGGGTCTGGCGGGTGTCCGGGCACTTGCGGACGATCCGCTCGACCGCGGGCAGGAAGCCCATGTCGAGCATACGGTCGGCCTCGTCGAGCACGAGAATCCGGATGCGGTCCAGAGAGAACGCTCCGCGCGCGAGCAGGTCCTCGAGCCGGCCAGGGGTGGCTACGATGATGTGTGCGCGCGCGGCCTCTTTGGCCTGGCGCGTGAGCCCGACGCCGCCGTAGACGGTGGAGACGCGCAGGGCGCGCGCGTGCGCGACCGAATACATCTCGTCGGCAATCTGGGAGACGAGCTCGCGAGTCGGCGCGAGGATAAGCGCGGCGGGGCGCCCGTGGTGGTTCGCCTCGATACGGTCGACCATGGGGACGGCGAACGCGAGCGTCTTGCCCGATCCGGTCGGGGAGCGCACGAGCACGTCACGGCCGGCGAGCACGTCGCCGATCACGAGTCGCTGGACGGGGAAGGGTTCGGTGAAGCCGCGGGCGGCGAGCGCGTCGGCGACGGCTCGCGATACGCCCAGGTCGGCGAAAGATGCGCCGGTGTCGGCGCACGTCTGAGTTGACAAGAGTTACTCCTGTTCGGCCGCAGCGAGAGCCACGACGGTACGGTTCGGGAGGCTGGTGCTGACCCGAACCGCGCCGGTTTGCGCGGGACCCAAGCGAGCTGCCTCGCGGCCGACGGCGCCGACCGCACCTGTCAAGCTAGCAGATGGGCTGCATTTTCCGGATTTCCGGAATTACGAGACGAGTCCCTGGACCCGAAACCTGCGCGGGCCGCGAGGCGTCTGTACCTCGATGGAATCGCCGGGCGCGTGGCCGATCAGGGCCTTGGCCACGGGAGACTCGGCCGAGAGCTTGCCCTGAGCGAGGTCGGCCTCGGTCGAACCGACGATCGTCCACGTGTGAACGGTGCCGCTGGCTTCGTCGACCACTTCGGCCGTGCGGCCGAAGCCGAAGGTGACGTCATCGCGCTTGGCCTCGACGACGACCGCTTCCCGGCGTCGCTGCTGGAGCCGCTGGATGCGGGTCTCGAGGTGCGCCTGGTCCTCCTTGGCGATGTGGTACTCGGCGTTCTCCTTCAGGTCGCCGAGCTCGCGCGCGGCGAGGATCCGTGCGGCCATCGCCCGCCGAGCCGGGCCTTCGAGCTCCTCGAGCTCGGCCTCGAGCGAGACCAGGCCCTCGGGAGTGATCGCTTTCGCTTCGGAGTCGGAGGCGCTCATGCACCTACGGTAGTCGATCGCGCTCACAACGAGCACGCCGCATGGCACGAAGCGTAGGAAGGGCGGAGGGGCGGGCGGGCCGCCGCGGGCCCACCGCCCGCCCTTAGAGATTCACCGCCACATACTTGGTTTCCAGGTACTCCTCGATCCCTTCGTAGCCGCCCTCGCGGCCGAAGCCGGAGTGCTTCAACCCGCCGAAGGGAGCGGCGGCGTTGGAGACGATGCCCTGGTTGAGGCCGACCATGCCCGTTTCCAGCGCCTCGGAGACGCGGAGGGCCCGCTTGAGCTCGCCGGTGAACATGTAGGCGACGAGCCCGAACTCAGTGTCGTTGGCCGCGGCGACGGCCTCGGCTTCGGTGGCGAAGGCCTTGATCGGGGCCACCGGTCCGAAGATCTCCTCCTTGAGCAGGCGCGCGTCGTCGGGGACGTCGGCCAGGACAGTGGGTGCGTAGAAGTACCCGGGGCCGTCGATGGCGTGGCCGCCGACGAGCACCCGGGCGCCCTTCTCCACCGCGTCCTCGACGAGCTCTGAGACCTTGTCGCGCTGCTTGGCGTCGATCAGCGGCCCGACCTGGACGCCGTCTTCGGTGCCGCGCCCGACCTTCATCGCGCCCAGGCGGTCGGCGAGCGCCTTGGCGAACCGGTCGGCAATCGAGTCCGCGACGTGGAAGCGGTTAGCCGCCGTGCACGCCTCGCCGATGTTGCGCATCTTGGCGATCACCGCTCCGTCCACGGCGGCGTCGAAGTCGGCATCTTCGAAGACGATGAAGGGGGCGTTTCCGCCGAGCTCCATCGACAGCCGCAGGAGGTTCTCCGAGGCCTGGCCCATCAGGGTTTGCCCGACCTCGGTCGAGCCGGTGAACGAGAGCTTGCGGGCGCGAGGGTCGCTGATCAGGGGACCCATGGTTCGGCCCGAGGACGACGCCGTGATCAGGTTGAGCACGCCACCCGGAAGTCCGGCCTCCTCGAGGATGTGGGCCAGGGCGAGCATCGAGAGCGGAGTCAGCTGGGCGGGCTTGGCCACCATCGTGCATCCGGCGGCGATCGCTGGGCCGATCTTCCGCGTCCCCATGGCCATGGGAAAGTTCCACGGCGTGATGAGCAGGCACGGCCCTACGGGCTGCTTCATTGTCAGCAGGCGGCCCTGGCCGTTGGGCGCCACCGAGAAGCGACCGTCGATCCGTACCGCCTGCTCAGAGAACCAGCGCAGGAAGTCGGCCGCGTAGACGATCTCGGCCTTGGACTCGCTGATCGGCTTGCCCATCTCGAGCGTCATCAGCAACGCGAGCTCGTCCTGGCGGGCGATGACTCCCTCGTACGCGCGGCGGAGGATCTCGCTGCGCTCGCGGGGCGGGGTCGCGGCAAAGCCTGGGCCCGCCTCGACCGCGGCGTCGAGTGCCGCCTTGGCGTCCTCCACCGAGGCGTCGGCGACCTCGCAGAGAGTCTCGCCGGTGGCGGGGTCCTCTACGGGCAGGGTTCCCTCGCCGCCGTCGCGCCACTCGCCGCCGATGTAGAGCTGCTTGGGGACGCCGTCGATTACGTGCTGCTCGTCGGTGGTAGTGATCGTGCTCATATCTTCTGAGTCAGTCCTTGTTGAGGGGGCCACAAGCGGGTTCGGGTGGCACGGACAATGAAGCTTTCCGCAACAGTACTTCCCGCCCTGGTGGCCGAGTATCACCTTGGCGGCGTCGCGGACGACGACGCCTCTTAAGGGCTGATGCCCGCGGGGCCCGGTTCGGGCGCCCGCGGGCATCGCGCAGGTCTTGCTTAGGCCGCTGCGGGTACGGCGCTCGGCTCGAGCGCCACTCCCAGGACCTCGTCGACGGTCATCGCGAAGTGGAAGCTCATCGCCTCACGCACCTCGTCCGGGACCTCGTCGAGGTCACCGCGGTTGCGCTCGGGGAGGACCACATCGGTCAGTCCCGCCGCGTGGGCGGCCAGCACCTTCTGCTTGACACCGCCGATCGGCAGCACGCGACCCTGGAGCGTGACCTCGCCGGTCATGCCCACGGTGTGCTTGACCGGCCGCTCGGAGAGCAGCGAGGTCAGGGCCGTCACCATGGTCACGCCCGCGCTCGGTCCGTCCTTGGGGATCGCTCCCGCGGGAACGTGGACGTGGAACGTGCGGTCTTCGAACGCCGAGCTGTCGATGCCGAGCTCGCCCGCGTGCCCGCGGACGTAGGACAGCGCGATCTGGGCCGACTCCTTCATCACGTCACCGAGCTGGCCGGTCAACGTGAGTCCGGACTTGCCCTGCATCGCCGTGGCCTCGATGAACAGCACATCGCCGCCGGCTCCGGTCACCGCGAGGCCCGTCGCCACTCCGGGGACCGCGGTGCGAATCGCGGACTCCTGGAAGTGGCGCTGGCGGCCCAGCGCGTCGCGGAGGAGATCGAGATCGATCGTCACCGGCGCCGTGGTGGCACCCGAGGCAATCCTCGTCGCCGTCTTACGCAGCAGCGTCCCGAGATCGCGCTCGAGCTGGCGTACGCCCGCCTCTCGCGTGTACTCGGTGGTCACCGTGCTCAGCAGCTCGTCGGAGATCTCGACCTCCTCGGGCCGCAGCCCGTTGCGCTCGATCTGACGCGGCCACAGGTATCCGCGTGCGATCGCGACCTTCTCGGAGGTCGTGTACCCGTCGAAGCGGATGACCTCCATGCGGTCGAGTAGCGGGCCCGGGATCGTGTCGGCGACGTTGGCGGTCGCGATGAACATCACGCCGCTGAGGTCGAGCTCGATGTCGAGGTAGTGATCGCGGAAGCTGTGGTTCTGCGCGGGGTCGAGGACCTCGAGCAGGGCCGAGCTCGGATCGCCACGCCAGTCGGCGCCGACCTTATCGACCTCGTCGAGCATGATCACGGGGTTCATGGTGTCGGCGTCACGGAGCGCCCGCACGAGCCTGCCGGGCAGAGCTCCGATGTAGGTGCGCCGGTGGCCGCGAATCTCGGCCTCGTCGCGGACGCCGCCGAGCGACATCCGAACGAACTCCCGGCCGGTGGCGCGCGCGATCGACTCTCCGATCGACGTCTTGCCGGTGCCGGGCGGGCCGATCAGGGTAAGGATCGCCCCGGAGCGCCGGTCCTCGGTGATTCCGCGCTCGACGCGGAGCTTCTTGACCGCGATGTACTCGACGATCCGGTCCTTGACGTCCTCGAGGCCGGCGTGGTCGGAGTCGAGCACCTCACGCGCGTGCACGGGATCGAGGCGCTCCTCGGAGCGCTTGTTCCACGGCACGGCGATCAGCCAGTCGAGGTAGGTCCGGATCACGCTCGACTCGCCGCTCTGCTCGCCCATCCGCTCGAGACGACCGAGCTCCTTCTCGGCCTGCTCGCGGGCATGGTCGGGCATCCCGGCCTCTTCGATCTTGGTCCGGTACTCGTCGACGACCGAGGCGTCATCCTCGCCCAGCTCCTTACGGATCGACTCCATCTGCTTGCGCAGGAAGTAGTCGCGCTGCTGCTTCTCAGCGCCGTCCTGGACGTCGTCGCGGATGCGCTTACGCACCTGGAGCTCGGCCAGGCGCTCACGCTGGTAGCCGAGAGCGAGCTCGAGCCGCTCGGCGACGTCGGTCGTCTCCAGCAGCCGGATCTTCTCGGTGTAGGTGATTTCAGGGGAGTAACCGCTCGTGTCGGCGAGCATGCCCGGCTCGGAGATCGAACGGACGAAGGCCGAGATGCGGCCATCGTCGCCGCGGATCTCGAGGATCTCCTCGACCACGGCGCGGTACTCGCGCTCAAGCTCGCGCGTCCTACCGTCGACGGGCGATTCGTCGGGCCGCTCGTCGACCTCGACGTAGAGGCGGCCGTCCGGGAGCGTGTGCGCAGCGCCGGCGATGCCACGATGAAGTCCCGTGACCGCGACGGCGCGCGCGCCGCCGGGCAGTCGAACGCGATCGTTGACTTCGGCGACCGTGCCGACGCTGGCGTACGCCTGCTCGTGCCGCGGCACCAAGAGCACGCGCTCGTCTTCGCCGACGTCCGCGGCGAGCGTCAGCGACATGCCCGGGAGGACGACCGTGTCGTCGAGCGGGACTAGAAGTAGTCGGCTCATAAGATTGTTCACTTTCGCTAGTTGCTTACGACTTGTAAGTGGAATCATACCACCCACCGTCGTCGTGCTCCAGCGGATCTTAGTCAGCCCAACTGAGATATTAGCGCTTCGTGGCCCTGCTGATGGGCGGCCGCGAAGGCGCCGCAAGGGCCGCGGAGCGATATGGCTTGGGCCGCCTGCCGCCGCCGGCACTGATGTCGTGGGCCGCTTCCGCCCTCCGCGGTCGGTTGAAATAACATGCCGGGCCGGTGAAACCGTTCTCCATACAAATCGATGAGGCGGGGGACACCGTGACGATCGAGTTTGCGGGTGAGCTCGATATCGCGACTACCGCCGGCGCTGACGCTGAGCTTCGGCGCGTCGAGCAGGGTGGGGCGCGCGTGATCGTGCTCGATCTCCGCGGGCTCACGTTCATGGATTCGACCGGCCTGCGGCTACTCGTCTCCGCTGACGCGCGCGCGCGGGGGGGAGAGCATCGGCTCGCGATCGTCCGCGGGCCCGCTGCGGTCCAGCGCGTTCTCGAACTGACCGGACTCGACGCCCGGCTTGACGTGATCGACGATCCCGCCGAGGCGACGGCCTGACCTCGAGGACGCGTTCAGCGGTCGATCTCGCAGATCACCCTCGTCCCGCCCTTCCTCTCCACCCACCACCGGTCAGCGATCGCGTCGAGGACCTGCAGGCCCCAGCCGCCCGCGGGGTCGTCAGATTCCGGGCGGTCACCAGGGTCGAATCCGGCGCCGGCGTCGGCGACCGTGAGCGTGATCCGGTCGGTGGCCAGGGCCAGTGTCAGCGTGGCGGCCGGGTCGGTGGCCGAGCAGTGGCGCAGGACGTTCGTCACCAGCTCGCTCGCGACGAGGCTCAGCCGTGCGAGCATCGGCGCGGGGAGCGAGCCGAGGAGATCCTGCACGGTATGACGGGCGAGCGCGGGTGCGGTCAGGTCGGCGGGAAGCTGGAGCTCAGCACGCGCGAGATCGCCTGTTGTGCAGGGAGAGAGAGACATTCTGAAGCTAAAGGCAGTGTTCCCCCTGCCCCGAGGTCTTGAACCAAGTACGTCAACTCAACATCGCGTAGATCTCGCCGAGCTCGGGCGGCGCCGAGCCGCGCAGTATCCACGTGCCATCGTCGCGTCGGGCGACGAGGCCCTGCCGGGTAAGCTCCTTGAGCGCGGTGGTGACCGTGGGACGGCGGGCCCCGACGAGGCAGGCGAGCAAGCGGTGCGTGAGCTGCAACGGAAGCACGATGCCTTCCGGAGACACACGGCCCCAACGCTCCGCCAGGTGCCACAGCTGCAATAGCAGCCGTGTCTCGACCCGCTGCAGGCTGCGGATCGCGAGCTGGACGGCCAGCGAGCGGGATCGACTCATCGCTCGCGTGAACAGAGCCGTGGTCAGTTCCGGCCAGCGCGCCGTGCGGGCGACGAACCGGCGATCGAGGATGGCGATCCGCGCCGTGTCGAGCACGGTCCACACGACGGACGGGTGAGCGATCGACAGGTGCGCGGCGTGGTCCCAGGGCCGGAGGATCTCGCCCTCCCCGATCAGCTCGGTGAAGGAGGCGCCTCCGAGCTTGAGATCGCGCGAGAGGATGCCGTCGATCACCAGCAGCCCCAGCGCTCCCCGCGGGTCGACGATCTCGAGCGCGCTCGCAGGCCAGTCCCCGGGGGCGAGCGTCTCGACGGCGGCGATGGCGTGTGCCCGGGCCGCCGTGGCGCGCTCCGGGTCCATGTCCTGGGCGAGATCGGGATCCAAATCGAGAATCGCCACCGCTCGGCGCTGGCGCTGCTCGTGCACGGAAGGTTCTTGCCCGCCGGGCGGGTCGTAGTCGGGAGATATGGCAAGGTGCGGTCTCAAGGCTCTTTAGTTGTTGCCCGTAGGGGCGGTTCGCCAAACCGTCCGCGGGGGGGATCTGTGAAAATGCCGCCATGAGTGATGGCCCCCGCCGTCGGGAGGACTCGAGCGATCCCGCGGCGCACGACGTGCTCGCCGCCGAGGAGTTCGCCCTCCCCGTCCCCGACCCGAGCATCACCCATCCACCTGTGGTGCTCCCTGCCGATCCGTCCGGAATCGCCGAGCCGCACGACGTGCTCGCCGCGGAGGAGTTCGCGCTTCCGGCCAGCCCGCCGCATCCCGGCCTTCCGGCCATGGCGGCGCCGCGGCGCGGAGCGCGAGCGGGTGGCGCGATCCTCGCCGTGGTGGGGCTGCTGATGGTGGGGCGGGTGCTGCGCCGACGGGGGACTCGCTAGCGCGAGCGCTCTACTCGAGCGGTGGGACGAGGCCGGCCCACGGGCTTGCGCCCTCGAA
>Ga0302314_10013729_pt1 | contig 13903 bp, 17 predicted proteins | sample III_Palsa_N2_3_FD_200533 | JGI IMG/M metagenome (GOLD analysis project Ga0302314, IMG submission 200533) | Peat permafrost microbial communities from Stordalen Mire near Abisko, Sweden - III_Palsa_N2_3 | ecosystem: Environmental > Terrestrial > Soil > Palsa > Peat permafrost | place: Sweden... | reverse complement strand
CCCCGCCAAGATCGTCAAACAGCTCGTCTTGCTCAGTCATCACCGCCCCGCTCAACGCGACACGGACATCAGGAATCACAACACGCGACCGCCCTCAACCGCCCCCGATGGAAAGATTCACAGCCTCCAAGGGGGAGGGGAGATTAAGCCCGCCCCACCACCGCCAGCAGCGGATCGCTGCGGCTCCCGTCCGCCAGCACCTGCGTTTCGATCCCGCCGAAGCCGGCGTCCCGGAAATACGCCTCAACCAGCGCCGCATGGCCGCGATCGTCCAGCCGCAGCCAGACGGCGACCGCCTTGGTCGGGAAGCAGCGGTTGGAGAAGCTGATCACCAGCGGCGCGCCCGGCTTCAGCACCCGGGCGATGTCCTGGAACACCGGCACGGGCCGCTGCAGGTACTGCACCCCGACGCAGATCGTCGCCGCATCGATGCTCGCGGCCTCCAGCGGCAGCACCGGATCGCGGTTGAAGTCGTGGGTGAACCAGCGGGTCAGCTGCGGATTGGCCGCCAGCTCTTCGCCGTTCATGCCATGGCCGATCACCTCGCCATAGGCCACGTCCGGCGGGAGGTGGCTGACGCAGCTACTCATCAGGTCGAGCACCACGCCGCCAGCCGGTAGAGCGCGCCGGTAGAACTCAGTCAGCGCCGCGATCGCGCCATCGTCGATGTGGGTCACCAGCCGCGCCTCGGCGTAGAACGCCGCATCGTCATCCGGATCGTCCTTCTCGAACGCCCAGGGCGGCAGGTCGGTGAGCGCGATGTCTGGGGGCACTGGTCCGCCGCTACGTATGTTGCTGGAGCCGTTCGAGAACCGCCATACCGCCGATTACCGAGACTGGACCGTACCTATCTTCGTCTTAGCCGGGATAGTCGATCCCGTGGACGATGACACTCTTCCATCCGCTCCGGCCAATATCCTCCTCGATCTCTCCGAGCGTTCTCGGCGTCAAGGCGAACAACAGGCCATCCTTGCTCCCATCGGTCGCCTGAACCAGCCAAGCATTGCCGTAGAAGTCTCCGACCTTAGGCGCAAACCAAGCGGCCCTGACGCGCTGGAGGATCAGCGGCGAACCGAAAAGCCCTTGGTCACCGTCGCCGCCGTCGATTCGAAAACGCTGCCCTTCGTAACCTGGCTCTGATCGAACTTGAGGTGCCTTCATCCGTCTCCCCTAGCTGCGACGACCGAGTCTAGCGACGGTTCGCCAGGAACTCCGCCAGCGCCTCGACCAGCGCGCGATTGTGCTGCTCCAGCCCGATGGTGATGCGCAGGTGCCAGGGCAGGCCGTAGTTGGCGACGCCGCGGACGATCAGGCCGCGGGAGGCGAGGAACGCCTCGGCCTCGGGGGCGGTCTTGCCCGGCGTTTTGGGAAATTCGACCAGGATGAAGTTGGCCCACGACGGGGTCACCTCCAGGCCGAGGCCGCCAAGCTGCTGGATCAGCCAGGCGCGCCATTGCTCGACGTGGGCCAGCGAGCGGGCCTGGAACGCTTCGTCGGCCAGCGAGGCCTCGGCGGCGGCAAGCGCCGGGATCGAGACGTTGAACGGCGGGCGGATGCGGTCGATCGCGTCGGCGATCGCCAGGGGGGCGTAGGCCCAGCCGACCCGCAGCGCCGCCAGGCCGTGCAGCTTGGAGAAGGTGTGGGTGACGACGACATTGTCCGCGCCCCGCGCCAGCTCGATCCCGTCGGTGAAGGTGGGGTCGGTGCAGAACTCGGAATAGGCGGCGTCGACCACCAGCACCACGCTGGGCGGCAACGCCGCGTGCAGCCGGCGCAGCTCGTCCTTGGTGGTGAAGGTGCCGGTGGGATTGGCCGGATTGGTGACGAACATCAGCCGGGTGCGCTCATCGACCTCGGCCAGCATCAGCTCGACGTCGATGCGGTGGTTAGGCTCGGCGGCGACCTTCACCTCGGCCTGGCAGGCGCGGGCGCCGATGCCATAGGCGCCGAAGCCGTACTGGCCCTGCACGATGTTGTCGCCGGGCTCGAGGAAGGTCTGGTTGATCAGGTGCAGCAGTTCGTCGGTGCCGCAGCCGAACACCAAGCGGTCGGGTTCGAGGTCGTAGCGCTGGGCGATGGCGGCGCGCAGGGTGGTGGCGCGGCCGTCGGGGTAGACGTTCAAGTCGCCGGCGGCGGCGAGGTAGGCTTCGCGGGCCGCCGGGCTGCTGCCCAGGATATTCTCGTTGCCCGACAGCTTGACCGGATGCGCCACGCCCTCGGCCGTGGCCTTGCCGGGCTTGTAGGGGATGATGTCGAGGATGCCGGGCTTCGGCCGCGGACGGTCGAGATCGGCGTCGAGGGTGGGCTGGGCGGTCATGGCGGGGCTCATACACGAGGCGGGTAGGCGCAGAAAGCCGGGGTCAGTAGACCCGCGGCGCCGGGGCCAGCTTCAGCGGCCCGATCCAGGTCTGGCCATCGCGGAAGGTGAGCGCCAGGTTCAGCGCCGGCGATGGTTTGGCCGGGCTGTCCGGCGGCCCCTTTCCACCCTGGGCGACGGCGAGGATGCGCGGTTCGTCGCTGAGACTGGCGTCGAGTACGCCCTCCAGCCGGCCGTCGTCGGTCACCGCGACGCTCCCTCCGTGGGCGCTCAGAGCCGCATCGCCGGCGGTGAGCGCCAGCTGATGCACGTCGAACGTGCCGCCCATCGCCGCCCAATGCGAGACCAGCGCCCGCCAGGTTCGCCCCTGCAGGTCGCCGGTGTGGGAGAGGATGCCGTCCAGCTTCACCGTCACCGGCTTGCCCCCGGCGATCTGGCCGAGCCAGCTGCCGGGCAGCGCGTGGCCGCCGTCGAGGCTAAAGAACACCGCCGCCTGCCTGGCCGGCCCGGCGCGGACGTAGAACTGTACGTCCTTGGCGCTCGCCAGCGAAAACGGCTTGGCCCCCGGCCCGGCGGCGAAGGTCAGGTTGGACCCCTCAAGCGAGATGCGCGGCGGGGTCTCGTTCCAGGCGTTGAGGCTGGCGCGCAGTGGGCTGGCGGTGACATTGACCGGGCCGCCATCGGGGCGGCTGAAGGTCAGGCCATCGGGGACGAACATCACCCAGTCGGTCGGCGCAAACGCGAACGCTTCGCTCTTCAGCGACGGTGTGGCCACGGCCCAGCCGGACGGATCGGCGAGCTTCAAATCGCTGAAGTCCACGTCGAGCCGGAACGGGTAGCCGCCGACGTGGCGCTGGCTCCAGGCCACGGTCCAGCCGGCCGCGCGCAGCGACGCGGCGCCCGCGTCGAGCCGCCGCTGCGCCTCGCCCATCATCCACACCCAGGCAAGGCTCCAGATCGCCATCGCCGCCAGCAGGACGCCCCACGGAATGTAGAGACCCAGCCGGCGCGGGTTGCGGCGGGCGGGGGCGGCGCTATGGGTCTGGGTAAGATCGGGTTCTGAGGTCACGGTGACTGAAAACGACGCGCATTGGGTGTTCGGCTACGGCTCGCTGATGTGGCGGCCGGGGTTCCCCTATCTAGAGCGTGAAGCCGCGACGCTCCATGGCCGCCGTCGCGCGTTCTGCATCTATTCGGTCCACCACCGCGGCACCCCTGAGCGGCGCGGGCTGGTGCTGGGTCTCGCCGCCGGCGGCGCGACGCGGGGCATGGCCTACCGGGTGGCGGACGCGCACTGGGACGAGACCTACGCCTACCTGCGAGAGCGCGAGCAGCCGACCGAGACCTATGTCGAGGCGCGGGCGGACGTTCGTCTGGCCGACGGCCGACGCGTCGCCGCCCTGACCTTCCTCTCCGACCGCGCCCACCCGCAATGGGCCGGCGCGCTCAGCCTTGAACACCAGGCCGACCTGATCGCCGGCGCGTCCGGCCTCTCCGGCCGCAACGTCGACTACCTCGCCGACCTGGTCGAACACCTGCGCGAAGCCGGCATCAAGGACCGGGCGATGGAGAAGCTGCTGGCGATGGTGCTGGAGCGGGAGAATTAATCCTCCTCCGGAGGAGGAGGGGGACCCCGAAGGGGTGGAGGAGGTGCGCGGCCGAGCGCCTCCGCTTCAGGAGTATTCGGGCCTTTCAGTGAGGCGGGCGCATTTCATGAAACCTCCTCCACCGCTTCGCGGTCCCCCTCCTCCTCCGGAGGAGGATTAAGGCCGCTTGCCCCAGTACCGGTACAGATACCCAGACTCGAACCCCTCGGCTTCGTAGAGCGCGATCGCCGAGGCGTTGTCTTCGTCGACCTGCAGATAGCCGCGGGTCGCACCGGCGGAGGCGGCGAAGGCGGTGAGGGTGCGGAACAGGCGGCGAGCGAGGCCCTGGCGGCGGAAGGCCGGCGCGGTGCGCATGCCCATGATCCCGGCCCACTCGCCCTCGACCGCGCAGGCGCCGACCGCGGCCGGCTGGCCGTCGCGCCGGATCAGGGCGAAGCCGCGCGGCGGCGGAATGCGGCCCAGAGCCTCCATCCGTTCGCGAGCGTCGGCTTCGTGGCCGAACGACGGGTCGGCGAACACTTCGGCGAAGCCATCGCAGGTCTCGCCCGAGATCGTCGCTTCCGGGTCGATTGCGCCGCCGAGGGGCCCGGCCATGGTCAGGGTCGGCGTGTCGGAGACGTAGCCGCGCCGCCGCAGGCGGCCGATCAGGTCGAACGCCGCATCGCCGACCTGGACGATCTTGAACTTCGGCGGCAGGCCGCGCGCCTCGTACCAGGCTTCGACCAGGCCGATCGCGTCGTCGATATCGCGCTCCAGCGGCTCCAGCGCCCAGCAGGTGTTGATCCGCCCGCTATGCCCGGACGAGGCGTAGAGCCGCCAACTGCCCAACTCGGCGCTCTCCGCCGCGGGCCAGCCACGGGCGGAAATCGGCTCAATGATGCGCGGATCGATCAAACAGCCTCCCGGAACGCCGACGGGCGCCGATCCCGCGAGGACCGACGCCCGTCAAACTAGTCGGATTCGCGCGGGTTAGAGCGCTTGCAGGTTCACCGCCGCCGTGCGCCCGCGTTCTGCCTCAAGCTCGTAGAGGATCTTCTGGCCCTCGTTCAGGCCGCGCAGGCCTGCTCGCTCGACCGCGCTGACGTGGACGAAGACATCCTTGCCGCCATCGTCCGGCTGGATGAAGCCGTAACCCTTGGCGGAATTGAACCATTTGACGGTGCCGTTGGCCATGTCGTCTTTGTTCTCCCTGACGAAAGCCCTTCACAGACGCGGCCCCGTGATCCTTCAACCGAGGCCCGTACAATCTCTGACGTCTTGGGAGTTTCTTTCGGTTCCAGCGAAGCTCGCCCGAGGTGATCTTCGCGGGCGCGACGTTCTGCAGGCCCAAAGCAACGGATTGCACCTCGGAAATGCGCACGCCGGATTGTCAGGGTCAACCCGATTTGCGGGGGCGTTTGTCCCGAATTAGTGAGCGTTTTCGAGCGCCTCGATAACCTTGTGGGCATCGGGCCCCGACCAGTCGGCGCCGCCGCTGACCCGGCCGCGGACGTTGCCGGCGGCATCGATCAGCACCGTGGTCGGCAGGCCCGCCGCCGGCGGCTTGAGCGCGAACGGCAGCGCAAACTTCGGTTCGTTGTAGAACGGCAGCGGCGGGCGCTTCGAGATGAAGACCTGCGCGTTGGCGCGGTTGTCGGCGTCGTCGAGGCTGATCGGCACGATCGCGACCGGCTGGCCCGCGGTCTGCTGCGTCAGGGTGGCGAGGGTCGGCATCTCCTGTACGCACGGTCCGCACCAGGTGGCCCACAGGTTGACGATCACCGCCTTGCCCTTGAACTCGGCCAGGGTGTGCGGCTTACCGGCGGCGTCGGTGAAGGGGGTGGTCGGGGCCGGATAGGGCGTATCGTCGACCACCAGACTCTTCATCTGTCCTTGGGCCAGGCTTTTCAGGTCGCCGGAAGGTTTCGCCGTGCAGCCGGGGATGACATATAGAGCCGCGGCCAAGCCTGCCAAGGCGAGCGCCCGCCGCCCCCATCGTCCGTCAACCCGAGTCATCACGCTTTCCATGTCGTCGCCCAAAGCCGCCGAAACCGAAGGGCACTCTCTATGGGGTGGGCGCTTCTCCGCCAAGCCCGGCGCCCTGATGCAGGCGATCAACGTCTCGATCGGCTTCGACAAGCGCCTCGCCGGGGAGGATCTCGCCGGCTCCAAGGCCCATGTGGCGATGCTGGGCGCGCAGGGCATTATCTCGGCCGAGGACCAGGCGGCGATCCTGAAGGGCCTTGACGCGATCGAGGCGGAGATGGCGGCCGGGACCTTCCCGTTTCGCGAAGAATTCGAAGACATCCACTTCAACGTCGAGAAGCGGCTGGAAGAGCTGATCGGCTCGGCATCGGGGCGCCTCCACACCGCCCGGTCGCGCAACGACCAGGTGGCGCTCGACTTCCGGCTCTGGGTGCGCGAGGCCTGCGACCGCACGGTGGACCAGGTGCTAGGCCTGCAGCGGGCGCTGCTGACCCAGGCCGAGGCGCACGCGGCGACGCTGATGCCGGGCTTCACCCACCTGCAGAGCGCTCAACCGGTCACCTTCGGCCACCATCTGATGGCCTATGTCGAGATGTTCGGCCGCGACGGCGGACGGTTTGCCGACGCCCGGGCGCGGATGAACGAAAGTCCGCTGGGCGCCGCGGCGCTGGCCGGCACCTCGTTTCCGATCGACCGCCAGATGACCGCCCGCGCGCTCGGCTTCGACAAGCCGATGGCCAACAGCCTGGACGCGGTTTCCGCCCGCGACTTCGCGCTTGAGGCGCTCGCCGCCGCCGGCATCCTGTCGCTGAACCTGTCGCGCCTGGCCGAGGAGATCGTACTCTGGATGACGCCGCAGTTCGGCTTCATCCGCCTGTCGGACGCCTTCACCACCGGCTCCTCGATCATGCCGCAGAAGCGCAATCCCGACGCCGCCGAACTGACCCGCGCCAAGACCGGCCGCGTGCTGGGCGCGTTCACCGCGCTGTCGCTGGTGATGAAGGGCCTGCCGCTGGCCTATTCGAAGGACATGCAGGAGGACAAGGTCCCCGCGTTTGAAGCCTTCGACGCTCTGGAAGTGGCGCTGGCGGCGATGACCGGCATGGTCGCCGACTTCAAGCCGAACGAGGCCGCCATGGCCGCGGCGGCCGGCGCCGGCTACGCCACCGCCACCGATCTGGCCGACTGGCTGGTGCGCACGCTGAACCTGCCGTTCCGCCAGGCGCACCATGTGGCCGGCGCGGCGGTTAAGAAGGCGGAGACCAAGGGCCTGGAACTCTCCGATCTTCCATTGGAAGATTTGCAGGCGCTCGAACCGCGGGTCACCGCGAGCGTTTACGACGTGCTGACGCCGCAAGCTTCAGCGAACAGTCGAACCAGTTTCGGCGGCACAGCCCCGGAGCGCGTGCGCGCTGAGATCGCACGTTGGCAGGAGATCCTCAGGTGAAGCGCACCATCATTACCGCCCTTGCAGGCCTCGCCCTGATCACGGCGCTGGCGTCATGCGGCAAGCAATCCGACCTCGAACGCCCCGGCCCGATGTGGGGCGCCAAGGCCAGAACCGAGTATTCGGCCCAGAAACGGGCGCAGGCCGCGCAGGCGGACAACGAGGCGGCGGCCAATTCCGTCGCCGAGCCGCAGAACCCCGCGCTGCAGCCGTACGAGAACCCGGCGCCGGCCCATGACGTGCCGATCCCGGGCGAGCGGACCTATCCGTCGGGCTCGCCGCAGCCGGGCGGTCAGTGAACCACTTCGACGTTCACAAGGACGCGGCCGGGATCGAAGAACTTGCCTGCGAAGACGTGCCGCTGAGCCGGCTCGCCGAAGCGGTCGGCACGCCGGCTTACGTCTACTCCAGCGCGACGCTGGAGCGGCACTTCGCGGTGTTCCGCGACGCCTTCGCCGCCCACCCCGAGCTCGGCGCGCCGCTGATTGCCTATGCGCTGAAAGCCAACTCCAACGTCGCCGTGGTGCGCACCCTGGCGCGGCTCGGCGCCGGGGCGGACACGGTGTCGGAGGGGGAGATTCGCCGGGCGCTCGCAGCCGGCGTGCCGCCCGAGCGGATCGTCTTCTCCGGCGTCGGCAAGACCGCGGCGGAGTTGGCGTTCGCGCTCGACGTCGGCGTGGCCGAGATCAATGTCGAGTCCGAGCCTGAACTCGATCTGCTGGCGCGCGTCGCGGCCGACAAGGGCATGCGCGCGACCATCGCCATCCGGGTCAATCCGGAGGTCGGCGCCGGTGGGCACAGCAAAATCAGCACCGGCCATGTCGAGAGCAAGTTCGGGGTCTCGTTTGGCGAAGCGGCGCGGCTCTACGCGAAGGCCAGCAACATCGCCGCGTTGAGGCCGCTCGGCGTTGCCTGCCACATCGGCAGCCAGATCACCGACCTCGCGCCGATGCGGGACGCCTTCGCCAAGATGCGCGGCTTGGTCGAGCGGCTGCGCGCCGAAGGTCTTACGGTCGAACGGCTTGATCTCGGGGGCGGCCTTGGCGTGCCCTATTTCAACCAGCCCGACCCGCCGACGCCCGCCGACTATGCGGCGATGGTGGCCGACGTGGTGGCCGGTCTCGGCATCCAGCTCGCGTTCGAGCCCGGCCGGGCGATCGCCGCCAACGCCGGCGTGCTGCTGGCCCGGGTGCTGCACATCCACGAGCGACCGGAGGGCCGGCGGTTCGTCGTGCTCGACGCGGCGATGAACGACCTGATCCGCCCGGCGATGTACGACGCCTATCACGACATCCGCCCGGTGAGGCCGAGGCCTGGCGCGCCGGTGGTCTACGACGTGGTCGGCCCGGTCTGCGAGACCGGCGACACCTTCACCCGCGAGCGCTTGCTGCCGCCGCTCGAAGCCGGCGACCTCGTCGCCTTCATGACCGCCGGCGCTTACGGGGCGGCGATGTCGAGCGAATACAACACCCGCCCACTGGCGCCGGAAGTGCTGGTGAAGGGGGATCAGTTCGCAGTGATCAGGGGGCGGCCGAGCTACGACGAGATGCTGCGCCGCGAGCAGACGCCGGCGTGGCTGGAGGGCTGACCCAAAGGCGCAGGGCGCCTCTCGTTGTGACCCAACCCCCACGTATCGGTCACAGCCGGGCGTCAGTCCCGGCTGCCTAAGAACACCGTCCACACCGTGGCCGCGCCTGGCGCGGCCACCCAACGTTCCGCGCGCTTGGGTCACCGGGACTGACGCCCGGTGATGACCGAAATTTGGGGGTGTGGGGCCAGCCGACGCCCTACTCAATCCGCCGCCGCGATGTACGGCAAGCCCCGCATCTGTCCAGCCGCGTCCATGCCGTAGCCCACCAGGAACCGCGCCGGGGCGTCCCAGGCGACGTAGTCCGGCTCCAGTACTCGCGGCGTCGGCCAGGGTTTGCGGGCGAACACGCAGGTGATGACCTCGCGAGCGCCGGCGTCGTTGACCAGGCGGGCGGCTTCGCTGAGCGAGAGGCCGGTGTCGACCACGTCGTCCAGCACCAGCGCCTGGCGGCCGCGCATCGGGCGTTGCAGGTCGGCGCGCACCTGGCAGCGTCCGCGGCTGGTGCGGTCGTCGCCGTACGAGGCGAGCCATAGCGCATCGAAAGCGACGTGCTTGCCGAGCCGGGCCAGCGCCCGCGTCATGTCCGAGGCGAACCAGAGCCCGCCGGTCAGCAGGCAGACCGCCACCGCGTCCTCGCCCAGCCGAGGGGCGATGGTCGCGGCGAGGTCGGCCACCCGCGCGTTGACTTCGGCTTCGCTGAGCAGGGTCTCGAGTTCGCGCCCCAAGACGCTCATCGCGACGGCGCAGCGCTGTTGCTCGGCGCAGGCGGGGCCATCGTGGCCGCCGGAGCCGCGGCAGTCGGAGCCTGCGCCGGCGCCGTGGGCCGCGTGAACTGGGGCTGCGCCGGCAGCGGAACCGCGTTGACCGCGTTCGAAAGCGGCGCATCGCTGGCGGGTCCGCGCAGGGAAATCGCCGGCGCCTCAGGCGATCCGGCCTGCGGCGCGGCTTGGGTGCTGCCGGCGTCCGCGCGGGCGCCGATCGCGAAATCGACCACCAGGTTGGCGGCCGAGAACGGAGGGTCCGGAATCGAAGTGCGGAAGCTGCGCGTTGCGCCGGCCGGAATCCGGGGATCGGCGAAACTCGTGATCTGCCCCGCCACACGCTTGCCTTCGGCGTTGAGCAGACTGATCCGCAACGGCGGGGCGATCACCGCGCGACCGACCACGTTATGGATGAAGCCCGTGACGGTGTACGCCGCATGCCCCTCTTCCAGTGAGGGCGCGACTTGAACCTGTTGGATCACCAGACCGGTGGGATTCACCGGCAGGCCCACCGCGGCGTAGGCCGAAGCGGTCTGCGGCCAGGCGCGCACAACACTCTCTCGGAACAGGATCGCCGTGCCGAGCACGATGGCGACGACGATCGCGACGCCGGCCCAGATCGCGCCGGTGATCGCCGCCTGGCGGTTGCGCTTTTCCTCTTCGGCGCGGCTGCGGAAGGCGCGCGGCAGGTCGTCGCCGCTCAGCGGCGCGTCGTCCGCCAGCGCCTGCGCCGTATCCCTGCCGATCGCGCCATCGGTTCCGTTGGAGACAAGCTCCAGCGGCCGCTCGGGATGAGCGGTCCAGCGGTGGCCGCAGGCGGCGCATCGGACCGACCGGCCCTTCGTCTGGATTTGGTCATCCTCGACGAAATAGCCGGTGGCGCACTCAGGACAGGTCAGTATCATGAAAACCGAATCGGACGCCGGGACGACACCCACGTCGAGGTTGCCGATTTCGGCTCTGATGTCCAGGAAGCCCATCGCTCCACCGCTTGAACCAATAGACGCAGGTTCGCCGCAGGCGGTGGTCCGCTTCGAGGGCGTATCCATGCGCTATGGCCGCGAGGCCGAGGTGTTGAAGGACATCTCCTTCGAGCTGGCGCACGGCTCGTTCCATTTCCTCACCGGCCCGTCCGGCTCCGGCAAGTCGACCCTGCTGAAGCTGATCTATCTCGCCGAGCAGGCCTCCCGCGGCCGGATCGAGATCTTCGGCGAGGACATGGCGCTGCTGAAGCGGACCGACCGGCCGATGATGCGCCGGCGGATCGGCGTGGTGTTCCAGGAATTCCGCCTGCTGGAGCACCTCACCGTGTTCGACAACGCCGCCCTCGCGCCGCGGATCGCCGGGCGCAAGCCGAGCGCCTATCGCGACGACGTCGCCGACCTGCTGGCCTGGGTCGGCCTGGGCGACCGCATGCACGCCATGCCGACCGCGCTCTCCGGCGGCGAGAAACAGCGCCTCGCCATCGCCAGGGCGGTGATCAACCGGCCCGACATCCTGCTGGCGGACGAGCCGACCGGCAATGTCGACGAGGCGATGGCGGTGCGCATCCTGCGGCTGTTCAGCGAGCTCAACCGGGTCGGCGCGACGGTGCTGATCGCCAGCCACGACACCGATCTGGTGGCGAGATCCGGCATGCCTGTGCTGAATCTCGACGGCGGACGGCTTGCGCAGCTGCCCCCGTACACTTCAGAACACGGGCCATGAGCGGTTCCCCCCATCGTGGCAGGCAAGGCGCGCTGATAACGCTTCCCCCGCTTGCGGGGGAAAGCGGCGAGCCGCGCGTAGCGCGCTCCGCCGATGGGGGGAGTCAAACGAAGGGTACATCCCACATCGGCGGCGCGTTGCTGCGCAACGACGCGCCGCTTTCCCCCAAAGGGGGAAGGGTTTTGTGCGTCTCGCTGCCCGATTTGAGAAATCGCTCGTGAGCCTGGCCTTCGACGCCAATCGCTGGTTGCCGGCGTCGTTGCTGCCGCGCGGCGACGGGCGCGACCTGGCGCTGCTGTTCGTGGTGGCCGCGCTGTCGTTCCTGGCCGGGCTTGCGGCCGTGGGCGCGCTGGCCGGGGAGCGCGCGGCGGCGGGCTGGCGCACCGAACTGGTGGGCTCGGCGACCCTGGTCGTTCACGCCCAGGGCGCCGACAGCGCCGACGAGGAAGCGGCGCGCGCCGCGGAGGCAGTCTCGGGGCTCAAGGGCGTCACTGAGGCCCGAGCGCTCGACGCGGCAAAGGCCAACGCCCTGATCGCGCCCTGGATCGGCTCGGGCGCCCTGCCCGCCGATCTGCCGACACCGCGGCTGGTGGCGATTGATCTCGACCGCAAGGCCCCGGCCACCGGCGCCGACCTGAAGCGGGCGCTGACCGCCGCCGGGGTCGACGCCGACGTCGACGATCACAGCCATTGGGCCGCCCAGATCATGCGCGCCGGGACGGCGATCGAGAGCGCCGGCGCCGGCCTGTTTCTGCTGATCCTGGCCGTGCTGGGGGCCGTCGTCGCCTTCTCCACCCGCCAGGGCCTCGCCGCCCGCCGCGACGTGGTCGAAGCGCTGCATCTCGCCGGCGCCACCGACGGCTATATCGCCCGGCTGTTCCAGGCCAGGTTCGCCCGCACGGCGGCCCAGGCCGGACTGGCGGGCGCCTTGCTGGCGGTGTTCGTCGCCATGCTGATCAAGCTGACCAGCGCCGGCGACGAGCAGTTCACTGCCCTGCTGCCGATTTCATGGCGCGACCTCGCCGCGCCGGCGCCTTTCCCGGTCCTCGCCGCGCTGGTCGCGGCGGTGACAGCGCGGGTCACGGCCATGTCCGTGCTGGCCGAGCGCCCGTGAGTCGCGCCGCATGAGGACCTTGGCGGCGATCTTCGTCATCCTGCTGGTCTGGAGCTCGGGTCTGCTGGCCTTCGCCGCCCGCGTCGACCGCTCGACCCCAGCTGCCGATCCGCCGATCGCCGACGGCGTGGTGGCGCTGACCGGCGGCTCGGGGGAGCGGATCGCCGCCGGCCTCGGACTGCTGGAGGCCGGCAAGGCCAAGCGGATGCTGATCAGCGGCGTCAGCCGGCACGTCACCCGCGGCGAGCTGCAGACCATCACCGGCGCCTCCAAACCGGTCTACGACTGCTGCGTCGACCTCGGTTTCGAGGCCAACAACACGCTCGGCAACGCACTGGAGACGGCGGCCTGGGCGCGCTCGAAGGGCTACACCACCTTGATCCTGGTCACCGCCGACTATCACATGCCGCGCGCCCGACTCGAACTTCACGGGGCCATGCCCGAGGCGCAGATCGTGCCCTATCCGGTGGTGACGCCCGAACTCAGCGCGGCGGATTGGTGGAAGACGACCACCGGCGCCCAGCGGATGATCCTGGAGTATTCCAAATACCTGGCCGTGCTCGGCCGCGAGACCCTGCTCGGCCTGGGCGCCAAGCCCGCCCCAACCGCGAAGCACGCGTAGGGGTCAGATGCTGCGCGCCCGCTCCCTGCTGTTCGCCGGCCTGTTCTATCTCTGGTCGCTCGGGATGTGCGTCCTGTTCCTGCCGGCGCTGGCGCTGCCGCGCGGCATCGTTGCCTGGGGGTTCAAGGCGTGGGCCAAGGGCGTGATCTTCCTGCTCGGCGTCTGCTGCGGCATTCGGGTCGAGATCCGGGGGCGCGAACACGTGCCGACCGGCCGCGCGCTGGTGGCGGCCAAGCACCAGTGCATGTTCGACGTGTTCGCCCAGTTCGTGACCCTGCCCGACTCCTGCTTCGTGATGCGCAAGGAGCTGATGCTGATTCCGTTCTTCGGCTGGTACGCCTGGAAGCAGCGGATGGTCGTGGTCGACCGCGATGGCGGCGCCACCGCGCTGCGCAAGATGGTGCGCGATGGGCAGGATCGCCTGGCCGAAGAGCGCCAGCTGCTGATCTTCCCCGAGGGCCACCGCGGCGAGCCGGGCGTCGCCGGCGACTACCAGCCGGGCGTCGCCGGCCTTTACCGCGACCTCGGCCTGCCCGCGCACCTGGTGGCGACCAACTCCGGCGTCCACTGGCCCGCCCACGGCATCCTGCGCCACCCGGGCGTGATCGTGTTCGAGTTCCTGCCCCCCCTCCCCGCCGGCCTGAAGCGCGGCGAATTCATGCGCGAGATGGAGACGCGGATCGAAGCGGCCTCGAACGCTTTGCTGAATCCTGTTCCTCCTACGTAGGAGGAGGGGACCGCGAAGCGGTGGAGGAGGTACGTTGAAGCGCGC
>Ga0302314_10013727_pt1 | contig 13903 bp, 10 predicted proteins | sample III_Palsa_N2_3_FD_200533 | JGI IMG/M metagenome (GOLD analysis project Ga0302314, IMG submission 200533) | Peat permafrost microbial communities from Stordalen Mire near Abisko, Sweden - III_Palsa_N2_3 | ecosystem: Environmental > Terrestrial > Soil > Palsa > Peat permafrost | place: Sweden... | reverse complement strand
CGGCGACCGCCGGCGAGCGCCCAAGGGCGCTCTTGAAACTGTCTCGTCCCTGGCGGCGGTCGGCGCGCGTCGCCGGCGCGTTACGGTCCAATACGTCCTGCTTCATGTTCAAGTCCCACCGCCCGCCAAAACCGTCGCCGCGGCATTTCGCGGGCGAACAACCACCATGTCGGGATCGCGCAGATCGATGCGCGCGAAGCCGAGTTCCAGGATTTTCGACATACCGTCCAACTGGTCGAGCCGCGCAAGGGCCGCAGCCTCGCCCGTGGCCGGAAGCATGATGATCGCGCCGTCCTTCAGGCGCAGATTCCATCGGCGGCTGTCGACGCGCACCAGCGCGTCCAGGCGCGCGGCCAGCCGCGGCCGGGTCTGCACCATAGGGATGATCGAACTCGCAGCCAGATTGGCGCCGTCGCCGACAATGAGCGGCAAGGTCGAAAAGTGGCCGGGGTTGACCTTGGTCACCACCGTGCCGCCGGTCGCCACCACCACGGCGCGTCCGGCGTGTTCCCAGACCGCCATCAACGGACGCTGATCGACGGCGATGACTATGGTGTCGGGCAGCAGCCTGATCACGCGCGCATGCTCGACCCAGCCGACCCTCTCCACCCTGGCGCGCACGTCGGCGAGATCGACCCCGAGGATCGGCACGCCGGGCGTCAGGGCGGCCGCGGCGAGGATCTCGCGCTGCGCCCGGGGCGAGGCGCCCTGCAGATGAATCTCGCCGACGCGCAGCCCGAGGTTGGCGAAGCGGGTGTCGACCGCGCCCTGGGCCAGCCCCACGAGCGCCTGGGCCCTCCCGCCGGTCGCCAGCACCACCACGGCGCTGAGCGCGAGCGCCAGGATGGCGGCGAACAGCGCCAGCCGCGGCGGCAGCCCGACGCGATGGGCCGCGCGCAGCTTGGAGACGCCCGACCGCGTCCGCGGCGCGCCCGCCGTCTGGGCGACGCTAGAGGACACTTTGGTCCGGGCTCTCGCGCCTGGGCGCCGTTGGCCGCGCACCGCCGCGGGCATACCCGTCCTCCGTTATCCACAGCACCAGCGCGTCGAACCCGATCCCCACGTGGGCCGCCTGCTCCGGCGCGAGCGAGGTCGGCGTCATCCCAGGCTGGGTGTTGATCTCCAGCAGGACCAGATTGTGGTTAACGTCGTCATAACGAAAGTCGCAGCGCGTGACCCCCCGGCAGCCGATGGCCGCGTGGGCGCTTTCTGCATGGCGCCGGGCGGCCTCCGCCACGTCCGGCGCAATCCGGGCCGGCAGGATGTGGACCGAACCACCCTCGCCGTACTTGGCTTCATAGTCGTAGAAGCCGGTGCGCGCCTCGATCTCGGTGACGGTGATCGCGCGGCCATCCATCACCGCCACGGCGAGCTCCTTGCCGGGAATGTACGGCTCGATCAGCACCTCCTCGCCGAACGTCCAGCCGGCGGCCAGAAGCGCCTGGGGCGGGCTGTTGGCGCCCTCGAACACGCGAAAGACGCCTACGGACGATCCTTCGGCGTTGGGCTTGATCACATAGGGCGGCGCCATGACGTGCGCGCGCCCAGCCTCGAAGCGGTTGAACAGGCCGCCGCCAGGAACGGGCACGCCGGCCGCGGCCATCACCGCCTTGGCCTTGGCCTTGTCCATCGCCAGCGCCGAGGCCAGGACGCCGGAGTGGGTGTACGGCACCGCCAGGGTCTCCAGCACGCCCTGCACGCAGCCATCCTCGCCCCAGGCGCCGTGCAGGGCGTTGAAGCACATGTCGGGCGCAAGGCGGGTGAGCACCTGGGCGAGATCGCGGTCGGCGTCGACGCGGGTGACGCGCGCGCCCAGGCGCTCCAGGGCCTCGGCGCAGGCGCGTCCCGACACCAGGCTCACCTGGCGCTCCGCCGACAGGCCCCCCAGGAGCACGGCGACGTGACGCCCGGCGAGGGGCAGGCGGCTCATGGAGTCTCCTCGAACGGGACCGAACGGACAAGTGTTAACGGGATTCGCGCGCCAGAGCCTGATGCCTTTGCACGGAACAAGATGCGAAGGCTGAATCAGGCTCTGAACGTTTGAACCCAGGGCAGGATCAATCCTGCTCTAGAGGTCCCGCCCTATGCGCTTTATCTCCCACTCGAGGTCGACGCCGAATTTGGCTCTCACGTCGGCGCGGACCGCCTCGCCCAGTGACTCCAGATCTCCGGCGGTGGCCTCCCCGGTGTTGATCATGAAGTTGGCGTGCAGCGGCGAGAACATCGCCCCGCCCACGGCCTTGCCCCGCCATCGGGCGGCGTCCACCAGCCGCCAGGCCGAGTCTCCGGGCGGATTCTTGAACGTCGAGCCGCCGGTCTTCTCGCGGATGGGCTGGGTGGCCTCGCGGCGGGCGGTGATCTGCGCCATCCGCGCCCTGATGGCGGCGGGGTCGTCGGGGTGGCCCCGCAGGATCGCCTGGCCCCAGATCATGCCGCTCTCGATGGCGCTCGAGCGATAGCCGTAACCGAAATCTTCCACGACAAAGATGCCAAGCTGTCCTGAACGGTCGAGCCCCGTGGCCGCCACGAGGACATCCTTGATCTCGCGCCCGTAGCAGCCGGCGTTCATGGTCACGGCCCCGCCGACCGTGCCCGGAACGCCGGCGAGGAACTCCAGTCCGGCCACGCCCGCGTCCGCCGCGGCGCGGGCGACAGCGGCGTCCAAGGCGCCAGCATCGGCGACGATCCGCGCATCCTCGGCTTCGGCGACGATCTCGCCGAACGCGCGGCCGGCCAGGCGGATGACCACGCCGGCGATCCCGCCGTCGCGCACGATCACGTTGGAGCCGACGCCCAGGACCGTCACGGGGACGTCCGGCGGCAGGCTCGCCAGAAACGCCGCCAGGTCCTCCCAGTCGGCCGGCAGGAACAGCACATCGGCCGGGCCCCCCACCCGGAACCAGGTGAACGGCGCCAGCGGCGCGTCGAACAGCAACTTGCCCCGCACGCGCGGCAGCCCCTCGCGCCAGCTCACGGGCAAAATCCTCGCGCCCGCCGCGAGCGCCGCACTCCGCTGGAGCCCCCTACCCGCCCTTCGGGCCTACTCCCCCCAGGGGGGGCAGAGAGGTGTGGTGCGAGCCGCTTCTTTGTTTCTCTTCCCCCTTTGGGGGAAGTACCGGCGAAGCCGGGGTAGGGGGCTCCAGCGGAGCACCGCCCATCCGCAAGATCGGCGCTACGCATCCGCCAGCTGCGCCGGCAGGGCGTGGGCCCAGGCGGTGATGTCGCCGGCGCCGAGGAAGACCACCAGATCGCCTGACCGGGCCTCGTCCGCGATCAGCGCCGGCAGGTCGGCCGGGCTGCCCAGCGCGATGACGCGGCGGTGGCCAAAGCGGCGCAGACCCTCGACCAGCGCATCGCGGTCGACGCCGGCGATCGGCTCCTCGCCCGCCGGATAGACATCGGCCACGATCACCACCTCCGCGTCGTTGAAGCAGCGGCAGAAATCCTGGAAGAGGTCGCGCAGGCGCGAGTACCGGTGCGGCTGCACGATCGCGATCACCCGCCCGCTGGTCACCGCCCGCGCCGCCGCCAGCACGTTGGCGATCTCCACCGGATGGTGGCCATAGTCGTCGATGACGCGCACCCCGCCGGTCACTCCGGTGGTGGTGAAGCGCCGGCGCACGCCGCCAAATCCGGCGAGCGCCTTGCGGATCGCCTCGTCGGCGACCCCCAGCTCGCGGCCCACGGCGATGGCGGCCAGCGCGTTCAGCACATTGTGCCGCCCGGGCATCGGCAAGGTCATGCCCGGCAACGCCGAGACCTCGCCGCCTGGCGTGGTGATCAGCACATCGAAGCTCGCGCCGGTCGGGCCCATGCTCAGCCGGCTCGCGCGCACCTGCGCCTGAGGGTTGGTCCCGTAGGTGATCAGCCGCCGGTTCTCCACCAGGGCGGCCACTTCCTGGACGTCGGGATCGTCGATGCACAGCACGGCGAAGCCGTAGAAGGGGATGTTCTGCACGAAATCCCGGAACGTCTTCTTCAGGGTGGCGAAATCGCCGTAGTGATCGAGGTGCTCGGGATCGATGTTGGTGACCACGGCGGCGGTGGCGCGCAGGGTGAGGAAGGTGCCGTCGCTCTCGTCGGCCTCGACCACGATCCACTCCCCCTCCCCCACCTTGGCGTTGGCCCCATAGGCGTTGATGATGCCGCCGTTGACCACGGTGGGATCCAGGCCCCCGGCGTCCAGAACCGCCGCCACCATGGACGTGGTCGTCGTCTTCCCATGGGTTCCGGCGACCGCCACCGAGACCTGCATGCGCATCAGCTCGGCCAGCATCTCGGCGCGGCGCACGAGCGGTATCCGCCGCGCCCGGGCCGCGGCCATCTCCGCGTTGTCCGCCTTGATGGCGCTCGAATAGACGACCGCGGCCGCGCCCTCGACCTGCTCGGGCCGATGGCCGATGAAGATGCGCGCGCCCAGACCCGCCAGCCGCTGGGTGTTGGCGCCGGCCCGGGCGTCCGACCCCTGCACCGTGTAGCCCAGGCGCAGCATGATCTCGGCGATCCCGCTCATGCCGATGCCGCCGATGCCGATGAAATGCACGGGGCCGAGCGCGATCGGAACGGGGCGGCGATTCATCGGCCGACTGCTAGACCAATTGCCGTCAGCGGGGAACGGCGACCGAGGTAGTGATCCCGGAAGGGCCGTCAGGCCGTCGCCGGCCTCTCCCATCCCGACACCAAGTCGATCGCGCGCGAGGGCTCGATGAGCGCCAAGTGCCGGGCCCCGGGGGTCGCCCCGAAAGCGGCCATGGCGCCGACCAGCGCGTGGACCGCGGGACCCGCTTCCGGGGCTGCGACCACGATCGAGTCGCCGTGGCTGTCGGTGGAGACGGTGAACGCGGCGGCCAGATAGTCGCCGACCAGTTTGATCCGCGCCGTCGCGGTCCCATCGCTCACCGTCAGCGTGCCGGACGCCGCCGTGCCGCTGTAGCTCGCCTTCGTCGCGCCGGCGACGAACGCGATGTCGCCCAGGTCCAGTGAAGTCCCGCCGCTCATGGAGAAACCCGTGATCGCGCCCGCGTAGCTCTGTGACTGGGCCAGCTCCAGGACGCCCGTGGCGCCCGTGAAGGTGACGCTCTCACCGAACGCGGCGGTGAAGTCGGCCACGCCCGCCGCGATTCGCACACGGCCGGCGCCCGACACCGCCGCGGCCACAGTCAGCGTTCCGGAGGAGACGACGAGCTCGCCGGTGTTGTCGAGGGCGCTTTCGATCGTCAGACCGCCCGCCCCGGCGCTGGTCAGCTCTCCGGCGTTGGCGATCGTGGCCGCACCGGTGTTCACGATCAGAGCCTCTGCGCCGTCGGCGCTGATGACGCCTGCGGCCTCATTGCTCAGGGTCATGAGGCCATTGCCGAGCTCCCCTGTCCCTTTGATCTTGTCATCGACGTTGGTCAGCGTGGCCGCGGCGTCGCTCCCCGTGATCTCGGCGTGGGTCAGAATGATCGACCCGGCGCCGGAGAGGCTGACACCGGTCGAGGCGGCCGTCAGGTTCGAGCTGGTCACACTGAGGGACGAGGTGAGGACAACCGCGCCGGACACGGTGACGGCGGCGCCGTTGATGGTCATCTCGGACGCCGAGAGGGTGGTTCCCGAGAAGGCGTCCGATCCGCCGGTGAACTCGATGGTTCCCGCCCCCGCGAGCGTTCCGGCGAAGCTGTCGCCCGCGCCGGTGAAGGTCAGGCGGTCGCCGGCCGCCACGGACGCCGTCCCCGCCGTCATGACCCACAGCTTGGCGGCGGTGAGCTTGGGGGCGGTGAAGCTCGCGACCGTCTGTGCGCCGGTTTCCAGGACCTCCGCGACCGCAAGGATTGCCCCGGCGCCGAACGTCGCTTGCCCACCGCTGAGGCTGAGCGTCCCCGCACCGCTGACCGGGCCGGACACAACGAAGGCGCCGGCGCTGTTGACCGAGCCGCTGCCGATGGCGAGGGCCCCGACCGAGAGCGCGCCGGCGCTCGCCACGTCGACCGATCCCGCCGACACCGTCAGTGCGCCCGAGATTGTCAGCGCGCCGGAGTCGGCGACCGTCGCGCCCGAATCGGCGAGATCGACGGTCAGGGCGCTCTCCGCATCGGTCACGGAGACGGTGTAGGTTCCGGCGGCGTTGATCAGCACATTTGTCGTGGGGTCCGGCGTGAGGCCGGTGCTCCACTTGGCCGACGCGACCCAGTTGGCGTTCCCGGCATACCACCGGGCGTCGAGCTGGGTGTACAGCGAGCCGGTGAAGTCGCCCGACGAGGCGAACGCCGCGCCGAAGGTGAACCCGTCCGGCATGACCAGCAGCTTGCCGCTGGCGCTGAACGCCTGGAACGAAACCCCCGCCACGCCGCCGGCGAAGTCCACCGCGGTCGTGGGCGAGACCTCGCGGCTGGCGCTCCACACGCCGTTGTCGAGCGTCTCGACCTCATAATGGTCGACGCCATAGGCGTAAGGCAGGGTGAGGGAGGCGATCAGCGGCGATCCGGCGCTCGCCACCAGCGCGTAGCTGGTGGCGGCGGAGGGGTCGAGCGGATAGACCTGCGCGGTCACCGCGCTGAAAGCCAACGAGAACAAGCCGTCTTCCCCAGCCGAGAACAACTTGCCCAGGGTGTGGATGATCGTGCCGGTGAAGGCCCCCGCCTCCAGGGGCCCCAGGGCCTGCGGCCCGGAGATGCCGGGCGTGATCGCGTCCCCTGCCGCGAGCGACGAGGCGATGAACGACGCATCATGGCTCTGCAGGAACGTCTCCCAGACCGGCAGGAAGTCCACGGTTTCGGCCCAGGCGGGATTGGTGACGGTCCAGATGTCGGCGTTGGGGAGCGCCGTTCCCGTCGAGCCGGTGACCGAGATCTGATCGCCATACAGGCGTATGTTGTTGTTCGAGCCGGAGACGACGAAGGTCTGCCCATTCAAGGGCGTGAACGGACTTCCCTTGCCGGGATAGTTGGCGAGTTGCGGGAAGATGTTACCCGACTCCGGCGCATCGAACGCCATCGTCGGCAGCCCGGTCTCGGCCCCCAGGATCTGCGCCACCGCGCCCCCGAGCGAGTGTCCGGTGAGAATGATCGGCAGGCCCGAGGCGGCGACCTGATGGATGAGCGTGGCGGCGGCGTTGACCTGGCCCCAAAGATAGCTGTCCGGGGTCCCCGTGGTCCACGAAGCGTCGGCGATCAAGGTCTTGAACGCGCTGGTGAAACCCAGGTCCGGCACAGTGCCGCGGAAGGCGATCACATAGAAGCGGCCATTGAAGAACACGTCCGCCGAGAAGCCGTCCGCATCCGGGGTAGCCGACAGGGCGACTTCGTATCTGAAGCCATCCACCGCACTCTCGTCTTCGTTCGAGTACGTCTCCACCGACATCGCGGCCAGATCCTGCGCCGAGGGTCCGAGCGTCAGGATCGTGCCCCCCTCGCCGTCCGAGACCGCCACCATGGTCTGGCCGACGTATGGGCCGGCGAACTTGAGATCGATCGTCTGATCCGCGGACGTCTCGACCTGTAGCGTCTGAACGGCCTGGCTCGTCCCTTGCAGCCATTGGATGGATTTGACCGACGTATACGGTATCGCCTGCAGGTCGATCAGATCCCCGATGGCGAAACCCGCGATGGTCGGGGCGAACTTGGTGGGGTGGGCAAGCGCGAGAACGTCGCCTTCGCCGTCCAGGAACGTGACCGTCTGGCTGGCGCTCACCCCGGTGGTGGCCACGACGATCGTGGCGTATTCACGCAAGTCGATCGATCCCGCGCCGGTGACGGCGCCTGTGATGACTACAAAGCCGTCGTCTGTCGCCTCGATCAGGCCGGTGTTGGCGACCGTGCCGGCGATCGTCACCGTGCCGCCGGAATAGCCATCGACCGTTCCGGTATTGGCGAGGGTGGAGTTGATAGTCAGGTCACCGGTGGTGGTCTCCATGAGGCCGGCGTTGCTGGAGTTGGCGGCGGCATTGAGCGTCAGCACCTCGTCATCGGAGCCCAGGTCCTGCGCGGCGTCGATGACGCCGCCGGCCTGGTTGATCAGCGTCAGATCGGCGTCGCCGATCACGCCGGCGCCCGAAATCGTGTTGTCGACGTTGGTGAGCGTGACGCCGGCCGAGGCGCCCCCGATCTGATCGATCGCCGCGCCGAGCATGACGGCGCCGCCGCCCGTCAGCGTGGCGTCCCCCGTGATCGTCAGGAGGGCAGGATCGTCATAGATGTAGCTCTCGACGTAGATCAGCCCCGAGTTGGCGATGTTTCCGGCGACGTAGAAGGTCCCGCCCGCCTTTACGAAGATCGTGCCGGCGTTCGTACCCGAGCCGGTGCCGCCGGTGGCCGTGAAACTCGTATAGTAGCCGACATTCAGCGTCGCGTGCGGATCGGTCTGGATCCCAGATACGGTCTGGGCGGAGTCGGTCCCGGGATAGGTTCCAATGGTCGCATAGCCGACCAGGATGGCGTTGTCCGCCGGCCCGGGGACGGCGCCGCCGACCCAGGCGTCGGGATTGTCGAACGCCGATGAGACGTCGTAGGAATAGATGCCGGTCAACCGTGTGGTCTCCCGCGGCTGACCGGTCAGCCGTTACCGACGCGAACATTCGCACGCCTACTGACTGGCCATGAGCGTGACCACAACGCTCAACCTGCCGCAAGTCCCGAAGCACCGGCGCCGCGGCGGGGAACTCAGGGCGCGGCTTGCGGGAAGATCACGCCCAGCACGGCGTCCGTGGTGAACATGCAGCGGTCGTTGTGGCCGCACTCGGGGACGATCAGCGCCTTGGCCGACGCCCCGAGCCTGGCGTTGATGTAGGTCACGAACGCCTCGCCGCGCGCGCGCCGCGTCGCGCCTTGCACCAGCGCCGGCGGCGAATCGTCGAAGCCGCCCAGTGGCAGGACGTCCACCTGGCCGAAGAGATAGGTCGTGGGGCGCGACACCAGCTGGCCGACCAACTGTCCATCGCTCATGCCGACCGTGTAGCCGCCCGTGCGGCCCTTCAGGCCATAGGGCCAGTGATCGAAGTCCGGCGCCTTGGCCCCGTCGAACGGCCCGAACTGGAAATGCGTGTGCGGGGTCTCGTCCTTCCAGGCGATGGCCGCGGCGGCCGCCGATCCGTCCTCGATCGGGAGCACGCGGTTGGCGTCCGGCCACACGTAGCTGGACGGGTTGGCCACGACGTATTCGACCTGGACCCCAAGCGTGCCGTGAACGCGATTGGCCATCTCATAGCGGGTGACGAACTGGCCGCCCGCCGAGTGGCCGGCGACGACGATGGTGGTCAGGTTGGGGAACGCTCGCTTGTCGGCGAGCCTGCGCAGGATCTCGTCGACGAAGCCGAACGAGGTCAGTTCGGGATGGCTGGTGGCCGCGCCCCCCGACCGCCAGCTGTCGCCGCGGCAGCTCCAGCTCACCTCGTTCGCCGCAAGCTTGTCCAGGCAGCCGGGATCGGAGGAGTGGAAGGCGGGCGCGATGATCAGCGTGTCCTCCAGCGCGCCGGCGAGGAATCCCGCCGTGGTCGCCGTGCTGAAGTAATGATCGGCGTTGCGCAGCGCGCCATGCACAATGATCAGGGCTCGGCGAACCGAGGGGTTGGGCTTGGTCAAGGAGTAGGTCCGATAGACCATTGCTCGCGCCTGACCCGAGCCCAGGCCGACCCACTCGGCGCAAGCCGGTCGGATGCGTGCACGGCGCCGGCGCCGCGAGGGCGTGAGCCGCCGCCACGAACCCCGCGAGCGCGACGATCTGTCCGAAAAGCCGCATGTATCCGCCTCCCCCTCCGTTGCTCGGCGTTGCCGGCGCCGCACTCCGCTGGAGCCCCCTACCCGGCGTTCGGCCGTACTCCCCCCAGAGGGACCCCAGAGGGGGGAGAGAGGGTTCGTTGTCGCCGCTTGCTCAATGCCTCTCTTCCCCCCCTGGGGGAAGTACCGGCGAAGCCGGGGTAGGGGGCTCCAGCGGAGCGCCGGCTCGCCGCCGCGCCGAGGCGTGGAGCTTCACGGTGAGCTGGGTGTAGCCGAGGATGAAATTGGAGATGGCCCGTTCCGGCTCGCCGATGACCTCGATGCGCGAGAAGCGCTTCAGTATCTCCTCCCAGAGCACGCGCAACTGCACTTCGGCGGCGCGGTTGCCCATCCAGCGGCGAAGATCGGGGGCAGTACGCAATCGACAGTGTCCCCGAACATTCTTCGAACCGTTTCGCGTCAATAGCGCCCGCGCACGTTCTTGCCGATCAGGTAGAACAGCGCGCCGCCGCTGGCGACGACGGCGGCGTGGATGAGCCAGAACCGCGCCGGGTCCAGGGTCTCGTACAGGCCGCCCAGCCGGCCGCTGATGAAGCTGCCCAGGGTGACCGACAGCGAGAGCACGCCGATCATCAGGCCACTGACGGATCTGGGCGCGATGCGAACGAAGAGCGCCGTACAGCTGGGTACGAAATAGAGCCAGCCGAGGTTCGAGGAGACGTGAAACGCTACAGCCCACCACAGCGGCGTGCGGCCGTGCGCATCGAGCACGAGGCCGGCGCCGGCAAGCCAGGCCGTGCCGGCTGCGAAGATGGCGCAGCCGATAGCCATCTTGGCGAAGCTGCCCGGCTCGGCGCCGCGCCTGGCCTGCCAGGCCCAGAACAGCAGCACCGGCGGCAGAAGCGCGAACGGCGCCAGGCCGTCGAGGGACTGCAGCCATACCACCGGCATGGTCCAGCCGCCGATGTCGAGCTCGATATGATCGCGCGCCCACAGGTTGTAGGTGTTCCACACCTGCGACTGGGCGACCCAGAACATCGACGCCACCGGGACCAGGAGCAGCAGCAGGAGCACCATCCGGCGCTGCGCCGAGTCGAGGCGGACCTCTTCGCCGCGCGGCGCCCGCGCGTCGGCCGCCGGCAAGTCCCGGCGACCGCCGACATAGACCAGAAGACCGATCAGCATACCGAAACCCGCGAAACCGAAGCTGGCGTGCCAGCCCCACGCCTGCGCCAGCGCCCCGCTGACCAGCGGCGCGATGAACGCGCCCAGGTTGATCATGCTGGCGTAGAGCTGGAAGGCGGTGTCGCGACGGCGGTCGTCGGGCGGATACAGCTCGCCGATCTGAGGCGAGAGATTGGCTCGCAGGCAGCCGGCGCCCAGGATCAGCAGCGCCAGGGCGAGCAGGAACGACGGGTCGAAGGCCATGCAGACGTGGCCCGCCGTCATCAACAGGCCGCCGAGAATCACGGTGCGCGCGCGCCCGAGCACCCGGTCGCCGAGGTAGCCGCCCAGCATCGGCGTCGCCGCCACCAGTCCGACGTAGAGGCCGAAGATCTGCGACGCCAGGGCCTGGTTGGAGAGGCGTCCGGTCACCCCCTCCAGTGCGGCCCGAATTGGCGCGAAGCCGATGATATGCTCCACGTGGCCCGGCCGCAGGAGCTGGTCGACCATGAACAGGACCAGCACCGCCTGCATGCCATGGAAGGAAATGCGGTCCCACAGCTCGGTAAGCCCCAGCACCGCAAGGCCGCGCGGATGGCCGAACACGGTCCGCCCCTGCGGCGGCGCCAGGGCTACGGCAGCAGTGGTCATCGCGCGCCCGCCGGGCCAAGCGGCCCGATGCCGGACCTCCAATGCACGCTAAGGATGGCGAACCGCCGCCGGGACTGCGCCGGTAAGCCGCCATTCTCGACGTGGCGGCCGTCCCGCCGGCAAGCTGCCGTTCCGAGGGACGGCAGCGGGTGGAAAGCTGCCGTCACCGATCCGCTACGTCGGGGGACGGAGACGGGCGATGCATCACCACTTCGAAGCCTTCCTCGGGGGAGGGCGGAACGAAATAGCTAGTGAAGAGGGTGAAATCGTCGTCGCTCACATAGAAGTCGTGCTCGCCGGAAGCATTCCTTCGCTGAAGCCGTGTTTTGCAAACCTGGTCTGGCACGTCGAGGAAATGTAGTTGGTGCGCGCAGCCGGCTCCCTCGAACACAGTCCGCATCCATGCACGGCTGTCAGGCGTGTTCGCGGGGAAGTCCAACGCGACCGATAGGCCTCTTCCGAGCAGGTCGATGAGATGGGCGGTCATAGCGTCTCGCAGACGCCACGAATTCCGTGCGTACTCGGCGAATGTATTTTGTTCGCCGGGATGAAGGCGAGCTAGCCAATGATCCTCACTGACGACGATGGTGTTTGGAGCTCGTCCCAGCTCGCTGATGAGCGTCGACTTTCCTGCGGCGATCTTGCCGCACACGAGGTGTAACGTCGTTCCCATAACGCATCGCTTCCGAGTTCGCGGACACTCGCGGCTCGGTGAACCTAGACTGACGGCCCCCTCCGTCCAACTTCGGCTTGGGGTCGACGCCTGCCGCCGGCGCCGCGCCGGAAAGCCGCCATTCCCTACGTGGCGGCCGTCCCGCCCGCAACCTGCCGTTCCGAGGCACGGCAGCGGGTGGAAGGCAAAACCAACCCGGCTGAGCGACCCGCTTGTGGTACCGTCCCCGATCACCCTGGCTCTCCGCGCCTGGGTCGCTCCGCGGAGGAGGTGTCGATGAAGGGCGCTGTTCTGAACGCCTTCGGCGCGCCGCTCGACATCCAGAGCCTCCCCGACCCGGTGCTGGGCACGGGTGAGGTGATTGTCGATGTGGTGGCGGCGGGTGTGACCAGTTACGCCGCCGCCGTCTTCAGCGGCTCGCGCAACTACCTTCTGGAGCCGCCCGTGGTTCCAGGTCCAGGTGGCGTCGGCCGCATACGGGCGATGGGGCCGGACTCGACCAAGCTCGAGCGCGGCGACTGGGTGTTCGTCGACTCGACCATCCGCGCGCGCGACACCATTGCCGCGCCCGAGCAGATCCTGCTGGGCTGGACCTACCGGACGCCCGCCGCCCTGCCGCTGCACCGCTACTACCACCACGGCTCGTTCGCCGAGCAGATGCTCGTCCCCACGGAGAACGCGACGCCGATCGGCGACATCGAGGCCGCGGATGCGGGCCGATGGACGGCGCTGGGCCGCCTGCTCGTACCCTTCGGCGGCCTGCTCGCTGGCGATCTTGCCCCGGGCGAAACCCTGGTGGTGAACGGCGCCACCGGCGGCTTCGGCGGCGCCGGCGTAGCCGTAGCGCTCGCCATGGGCGCCGGCCGGGTGGTCGCCACCGGCCGCAATGGCCGGACCTTGGAGGACATCGCCCGCCGGTTCGGGCCCCGGGTGCGGGGCGTGCAGTTCACCGGCGTCGAGGCCGACGACCGGCGCCTGATCAGCGAGGCGGCCGGCGGGCCGATCGACATGGTGCTCGACTTCCTGCCGCGCGAGGCCTCCGCGGCCCAGGTGCGCGCGGCGGTGCTGGGCGTGCGTCTCGGCGGGCGGGTGATGCTGATGGGCGGCCTGCGCGGCCAGGAAGGGGATCTCGGCCTCAACTACAATTGGCTGATGCACAACGAGACCACCGTCCGCGGCGTCTGGATGTATCGCAAGGAGGCCATTCCCCGGATGATCCGGATGGTGCGTGCCGGTCTGATCGATCTGGCCCAGTTCGAAGTGACCGAGTTCGGGCTCGATCAGGCCAACGAGGCCGTCGCCCATGCGGCGGCCAACGCCGGTCCTCGCCAACTCACGGTGCTCCGCCCCGGCGAAGGGACCCTGGCGGTGGCCTGAGGCGCGCCCGAGCTGATCCAATCAAGGGCGGCACAGGGTGGGTTCTTGCCTCATGGCCCCCTCTTCCCGCTCTTCCCCGCGAAAGCGGGGACCCAGGCTTTTTTTGTGAGTTGACCCGACACGCCCGCTGCGGAGGTCGGCAACCAGCCTCGCCATCACGTCCGGAACATCGACCGAATCCGAGTCAACAGATCGGCCGTTGGACCTCCCTCCGCGCGCGGCGCGGCGTGGCCAATGGCCTCATGCCATTCGCGGAAGAATATGTAGCTTATCAAGAACGCCATCGGCGTAGCGCCGGCGGCCAGGACCACTTCTCCGCCGAGGGATACCCACCCTCGCTGATCGGCCC
>Ga0302314_10013726_pt1 | contig 13904 bp, 15 predicted proteins | sample III_Palsa_N2_3_FD_200533 | JGI IMG/M metagenome (GOLD analysis project Ga0302314, IMG submission 200533) | Peat permafrost microbial communities from Stordalen Mire near Abisko, Sweden - III_Palsa_N2_3 | ecosystem: Environmental > Terrestrial > Soil > Palsa > Peat permafrost | place: Sweden... | reverse complement strand
GTCAGTCACCCGGCCGTTGAGCTCACCGTTCGGGAACCTGTCATAGGTGCCGCTGACCAGGTCCGGCGTCGCCGTGGTGACGCCCGCCATCGCCAGCGCCTTGGTGTTGTAGAACGAGGTGTGGCCGCCCCGATGATGGACGACGACCGGCTGGGTGGTCGACACCTTGTCGAGGTCGTGCACGTCCAGCAGGCGGCCGTCCTTGACCTTGGTGTCGTCGAAGAACTGGCCCTCGACCCAGGTGTCCGGCGGGGTGATCGCGGCGCGCGCCTTCAGCTTGGCGATGATGCTGTCGATGGTGACGAACTCGACGTCATAGGGATTGCCGACCAGCACATCGAACAGCAGCGTGTTCCCCGGCGCGTGGTTGTGGCAGTCGATGAACCCCGGGGTGATCGTCATCCCCTTGGCGTCGAAGGTGCGGGTCCGCTTGCCGATCAGCCCGCGTACGGCATCGTCGGCGCCCACGGCGACGAACCGGCCGCCGCCGACCGCGAACGCCTGCGCCCTGGGGAGGGCGTCGTCGACTGTGTGGACACGCGCGTTGAAGACCACGAGGTCGGCGGCGAGGGTGTCCCCCGCGAATGCACCGCCGGCCATGCCCAGGGCGCCGGCGCCGACCAGGAAGGCTCTGCGGTTCTGCGGGTGGTCCATCGTCTCGCCCCCAATCTGCGACGCGATCCGGCCGCCACCCCGATCCTATAGATGAACGAACCCGCCATCACCCATCCAAGGCTTGCGCAGGCGTTCGACTGGATGGACTACGGCGCTGGCATTGGAGGCTCCCGCGATGGCGAAGGATGGCTTAGTCACGATCGGATCCGCTCACACCGCGGCCGAGACCGTCGGGCGGCTCGCGGCGGAGATCGGGAAGCGGGGGATGACGGTTTTCACGCGGATCGACCATGCGGCGGCGGCTCGGGCAGAGGGCATGGCGCTGCGGCCTACCGAAGTGCTGCTGTTCGGCAACCCCAAGGCCGGGACGCCGCTGATGCAGGCTGACCAGACCATCGGCATCGATCTGCCGCTGAAGCTGCTGGTGTGGGAGGACGCCGACAGCAAGGCCTGGGTGACCTGGAACGACCCGCTCTGGCTGGGCGCGCGCCACGGCCTTCCAACCGGCGAGGGCGAGCGGTTGAAGGGCATGGCGGCGGGCCTGCAGGCGATCGCCGCAGCGGCAGCCGGGGCCTGAATCCGACATGTGCGAACTCTTCTGCCTTTCGAGCGGCCAGCCCACCACGGTCACGTTTTCGCTGGAGCGCCTGGCGCGGCATGGGGCGCTGGGGCAGGCCAACGTCGACGGTTGGGGACTGGCGTTTTACGACGACCGGGATGTCAGGCTCTACAAGGAGCCCGAGCCGGCCGGCGAGAGCGCGTGGCTGACCTACATCCTGGGACGTGATCTGGAGACCGGCCTGGCGATCTCGCATATCCGCCGCGCCTCGCAGGGAGCGCTCACGCACGCCAACACCCAGCCGTTCACCCGCGAACTGGCGGGGCGGATGCACGTCTTCGCTCACAACGGCGACCTGCGCGGATTGCCGGGCCTCGAACCGGATGCGCTGGAGGTGTTCACGCCGGTGGGTGAGACAGATTCCGAACTCGCCTTCTGCTTGCTGCTGGAAAGCGTGGCCCCGCTGTGGCTGCGTCCCGAGCCGCCTTCGGCAGAGGAACGCCTGGCGGTGGTGACGGCCTTCGCCGAAGAGATGCGCGCGCGGGGTGAGGCCAACTTCCTCTATTCGGATGGCGAGTTGCTGTTCGCGCACGCTCATCGCCGCCGCCCGTTCGACGGCGTCCATGGCCAGCCCGGGCTCTGGCGGCTGGACTGCGGGGCGACCATGAAGACGGACACCATGGCCCGGCACGGCGTTAACATCGCCGCCCCGTCCGAGGCGCGGCCGATCACCTTGGTGGCCAGCGTGCCGCTGACGGAAGACGCGTGGGTCCCGCTGAAGGAAGCGGAGATCGCCGTTCTGCAGGCCGGTCGCGCTCTTCCAGTTTCCTAGCGATTGACGTCGACGACGATGCGGCCCCGGACCTCCCCCTTGAGGATGGCTTCGCCGAGGGTCGGGACCTCGGTCAGGGTCGCATGCCCGGTCATGGCGTCCAGCTTGGTCATGTCGAGGTCCTTCGCCAGGCGGGCCCAAGCCTCGGCGCGGCGGGGGAAGGGGCACATGACCGAATCGATGCCGGCCAGCGTGACGCCGCGCAGGATGAACGGAGCGACGCTGCCCGGCAGGTCCATCCCCTGGGCAAGGCCGCAGGCCGCCACCGCGCCGCCGTAGCGGGTCCCGGCCAGGGCGTTGGCCAGGGTGTGGCTGCCGACGCTGTCCACCGTTCCGGCCCAACGTTCCTTGGCCATCGGTCGGCCGGGGGCGGAGAGTTCGGCCCGGTCGATGATCTCGGCCGCCCCGAGTCCGCTCAGATAGCCGCTCTCGGTCTCGCGGCGGCCCGTGGAAGCGATCACACGGTAACCCAGGCCGGCCAGGAGGGCGATGGCGACGCTGCCAACGCCGCCGGCCGCGCCGGTCACCAGCACGTCATCGGAAGAAGGGACTACGCCAAGCCTCTCCAGCGCCATGATGGCGAGCATGGCGGTGTAGCCCGCGGTGCCGATGGCCATCGCGCGGGCGTTCGAGATGGCGTCTGGCAGCTTGACCAGCCAGTCGCCCTTGACCCTGGCCCGCCCGGCATAGCCGCCATGATGCGTCTCGCCGACGCCCCAGCCGTTGAGCACGACCCGGTCACCGGCGGTGAACCCCGGGTGCGTCGAGGCCTCGACCATTCCGGCGAAATCGATCCCGGGCGTCAGCGGCCAGACCCGCACCACCGGCGCGCGGCCGGTAAGGGCGAGGCCGTCCTTGTAGTTCACCGTGGAAAACTCGACGCGGACGGTGACGTCGCCGGGCATCAGGTCGTCGTCGGTGAGGTCGACAAAGCGCGCCTCCTGGCCCGTGTCAGTCTTGTAGAGGCGCAAGGCCTTGAACGCGCCGCTCATGTCATCGTCCTCCCACTGGATCCGCCCCAGCCTATAGGATGAAAAGCGCGGCGAGGGCGACCAAGACGGCGTTCTTGATGAGATAGTAGAGACGCGGGTCGGGGTTTTCAGCGGCTTGACACATACCGACTGGTTGGTATCATAGTGTGATGTCACCACCCACTCTCACCGCCGAAAAGCCACACACCGCCCGCGACAAGATCCTGGCGGCGGCGGTCACGATGATCCGCACCAACGGGTATGCGGCGACCACGGTCGACGACCTTTGCCGGGCCGCCGGGGTCACCAAGGGCGCCTTCTTCCATCATTTCGCGAGCAAGGAGGCCCTTGGGGTCGCCGCGGCTCAGTTCTGGTCGCAGACCACCGGAGCGATGTTCGCCGCCGCGCCGTATCACCGGCCCGCCGATCCGCTCGACCGGGTGCTGGCCTACATCGATTTCCGCGCCAGCCTGGTTACCGGACCCTTGGAATCCTTCACCTGTCTGGCGGGCACCATGGTGCAAGAGCTGTTCGCCGCCAGCCCGGACATTCGCCGGGCCTGCGAGGCCAGCATCTTCGCCCATACCGGCACGCTGGAGGCCGACATCGAAGCGGCGCTGGAACGATATCGGGTGAGCGGCGTCACGGCGTCGTCGCTGGCGGAGCACACCCAGGCGGTGCTGCAGGGGGCGTTCGTCCTCGCCAAGGCGCGGGGCGGGCCGGAGGTCGCGGCTGACAGCCTCACCCACCTGAAGCGATATTTTCTGCTTCTGTTCAAATCAGGGAAGGAACGAATCGATGGCCAATAAACCCAGCCATTTCATCTGGTATGAGTTGATGACCAGCGATCCGGACGCCGCTGCCCGATTCTACGGCGAAGTGGTTGGCTGGTCCGTCGGAGGCAGCGGCCAGACGGACAAGGCCTACCAGCAGTGGTCGGTCGGAAGCGAAACGGTGGGCGGCTTGATGGCCATCCCCGCGGACGCCGGCGAGCACGGCATGCGGCCGATGTGGGCCGGCTACCTGAATGTCGCCGACGTTGACTCGAGCCTGGCCAAAATCACGGCGGCGGGCGGCGAGGTCCACATGCCGGCGACCGACATCCCCGGCGTCGGGCGCCTGGCGATGGTGACCGACCCGCAGGGCGCCATATTCTACGTCATGGCGCCGATCGGCGAGGGGGCCAGTGCGTCCTTCGCGCCGGGGCGCCCCGGCCACGGCGGATGGAACGAACTGCACACCAGCGATTGGCCCGCGGCCCTGGACTTCTATGGCGAACAGTTCGGCTTCGGAAAGACCGAAGCGATGGATATGGGCCCAATGGGGACCTACCTGCTGTTCAACACCGGCGGCGACACGGTCGGCGGCATGATCAACAGCCCGCACTTTCCGCGGCCGATGTGGCTCTATTACTTCAATGTCGACGACATCCATGCGGCGAAGGCGCGGGTAGAGGGCGCAGGGGGCGCCGTGTTGAACGGTCCGCACCAGGTTCCCACCGGTGACTGGATTGTCCAGGCCCAAGACCCTCAAGGCGCGATGTTCGCCCTGGTCGGCCCCAACAACGCGTGAAGGGGGGGACTATGTCCAAGATCGCCCCTTGCCTGTGGTTCAACGGCGAGGCCGAAGAAGCAGCCAGGTTCTATGTCTCGCTGTTTCCGGACTCCGAACTTCTCTCTGTCTCACACTATGGCGAAGGCGCGCCGTTTCCGGCCGGAACGGCGCTGCTGGTGGAGTTCCAGCTGGACGGCCGGCGCTTCCAGGCCCTCAACGGGGGTCCGGAGTACAGCCTGAACGAGGCGGTCTCGTTGTCGATCGACTGCAAGGACCAGGCCGAGGTCGACCGCTACTGGGACGCCCTCAGCCAGGGCGCCGGAGAGGAGGGCCGCTGCGGCTGGCTGAAGGACCGCTTCGGCGTCTCCTGGCAGGTGATCCCGGCTGGCCTGGGGTCGCTGATCTCCGACCCGGACCCCGAACGCGCCCGACGCGCGCTGCAGGCGATGTTCGGCATGAAGAAGCTCGATCTCGCCGCAATGCGCGCGGCCGCCGAAGGCGTCCCCGCATGACGGACGTTCCTTTCGAGCTCGCCGTCGAGCGCTACATAGACGCGCCGCCAGGCGTGGTCTTCAAGGTGTGGACCGAACGCCTGGAGGAGTGGTGGGCGCCCAAGCCCTTTACCACCCGGATCATCGAGCAGGATCTTAGGGCCGGTGGGCGAACCGCGATGGTGATGAGCGGCCCGGACGGAGAGACGCCGCCTATGGAGGGCGTCTTCCTCGAGGTCACACCGGGCGAGCGGATCGTGTTCACCAACGCCTTCAGCGCGGGCTGGATTCCGCAGTCGCCGTTCCTGACCGGCGTGTTCACTTTCGCTCCGGAGGGTGGGGGCACACGTTACCGCGCGGCCGCCCGCCACTGGGAGGAGGCGGCGCTCAAGCAGCATGAGGCGATGGGCTTCACCGAGGGTTGGGGAATTGCGTCCGCGCAACTGGCCGCCCTCGCCGAGGCCGACGCGAAGGCGTCCAGCTGACGCGAAGCTGTTGGCGGCCTCAGGCCGCCTTAGCCATCTCGGCGACGCGCTCCCAGGTGGTGGCCTTCAGGCTCGGCCGCGACTCCATGCGGTCCAGCCATGCGACGAGGTTGGCGTGCGGCGCGCCCAGCGCGGCCCACTCCGGCGTCTCGGCGAAGAACGCGACCTGGGGTACGAGCGTCAGGTCGGCGAGGCTGAGGGCGTCGCCGGCGAAGAAGGGCTGGTCGCCCAGCTGACGCGCGAGTGCGTCGAACACCATGTGCGCCTTGGGCATGCACGCCTCGATGGCCGCCTCGTCCGGGGTCAGGCCCATGAGCCGGGGCCCGACCACCCGCTGGAAGCCGATCACGTTGCCGACTCCCTGGAAAAGGTACCAGTCGCTGACACCCATCGCCTGGTCCATGCGCGCGGCGGCCTTGGGATCGGTTGGGGTCAGGGCGGGGGTCGGCAGGACCCGGTCCAGATAGCGCAGGATCGCCTGGGTCTCGTAGAGGCGGAAACTGCCGTCATCGAGGACCGGCACCCGGCCGAACGGGTGGCGGGCCATATGCTCGGGTGACTTGAAGGTTCCGGCCGCCACGGGCGAGAGGCGATAGGGCGCACCTTTCTCCTCGAGGGTGGCGAGAACCGCACGGCCGAAGGGGCTGCCGGGGATGGAGTAGACGGTGAATTCGGACATGGGGGTCTCCTTCGGTTGAGGTCAGGATTGGGAGTCGGCGAAGCGGGCGAAGTCGGCCAGGAAGTTCGGCCAGCCGCCACCGAGCGATGCGGCGTGGCGCTCGGCGTCGGCGCCGAAGCGTTCGAGATCACGGTGTTCGAGCGTGACGAGCGTACCGCCGCCTTCCGCTGGCGCGAACGTCAGTTCCACCTCGGTCAGAAAGTCCGGGTCGTAGGCCCAGGCCGAGGTTAGCTGCCAGCCGAGCAGCAATCGGGACGGCGGCTCCCAGGCCAGAACTTTTCCCCAATTCGTCTCCTCGCCCTCGGCGTCGCGCTCGAACCAGCGGCCGTCGGGGCGGGGCTCGATGACGATGGCGGCGTGTGGGTTCTTCCCGACCGTGCGGCCGCGGGGCCACCAGTCTTCCATGCGAGTGGCGAACAGCTCGAAGGCGCGGGCTGGGGGCGCCTTGACCTCGACCGTGCGCACGATGGGTGCGATGCTCATGTGTCGTCTCCCGTTCCAGTCGTTCTTGCCCGGTCCGCTTCGACCTGGGCGTCGGCGAAATCCTTGAAGGCGTCGAGGGCGCCGGCCCAGTGGGCGTCCAGCCAGTCGCGCATGGCGGCGATGCCGCGCGGATCGAGGCGGTAGATGCGGCGCGTCCCCTCCGGCGTTTCGTTCACCAGTCCGGCCTCCTTCAGCACCCGCAGGTGCTGCGACACCGCTGGGCGGCTGACGGGCAGGCCCGCGGCAAGCTCACCCACAGCGGCGGGACGTGCGGCGAGCCGCTCGAAGATCGCCCGCCGGGTCGGGTCGCCGAGCGCTCCAAGCGCCTCCATTGCGCTGGCCTGAATGGCGGTTGATCTGTAAGCCATAGCGAACCGTTAGTTTGGACGCACATACGTGTCAAGCCGCCGATCGGCGCTCTGCCAGGTTTGAAGCGTAGGGCGCCTCATGCGGGGGCGCACCGCGGGGCGCGCGATGTCTGCCTTCAGATTTCTGTGGTCGGCCGCCGTTGGCGGCGTGGTAGGACGGAATCGATGGATAGGGCGGACATCGGCGCGGAAGGCCTCAGGGTCGCGATCGGCTTTCCCAGCGCCGTCATGCTGGTGGTGGGCGGCATCGTCGGCGTGGGCATCTTCGCCAACCCCGCCATTGTCGCCAAGGATCTGCATTCGCCGGCCCTGGCCCTGGCGGCGTGGGGCGCGGGCGGCGTCGTCGCCCTCCTCGGGGCCTTCGTCTACGCCGAGCTGGCGGCCCGCTTCCCCGCCACCGGCGGCGAGTATGTGTATTTGCGCGACACCTATGGCCCGCTGGTGGGCTTCCTGTTCGGCTGGACCACACTCCTGGTGGTGCACACCGGCGGCCTGGCGGCGGTGGCCATCGTGTTCGCCCAGAACCTCAACGTGCTGGCCGGCGGCGGCCTTTCCGAGCCCGCCGTGGTGGTGGTCACACTCGCGGCGCTGGCGGCGATCAATTGTCTCGGGGTGACGATGGGAAACGGCGCGCAGAGCGTACTCGGCCTAGCCAAGATCGCCGTCATCAGCGTGCTGATCATTGTCGGCCTGCTGCTCGCGCCCCACTTAGGAGCGTCTCGCGCCGCTGCGCCGCAAGCGCCTCTAAGCGCCTTGAAGGCCTTCGGCGGGGCGATGATCCCGGTGGTGTTCAGCTACGGCGGCTGGCAGACCGCCAACTACATCGCCGGCGAGATCAAGAATCCGGGCCGCAACCTCGCGCGTGCGCTGATGGCCGGGGTTGCGGTGGTGATCCTGATCTACGTGCTGGTCAACGTGGCCTGCCTACGCGCCCTCGGCGTCGATGCGCTGGGGAGGACGCTCACCCCTACCTCGGACGTGTTGGCCCTGTCGGTGGGGCCGGCCGCCGGCCGTCTCGCCGCCGCCGCCATCGCCCTTTCCGCCCTGGCGTTCATGAGTCAGTCGATGCTCACCGGGCCGCGTGTCTGCTTCGCCATGGCCCGGGACGGCCTGTTCTTCCGCCAGGTGGCGAAAGTGTCGGCCGGGAGCCGGGCGCCGGCCGTCGCCACGCTGGTGGTGGCCGGCTGGAGCGGCGTGCTCGCACTCTCTGGCCGCTACGACCAGATCCTCTCCTATGTAGTTTCGATGAACTTCCTGTTCTTCGGATTGAGCGCCTCCTGCCTGTTCACCTTGCGCTGGCGCGAACGACGGGCGCCGGCGGCGAGCCGGCCGGCTTTCGAGGCGCCCTGGCATCCGTGGAGCACCGGCGCCTTCATCGCCGCTTCGGCGGCGATCGTCGGCTTCTCGTTCTGGGCGTATCCAATCAACAGTCTGATCGGCTATGCGATCCTGCTTCTGGGCGTGCCGCCCTATCTCTACTGGCGTCGGCAGGGATTGTCGCCGGCAATCGCGGCCTTGAGCGAACCATGACCCATCCCCCCAGCCGGATCCTGCAGTCCGACTACATGCATTTCGCCAAGCTGGGCACGGCGGCGACCTACGGCCTGGCCAGCAGCGGGGTGAAGGACTGCACACTGGCGGAGCTCGGCGCCTCGCTGGACGACCTCGCCCTGCACGGGCCCAACGCCTACGGCTACGCGCCCCTGGTGGAGCGTATCGCCGGCCGGTTCGGGATCGATCCAACCTTTGTCGTCACCGCCGGCGGCGCCTCGTTCGCCAATCACCTGGCGCTGGCGGCGATTGTCTCCCCCGGAGACGAGGTGCTGGTGGAGGACCCGACCTACGAGTTGCTGCTCTCGACACTCGGATACCTGCAGGCCGATCTGCGTCGCTTTCCGCGCAGATCGGAGGCCGCCTGGCGGCTCGATCCGGAGGAGGTCGCCGCCCGCCTCACGCCGCGCACGCGGCTGGTGGTGCTGACCAACCTGCACAACCCCACGGGCGCCCTGGCGCGCGAGGACGAGGTCGAAGCCGTCGCGCAGGCGGCCGCCAAGGTCGGGGCCTTGGTCCTCATCGACGAAGTCTATCTCGAACTGATGTTCCGCTCCGGCGAGGCGCGCACGGCGTTCCGTCCGGAGGGCAATGTCGTGGTCACCAGCAGCCTCACCAAGGCGTATGGCTTGAGCGGTCTTCGGTGCGGCTGGATCCTCGCGCCGGCCGAACTGGCCCAGCGCATGCGACGGCTGAACGACCTCTACGCCTCCCTGCCGCCGCATCTGGCCGAAGGCCTCAGCGTCGTCGCCTTCGATCGCCTGCCTGCTCTGCGGCTCCGCGCCAACGACCTGATCGACGCCAACCGCGCCGCCTATCGTGAGATCCTCGGCGGCCATCCGGCCCTGGACCAGACGGTTTTCGAGCAGGGCACGACGATGTTTCCGCGCCTGGTCGCGGGGGACGCCGACGGCTTCTTCTCGCGCCTGATGGAGCGCTACGAGACCAGCGTCGTGCCGGGCCGCTTCTTCGGCCGCAACGACCACATCCGCATCGGGCTCGGTGGCGATACGGCGATGACGCGAACGGGTCTGGAGCGTATCAGGGCGGCGCTGGGCTGACAGGAGGCTTCCGTGATCATCGACCTCAAGGGACGCAAGGCCGTGGTGAGCGGCTCGACCGGCGGCATCGGGCGAGCCATCGCCGAGGGCCTGGCGAGGGCCGGCGCCACGGTGGTGGTCAATGGCCGGGGGCAGGAGCGGGTGGACGCGGCCCTGCGGGCGATGCGCGAGGATTTTCCGGACGCGGCGGTTATCGAAGGGATCGCGGCCGACCTGGGAACGGCGGCAGGTTGCGAGGCCTTCGTGGCCCAGGCGGCCGACGCGGACATCCTGGTCAACAACCTCGGGACGGCGAACCCCAGGCCGTTCGAGGCCATTCCGGACGAAGGCTGGCTGAGCCTCTTCGAGACCAACGTGATGAGCGGCGTGCGGCTGAGCCGGCATTACCTGCCGGGGATGGTGCGGCGCGGCTGGGGGCGGGTGGTGTTCATCAGCAGCGAGTCCGGCGTGAACATCCCCAAGGAGATGATCGACTACGGGATGACCAAGACCGCGCAGCTGGCCATCTCGCGCGGCCTCGCCGAACAGGTGGCGGGGAGCGGGGTGACGGTCAACGCGGTCCTGCCCGGGCCGACCCGGTCCGAGGGCCTGGAGCGTTGGCTGGGACCGGCGGCGCAGGCGCGCGGCGTGCCGATCGAGGTGATCGAGAAGGAATTCCTGGACACCATGCGGCCGACCTCGCTCATCAAGCGCTTCGCCACCACCGAGGAGGTCGCCAACATGGTGGTCTACGTCTGTTCGGAGCAGGCCTCGGCCACCTCCGGCGCCGCGCTGCGGGTTGACGGCGGCGTCGTGCGGTTCCTGGCGTAAGGCCGAAGTCGCCTGCTTTCGCGGGAAGTGCGGAGCCGGGGGCCTGATCAGCGCTCGACCAGGCGGGTGTAGAGGTGCCAGGTGGCGTAACCCAGCACCGGCAGCACGATGGCGAGACCGATGAAGGCCGGCAGGCAGCCGAGCGCCAGGAGCCCCGCGACGCGCAGGCCCCAGGAGGCGGTGGCGGCCGGGTTCGCGCGGACGGCGCGGATCGAGGTCATCACAGCCGTCCAGGGATCGGCGCCGTCGACCACCATCGGGAACGACACCAGTCCCAGGACCAGGGTGGCCACGGCGAAGGCGAAGCCGACGAGCATCCCCAGCACAATCATCGTCCAGCCGTCGGTCGTGTACAGCACCCGATGAATGAAGGCCTCGGCCCCCACGACGCCCACCGCAGGACCGTAGCCGACAGTGATGGCGGCCACCGTCGAGGCGGCCGCCAGCCAGCATAGGAAGAGGATGACGAGGCACCCGGTGAGGATCTCGATACTGTAACGGTTTGGACCGCGGAAGGGATCGACGAAGTGGATCCAGCCGGCGTCCAGCCCCGCTTCGCGACGTCGGGCGATCTCATAGAACCCCGAGGCCGCGGCCGGCCCGAGGATGGAGACGCCGGCGACCAGGGGGAAGAACAGCGGCAGCAGCCGGTTGTCGATAGTGATGGCCGCGGCGACGAAGCCAAGCACGGGATAGAGCAGGGCGATCACCAGGATGTCGCCGCGCTTGGCCCGGAAGTCCCGCCAGCCTTCGGCGAGGGCCCAATCGAGGTCGCTTTGCGAGATGCGCCGGACGCGATGGGCGGCAGCCCCGGCGGGCGCGCCGGACGCGTGCGTGATAGTCATTGGGGGTCGCGCTCCCTACAAGCTTCACGACATTCGTCGCAGTTTGCGGATTGAAGGGACGCCGCCGCGCCCGGTCAAATCAATACACGGTGATCGGCCGCGGTTGATTGCGCCCAGGCCTCTCAAGCCCCCATGCCGTTCAGGCCGACGGCGATCAGGCCGATGAAGAGAAAAGCGGCCGCGACGAGGGAGCCTACGAACAGGAGGAACATGCGTATGAGCGTGCCCAGTACGCTGGTCCGGTAGACCCCGCGCATGTGAACGAACAGGTGCCAAGGCGCCGGCAGCAGCAGGAAGGAAGCGGAGTCACCGATCACCGTACCCAGCAGCATGACCGTTATGATCAGCACGCCCATCGCCGAAAGCGAGTGCAGCGAAAAGATCGTATGGTCGAACAGGTAGAAGCGACGCTGGAATATGAACGCGATGCTGAGCAACAGGGCGGAGATCGGCAGCATGAGAAAGGCGAAGCGCTCGGCCCACGCCTCAAGGATCAGGTAGAACCGTTCAGGATCCTGGAGGGACCGGACGATGCGCTCTCTGAGCCAATCCGCGTACGGTTTGCTCTCCGCGTCGAAATCGAGACGGGATGAGCCAGCTCGGAACTTTTCGGCGAGATTGGCCCGCTCCTGTGGCGTGAGTTGAGAGAAGGATTTGGTTGCGACCTTGGTCCCGGCCGGGCCCGCTTGCACGATGACCGCCTTGTGTTGACTGATGAGGCCGCCGACCAGGAAGATCATCAGCAGGACGACCAGGAACAGCCGCAGCGGCGGGATCTGCGGCGCGCGATGACCCTCCAGGTAGGCGCGGGTGAGGCGACCCGGGCGCAACATCAGATCGGGCAAGGTGCGCCACAGGCGCCCGTCCATATGCAGCAGACCCTCGACCACCTCGCCGCACAGGCGGAAGATCGACCGGTGAAAATCCTCTCCGGACTGCCCGCAGACGTGGCACCAAGGGCCCTGCAGGGGCGTGGCGCAATTGGCGCAAGGCGTGCCGATGGGCGGGGCGTGGGCCGCCGCCGCGCGGCGCGCGAAGCCGCCCACCGACGCGCCCACGACGACTTCCAGCTCATGCGACATCGCTCACACCTCCCCGGTTCGCAACCGGATCGGCGCTAAGAAAATTGGCATGTTACAGGCCTGTAATTGACTTAAGACCAAGCGCGATACAAACCTTGACCGCTGGGGGAGCGGCGGGGAAATCCTCTCATGGGACTTGCATCCTGGACAGGGGTCGGCGGCGTTTGGCCACAGCTTAACCACAATCGACACCGTCAGCCATCGAAGGGATAAGCATGTCTAAGCTGTTGCATACAATTGCAAGTATAGCGATCGCGAGCGCCGCCAGCCTTGCCACGCCCGGCGCGGCTTCCGCCGCCATCTGGCCGAGCGCCGGACAGGATCTCACCAACGCCCACAACCAGCCGCTGGAATTCCAGATCGGGCCGGGGAATGTCGCCAACCTGAAGGTGAAATGGTCGTTTTCCACGAGCGGTGATGTCGTTGGCCAGCCGGCTCTCGACGACCAGTACGCCTACTTCCCCGACTCGGCCGGGTTCATCTACAAAGTGAGCCGGGCGACGGGAGCGCTGGTCTGGAAATTTCCGGTGTCCAACTACACCGGTATCGCTAGCGACTATGCGAGATCGACCCCGGCCATCTGGGGCAACACGCTTGTGTTCGGCAACCAGGCCGGCAAGTTCGTGGCTGCCTTCTATGAGCCGCCCCCGCAACCCGCGCAGGTCTTCGCCGTCGACAAGAACACCGGCGCGAAACTTTGGTCGACCCAGGTTGATTCGGACCAGCTGTCGGCCATCACCGCCGCCCCGGTCGTCGCGGAGGGACTGGTCCTTGCTGGCGTCGCCTCCCAGGAGGAACTGTACGCGGGCTTCACGCCCAACTGGCAGTTCGCCTTTCGCGGAAGCGTTGTGGCGCTCGACGTCAACACGGGAGCCATTCGCTGGAAAACCTACACCGTGCCTCCCGGCTACTTCGGCGGCGCCGTCTGGGGCAGTACGATCGCTTTCGATGTGCTGCGCCAGGAGGCCTACGCCGGGACCGGCAACAACTACGCCGTTCCACAGAGCGTGCTCAACTGCCTGAAGGCCGGCGGAGCCCCGACCAGCTGCCTCGACCCCAACGACCATTTCGACTCCGTGATCGGGCTCAGCCTCGCCGATGGACACATTACCTGGTCCAAGAGGGGCGTACCCTATGACGCGTTCAACACGGGCTGCGGTCTTTACGTGCCCTACGTCTTCACGCTGCCGCCGAACGACAACTGCCCGAACCCCGCGGGTCCGGACTGGGACTTCGCCCAAGGCCCGATGCTGCTCGGCGGCCCGCTCTTCAGCTTCCTCAACAGCCACATCGGCGGCGGCGAAAAGAGCGGGGTGTTCTGGTCGTTCGACCGCAACGCGGGCACGGTCGACTGGATGACCCAGGTCGCGCCGGGAGGTTTGACCGGCGGCCTGCAATGGGGCTCGGCCACGGATGGACAGCGCATATATGTCGCGGCGTCGAACAGCGGGGTCGAAGTCGGCGACGCCCCGCCCGTGCCCCAGCCCTGGACCTTGAAGGACGGTACGACGGTGTTGT
>Ga0302314_10013725_pt1 | contig 13905 bp, 12 predicted proteins | sample III_Palsa_N2_3_FD_200533 | JGI IMG/M metagenome (GOLD analysis project Ga0302314, IMG submission 200533) | Peat permafrost microbial communities from Stordalen Mire near Abisko, Sweden - III_Palsa_N2_3 | ecosystem: Environmental > Terrestrial > Soil > Palsa > Peat permafrost | place: Sweden... | reverse complement strand
CTGCTTCTCAAGCGCGGCGAGCACCTCTCCCTGTTCACCGCGCCTGCCGCGCTGGAGCGCGACTATGACGCGACGCCGGAATCCTATGAAGCGGTGATCGACGCGGTGCGCCAGACCACGCCCTGCGTGGTGCTGGACCTGCCGCACAACTGGCAGCCCTGGATCAAGGCCTGCCTGCTGGCGGCCGACGACATCGTGATCGTGGCGACGCCCGACCTGACCTCGCTGCGCAATGCCAAGAACATCATCGAGCTGGTCAAGAACGCCCGTCCCAACGACACGCTGCCGCGCCTGGTGATCAACCAGGTCGGCATGCCCAAGCGCCCGGAGATTCCGTCCAAGGATTTCGCCGAAACCATGGGCGTGGAGCCGGCGGCCATCATCGCCTTCGACCCGGCCCTGTTCGGCCAGGCCGCCAACAACGGCCAGATGGTGATCGAACTGGCGCCCAAGGTGCAGGTCGCCGATGCGCTGCGCCGGCTGTGCCGCTCCCTTACCGGCCGCTCGATGCAGGGCGGCGCCAACAAGAACGTCTCGATCTTCTCCTTCCTCAAGGGGAAGAAGCAGGCCTGAGGATAAGCCATGTTCGGCAAGCGTACCGTTTCTGAGCCGGCCTTTGGCAAGCCCGTGCGCGAGGCAGCCGGAGCGCCGCCGCGCATCTCGCCGGAACCGGCCGTGCCGGGCGTGGCGCCGGCTGCCGCCAAGCCCGCGACCCAGCTCGCCCCCCAGGCGTCCAAACCGGTGCCGCGGGCGCTGCCCGACACCCGGTCGGATGACTATTATCAGATCAAGTCCACCATCTTTAACGCCCTGATCGACACCATCGATCTGGCGCAGCTGGCCCAGCTGGATCCGGATTCCGCGCGCGAGGAAATCCGCGACATCGTTAACGAGATCATCTCGATCAAGGCGGTGGTGATGTCCATCGCCGAGCAGGAACATCTGCTGCAGGACATCTGCAACGACGTCCTGGGCTATGGCCCGCTGGAGCCGTTGCTGGCCCGCGACGACATCGCCGACATCATGGTCAATGGCGCCAACCGGGTCTTCATCGAAGTCGCCGGCAAGGTGCAGCTCACCAATATCCGCTTCCGCGACAATGCCCAGCTGATGAACATCTGCCAGCGCATCGTCAGCCAGGTCGGCCGCCGCGTGGACGAGAGCTCGCCCATCTGCGACGCCCGCCTGCTCGACGGCTCCCGTGTCAACGTCATCGGGCCGCCGCTGTCGCTGGATGGTCCCACCCTGACCATTCGTAAATTCAAGAAAGACAAGCTGACCCTGGACGACCTGGTCAAGTTCGGCTCCATCAGCCCGGACGCGGCCCGCGTGCTCCAGGTGATCGGCCGCTGCCGCTGCAATGTGCTGATTTCCGGCGGCACCGGCTCGGGCAAGACCACGCTGCTCAACTGCATGACCGCCTATATCGACACCGAAGAGCGCGTCATCACCTGCGAGGACGCCGCCGAACTCCAGCTCCAGCAGCCCCATGTGGTGCGGCTGGAAACCCGGCCGCCCAACCTGGAAGGCCAGGGCATGATCTCGATGCGCGACCTGGTCCGGAACTGCCTGCGTATGCGTCCCGAACGCATCATCGTGGGCGAAGTGCGCGGACCCGAAGCCTTCGACCTTTTGCAGGCGATGAACACCGGCCATGACGGTTCCATGGGCACCTTGCACGCCAACAGCCCGCGCGAAGCCATGAGCCGTCTGGAATCCATGATCACCATGGGCGGTTTCCAGCTGCCGATGAAGACCATCCGCGAGATGATCGTGGCCTCGATCGACATCATCATCCAGGCCGAGCGCATGCGCGACGGTTCGCGCCGCATCACCAGGGTCACCGAAGTGGTGGGCTCGGAAGGCGAAGTCGTGATCACCCAGGACCTGGTGACGTACGAAGTGCAGGGCGAGGACGAGACCGGCCGCCTCAAGGGCAAGCATATCGGCACCGGCATTGTGCGGCCCAATTTCTGGGAGCGGGCCCGCTATTACAATCTGGAAAAAGAACTGGCCGACGCCCTCGACAAGGTCAATCAATGATCATCGTTCTGGCCATCCTGTTCGCACTGGCGCTGGGAGGCGTGGCCTTCGCCTTCACCGGCGGGGACGAAAAGACCCAGAAACGCGTGGCCGCGGTGGCAAGGCCCCTGGGCCAGGCGCGCGGGCGCAGCGCGGCGCCGATCCTGGACGCCGCCCAGAAGCGCAAGAACGTCGCGGCCATGCTGAAAGACGTGGAAAAGAACCGCGCCGCGAAAAAGGAAAGGCCCACCATGCGCCGCCGCCTGGAGCAGGCGGGCTTTCCCAAGACCAGTCCCAAGAGCTTCTGGATGATTTGCGGCATCATGGCCGCGATCGCCGCTTCCCTGGCCATTCTCACCCATCAGAAGCCGCTGGTGATCCTGCTCGCCGTGTTCGTGGTGGGGCTGGGCCTGCCGCGCTGGGTGCTGGGCTTTCTGACCGCCCGGCGCAAGAAGAAGTTCACCGAGAATTTCGCCAGCGCCATCGACGTGATCGTGCGCTCGGTCAAGTCGGGCCTTCCCACCAATGAAGCACTGCGCATCGTGGCGCGCGAGGCCCCCAATCCGGTGGGCAGCGAGTTCCACAATCTGGTGGAAAGCCTGAAAGTCGGCGTCACCCTGGAGCAAGGGCTGAAGCGGATGATGGAATCCATGTCCACCCCGGAGGTGGGCTTTTTCACCATTGTGATGACCATCCAGGGCAAGTCGGGCGGCAATCTGTCGGAGGCGCTGGGCAACCTGGCTTTTGTGCTGCGCGACAGAAAGCGGCTGCAGGGCAAGATCAAGGCGATGTCGTCGGAAGCCAAGGCCAGCGCCGGGATCATCGGCTCGCTGCCGCCGGCGGTGATGACCTTGGTCTATCTCACCACACCCGGCTACATCATGAAGCTGTTTACCGAACGGGCCGGCAATCTGATGCTGGCGGCCTGCGTGATCTGGATGACTTGCGGCATCCTGGTGATGCGCAAGATGATCAACTTCAAGCACTGAGGAGGACCGAGCACCATGATGGACCTCCTGTTCGACAAGAACTTCCTGGTCACCCTGTTTGTGGGCATCCTGGCCTTCGCCACGGTGGTGACCCTGGGCCTGCCGCTCCTGGAGCGCAACGGGCTGGACGACCGCCTCAAGACGGTGGCGCGCCGCCGCGAGGAACTGCGCGCCCGCCATCATGCGGCGCTCAACGCCAAGCGCGGCACCTTGCGGGTCGAGCCCACCACCTACATGAAGGCAACCCTGGACCGCTTCAAGCTGGGCAATATCCTGGAAGGCGAGAATTCCCGGGACAAGCTGGCCCAGGCGGGTTATCGCGGCCAGGCGCCGCTGATCACTTTCATGTTCTTCCGCTTTGTGATGCCGTTCATCCTGTTCGTCGTCGTGCTGTTCTACACCTTCCTGATCCTGCACCTGGGCTGGTCGGCGATGGAGAAGTTCGCCGCCGCCTTTGTCGGCGGCCTGATCGGCTTCTATGTGCCCGACCTGTTCGTGGACAACATGATCCAGCGCCGCCAGCAGTCCATCATGCGCGCCTTTCCCGACGCGCTGGACCTGATGCTGATCTGCGTGGAATCGGGCATGTCGATCGAAAGCGCCTTCACCAAGGTGGCGGCGGAGATCGGTACCCAGTCGGCCGAACTGGCCGAGGAACTGGCGCTGACCACCGCGGAACTGTCCTATCTGCCCGACCGCCGCCAGGCGTTCGACAATCTCGCCAAGCGCTGCGGCCATCCCGGCGTCAAGTCGGTGGCCACCGCGCTGAACCAGGCGGAGAAATACGGCACCCCGCTGGGTCAGGCGCTGCGCGTCACCGCGACCGAAAACCGCGAGATGCGCATGCAGGAAGCCGAACGCAAGGCCGCCTCGCTGCCCGCCAAGCTGACCGTGCCGATGATCATCTTCTTCCTGCCGTGCCTGTTCATCGTCATCCTGGGGCCGGCGATTATCCAGATCCACCGCTCCATGCATTGACCTGTGCGGTCCTTTTGACCGCTGGGTTCGCCGCGCGATCACTCGCGTACGCTTTGCACGCGTCGCTCCGCGCTCCTGCCCAGCGGCCAAAAATCCTCGCACAGGTAGCGCGGTTCGCTTCTGCTCACGCCGCAAAATCTCTCGTGCGGATGCGGTGTGAGTCTCGAACAAATAAAAAAGGCGCGGAGGACATCCGCGCCTTTCTTTCTTTGGGACTGCCGCGGCCACTCGCCCAAGCTCGCGGCGTTCGCCCGCTTTCGCAGGTCCACCGGACCTGCTCACGCGCTTCGCGCGCCGCGGCTCACTAGTAAGCGTTGGCGCTGAGGCGCAGGCCCGGAATGGCGTCCTTGGACGGGGGCTTGGCTGCCGTCTTGCCGGCCTGCGGCTTGGCGTCGGCGGCTTTCACCGGCGTGGCCGGCAGCACCTTGGGCGAGGCTTGCGCCGTGTTGGGCTTCACATCCTGGGCCTTCAGCGGCAGCGACACTTTGCTGGCCGGCGCGGTCGTGGTCGTGGTGGCCTTCGCGGGGAGGCCCTTGTTCGCATCCGTCTTGGCCTGGGCGAGGGCGCCGGGCTTGTTCAGCGTCTTGGCGATGGCTTCCGCCCGGGCTTCCAGGTTTTCGGCCGGGGAGACCGGCGCCTCAGCAGGCTTGGGCGCATCCGCCTTGGCCGCCTTCACCGGTGTCTCCGTATTGGCCTGGGCCTTGGTGGGCTGCAGGGCGCGGGGGGCGCGGGTAGCGGTTTTGGCCGCAACCGGACCCGCCAGGGGATCCATGGGCACGGTCTGCATCACCACACCGCGCGGCTGCTGGTCCAGCAACTGCGTCATCTGGGGCTCGGCCTGGATTACAGAATTGGCGGCCAGCACGCGCGGTGGCGCGCTGGAGGCCATGGCGGCGGGCGCAGGCTGGGCGATGGTCATGGGCTGGTGCTGTGCGGGCACCAGCGGCTGGGTGGCGACGGCGACATGCGGCGCGGCGATGGGCTGGGCCGCGACCGCGGCGGTCGGCACGGGCGAGGGTGTGGGGCTGTTGACCGCGAAATCGGCTGCCCGCGGCGTCGTGGAGCGGATCATGGCGATATTGCGCGCGATCTTGTCGTCCTTGGCGGCGGCATTGGCGATCTCGGCACGGTCGGCCAGCTTGCCGGCGGTGACGGGGTCCTTGGCCAGCATGCGCGACAGGGCATAGTTGGAGAGCACGCTGGGCTCGCCCGGCTTGAGCGCCAGGGCGTGTTCGTAATTGATCTGCGCGTCCTTCTGGTTGCCCAGTTCGTCACAGGCCACGCCCAGGGCCGAATAGACCGTCCAGTCGTTGGGCTGAAGCTCTTGCGCGCGGGTGAGGAATTTCTGGGCTTCATCGGCGCGGCCCATCGAGACCAGCGCCTTGCCATACTCGCTGATGATGCGCGGATCGTCGGCCGCCACCAGCATCAGCTGCGACAGGTGGGTGACGGCTTCCTGATATTTGCCGGCCAGCCGCAACGCCTGTGCCTGGCGGATGCTGTCCTCCATATTGGTGCCTTGCGGGGCGGCCTGGGCCTTGCCGTCCTTTTTGGCGGTCTCGGCCGGCTTGGAATCGGAACTGAACCAATCCGCCTGGGCGGCGCTGGTCAGTGCGCTGCAACCCAGCAAAAGGGCGACGAGCGTGGGCGCAAAACGGAATGCTTTCGGCATGGGACGACAGCCTTGAAAATCGCTGCCGACAATGTGCCTTTGACCCAGTCAACAAACCCTTAAGTATATCGCCCCATATAGAAGTACCGGGATTCGCCTGGTTAACGCCGCAGTCCTGACGCAATAAAGGATTAACGGACAAGCTCATGTCCCAGCGTTTCGTCGCCCTCATCGCGCTTGCGGCCTTTGTCGCGCTGGTGATGGGCGCGCTGGTCACAGGCGGCAGGATGGGCCTGGCCGATTCCGGCACCGCCCGCATTTCCTTCCAGATCGCCACCGGCTCCAGCGAAGGGGTTTATTTTCCCGTGGGCCAGGCCATGGCGGGCCTGATCAGCCATCCTTTGGGTGTGGGGCGCTGCGATACCGCAACGGTTTGCGGCCCGGCCGGCGTCGTCTTGTCGGCGCGCACCAGCGAAGGCGCGGCCGACAATCTGCGCAGCGTCAATGCGGGGGTGGTGGATTCCGGTTTCGCCGATGGCGATGTGATCGCCGCCGCCGTGGCGGGCGAGGGCGCCTTTCGCCGTCCCGCCAGCCGCCTGCGCGTCATCGCCGCTTTGTTTCCGGAAGACGCCCATCTGGTGGTGGCCGACAAAGCCGCCATCCAGTCCGTCGCCGATCTGCGCGGCAAGCGTGTGCTGATAGGCGCGCCGAACTCCGGCAGTGTGGTGCGGGCGCGTACCATCCTGGCGGCCTATCGCGTGCATGTGCGCGAGGTCATTTCCGCGGACCCGCCGGCCCAGCTGATGCGCGACGGCAAGATCGACGCCTATTTCACCATCGCCGGCGTGCCGCTGGATTCGATCAGGGACCTGATCGTCCATCATGTGGCGCATCTGGTGCCGATTGACGGGGAAGGCCGTGACCGGCTGATCCAGATGCTGCCGCAGCTTCAACCTGCGGTGATCGGGGCGAACGCCTATCCCGGCCAGCCGGCGATCGAGACCGTCGCCACCCATGCCTGGTGGGTCACGCGCAGCAGCGAGCCCGACCCGCTGATCTATGGCCTGGTGCGCGCGCTGTTCAATCCCGCCAATAATGCGGGGCTGGTCGCCAGCCATCCCAGTGCCGGCGGGATCGGGCTGGACAGCGCCGCGGTCAATCCGCCCGCGCCGCTTCATCCCGGCGCCGCACGCTTTTATCGCGAAAAAGGCAAGCTCGCTGGTTAGCGGCGCGGGATGAAGCTTTTTATTGGTCGCTCTCGCTCGCGCGAACGCTCCTATCCCGGCGCCGCACGCTTTTATCGCGAAAAAGGCAAGCTGGCCGGTTAGGGCATCGCTGTGGGCAGGCCGGCTTCGATTTCCTTCTCGCAGACGGCGCGCCATTCCTGCATCGCCGGAAGCGACAGCACGCGGTCCATATAGGCGCGCAAGGTTTGGGGCACCTCCACGCGATAGGTCTCAAAGCGCGACACCACCGGCGCATACATGCAGTCGGCGACGGACAGGTCGTCGCCGAACAGGAAATCGCCTTCATAAGTCGCGAGCGCCGCTTCCCAGGCTTCCAGGATGCGGGCGATTTGTTTCTTTGTGTCCTCGCGCAAGTCCGGCAAAGGCTTCTTGCGGGCAAAGTCCATGGTCAGCTGGTCGCGCACGTCGGGAAAGCCGGAATGCATCTCGCTAGCATAGCTGCGCGCCACTGCGCGCACCGCCGCATCGGCCGGCCAAAGCTTTGCCTCGGGATGGCGTTCGGCGATGGCTTCGCAGATCGCCAGACTGTCCCACACGGTCAGCGTCTTGCCGCCGTCGTCAATCTTCAGCACCGGAACCCTGCCGGCGGGCGAGAATTTCAGGATCTGCTCGCGGGTGGTGGGGGCTTCCTTCTGGCGCAGGCGGATATCCACCACCTCAAAGGCCGCGCCTGTCGCCCTCAGCGCCACATAGGGGCGCAGGCTCCAGCTCGACCAGCTGCGGGTGCCGACGATCAGGGTATATTGCGCCATGGACGCCCTCTTTGCGATAACCAGAGATAATTCATAGAGCCCTCGGCACCCGAGGGTAAGAGTCAAACATGCATCCAAGCCTTGCATCCGGTGCTCCCGCCGCCATCCCGCTTCATGCCGTCACCGCGCGGGGTGCGCGGGCATGGCTGGTCAAGGACAAACAAAGACGGCTTCTGGCGGCTGCGGGTTTCACGGGCGCAGCGGGTCAACTTATGGCTTTGCCGAATGCCAAAGGCGCGATCCGGGCCTGGGTGCTGGGGCTGGGAGACAGCAAGGATGTTTTTGCGCTGGCGCTGGCCGCGGAAAAACTGCCGGCCGGAACCTACAGGCTGGGCGAGGTGCCGGATTTTTGTGGCGGCGCCCATGCGAGCCTGGCCTGGATCATGGGCAGCTATGTTTTCGACCGTTACAAGAAGAAGACGCGCGCGGCCGCCAGGCTGGTGCTGCCGCAAGGGGTGAATGGCGCGGAGATTTCGCGCATCGCCCAATATCTGTTCCTCGCCCGCGATCTGGTCAACACGCCCGCCAATGACATGGGCCCGGCAGAGCTGGAAGCAGCAGTGCGCGCGATGGCACGTGTATTCGATGCCAAAGTCTCTGTTGTCAGCGGCGCGGCGCTGAGCAGGAACTACCCCCTGATCGCGGCGGTGGGCGCAGGCTCGCCGCGCACGCCCCGCCTGATCGAGCTGGTCTGGGGCAGAGCGAATGCGCCACGCGTCACACTGGTCGGCAAAGGCGTGTGTTTTGATTCCGGCGGGCTCGACATCAAGCCGTCCGCGGGCATGCTGACCATGAAGAAAGATATGGGCGGGGCTGCCTGCGCGCTCGCGGTGGCGGGCATGGCGATGGCGGCGAAGCTGGACATGCGGTTGCGCCTGTTGATTCCGGCGGTGGAGAATTCCGTGTCGGGCACGGCGATGCGCCCCGGCGATGTGTTCAAAAGCCGCAAAGGCCTGACGGTGGAGATCGGCAACACCGATGCCGAAGGCCGGCTGATCCTGGCCGACGCTTTGGCCGATGCCGATGCGGAAAAGCCCGACCTGTTGATTGACATCGCCACATTGACGGGCGCGGCGCGCGCCGCCACCGGCATGGAGGTGCCCCCCTTCTTCACCGATGACGAGCGGCTGGCCCAGGATCTGATGCGGCTGGGCACGGCCGTGCAGGACCCGCTGTGGCGGCTGCCGCTGTGGCGCGGCTATGAAGACACGCTGGCGAGCCGGGTGGCCGATCTCAACAACAATCCCAATTACGGTTATGCCGGCGCCATCACCGCGGCGCTGTTCCTCAACCGCTTTGTGAGCCAGGCGCGCGCCTGGGTGCATCTGGACATTCCCGCCTGGATTGACCGGCCCAGGCCAGGCCGGCCCATCGGCGGCGAGGCCAATGCCGCGCGCGCGCTCTATGCGCTGCTGAAGGAACGCTATGGCCGATAAAAGGGTCACGCCGGCGCGGCCCGAGGTTGCGGCGGCCTATCTCAAGGGCAAGGTCGACGCCGCGCGGTTCGTCGAAGGCGAAGTGTTCCAGGTGCATCGCGGCCGCATCACCTTGTGGAACAGCCCGGACCATCCCAAAAGCCAAGACAGCGAATTGCTGTTCGGCGATCTCTTCACCGTCTATGACCGTGTGCGCGGCTGGGCGTGGGGACAAAGCGCGCGGGACAGCTATGTCGGCTGGGTTGATGACGATGGCCTGACGCCCGTCTTTTTTCGGCCCGATCACAAGATCACCGTGCTGATGACGCCGCTGCTGACCAAGGCCGACCTGAAAACCCCGGTATGGGATATGCTACCCCTCAATGCCGAGGTGAGCGTGATATCGCGCGAAAATGGCTATGCCCGCATCGCGCCTGAATTCTATATTTACGAAAAGCATCTTGCACCGGACGGTGCGGCAGCAGGCGATTGGGTATCCATCGCCGAACGCTTTGTCGGTGTGCCCTATGTCTGGGGCGGCAAGACCGCGGCGGGGCTGGATTGCTCCGGCCTGATCCAGACCGCACTGCAGGCGGTGGGCAAGGCCGCGCCCCGCGACACCGACATGATGGAGAAAGCCTTGGGCGAAGCCGTCGCCATCGATCAAGTCCGCCGCGGCGATCTTGTCTTCTGGAAAGGTCATATGGGCGTGATGCTGGACGAAAAGCGTCTGCTGCACGCCAACGCCTTTCATATGATGGTGGCGATCGAACCGCTGGCCGACGCTGTCGCGCGCATCGATGCGGTCGCCGGCCCTATAACGTCGATCAAGCGGCTTTGATCGTCGCGTTGGCGCGAATCTCGCGCACCGACTTGTCCTTGTGGGCGATCCAGAGAAAGAGGCGGTTCAACAGCGCTAGCGGCCACACCATCTTGCGCGCCACATCCAGGAACAGCACGACGCGAACCTGATCGGTCTCGTTGGCGGCTTCATGCAGGAAAGTGTCGTCGAACATCACCGCCTCGCCCTCATGCCAGAAATATTTCTCGCCCTGTTCGATGGCCGCGCGGTCGCCGTCGCGCGACTGGGCATGCGGATTGATCCGGATCCAGCATTTCTGCTCGCGGTTGTTGTCCGGCACCACCACGCCCAGGTGATAGCGCACAAAGCCTTTCCAATAACCCCAATGGGCCTTGATGTGCTGATGCGGCTCCAGCACCGAGAAGAAGGCGGTATAGACGCCGGGAAGGCCGCGCAGCAGATCGGCGGTTTTCGGCGCGAGCGCGCAATTCTCCTCAATGAAAGTGCCGGATTTGAACATGAAGCTTTTCCAGGCGATCTGGTGGATGCCGCCCGAGGTATAGCTGGTCAGTTCTTCCATGCCCGGAATGCGCACCTGGCCGTGGACCAGCGCCTCGCATTCGGCGCGGATCATGGCGTGGTTCTGGGCCAGCCGTGCCAGTTGCGGATATTCGCGCAAGTCCCGCTCAAAGGCGGGCAGCTTGCGGAACACGCCGCGCCGTTCGGCGCCGATGAACAGCTCCGCCGCCGCGTCCTTGATCCGGCTGGCCAGCTTGCCCATGCCTCAATAACCCCGGCTCAGATCCACCACATTCTTGAACGGCGCGCCGGTTTCGGCGCGGGTGACGCAATCCACCACGAAAGCCGCGGCATTGCGCGGATCGGTGATGCCCGCGATATGGGGCGTCACCGTCACCTTGGGATGGGTCCACAGCACATTGTCCGGCGGTAGCGGCTCGGTCTGAAAGACATCCAAAACGGCACCTGATAAATGCCCGGAATCCAGCGCCGCGATCAGGTCTGCCTCGTTGCAATGGGCGCCGCGGCCCACATTCATCACCCAGGCGCCTTCGGGCAAACCTGCGAACAGTTTGGCGTTCAGGATGCCTTCGGTCTCCGGCGTCAGCGGCAGCATGCACACCATGATGTCGCAATGGGACAGGAATTGCGGCAGCTCCTCCGGGCCGGCGAAGCTGGTGACACCGGGCACGTCCTTCTTGGTGCGGCTCCAGCCGAAAACCTGGAAGTCGAACATCAGCAGCCGTTCCGCCGTCACGGCGCCGATATCGCCCATGCCCAGGATGCCGATGCGCATGTCACGCGAGGGCCGCGACAGCATGCGCTGACGCCAGGCGCTTTCCTTTTGCGCGGCATCGAAGCTGCGCTGATGGCGATGGATGATCAGGCAATGCATGGTGACGTACTGCGCCATCTCCCGCTGCAGCGTTTCGTCCACGAAACGCACCACCGGCAGGTGGCGGGGAAATTCCGGGTCGCGCAGAAATCCGTCCACGCCGGCGCCCAGCGAGAAGATCGCCTTCAGCCGCGGCAGGGTTTTCAGGAACCCGTGCGGCGGACGAAAGCCGACGAAATACTCGATCTGCTGCGGGGCGTAATGATCCTTGCCATGCAGGAAGGAGTTGAACGCCTCATGTCCGAACAGCGCCTTGCTCAGCGCGTCCCATCCCGGCGGCAGCAGGAACAGGACGTTCGGCTTGCCGGCTTGGCTTGCCATTGAGACCTAATGGTTGGCGGCGCCGCCCGGCGTGGCCTTTTTGGTGGTGTCGGAGGCGGCGGGCACCGGGGTTGACGCGCCCTTGGGGGTTTCCGGGGTCGCGGGTGCCGAGCCGGCTGCGGCGACGGGCTTGGATTCCGCAGGCGTCGGCGAAGCCGGTGCGGCCGCGGCCGCCGGCTTGGGCGCCGGGATAGCGGCGGGCGAATCCGTATTGGTGCGCAGGAAGGCGATCAGGTTGATGCGGTCTTCGGCGCGGCTGATGCCGGCGAAGCTCATCTTGGTGCCGGTGATATAGGCGCCCGGCGACTTGAGGAACTTGAACAGCTCGTCATAGGTCCAGGTGCCGCCCTTGGCCTTCATGGCGCTGGAATAGGAGAAGCCGGCGATGGATGCGCGCGGACGATCCACCACGCCGAACAGCGGCGGGCCGATCTTGATGGTCTTGGCGGAGGAGGTGTCGTGGCAGGCCTCGCACTTCGACGAGGTCGCCTTGCCCGCCGCGACGTCGGCCTTGGGCAGCACGGTGCCCCAGTCGGGCAGGGCTTCTTCGACGGGCGCGGCCGCGCCGCCGGAGGGGTTTTCAACGACGCCTTCGACGATATAGCCGGGCTTGGCGGGCTTCTCGGGTTCATAGATCGCTTCGGCGGCCAGGCGCACGACGAAGATGAAGATCGCCGTGCCCAGGACCGCACCAATGATCTTGTTCCACTCAAAGGAATCCATTGCGGCCAAGCTCCCCAAAGGCGCTGCCCGCAAAGGGGCGCGCGAGACGATCAGAACCGGGTGGCCCCGGCGGAAATACGGGGCGACATTACCCGCCGCCGCCCGGCCGTCATTGCGGCGAAGCGTCGCATAAAAAGTAAGCGGTAGCTGGCCTTAGCGCAAAAGCCAGCCTAAAGAGGCTGGTCGAAGGAACCGTCATGAACCCCATCCTGCTGATCCCGGCCCGCATGGCCGCAAGCCGGCTGCCGGACAAGCCGCTGGCCGACATCAGGGGTGTGCCCATGATCGTGCGGGTCTGGGCTCGGGCGGTGGCTTCCGGCCTCGGCCCCGTGGTGGTGGCTGCGGGCGAACCCGAAATCGTGGCGGCAGTGGAAAAGGCCGGCGGCCGGGCGGTCCTGACCGATCCCGGCCTGCCCTCCGGCTCGGACCGCATCTGGCAGGCGCTGGGCAAGGTAGACCCCAAGGGCGACCATGATGTGATCGTCAATCTGCAGGGCGATCTGCCGGCGCTGGACCCCGACCAGCTCAAGACCGCGGTCTGGGCGTTGGAGAAATCCGGCGCCGATATCGGCACCCTGGCCGCGCCGATCCAGGACGAGGCCGAAGAGACCAATCCTGCCGTGGTAAAGGCCATTGTCGCCTGGGATGCCGACGAGCGGCTGGGCCGGGCGCTCTATTTCACCCGCGCGGCCGCGCCCACCGGCGAAGGGGTGCTGTGGCATCATGTCGGGCTTTATGCCTATCGCCGCGACGCGCTGGAAAGCTTTGTCGCCCTGCCGCCGTCGCCGCTGGAGCAGCGCGAGAAGCTGGAGCAGCTGCGGGCGCTGGAAGCGGGCATGAGCATTGCGGTGGCGCGTGTGGACGCGACACCCTTGTCTGTCGATACTCCCGCCGATCTGGAGCGGGCCAGGAAGTTGTTGTCGTGATCAAAGCCATCAGCAGTGCGAAACGCATCGCCTTTCAGGGGGAGCCGGGCGCCTATGCCAATGTGGCGGCGCGTCAGGCGGTGCCGCATGCGCAAGCGGTGCCCCGGCCGACCTTCGAAGACGCCATCGAGGCGGCGAAATCCGGCGACACCGACCTGGTGATCATTCCGGTGGAGAACTCGCTGATCGGCCGCATCGCCGACATCCATCATCTGTTGCCGGATTCGGGTCTGCACATTGTGGGCGAGCATTTCATGCCCATCCGCCATCAGTTGCTGGGGCTGAAAGACGCGACCTTGGAAGGCCTCACCAGCGTCTATAGCCAGGCCCCCGCGCTGGCCCAGTGCCGCACGCTGCTGCGCGAAACAAAGCTGGTGGTCCACAACTGGTATGACACCGCGGGCTCTGCCAAGCACATTGCCGAACTGGGCGATAAAAGCGCAGCCGCCATTGCCTCGACCCTGGCGGGGGAATTCTATGGCCTGAAGGTGCTCAAAGCGGACGTCGAAGACGAGCATCACAACGCCACCCGCTTTCTGATCATGTCGCGCCAGGACGAACGCGCGCCCAACAGCGGCAAGGTGGTGACCAGCCTGGTCTTCCAGGTGAAGAATATTCCCGCCGCGCTCTATAAGGCGATGGGCGGTTTCGCCACCAATGGCGTGAACATGACCAAGCTGGAGAGCTATCAGCTAGGCGGGTCG
>Ga0302314_10013724_pt1 | contig 13905 bp, 12 predicted proteins | sample III_Palsa_N2_3_FD_200533 | JGI IMG/M metagenome (GOLD analysis project Ga0302314, IMG submission 200533) | Peat permafrost microbial communities from Stordalen Mire near Abisko, Sweden - III_Palsa_N2_3 | ecosystem: Environmental > Terrestrial > Soil > Palsa > Peat permafrost | place: Sweden... | reverse complement strand
CCAGGGCTCCGGCGTGTTCCGGAGTTACCCCGCTTTGTCGGGCATGTGGCTAACAGGAGGAAATCGCACTGTTGATGGACGCGGGCATGCCGCCTGATCATGTAGGTCTCTGAAGTCTGCATGAGCGAGGTGTGGCATGCCCGCAGTGTCATTGTCGCGCGTGGGAGCACGCGTGGTCGAATCCGGTCCCGGTGGCGAGAACCTGGCCGCGGGTGCGTGGCAGCGGCTGGAAGCGCTGCCCGACCCGCGCTCCCCGCAGGGGCGGATCTACCCGCTGGCCTGCCTGATGGCGGTCGCGCTGTGCGCGTTCACCGCGGCCGGGAACGACCGGCTCACCGCGGTCGGGCAGTGGATCAAGCGGGCCAGCCAGCAGGACCTGGCCCAGCTGCGCGCCCCGTGGGACCCGATCGCGGGCCGGTACCGGGCCCCGGATGAGAAGACGATCCGGGTCGTGCTGGACCGTCTGGACCCGCGGGCCCTGGCCCGGGCCCTGCTCGGCCCCCGCCCGCGGGGACGCCGGAGCCGCGGCGAGCCGCCGGCCGGCAGCGTGCGCGGCTACCGTGCCCGGCGCCGTGCCCGGCAGCGGGAAATGCTGGCCCGGAGCCGGTTAAGGGCCGTGGCCGTGGACGGCAAGACCTGCCGCGGGGCCCGCCGCGGCGACGGCACCCGGGTCCACCTGCTCGGCGTCGCCGAGCACGGCGGGCGCCTGCTGGATCACCTGGAGGTTGATGTCAAGCACAACGAGACCAGCCACTTCACCGAGCTGCTGGGACCGGTGGACCTGGCCGGCGCCGTGGTGACCTTCGATGCTCTCCATACCGTGCGGGCGAACCTGGACTGGCTGGTCAGCGAGAAGAACGCGCAGTACATCGCGGTCGTCAAACGCAACCAGCCGCTGCTGCACGCCCAGGTCAGCGCCCTGCCCTGGCGGCAGGTGCCGGCCGGCAGCACGACCCGCGAGACCGGGCACGGCCGCGCCGAGACCCGCACCCTGAAGGCCGCGCACGTCAGCGGCCTGGACTTCCCGCATGCCCGCCAGGCCATCAAGGTCACCCGCTGGCGGCGCGACACCGCCACCAGCAAGACCTCCCGCCAGGCCGTTTACGCCGTCACCAGCTTGACCAGCGCTGAGGCCACCACCGGTGACCTGGCCCGCCTGATCCGCGAGCAGTGGTCCATTGAGGCCCACCACCACATCCGCGACCTTACTTTCAGGGAAGATGCCGCCGCGAGCCGCACCGGCAGCGGGCCCGCCAACCTGGCCACCATCCGCGCGACCGTCACCGCGGCCATCAAAGACGCCGGCTACCTGCACATCCCCGAAGGCCGCCGTGACCACACCACCCCAGCCGAAACCCTCCGCCTCCACGGCTTCGATTAGGACAGATGCGGACATTCACGGAACACGCCGGAGCCCTGACCGATCACGGCGGCAAGTACCGTCACTACCGCTGTCAGGGCCTGGGCCCGTTGCCTGACCATCTGCTGCCGCTCGTCGCCGCTCGACCCGTAGATCGCGCCGACGTCGTTGTTCAGTCCGCCGAGTAGGAAATAGCCGACCGCTGCGACGGCCGTGACCACCTCGACGGGGATCGCGTTGTGCCATCCCTGGCCGACGAGCACGGCGGCAGCAAGCCCCGTGCCGAGGATCAGCGTCCCTGCAGGCACCCGCAGGCGACCGTGACTCAGCCTCATCATGTCTCCGGCACCTCACCCTCTGGGTCGAACATCTTGTCGACCGTCACATTGAAGAAGCGCGCGATCCGGAATGCCAGAGGCAGCGATGGCAGGTAACGGCCGCTCTCGATCGAGATCACCGTCTGCCGGGACACGCCCAGCGCCGCCGCCAGCTCTGCCTGCGACAGCCCCCGCTGGATCCGCTGCTCCTTGACCCGGTTCCGCACAATGTAAAGGTAGCTTTACTTGGCCGCGAAGTCAAGGAACCTTTACAGCATCGAAGTCAGCTGGGCGTCACCAGGCCAGGCGCGGGATATACCCGGGATGATCTTGCTTGACAAGCACCCCGAGTGCTGAAGAGCCAGGTAGCGGCGGTGATGGCGCGTGAAACACGGACGCTCTTGAAAACCATTAGCAACCCAATACGGAACTGGTGACGGCGACCAGGACCAGGGCGCCGACGTGCTCGCGTCTCACGGCTCTCTCCGTGCTCGACGCGGACGTCATGACAGCTCCTCGGACGTGATTGCCGGATCACAGCCGGTGAGAGTATTAGCGGGTCCCTCTCCGGCGTGACTGCCGGCAGATGCCGCGGAGTGGTCGGCTGGCTGACCGTGCGAACCTGGCGGACCTGGAGTGGGTTGGCATGAGCCTCTCCCCGGGCGTGCAGATCCTCGTCCGGTCCGGCCGCTGCGGCCCATTGAGCTGATCTTGATGTAGAGACTGCTACCGTGTTTCCTGCCTACTGTTCCGGGACGGTCTCGACGTAAACGGATGTCGCCGGTCACGACGGGCTGGGCGCGGGCCGGGGATCTCGATGCCATAGGAGGCTGCGGTAGCGGCCAGCGCGGCCGGGTCGGGTGCTGGCCAGGAGGCCGCTGCTGCGCTGTTGCCCGGCCATCCAGCACTGCCGGGCTGCGCGGCGGCGGCCTCGCGCTTATACCTTGATGAAGTTGAGCAGGTCAGTGTTGAAGGTGTCCTTGTAGGCGGTGGTTTGCGCGAGGCCGTGCGGAGCGCCGGGGTAGACCGTCAGGGTGGCGTCCTTGACGATCTTCGACGACTGGAGGGCGGCGGCGCCGATCGGCACGATCTGGTCGTCGTCGCCGTGGATGATCAGGGTCGGGACGTCGATCTTCTTGAGGTCTTCGGTGAGGTCGGTTTCGGAGAAGGCCTTGATGCAGTCGTAGGCGCCTTTGACTCCGACGGTCATGCTCATCAGCCAGAACGAGTCACGAAGGCCCTGCGAGACGGTGTTTCCGGGCCGGTTGGCGCCGTAGAAGGGGGCGCTGATGTCCTCGTAGAACTGGGACCGGTCGGCAGAGAGGTCGGCCCGGAGGCCGTCGAACACCTCGATCGGCAGCCCGCCGGGGTTGGCGTCGGTCTTGAGCATCAGCGGCGGGATCGCGCTGACGAGGACGGCCTTGGCGACGCGGGAGGTGCCGTGGCGGCCGATGTAGCGGGTCACCTCGCCGCCGCCGGTGGAGTGACCGACGAGGACCACGTGGTGCAGGTCGAGGGCCTCGATAAGCGCGGCCAGGTCGTCGGCGTAGGTGTCCAGGTCGTTGCCGTTCCACGGCTGGCCGGAGCGCCCGCCGCCGCGGCGGTCATGCGCAACGGCCCGGTAGCCGTTTGAGGCCATGAGGAACAACTGGTCATCCCACGCGTCGGCGGTGAGCGGCCAGCCGTGGCTGAACACGACCGGGCGGCCGCTGCCCCAGTCCTTGTAGAAGATCTCGGTGCCGTCCTTAGTGGTGATGGTTGCCATCAGATGTCTCCTCCTTGGTGTGCTGGTGACCTTGGATGGTCCCCGCGGCGGGCTGTCGCCTGCGGTGGTGGTCCCTGGCGTGAGCCCTGTCTGTCTCTACCGATCACGCTCATGATCCTGGTCGGCGAGCCAGCTGCCGTGGAATCCGAGCGGGATCCGGGCGGGCAGGTGAACACGGGCGACGGGCTCGGCGGTGAAGTCCTGGGCGGCGAGGATGACCAGGTCAGACGCGCCGCGGTCGGGGTTGTGCACGTAGGCGAAGACATAGCCGTCGTCTTCGGCCGCGGCGGGGGCGGCGGGGGCGAACACGGCTTCGCCGGCGGTGGCGTGCTGGCCGAAGTCGTGCGTCTCGGCGGTGCCGTGCGCCAGGTCATGTTTGAGCAGGGCGTTGGTGAACGCCTCGTCGGCGAAGTCACCGGTAAGCGGCGAGATCGCCTGACCGACCTCGCCGATCACCGCGCTGTAACCGTACCGGTGCGGCCGGGAGATGACCCGGTCATCGACCCGCGGGAATTCCTGTGCGCGGTCGTTGAGGGTCTGCTGTGTCACCTTGTCGGCGGCCGGGTCGATGACCCACCGGTCGAGCGTGGCCGGCCCGTGCCCGTCCCAGAGCGTAGCGACGTCGAAGGGCTGCGGGTACTGGCACAGATCGACCACAACCCGCTCGCCGTCGTCGTAGGCGTTGAGCGTGTGGAAGACCCAGCAGGGGCTGATCTCCAGCCAGCGGACGTCCGCCGGGCCGCCGTCCCGCGGCAGCAGGCCGACGCGGGCCTGGTGCGCCGGGTTCCACGTGTAGGGCAGTTCCTTCCCGGCGGATACCGCGGCCATGCTGAACGTGACCGGCAGGTCGAAAAAGACCACGTACTTTTCGGTGAGGGCGAAGTCGTGCATCATCGGCCCGTCGGGGACGGCGATGTCGGTCGTGCGGATCACCTGGCCGGCGGCGTCGACGACGACGTGCTGGACGTGGTCCCAGGCCCAGAAGTAGGCGATGGCGTGCAGCTCGCCGGTCCGCCGGTCCAGCTTGGTATGCGCGGCGAAGCCGCCGGGCAGCGTCCCGCCGAAATCGCACGGGCCGCCGGTGTCCAGCTCAGCGGAGAGCTCGTACGGCAGCGGGCCAGCCTCCACCGTGGCCAGGATGCGGCCGGCGTGGGCGATGATGTGCGTGTTGGCGGCAAAGTCCATCCCGGCGTGGACTGGGCCGGTCGGCCATTTCTCGCCGAAGGCGTCGGCGACGGCCTTGGAGCGGACCCAGCGGTTGCGGTACCACTCGGCCCGGCCGTCGCGCAGCCGCACGCCATGCACCATGCCCGCGCCCAGGAACCAGTGATAATCCGGGTCGTCCAGGCCGAGCGGATTAGGCCCGTTACGCAGGTAACGCCCGCTGAGCCCGGCAGGCACCCGGCCGGTGACCGGCAAGTCGAATGCCGTGATCTCCTTGGTCACCGGGGCGAACGAGCCTTGCAGGAAGCGACTTCGGGACATCGGCAATCTCCTTCACAGTTAGGGACGCCAGCTGGCATCACGTTCGGGCGGGCCGGACGGCACATGCTGGGCTGCGGCCGGCTGGCTGACCGCCCGGACCCGGCGGCCCTGCAGAACACCCAGCCGGGCCAGCACCTGCCCGAAGGCCATCAGGACCAGCGCGGTTGTCCAGATATTGGCACCGGTGATGTCATGACGGGCCGAGAAGGCGGCGACCGAGGAGGCGCCGCCATGGTAGGCGTAATAGGCGAACCCGAACCGGAACCCCATGCCGGCGACCCACGTGATGGCCGAGATGGCGCCCGCCCGGAACATCAGCCGCCGATCGTCCCACCAGATGCGGTCGGCCAGGCCGCTGAGCGCGCCGAGCACCACCCCGGCGACGGCCAGGATGATGATGAGGACCAGATCGTTGCCGCGGACAGCGAACGGGCGCAGGTAGACGACCCCGGCCACGACCAGCAGCACCAGCGGCAACACCGCCGCCCGGGGTGTCAGCTCATGCGGGCGCACCTGGCGGAAGATAACCAGGATGAGCAGGATGTCGATCACGTAGTCGGTGGTGCTCACGGAGTTCTCCAGCTGTGCGGTCTGGCGGCGATTGCGCTGAGCCTGCGACCCGATGCGATAAGGCGAGCCTCGCCGGGTCACGGGTACCGGACAGGGGCCTGGATGGCCAGGTCCTCTCTTGTGGTGGGAGTGCCGTCGATAGCCTCATATGCTTTTTTTACGCGGCCCAGGGTGCCCATCAGGGTGGGCGGCCCGAAGAACGGCTGCCCGCCGATGTGCCAGCTGTCGCGGTGGAGCTCTTCGACGAGCACCCAGACCACCTCGCGGAAGGCCTCCGATCCCTCGAAGGCAACCATGACGTCGGTGATCTTGGCGGCTAGGTCGTGCTTCTGCTTCTCGGTGAAGACTCCCTCGACGACCTTGATGCTGACCAGCGGCATGGCGTGCTCCTCCGCAGCGGGGGGTGATCCCCCGCGCGCCGGGGACGCGGGCGGATTGCCCATACGAGAACCATCCGCCCCCGACGATCGCGTTCGCATCTACGGAATCCCTAGCCGGACCGTGGCTTTCTACCCCAGGCTCTGTGACTGTTCAGGAAGCGGGATTCGTTCTACTGTGTGAGGGAGCCCCCAGAGGGGGTGGTGGTGATGCTTCGCGCCCGCGCCAGGCAGTGCATGGCCCTCGACGAGTTGCTGGCGGAGGTGCGGGCCGGCCGCAGCCGGGTGCTGGTCGTGCGCGGTGATGCTGGCATCGGCAAGACCGCGCTGCTCAGCTACGCAGCCGACGCGGCACCGGACTTCCTCGTGGCACGCGCTGAGGGTGTCGAGTCGGAGATGGAGCTGCCCTTCGCGGCGCTGCACCAGCTCTGCGGCCGGATGCTGAACCGCAGCAGCTCCCTGCCCGGGCCGCAGCGCGACGCTCTCGGCGTCGCGTTCGGCCTGCGTTCTGGAAGCGCACCGGATCGTTTCCTGGTTGGCCTGGCTGTGCTGGGCCTGCTGGCGGAGGTGGCCGCGGAGCAGCCGCTGCTGTGCCTGATCGACGACGCGCAGTGGCTGGACCAGACCTCGGCCCAGGTCCTGGCGTTCGTGGCCCGGCGGCTGGACGCGGAATCGGTCACCGTGCTTTTCGGCACCCGCGATCCGGGCGCGGTGCCCGGCGCCGCTCGGCTTCCCGAGCTGACGCTGGGGGGCCTGGGCGATGCTGATGCCCGGGCCCTGCTGGCCTCGGTCATCCCCGGACGGCTGGATGACCGCGTCCGTGACCGCATTGTCGCTGAGGCACGCGGCAATCCGCTGGCTCTGCTTGAGCTGCCCCGCGGGGTAACTGCTGCGGAACTGGCCGGCGGGTTCGCTGTGGCGGGCGCGGCGACGCTGGCCGGCAGGATCGAGCAGAGCTTCCAGCGGCGGATCGCGCCGCTTCCGGAGATGACCCAGCGCCTGCTGCTGCTGGCCGCGGCCGAGCCGACAGGCGACCCGGCGCTGCTGTGGCGCGCTGCCCGGCACCTTGGCGTCAGCGCGGACGCCGCCGGCCCGGCGGAGGCAGACGGGCTGCTTACCGTTGCCGCCCGGGTCACGTTCCGCCACCCACTGGTCCGCTCCGCCGTCTATCAGGCAGCGCCAGCCGCCGACCGCCGCCGCGTGCACCAGGCCATCGCCGAGGCTACCGACCCAGGCACCGACCCCGATCGCCGGGCCTGGCACCGGGCCCAGGCAGCAGCTGAGCCCGATGAGGATATCGCCGCCGAGCTGGAACGCTCTGCCAGCCGGGCGCATGGACGTGGAGGTCTGGCCGCGGCGGCCGCCTTCCTCCAGCGGGCCGCCGCATTGACGCCAGCGCTGCAGGCGCGTGCCGCACGCGCACTCGCCGCGGCGCAGGCCACGTACGAGGCCGGGATGCCAGACGCTGCCGTCGAGCAGCTGGCCATCGCCGAGGCTGGACCGCTCAGCGAGCTGGAGCGAGCCCGGCTGGAGCGGCTGCACGCACAGATCGCGTTCACCCGGCTGCGGGGCAGCGACGCTCCGCAGCTGCTGCTCCAGGCGGCCCGGCGGCTCGGCCCGCGCGACGCCGATCTGGCCCGCGAGACCTATCTGGAGGCGCTGTGGGCGGCGATCCGCACCGGCCGGTCCGCCAGCGGCCAGACGCCACGCCAAGCGGCCGAGGCCGCCAAGGCTGCGCCGCCCGCAGCCGACCCGCCGCGGGCAGTCGACCTCCTCCTGGACGGCCTGGCGGCCCGGTCCGCAGAGGGTTACTCGGCGGGCGTACCCACACTCCGGCGCGCGCTCAGTGCCCTCCGCGGCGAGACCGGCGGCGACATACGCTGGCTGTGGCTCGGCTGCCATACCGCCATGGACCTGTGGGATGACGAGGCATGCCGTACGCTCGCCGCCCGGCACGTCCGGCAAGCCCGCGAAACCGGGGCGCTCACCATGCTCCCGTTCGCCCTCAACTACGTCGCCGCACACCACATCTTCGCCGGCGAGTTCACCACAGCCGGGGAACTGCTCGAAGAGGCGGACGCAATCACCGCAGCGACCGGCAACGTGCGGATGGCGGACTTCTCGCTGCTGCTCGCGGGCTGGCGTGGCCAGGCATCAGGCCAGTTCGAAGCCGCCGTCCAGGATGCGGCTGCCCGAGGCGAGGGCCTGGCCATGGCCAGCGCCGAATTCGCCACCGCCGTCCTGAACACTGGCCTGGGCCACTACACGACCGCGCTCGCCGCCGCGCAGCAGGCATGCGAGCATGACGAGCTCGGCTTCGGCGTCTGGGTGCTGCCCGAGCTGATCGAGGCAGGCGTGCGAAGCGGGCAGAACGGGGTCGCAGCGGCCGCTCTGGAGGAGCTGACCCAGCGAACCAGCCTGAGCGGCAACCCGTGGGCACGCGGCATCGAAGCCCGCTCCCGGGCGCTCATGGCCGGCGGCCAGGCCGCCGAGGACCTTTATCAGGAGGCGATCAGCCAGCTCGCCAATAGCAGGATGACCGTGCATCTCGCCCGCGCTCACCTCATCTACGGTGAATGGCTGCGCCGCCAGAACCGGCGCGCCGACGCCCGCGAGCAGCTGCGCATCGCACACCAGATGCTCACCTCCATGGGGGCCGACGGCTTTGCTGAACGAGCCAGACGCGAGCTACGCGCTACCGGCGAGCGAGTCCGCAACCGCACCACCGACAATCCCGTCCAGCTCACCACCCGCGAAACCCAGATCGCCCGGCTAGCCGCAGACGGCCTGTCCAACCGCGAAATCGCTGCCCAGCTCTTCATGAGCCCCCACACCGTCGAATACCACCTGCACAAAATCTTCGCCAAGCTCGCCATCAGCTCCCGCAACCAGCTGCACAGTGTCCTGGCCAACGGCAGGAGCCAGCCGCCTCACCGCCCAGTATCTTCAGGCAGAGAGAGCAAGCCACGCAGCCGCAGCCATTAATGCCCAGCATGTGAACGCGGCGCTCACTGCCGAGCCAATCAGCCCCTGCCACAGCTAGCGCTGATGCTCCGCAAGCAGTGGGCCGTCGCCCACCGCAACCCGCCAACTACGGCCGACTGAGCAACAGAATGCGAAATTGCGTCTGGCCCCAATACCATCTTCAGTCACTCCCGATCGCCCAGATCGGCGGTATCTTGTGCGCCCACTGCCGGGCCCATCACGCCCTCGGCGGCTCTGCCCCACCCGTGTCAGCCGGATTAACCGCGCATTCGCAGGACAATGGCCTTGGACGCGTGACCGTGACTGTGACCAAGACGGGGTGAGACGGACCGTACCCGGTGAGACTGGGGGAGACCCCGCTGCGGTCTCTGCCCACGTCACGTGCGATGTCCCAGGACAGCCTGGACGGGCTGGGACGGCGCTCGGCTTGCTCACAACCCAGAGAGGTCGCGGGTTCAAATCCCGCCCCCGCTACTAGTTTCCGCAGGTCAAGGCCCTCTCCCAGTCGGGAGAGGGCCTTTTATGTGTCGGGCACTGTAGTAAAGGGTGTAGTCGGAGCAGGGCCCGTTCGGCCTGGCAGTGAGACGGGATGGCCGGAACATGCGGAGCGCAGGGTCGGGCCGGGGCCGCCAGCGGCTTGTCGTGGCATCCGGATGCCAAGAGCGCCGGCCACGTCGAACACCAGGTCCGCCTGGCCGGACGCGTCCTCGAGACGTTGCTCGTCCAGGGCGACGAAGCGGTCGGCGTCCAGTTCCAGGCCCAGGGACCGGCACTCTAGGGCTTCCCGTCGCGCCGCTCAAATCCTCCGCACTGCGTGACTGGGAGACGCGGGTAACGGGAAAGGGTGATGTCCCATTCGGCGCGCGTGCAGCGGAGGTAGGCGGTGCCCCGCCGTGTCTCGTTGAGCTTCCCATGCCTGCAGGATCCGCAGAGCCCTGGTTCCGCACCCAGTTTCAGCCACGCAGCATCAGGCGGCCTTTCAGGCATGAGACCCAGAATATGCCTCTGTGCTGGCCTCGGCTCAGCTGGGCCTGGCCGGCCCCTCTCACAACTCCGGCCCGCGCCAGCGGCGGTCGCCCCGCACCGCCTCCGAAAACTCCGCGGCTGTTCAGACGCGCGGTTAGCCTGCTCCTGGTGCAGGGCGTGTCCGCCCCGGCCGGGAATGCTCGGTGCTCGATGCCGAGGTGAAACGCGCCATCTGGGTCCGCTGCTCAGCGGATGTACAGTTCGTCCGCGTCGTACTCGGTGAACTCCATGTTCGACGTCACATCGGTCATGCCGAGCGACTGGAACGCGGGGAAGAGCTGCTCGGCGGACCACCGGTCCTGGTGGCCTTGGACTCCCATACGGTCACCACGTGGAGCCCCTTCTCGTCCGTGCCGGCCGCCCAGGCGAGCAGGCCGTCGATGTCCTGGGGCGGGCTGTGCTTGGCCGCGACCGCGCGGAAGCCGTCGATCGTTACCCCGGGCGTCGCCGCGATGTGAATGTGTGCCATCTTCGTCCTGCCTTTCCTTGGTTTGTGCTGGCAGGAAGGACGCTACGGGAAAGCCCGGATCCGGCCATCGGGGGAATCACTCACTGGAGTACTCATTCACCGCCGGCCTGGTACTCATAGACGGCTCGCGCCATGCTCGCCGCCGGCCAAGGCGGCGATCTGGCTGCGGTTGCGGAGCCAGAGCTTGGTCAGGATGTGCTGGACGTGGTTCTCGGCCGTCCGCTCGGAGACGTACAGGGTCTGGCCGATCTGCTTGTTGGTCAGTCCCGCCCGACCAGCCGGGCCACCTCGAGCTCGCGGGGGCTGAGGGGTGAGTCGCCGGCCGCCGCGGCCCTCAGCTGGGCTTGCAGCTGTCCGATCCACTCGGTGAACGGGACCATCCCGAGCTGTCCGGCCTCGCGCGCGGCGGCGGCCAGCGCGGCCAGCGCCTCGTCCCGGTCGCCGGGCGCCTGCCGGCGGGTGAGCGCGGCGGCGAGTTCGACGCGGGCTTGCACGGCGTAGCCTCGGGTGCCGTTGGTGTCGCAGATCGAGGCCGCCGTCCGCAGGTCCTCGATCGCCGGGTCGAGCTGGCCCAGCGCGGCGGCCGCCTGTCCGAGCGGCAGCTCGACCGGGCCCATGTAGGTTCCGGGCCCGGCGCCGTTCGCGACGTGGTGGCCGCGGAACGGCTCGAACCGCGCCGCCAGGAACTCGATGTCCGCCATCTGGCCGAGGCGGATGGCGACCGCAAGCCCGTGCGCCCAGGCCGCCATCCGCAGCGCCGGTGACGGCGTCCAGGACCGGACCGGTCCGGCCAGGGCATAGGCGGCCTCAGCGGCGGCACGGTCGCCTTGGTGCAGGCGGATCAGCGCGAGGGTCAGCGCGGGGAAGACGGTGGCGACGCCGCGGGTGGTGTCCACGTCCTCCACCCGCAGGTGCGCGGGGATCTGGTCCCATAGCTCGATCAGGCCGGATCGGCCGAACCCGATGTGCAGGCCCGCCTGGCCGAGGATCGCTGAACAGCCGCCGAACGCGACCGGGTGTCCCATGTCGCTGAACACCTTGTACGCCTGCCAGGCCAGCTGGGTCGCCTCGGTGAAGCGCCCGGTCGCCAGCGCGAGCGTCGCCGAGTACATCAGGAAGTGCAACTGCGCGAGCGGACCGGGGAGCCGTTCCACGCAGCTTTCGAGGTCGGCCAGCTCACGCCGGACGCTCCTCAGCTGACCGGTCTCAAACAGGGTGTCGATCCGCCATAGCCGCCCCCACAGCTCGAGCCAGGTGCTGCCCGCGGCGTCGGCGGCCTCGAGCATCCGGCTGGCCAGCACGGCCCGTTCGGCGACTCCGTCGGGGGCACAGCAAGCCAGCTGGCGGGCCCGGAGCGCGTCCACGAGCGCGACCGGGTCCCCCGCCGATCCGGCCGCGGCCAGCGCGTCCCGGCTGACCTGTCCGGCCCGGTCATACTCGCCGCGGTACACCAGCGCCTGCGCGTACCGCGAGGAGACCCGGGTCCGCAGACCATCGGGAAGGTCATCCCCGGCTAGGGCCTGCTCGCAGATGCGGCAGATCTCCCCGTCCCATTCCGGCACGCCGGTGGCCTCCATGACCAGCGCGGTGCGGGCCAGCAAGCCCCGGTCACGCCGACGCTCGGCCCGCCGGCCGACTCCGGCCGCCGTCTGCTGCGATCCGGGCAGGTCGCCGCTGCGGTGCAGGGCCTCAGCCAGGGCGAGCTCAAGCCGGGAGCGGTCGTTCTCGCCGATCTCCCCCTCGCCGACCGACAGCGCCTGCCGGTACAGGCGCACGGCCTCTTCGAACGCCAGCGACTCCGCCGCCACCCCGGCGGCCGCCTCGCACGCCGCCACCGCCTCCGCCCGGTCACCGGGCAGCGATGCCTCGACCCGGTGCCGGGCGACCTCAGCCAGGTGCAGCTCCAGCCGTCCCTCGTAGAGGGCCTCGATCGCGTCCGCCGCCGCGGCGTGCAGCCGCCGTTGCTCCGCGGCGCTCAGCCCGGCCGCCACCGCCGAGCGGACCAGCGCGTGCGAAAACCGGTGATCACCGGGACGGTCCCCGGCCACCAGGAACCCGGCAGCTTGGCACTCATCCAGCGGGCCGAGCAGGGCCAGCACAGGTACGTCCAGGATCCTGGCCACCACCCCGGCCGAGAAGCTGTTGCCCGCGACGGCGGCGGTCTGCACCAGCTCCCGGGCGCGATCCGGCAGCTGCGCCAGCCGGTGGGCAGTCACCTCCGCCACCCGTCCCGGCACCAGCCCGCCGCGCCGCTGCTCGGCCAGCATGCGGGCCAGCTCGCGGACCAGGAACGGGTTGCCTCCCGTTTCGGAGTGCACCACACCGGCCGCCTCGGCCGAGGCCGGCAGCCCGGCGGCGAGAAGCATATCCCCGACCGCGCCGGCGGGCAGGCCACCAAGGTCCACCCGTTCGGTGTTGGCATCCGCCGACAGACGCGGCAGCAGCCCGGCGCTGGTATCACCGGCCGCCGACTCCCGGTAGGTCGCCAGCACCAAGATGAGCGTGCCTCGCAGCTGGCGCACGACATCTGCGAGCAAGACCGCCGAAGCCTCGTCCGCCCACTGCAGATCATCGAGCACCAGCAGCAACCCGCTCGGCCTAGCCGCCTGCGCCAGCCGCCGGCGAACCTCCGCGAACATCGCGAACCGCTGGGCGCTACCGGAATCAGCGCCATCAGCCAGCGCCGGGCGTTCGGCGTCACCAAAGACACGCGACCACAGGCCCACACCGGACTGGCCATCACCGGTGCCCCGGACGGCGGGCTCGTCCAGCGCCAGCTGCCACAGGCCGTACGGCGGCAGGCTGTCCCGGTCCGCCGCCCGGGCCCAGGCCACCGGCACGCCCCTCGCGGCGGGCGACGCGGCGACCTCCTCCGCCAGCCGGGTCTTCCCGATCCCCGCCTCACCCGTGCACAGCACCAGGCACCCGCGGCCTGCCAAGGCGTCATCCAGGAAACCCGTCACCCGGGCCAGCTCGCGGTCACGGCCCACCATCGGCCCGGAGGACCCGCCCCGCACACCTCCCATCAGGCCACCATAAAGCCGGAAGTCACCGGCCCCCTAGTGCTGAAACGCCGGAACTCGTGCCGCCGGCGCGGTCGCGGCGCAGACCTGATCGGGCGACGGCCCGCCCCGCGACCTGAAGGCGCCCGCGGCACCTTCACCGACCGCGTAGCCCCGCTAGCCGTGCGGCTCAGCTGGGCTGGGGCACAATCCGGATGTACGGCTTGGGTGACTTCCACTCCCCGAAGAGTTCCTTGGCCTGGTCGTTGGAGACCGAGCCGGCAATGACGACGTCCTCGCCTGGCTTCCAGTTGACCGGCGTGGCGACCTTGTGCTTGGCGGTGAGCTGCAGCGAGTCGATGACCCGCAGCACCTCGTCGAAGTTGCGCCCGGTCGTCATCGGGTACACCAGGACCAGCTTGATCTTCTTGTCCGGGCCGATGACGAACACATTCCGCACGGTCTGGTTATCCGCGGGCGTGCGCGACTTGGCGTCACCGGAGACGTCGGCCGGCAGCATCCCGTACAGCTTGGCCACCTTGAAGTCAG
>Ga0302314_10013723_pt1 | contig 13905 bp, 10 predicted proteins | sample III_Palsa_N2_3_FD_200533 | JGI IMG/M metagenome (GOLD analysis project Ga0302314, IMG submission 200533) | Peat permafrost microbial communities from Stordalen Mire near Abisko, Sweden - III_Palsa_N2_3 | ecosystem: Environmental > Terrestrial > Soil > Palsa > Peat permafrost | place: Sweden... | reverse complement strand
TCAGCGTCCGGCTGGGCGACGGCGAGAGCCTGCCCGAGGGCACCCGACTGGTCGTCACCACGCCCGGCTGGCCGCCGCACAGCCCGCTGTTCGCCGCCGCCGAGGCGGCCGGCGTCCAGGTCTGGGGCGATGTCGAGCTCGCCTGGCGGCTGCGCGCCCCGCTGGTCTCGACCGGCGAGCCCGCTCCCTGGCTGGCCGTCACCGGCACCAACGGCAAGACCACCACCGTCCAGATGCTCGCCTCGATCCTCGAAGCCGCCGGCCGGCGCAGCGCCGCCGTCGGCAACGTCGGGGTCTCGGTGCTGGACGCGGTCCTCGCCGAGGAGCCCTACGAGGTGCTGGCCGTGGAACTGTCCAGCTACCAGCTGCACTGGGCGCCCTCGCTGCGCCCGCACTCGGCCGTGGTGCTCAACATCGCGGCCGACCACCTGGACTGGCACGGCTCGATGGACGCCTACGCCGCCGACAAGGGCCGGATCTACGAGGGCAACCGGGTCGCCTGCGTCTACAACACCGCCGACCCGGCCACCGAGGAGCTGGTCCGCGCGGCCGACGTGGAGGAGGGCTGCCGGGCGGTCGGCTTCACCCTGGGCGCGCCCACCGTCTCGCAGCTCGGCGTGGTCGACGGGCTGCTGGTCGACCGCGCCTTCATCGACGACCGGCACCGGGCGGCGGCCGAACTGGCCGCCGTCGGCGACGTCCAGCCGTCCGCTCCGCACAACATCGCCGACGCGCTGGCCGCCGCCGCGCTCGCCCGGGCGTACGGGGTGGAGCCGCGCGCCGTCCGTGACGGGCTGCGCGCCTTCCGTCCCGACGCCCACCGGATCGCCCGGGTCACCGAGGTCGACGGGGTCGTCTACATCGACGACTCCAAGGCCACCAACCCGCACGCCGCCGCCGCCTCGCTGGCCGCCTACCAGTCGGTGGTCTGGATCGCCGGCGGGCTCGCCAAGGGCGCCGACCTGGACGCCCTGGTGGCCGGCGCCGCCTCCCGGCTGCGCGGCGCGGTGCTGCTCGGCGCGGACCGGGCGCTGATCCGGGCGGCGCTGGCGCGACACGCCCCCGAGGTCCCGGTCATCGAGCTGCCCGACGGCCAGACTGGTGCTCCGGCGATGGACGCGGCCGTCCGGGCCGCCGCCGGACTCGCCCGGCCGGGCGACACCGTGCTGCTGGCCCCGGCCTGCGCCTCGATGGACATGTTCACCAACTACGGTGAGCGCGGCGACCTCTTCGCCGCCGCCGCACTGGCGCTGGCGGAACGGGGCCCGGCCTAGCGCCGGCGGGCAGCGCGTTCGAACCAGGGGAGAGGGGTAGCCGTGCCAGCACCCGGCGACGGCCACGGCCGCCCCGCGGCCCGGACGCCGAGCCGCCCGGCGGCCCGGCCGCGGAGCCGTTCGGCGGTCCCGCCGCAGGCCGCCGAGGCGCACGTGGCGGTCTTCCGCTCGTACGGCGTGTTCGGCCGCCCCTCCTCGGCCTGGCGGCGCTTCCAGCGGGGCCTGGAGCGCCCGCTGACGCCCTACTACCTGCTGCTCGGCTCCTCGGCGATGATCCTGGTCCTCGGTCTGGTGATGGTGTTCTCCGCCTCCCAGATCGAGGCCAGGAGCGACGGCCTGCCCTTCGCCTACTTCTTCGAGAAGCAGCTCACCTCGGTGCTGATCGGCAGCGGGCTGATGTTCGTCGCCGTCAGGATGCCGGTGCGGCTGCACCGGGCGCTGGCCTACCCGCTGCTGATCGCGGTGATCGGACTGCTGCTGCTGGTCGCCGTCCCCGGCGTCGGCACCTCGGTCAACGGCAACCGCAACTGGATCAGGCTCGGCGGCCCGGTGCAGATCCAGCCCTCCGAGTTCGCCAAGCTCGCGCTGGTGCTCTGGGGAGCCGACCTGTTGGCCCGGAAGCAGCAGTTGAAGATGCTGGACCAGTGGAAGCACCTGCTGGTGCCGCTGGTCCCGATGGGCGTGCTGCTGCTCACCCTGGTCCTGGTCGGCGGCGACATGGGCACCGCCATGATCATCTGTGCGCTGCTGTTCGGTCAGCTCTGGCTCTCCGGCGCCCCGATGCGGCTCTTCGCCGGGGCCGCCGCCATCGCCCTGGCGTTCAGCGCCGTGCTGATCGTGCTGGTGCCGCACCGGCTCGGCCGGCTCGACTGCATCGGCGCCACCCACATGCCCGCCGACGGGTCCTGTTGGCAGGCTGTTCACGGGGTGTACGCCCTGGCCACCGGCGGTCTGTTCGGCACCGGCCTCGGCGCCAGCGTCGAGAAATGGGGCCAACTCCCGGAGCCGCACACCGACTTCATCTTCGCCGTGACCGGCGAGGAACTGGGTCTGGCGGGGACGCTGTCGGTGCTCGCCCTCTTCGCGGCACTAGGGTATGCGGGTATCCGCGTGGCCGGACGCACGAAGGACCCCTTCACCAGGTACGCAGCGGGAGGCGCCACCACCTGGATCATGGCTCAGGCCGTGATCAACATTGGTGCGGTGCTCGGACTCCTTCCCATCGCGGGAGTCCCGCTCCCGATGTTCTCCTACGGGGGTTCGGCGCTGCTGCCGACCATGTTCGCGGTGGGGATGCTGCTCTGCTTCGCACGCAGCGAACCCTCCGCCAAGGCGGCCCTGGCCGCCCGGAGCAGGCTGGCCAAACGGAACAGCCCGGCCCGAGGCATCCTCGGGCTGCCCCAACGGACCATCGCGCGGCTCGGGAAGGCCCGGAAGCGCAGGGAGCGGTGAATTTCGGTGCATGTCGTACTCGCCGGCGGAGGGACCGCCGGCCACATCGAGCCCGCGCTCGCCCTTGCGGACGCGCTGCGCAGGAGCGACCCCTCGGTCGGCATCACAGCGCTCGGCACGGAGAGCGGACTGGAGACCAGACTGGTCCCGGAACGCGGCTACGAACTCGCACTGATCCCCAAGGTGGCCCTGCCGCGCAAGGCCACCCCCGAGCTGATCACCCTCCCCGGGCGGTTGCGCGGGACGGTCAAGGCCGTCCAGGACGTGCTGGAGCGGACCAGGGCCGACGCGGTGGTCGGCTTCGGCGGCTACGTCGCCATGTCGGCCTACTTCGCGGCCAAGCGCTCCGGCGTGCCGATCGTGGTCCACGAGGCCAACGCCCGCCCCGGGGTGGCCAATAAGATCGGCTCCCGCTACACCGACTTCGTCGCCGTCTCCACCCCGGACAGCAAGCTCAGGGACGCCCAGTACATCGGCATCCCGCTGCGCCGCACCATCGCCACCCTGGACCGGAACGCGGCCCGGCCGGAGGCCCGGGCCTACTTCGGCCTGGACCAGCGGCTGCCCACGCTGCTGGTCTCCGGCGGTTCCCAGGGCGCCCGCCGGCTCAACGAGACCATCCAGGCGGTCGCCCCCCGGCTCCAGCAGTACGGCGTGCAGATCCTGCACGCGGTCGGCCCGAAGAACGAGATCCCGCGGATCGACGACATCCCGGGGATGCCGCCCTACCGCGCGGTCCCGTACCTGGACCGGATGGACCTGGCCTACGCCGCCGCCGACATGATGCTCTGCCGGGCCGGCGCGATGACCGTGGCCGAGCTGGCCGCCGTCGGGCTGCCCGGCGCCTTCGTGCCGCTGCCGATCGGCAACGGCGAGCAGCGGCTCAACGCCCAGCCCGTGGTCCGGGCCGGGGGCGGGCTGCTGGTCGACGACGCCGAACTGTCGGTCGACTGGGTGCTGGGCCAGCTGCTGCCGGTGCTGACCGACCCTCAGCGGCTCTGGGACATGAGCCGGGCCGCCGCCGAGTTCGGCCGCCGTGACGCCGACGACCTGCTGGTCGACATGGTGTACCGGGCGATCGCCAAGCACCGCCGTGCCTGAGGCCCTCGCGCCGGAGGCGACCGCGGCGGCGGACGGGGCAGCGCCCCCGTCCGCCCCGCGGCTGCGGCTGTCCCGGCGCGGTGTCGGGGTCCTCGCCGGACTGCTCGCCGCACTCGTCTCCACCGCCTGCTGGCTGGTGTTCTTCTCCTCGGTGCTGAACGTCAGGACGGTCCTGGTCAGCGGGGTCAGGGTGCTGACGCCGGCGCAGGTGCTGGCCGCCGCCCGGGTGCCGCTGGGCGGTCCGCTGGAGCGGCTCGACACCGGGGCGGTCCGGGCCCGGGTGCTCCGGGCGCTGCCCCGGGTGGCGCGGGTGCAGGTGAGCACCGAGTGGCCGCACACGGTCCGGCTGCGGATCACCGAGCGGGTCGCGGTCGCCGCGGTCAGGACCGCGAACGGCTACGAGCAGGTCGACGCGGGCGGGGTGGGCTTCGCCACCGGTCCCGGCATCCCGGCCGGTGTGCCGGTGGTCGAACTGGCGCTCTCCCCGGTCGGCCGGAGCTCCCTGCCGGAGTTCTCCGAGGCCGAGCTGGTGGACTCGGCGGTGCAGATCGCGAAGGTGCTCCCGCCCGCGGTCGCCCGCGGGACGATTGCGGTCGTGGTGCATTCGTACGACGACATGGAATTGCAACTCGCCGGTGGCGCAACGGTGCTGTGGGGGAGTCCGGAAAGGGACGCGCGCAAGGCGGTGGTGCTCGCGGCACTGCTGAAGCAGGGCGGCACGACCTACGACGTCACCGCGCCCGACGACCCAGCAGTGCGCGGTTGACGCACGCTTGACGGATCGCCGGTCCAGCCACGAATCTGATAGACCACCCCGGTGGACACCCCGGACGATTGATCACATAGGCTCACAAGAAAAATCGAGACGCTCGGCGTGTCCGTTGAATGGACCCGCCTTGAGACCTAGTGTCCTGTGACAGACGGAAAGAGTGACACAGCATTAACCCTAAACCTCAGGGTCAGGGTTCGGGTCCGGACCTCGTCTCCACGAGTTCCCGTCCCTTCGGCACCGTACATCCGAGGCGAGAGGCCTTCGACGTGGCAGCACCCCAGAACTACCTCGCAGTCATCAAAGTCGTCGGCATCGGCGGCGGTGGCGTGAACGCCATCAACCGGATGATCGAGGTCGGGCTCAAGGGCGTCGAGTTCATCGCGATCAACACCGATGCGCAGGCCCTCCTGATGAGCGACGCCGACGTCAAGCTCGACGTCGGCCGTGAACTCACCCGCGGCCTCGGCGCGGGAGCCAACCCCGATGTCGGCGCCAAGGCGGCCGAGGACCACCGCGAGGAGATCGAGGAGGTCCTCAAGGGGGCCGACATGGTCTTCGTCACCGCCGGCGAGGGCGGCGGCACCGGCACCGGCGGCGCGCCCGTCGTCGCCAACATCGCCCGCTCGCTCGGCGCGCTCACCATCGGCGTGGTCACCCGGCCGTTCACCTTCGAGGGCCGCCGCCGCGCCAACCAGGCCGAGGACGGCATCGCGCAACTCCGCGAGGAGGTCGACACCCTCATCGTGATCCCGAACGACCGGCTGCTGTCGATCTCCGACCGCCAGGTCTCGGTGCTGGACGCGTTCCGCTCCGCCGACCAGGTGCTGCTCTCCGGCGTCCAGGGCATCACCGACCTGATCACCACCCCGGGCCTGATCAACCTCGACTTCGCCGACGTCAAGTCGGTCATGTCGGACGCCGGTTCGGCGCTGATGGGGATCGGCTCGGCCCGGGGCGAGGACCGCGCCAAGGCCGCCGCCATCATGGCGATCTCCTCGCCGCTGCTGGAGGCCTCCATCGACGGCGCGCGCGGCGTGCTGCTCTCCATCTCCGGCGGCTCCGACCTCGGCCTGTTCGAGATCAACGAGTCGGCCCAGCTGGTCGCCGAGGCGGCGCACCCCGAGGCCAACATCATCTTCGGTGCGGTGATCGACGACGCCCTCGGCGACGAGGTCCGGGTCACCGTCATCGCGGCCGGCTTCGACGGCGGGCAGCCGCCCACCATCGTCCGTGAGCCGGTGGTTCGCTCCGGTCAGAACCAGTCCGCGCAGCAGGAACGTCCCAGCGAGTTCAACCGCTCCGAGCCGGGGCGCACCGATCCCCACCGCACGGACACGCACCGCTCGGACTTCAACCGCGCGGACTTCAGCCGCTCCGAGTTCAACCGCTCGGGTTCCACCGCCGCCGGGCGCAGCATGCACACCATCGGCAGCGTCCCCCGTGCCGAGGACCCGGCCCCGCGCCACCAGGAACCGCCGGCCGCGCCGCACGTCCCGCAGACCCGGCCGCCCTACGTGGACACCCCGGCCGAGGAACTGGACGTTCCGGACTTCCTCAAGTAGCGCTCCCGGCCGCCGGTCCTGCGGGCCGCAGCCACTAGGCTGACCAGCATGATCGGCCACCGGATCTCCCTCGACAGTGCTCACTTCGCCTTCACCGACCGGTGGGGCGGGGTGAGCACTTCGCCGTTCCAGGAGCTCAACCTGGGCGGGGCGGTGGGCGACGACCCCGCCGCCGTCCGCGCCAACCGCCGCCTCGCCGCCGCCGACCTCGGGCTGGACCCGGCCGACGTGGTCTGGATGAACCAGGTCCACGGCCGGGAGACGGCGGTGGTGGCGGAGCGTCAGCCCGAGGGGACCGCCCCGACCGTGGACGCCCTGGTCACCGCCGGGCGCGGGCTGGCGCTGGCGGTGCTCACCGCCGACTGCGTCCCGGTGCTGCTCGCCGACCCGGAGGCCGGCGTCGTCGGCGCCGCCCACGCCGGGCGCCCCGGGCTCGCGGCCGGCGTCGTCCCGGCGGTCGTGGCCGCCATGGTCGAACAGGGTGCGCGCCCGGAGCGGACCACGGCGGTGATCGGCCCCTCGGTCTGCGGCCGCTGCTACGAGGTACCGGCCGCGCTGCGCGCGGAGGTGGCCGCGCTGGAGCCGGCCACGGCGGGCGAGACCTCCTGGGGGACGCCCGCACTCGACCTGCCGGCCGGGGTCCGGGCCCAACTCGGCTCGCTCGGCGTGACCGTGCACCCGCAGCCGCACACCTGCACCCTGGAATCCGCCGATCACTTCTCCTACCGACGCGAGCAGCGGACCGGCCGCCTCGCGAGCTACGTCTGGCTGGACCCGCGATGACCCACGTGAACGATCAATCTGCTGCCCGGGCGCGCCTGGCACAGCTGCGCGCCAACCTCACCTCGGTGGAGCAGCGCGTCGCCGACGCGTGCGCCGCCGCCGGGCGCGCACGCGACAGCGTCACCCTGGTGGTGGTCACCAAGACCTATCCGGCCTCGGACACCCGGCTGCTGGCCGGTCTCGGAGTGGCCGACGTCGCCGAGAACCGCGACCAGGACGCCGCCCCGAAAGCCGAGGAATGTCGTGATCTCGACCTCCGCTGGCATTTTGTCGGCCAATTGCAGACAAATAAGGTCCGTTCCGTCCTCCGTTATGCCGACCTCGTTCATTCGGTCGACCGGATCCGACTCGTGGAAGCCCTCTCCGAGGGGGTGCTGAAAGCGGGTCGTCCGGAATTGGGCTGCCTCGTCCAGGTCGACCTCGGCGCCGATTCGGCAGCAGCCGAATCCGGCCACGCACCCGGTCGCGGCGGCGCCCTTCCGGAGCAGGTCCCGATGCTGGCGGAGGCGCTGGCTGCCGCGCCCGGCTTGCGACTTGACGGTGTGATGGCTGTCGCGCCGCTGCACGGGCGCTTCGCGGGCGATCCGCGCGCGGCCTTCGACCGGCTCGCGGAAATCGCATCCCGTGTACGGGAGGCGCATCCTGCTGCCACGATGGTCTCCGCAGGGATGAGCGGGGACCTGGAACAGGCCATCGCAGCCGGGGCGACACATGTGCGCGTCGGTACGGCGGTACTGGGTGCGCGGCCACCCCTCGGGTAACGTCACCGGGTAGAAGATCAGATCGCAGAACAAATCAGGACAAGAAGGAATCTCCCCTTCAACTGAGGGGCAGACCGTGGATCGTGGAACCACTCCGCCGCACTGAGCGACTCGTGAACGAGCGGCCCAAGGCGGGGCGCGTACCGGTGACAAAGCCGATCCACCACAGAGCGGAGGACAGGAGTATGGCCGGCGCTGTGCGCAAGATGGCGATCTACCTCGGCCTCTTGGAGGACGATGGCTACGACGTCCAGAGTTACGACCCGGACGACGAGGACTACGGCCCCGAGCCCGAGCCGCTGCGAACCGGACGCACCGAGGAGGTGCCCCGACCCGTCCCCGCGCCGACCGCGCCGGCGGCTTTCGTGGCGCCGATGCGCTCCGAGCCGAGGATGGCCCCAGTGTCGTCCATCACACCTGAACGTCGAAATGTCGAGAAGAGCGCCCCGGTGATCATGTCCAAGGCCGCGTCCGAGCGGGAGCCCTACCGCATCACCACGCTGCACCCCCGTACCTACAACGAGGCCCGTACCATCGGGGAACACTTCCGTGAAAGCACCCCCGTGATCATGAATCTCACGGAGATGGACGACACGGACGCCAAGCGCCTCGTAGACTTCGCGGCTGGACTGGTCTTCGGGCTCCATGGAAGCATCGAGCGGGTGACGCAGAAGGTGTTCCTGCTCTCTCCTGCTAACGTCGATGTCACGGCGGAGGACAAGGCCAGGATTGCCGAGGGTGGGTTCTTCAACCAGAGCTGACCGAAGCAGGACGATACGTGTGGATCACGTGACGCCGGGTAGCGATCAACTCGCCCCCGGCGGGCGGGCGGTGGACCGGATGGACCGAGCAGGGCGAGGGGAGCGGCAGTGAACGTTGTATGGCAGGTGCTGTACATCGCGTTGTACTGCTTCCTCGGCATTCTGCTCGCCCGTCTGGTGATGGACTGGGTTCGACAACTGGCGCGCGACTGGCAACCGGGCCGCGCCATGATCGTCGTGCTGGAGTGCATCTACACCGTCACCGATCCGCCACTCAAGTTTCTGCGGCGGTACATCCCGCCGTTGCGGCTCGGGGGCGTGGCGCTCGACCTGTCCTTCCTCGTACTGATCATTATTGTTTCGATCCTGATCTCCGTCGTGGCGGGCCTGTGAACCACGCAGACGTCCGGCTGTCCGACGATCACGTTGAGGTGAAGAGATGCCATTGACCCCCGAGGACGTGCGGAACAAGCAGTTCACGACCGTCCGCCTCCGCGAAGGCTATGACGAGGACGAGGTCGATGCCTTCCTCGACGAGGTCGAAGGAGAGCTGACCCGACTGCTCCGCGAGAACGAGGACCTGCGCGCCAAACTGGCCGCCGCGACTCGCGCGGCCGCGCAGAACCAGCAGAACATGCGGAAGGAACAGGAACAGCACCAGCGTCCTGGCCCGCCCGTCCCGGCGGCCATATCCGGCCCGCCGGTGCCGCAGCAGGGTATGCCGCCGCAGATGCAGCAGACCCAGATGCAGCCGCAGCAGCAGATGCAACAGCAGCAGCAGATGGGCCACCCCGGCCCGCCGCAGCTGCCCAGTGCCCCGCAGCTGCCCGGCGCCCCGCAGCTCCAGGGTCCGCCGCAGCTCCAGGGCGGCACCATGGGTGGCCAGCAGGGCTTCGTCGGCCAGATGGGCCAGCAGCAGATGGGCCAGCCGCAGCAGATGGGCGGCCAGCTCCAGCCGATGCAGCAGCAGATGCCGCCGCAGATGCAGCAGATGCAGCAGCCCTTCCCGCAGCAGCAGCAGAACCCCGGTGGCGACAGTGCCGCCCGCGTCCTGGGCCTGGCCCAGCAGACAGCGGACCAGGCGATCGCCGAGGCCCGTTCCGAGGCGAACAAGATCGTCGGCGAGGCCCGCAGCCGCGCCGAGGGTCTGGAGCGCGACGCCCGTGCCAAGGCCGACGCCCTGGAGCGGGACGCCCAGGAGAAGCACCGCGTCGCCATGGGCTCGCTGGAGTCCGCCCGCGCCACCCTGGAGCGCAAGGTCGAGGACCTGCGCGCCTTCGAGCGCGAGTACCGCACGCGGCTGAAGTCCTACCTGGAGACCCAGCTGCGCCAGCTGGAGTCGCAGGCGGACGACTCGCTCGCCCCCGCGCGCCAGCCGGCCACGGCCTCGCTGCCCCCGGCCGCGATCCCGCAGCCCTCGATGGCCCCGGTCGGCGCTTCGCCGATGGGCGGTCAGACCTTCGGCGGGCAGCAGAGCTTCGGTGGCGGCAACGGCGGGTTCAACCCCGGCGGCGGCAGCCAGCCCAGCTTCGGCGGCAACAGCTTCAACCCCGGCCAGCAGCACCAGTCGGTCGGCGGCCAGCAGCAGATGTCCCCGGCCATGACCCAGCCGATGGCCGCGGTCCGTCCGCAGCCGCCGCTGCAGCAGGCCCCGCAGCCGATGCGCGGCTTCCTGATCGACCAGGACGACGAGGGCTGACCGGCACCACCGGTCGGGGCTGAGGGTCCCTCGCGGACCCATGCCTCCCTCGCGCCTGCCGCGACACAGCCACGCCCCCTGCTGGAACGTTCCAGCAGGGGGCGGCGGCATGTCCGGGGGCTACTGCTCCAGGGCGGCCGGCAGCTCCGGGAGCCTGCCGGTCGCGGCGGCGACGGCGACATGGTGGTGGTAGTCGCGGGTGGCGGTGATCAGGCCCTCGCGGACCGTCAGTACCTGGATGTTGCCCCGGGCCCGGTGCCCTGCCCGGCGAACGATCGGCCTCCGTCCGGGAAGGTCCGGACACGACGGTGCCCGGGGCGGCGGCCTCGCGGCCCCGCCCCGGGCACCGGTGCTCCGGTCAGACCTTGTGCAGCCAGAAGGTCAGCGCCAGCGCCTCGTCGGTGAAGGCGGTCGGCTGGTCCCAGTCGGCTGCCCCCTCGGCGAAGTCGGTGGCCAGCACCTCGTCGGCGATCAGGGTGGCGTGCGCCGCCAGCGCCTCGGCCGTGGCCGGGTCGGTGGTGGTGAAGCGGAGCACGATCCGGTCGGAGACGTCGAGGCCGCTGTTCTTCCGGGCCTCCTGCACCTGGCGGATGGCGTCCCGGGCCACACCCGCGAGCCGCAGCTCGGGGGTGATGTGGAGGTCGAGCGCCACGGTCGCGCCGGACTCGTTGGCGACGGCCCAGCCCTCGCGCGGGGTCTCGGTGATGACGACCTCCTCCGGCGTCAGTTCCACCGGCTCGCCGTCGAGTTCGACGGTGGCCGTGCCGGTGGCCCGCAGCGCGGCGCCGAGCGCGGCCGCGTCGGCGGCGGCGACCGCCTTGGCCACCTCCTGCACGCCCTTGCCGAAACGCTTGCCCAGGGCACGGAAGTTGGCCTTGGCGGTGGTGTCCACCAGCGAGCCGCCGACGGCGGAGAGCGACTCCAGCGCGGTGACGTTGAGCTCCTCGGTGATCTGCGCCAGCAGCTCGGCCGGCAGCTCCTCGTAGCCCTGGGCCGCGATCAGGGCCCGGGACAGCGGCTGACGGGTCTTCACCCCGGAGTCGGCGCGGGTCGCCCGGCCGAGCTCCACCAGTCGCCGGACCAGCGTCATGTGGCGGGAGAGCGCCGGGTCGATCAGCGCCTCGTCGGCCACCGGGAACTCGGCCAGGTGGACCGAGGCCGGGGCGTCGGCGGTCACCGGGACGACCAGGTCCTGCCAGACCTGCTCGGTGATGAACGGCGTCAGCGGCGCCATCAGCCGGGTGACCGTCTCCAGCGCCTCGTGCAGGGTCGCCAGCGCGGCCGGCTCGCCCTGCCAGAAGCGGCGGCGGGCGCGCCGGACGTACCAGTTGGAGAGGTCGTCGACGAAGGCGGAGAGCAGCTTGCCGGCCCGCTGGGTGTCGAAGCCGTCCAGCGCCGAGTCCACGTCGCGGACCAGGGTGTTCAGCTCGGAGAGCACCCAGCGGTCCAGCATCGGCCGGTCGGCCGGGGCCGGATCGGCCGTGCTCGGCGCCCAGCCGGCGGTGCGGGCGTAGAGGGCCTGGAAGGCGACGGTGTTCCAGTAGGTCAGCAGGGTCTTGCGGACCACCTCCTGGATGGTGTTGTGGCCCACCCGGCGCGCCGACCAGGGCGAGCCGCCGGCCGCCATGAACCAGCGGACGGCGTCCGCGCCGTGCTGGTCCATCAGCGAGATCGGCTCCAGGATGTTGCCCAGGTGCTTGGACATCTTCCGGCCGTCCTCGGCCAGGATGTGGCCCAGGCAGACCACGTTCTCGTAGGAGGACCGGTCGAAGACCAGGGTGCCGACCGCCATCAGCGTGTAGAACCAGCCGCGGGTCTGGTCGATCGCCTCGGAGATGAACTGCGCCGGGTAGCGCTTCTCGAACAGCTCGGCGTTCTTCAGCGGGTAGCCGTACTGGGCGAAGGGCATCGATCCGGAGTCGTACCAGGCGTCGATGACCTCCGGCACCCGGACCGCCGGGGCGGCGCAGGTGGTGCAGGGGAAGGTGACCTCGTCGATGTAGGGCCGGTGCGGGTCCAGGTCGGAGAGGTCGCGGCCGGTCAGCTCGCTGAGCTCGGCGAGCGAGCCGACGCAGGTCAGGTGGTCGTCCTCGCAGCGCCAGATCGGCAGCGGGGTGCCCCAGTAGCGGTTCCGGGACAGCGCCCAGTCGATGTTGTTCTTCAGCCAGTCGCCGAAGCGGCCCTGCTTCACCGTCTCCGGGAACCAGTTGGTCTTCTCGTTCTCCCGCAGCATCGCGTCCTTGACGGCGGTGGTGCGGACGTACCAGGACGGCTGCGCGTAGTAGAGCAGCGCGGTGTGGCAGCGCCAGCAGTGCGGGTAGCTGTGCTCGTAGGGGACGTGCCGGAAGAGCCGGCCGCGCGCGTCGAGGTCGGCGACCAGCGCCTCGTCCGCCTTCTTGAAGAACTGCCCGCCGACCAGCGGGACGTCCGGCTCGAAGGTGCCGTCGGCCAGCACCGGGTTGACCATCGGCAGGCCGTAGCTGCGGCAGGTGGCGAGGTCGTCCGCGCCGAAGGCGGGGGCCTGGTGGACCAGGCCGGAGCCGTCCTCGGTGGTGACGTACTCGGCGTTGACGACGAAGTGCGCGCCCTCGACCGGGATCAGCGAGAACGGCCGGTCGTAGGTCCAGCGCTCCATCTCGGCGCCGGTGAAGCGCTCGCCGGTGGCGGTCCAGCCCTCGCCGAGCGACTTGGCCAGCAGCGGCTCGGCCACCACCAGCTGCTCGTTGCCGTCGGTGGCGACGACATAGGTGACGTCGGGGTGGGCGGCGACGGCGACGTTGGAGACCAGCGTCCACGGGGTGGTCGTCCAGACCAGCATGGCGGCGCGGCCGGCCAGCGGGCCCGAGGTGAGCGGGAACCGGACGTAGACCGAGGGGTCGACCACGGTCTCGTAGCCCTGGGCCAGCTCGTGGTCGGACAGGCCGGTGCCGCAGCGCGGGCACCAGGGCGCCACCCGGAAGTCCTGGACCAGCAGGCCCTTGTCGAAGATCTGCTTGAGCGACCACCAGACGGACTGGATGTAGTCCGGGTCCATGGTGCGGTAGGCGTCGTCCAGGTCGACCCAGTAGCCCATCCGGTTGGTGAGCTCCGCGAAGGCGTCGGTGTGCCGGGTCACCGAGGCGCGGCAGCGCTCGTTGAACTCGGCGATGCCGTAGGCCTCGATGTCCTGCTTGCCGGAGAAGCCGAGCTCCTTCTCGACGGCGAGCTCGACCGGCAGGCCGTGGCAGTCCCAGCCGGCCTTGCGGGCGACGTGGTGGCCCTTCATGGTCTTGTAGCGCGGGAAGACGTCCTTGAAGACCCGGGCCTCGATGTGGTGCGCGCCGGGCATGCCGTTGGCGGTCGGCGGGCCCTCGTAGAACACCCACTCCGGGCGGCCCTCGGACTGCTCCAGGGTGCGCTGGAAGATCTTGTTGTCCTGCCAGAAGGAGAGGATGCCGTGCTCCAGCACGGGCAGGTCCACCTGGGCGGGGACGGGGCGGTACTGGGGTGCTGACATCTGCTGGTTCCTCCGGCGGGCGCGAGAGTGCGGCGTTCTGCATTCGGCTTCCGACGGAGGGACGAGGCCAGGTGCGGGCCCCGCGGTACCACCCTCCTTGGCCGTGCCTGGGCACGACCCCCTCATTAGGGGCTGCGGCCGGTTCTACCGGGCCCCGAGGGGGCCTTTCCTCCGGCGGCTCCGGGGTGATCTTCCCGTCGCGCACACCCCCGGGCTTCCACCGTCCCCGGGTCGCTCTCGGCTG
>Ga0302314_10013720_pt1 | contig 13908 bp, 11 predicted proteins | sample III_Palsa_N2_3_FD_200533 | JGI IMG/M metagenome (GOLD analysis project Ga0302314, IMG submission 200533) | Peat permafrost microbial communities from Stordalen Mire near Abisko, Sweden - III_Palsa_N2_3 | ecosystem: Environmental > Terrestrial > Soil > Palsa > Peat permafrost | place: Sweden... | reverse complement strand
GCTTCACCAGCTTGGCGCCCTTTTCCCGCATGGCGCCGTCGACGCGAGGATCGTAGTTGGGTTCGAGCAGGGGTTCGGTCATGGCCTCAGTCTAGTCCCGGCCCGAACGTCGTTGAAAGCATGCCCTTACGGCGCCCAGGTGCAGGATGATCGGATCGCCCCTTGCCACGTGCGGCTTTTGGTCCTGAAATCGGCTCCGTCACAATACGCGGCCAGATCGGGGAGACGGGCCATGGGCAATGTGGTGCAGCTTCTGGTCGGCACCCGCAAGGGCGCCTGGATTTATCGCGGTGACGCCAGCCGCGCGAACTGGACCGTCGAGGGTCCCATCTATCTCGGGGAAATCATCAACCACGTGGTGCTTGATCCACGCGATGGGCGGACCATGCTCATGGCGGCCAAGACCGGACACCTCGGCCCGACCATCTTTCGTTCCGTGGACGGCGGCGCCACTTGGAAGGAGGCGCAGCGACCGCCAGCCTTTCCCAAATCCGAAGATCCCACAACGGCCCGCGCGGTCGACCACACCTTCTGGCTGGAGCCGGGCCACCCTAGCGAGCCCGACGTCTGGTGGGCTGGAACCTCTCCGCCCGGACTGTTCGTCAGCCGCGACGGCGGGGTGACCTGGGGCAGCGTTGCCGGCTTCAACGACCATCCCATGTACTCGCAATGGGTCCCGCCGGACTCGGGCACGCCCGACGGCCCGCTCCTCAACCAGATCGCCATCGATCCGCGCGACGCCGCGCACATGTACCTGGCCACCTCGACCGGCGGCGTGTTCGAGAGCGGCGACCAGGGCGCGTCCTGGGCCCCGCTCAACAAGAATGTGGAAGCCAATTTCGGGCCCGAGCTCTATCCCGAATTCGGCCAGGACGCCCATTCGATCGCCATCGCCCCGACCATGCCCGATCGGATCTGGCAGCAGAACCACTGCGGCATCTACCGCCTCGACCGGCCGTCAGACGTCTGGGAGCGGATCGGCAAAGCCATGCCCGACGAAATCGGCGACGTCGGCTTCAGCGTCGTGCCGCATCCGCGCTGCGCCGACACCGCCTGGGTGTTCCCTATGGACGGCACGACCGTCTGGCCGCGCACCAGCCCGGGCGGGCGGCCGGCGGTCTATCGGACCCGCGACGCCGGAGCGAGCTGGGAGCGGCAGGACCGAGGATTTCCTGGCGAGCAGGCCTGGTTCACCGTCAAGCGCCAGGCCTTCTGCGCCGATGGCGGCGCGCCGCTGGGCCTCTATCTGGGCACCACCGGCGGCGAGCTCTGGATGAGCGACGACGAGGGCGAGACCTGGCGCGAGATCGCCGCGCATCTGCCGGAAATCTATTCGGTCGTCGCCGCGCCCCTATGACCCGCGTCCTGATCCCCTCGCAACTCTATTCCTACACCGGCGGGGAGAGCGCGGTGGAGGCCGAGGGAGCGACCATAGACAAGGTGCTCCATGACCTTGACCGCCGCTATCCCGGCATCCGTTTCCGCGTCGTCGACGAGCAGGATCGCGTGCGCCGCCACATGCGCCTGTTCGTAGGCCGCGAACCGGCGACGGACGTCCGCGCGCGCCTGCGCGAGGGTGATGAACTGCTCATCTTCGGCGCCCTGAGCGGCGGGTAGGAGGCGGACCGCCCCGACCCCGCACCCCCAACCTCGGCCGCGGCGCCTTCGGATCGGCCGGGTCCGGATCGCTCAGCATCTCGAACCGCAAACCCCCGGTGATCGGGGTGGCTTCCAGCAGCCGCACATTGACCAGGGAGCCCAGCCGCCAGCGCTGGCCGGTGCGTTCGCCGACCAGGGCGTGGCTCTTTTCGTCGTGGACGAAATACTCGGTCCCCAGGGTGGAAACGGGGATCAGCCCGTCCGCTCCGGTGTCCTTGAGCCGCACGAACAGGCCAAAGCGCGTCACGCCGGTGATCCGCGCCTCGAACTCCGCGCCCAGCCGGTCTTCCATATAGGCGGCGACATAGCGGTCGGTGGCGTCGCGCTCGGCAGCCATGGCCCGGCGCTCGGCCAGGGTGATGTGCTCGGCGGTCTCGCGTAGGCGGGCGATGTCGAAATCGGTCAGGCCGTCGTCCCCCAACCCCAGCACGCGGATCAGGGCGCGATGCACCACCAGGTCCGCATATCGCCGGATCGGCGAGGTGAAGTGGGCGTATCGATCCAGGTTCAGGCCGAAGTGGCCGATATTGTCCGGGCTGTAGATCGCCTGCATCTGGGTGCGCAGCACCACCTCGTTGACAATCTCGGCATGGGGCGTGCCGCGCATTTGCTCCAGCAGCCGGTTGAATCGGTCGGTGCGCGGCGCCTCGCCCTTGTTCCAGCTCACGCCCAGGGTCTCCAGGAAATCAGCGAAGGCCTTGACCTTCTCCTGGCTCGGCGTGTCGTGCACCCGGTAGATCAGCGGCGAGCGCTTCTGTTCCAATGTCTCGGCGGCGCAGACATTGGCCTGGATCATCATCTCCTCGATCAGCTTGTTCGCGTCCAGCATGGAGCGCGGCGTGATCGAGACCACCTCGCCCTCGGGACTGATGACGATCCGTCGCTCGGGGCTTTCGATATCCAGGGGCGAGCGCTTTTCGCGGCCCTTCTTCAGGGTGTGATAGGCGGCCCATAGGGGCTTCAGGACGGGCTCCAGCAGCGGGCCGGTCACATCGTCCGGGAAACCGTCGATCGCCGTCTGCGCCTGTTCGTAGGCCAGCTTGGCCGCCGAGCGCATCAATCCGCGCACGAACTGATGCCCCAGCTTCCGGCCGGTCTTGTCGAACACCATCCGCACGGCGAGACACGCACGCGCCTCGCCCTGGCGCAGGCTGCAAAGGCCGTTGGACAGCCGCTCGGGCAGCATCGGCTCGACCCGGTCGGGGAAATAGACGCTGTTGGCCTTGTCCCGCGCCTCGCGATCCAGCGCCGAGCCGGCGCGCACATAGGCCGCCACGTCGGCGATCGCCACCCAGACCACCCAACCGTCCGGGTTGTTGGGGTCGTCGTCAGCCTGGGCGTAGACCGCGTCGTCATGATCGCGCGCGTCGGACGGGTCGATGGTGATCAGCGGCAGATCGCGCAGATCGGTGCGCCCGGCCAGGACCGGCGGCTGCGCGGCGTCCGCCTCGGCTTCGGCGGCGGTGGAAAAGCCGGTCGGAATGCCGTGGGCGTGGATGGCGATCAGCGAGGCGGCGCGGGGCTGATCCTCGCGGCCGATCACCTCCAGCAGCTTACCGCGTTTCGGCCCATGATGACGGTCCGAGACGCCGGCCTGAGCCAGGACCAGGTCGCCGTCGCGAAGATCGCGGGCGTCGGGCTCGAACAGGACCAGGCTGTCGCGCGAGCGCTTGTCGACCGGCTCGACACGCACCTCGCGGTTGGATTTGCGCACCACGCCAAGGATCTTCTGGGCGGCCAGGCCCAGTCGTTTGATGACCCGCGCCTCGTGTTCGTTCTCACCGGTCTGCACAAAACGGACAAGGAACCGGTCGCCCAGGCCCGGCGCTCCGGCCGCGGCCTCATGAGCGCCTGGCGCCAGCCGCACCAGCGGCGCGTCCTCGCCGGCCTTGGTCAGACGCACGAACAGGTCGCCGTCGATGTCGCGCTCGACCACGTCGGCCACGCCGACCGGGGGCAGGGCGCCGGCCTGCGCAAACCCCTTGCGCCCGCGTTTGCCCAGGGCGCCTTCGTCCTGTAGTTGCTTCAGCATCTGGCGCAGCGCTCGCCGATCGGCGCCCTTCAGCCCGAACGCCTTGGCGATGTCGGCCTTCTCCGCCTCGCCCGAGTCGCGCAGGAAGGCGATCAGGGTCTCGCGATCGGGCAGACCCTGGGGCGGCTTGGCGGATTTGGGCAGGCGAGGGCGTCTGGGCGGCGGCATGGCCACGCCTTACCGCGCCTGGAGGTGAAACGCGAACGGCTTGGCCGCGCTCAGGAGGCCTTCTTCTTGGCTGCTGGCTTCTTGGCCGCCGGTTTCTTCTCGGCGGGCTTCTTCGCCACGGTCTTCTTGGCCGGCGCAGCCGCCTTCGCAGCGGCGGCCTTGGGCGCGGCCTTCGCACGAGCGGGCTTCTTCTTGCCCCCACCCTTGGCTTCGCGTTCAGCCAGCACGACTACGGCCTCTTCCAGCGTCATGGCCTGAGGGTCCGCGCCCTTGGGCACGTTGGCGTTGGTGTCGCCGTGCTTGACGTAAGGGCCGAAACGGCCGGAGAGGATTCGCACCGGCTTGCCGTCCGTCGGATGCGCGCCCAGTTCCTTGAGCGCCCCGGCCGGCGCCCGTCCGCCCCGTCCGCCGCCTGCGCGCTTCTCCGCCAGCACGGTCACGGCGCGGTTCAGGCCGACGTCGAACACCTCCTCGGCGCTCTCCAGATTGGCGTAGGTTCCGTTGTGCTGGACGTAGGGGCCATAGCGCCCGATGCCGGCCAGAATCGTTCCTCCCTCGACGGGATGCACGCCCACCTCGCGCGGCAGGCGCAGCAGGCGCAGGGCCTTTTCCAGATCGACTGACGCGGGCGGCCAGCCCTTGGGCAGACTGGCGCGCTTGGGCTTTTCGTCGCCGACCTCTTCGACATAGGGGCCGAAACGCCCGATCTTCAGCCAGACCGCATGGCCCGTCTCCGGATCGACGCCTAGTTCGCGATCGCCGCTCTCGGCGGCCTCCTCGCCGTCCGGCGCCGCGATCGGCCGGGTAAACCGGCATTCCGGATAGTTCGAGCAGCCGATGAAGGCGCCGTACTTGCCGGTCTTCAAGGAAAGCCGCCCGGTGCCGCAGACGTGGCAGGCGCGCGGATCGGTTCCGTCGCCCTTGTCCGGAAAGATGTGCGGACCCAGCGATTCGTTCAGCGCATCCAGCACATGGGTGACGCGCAGCTCACCGATCTCGCCCACGGCCGCGTGGAAATCCTTCCAGAACTCCCGCAGCAGTTGCTTCCAGTCGAGCTCGCCGGCCGAGACCAGGTCCAGCCTCTGCTCCAGGTCGGCGGTGAAGTCGTATTCCACGTACTTGCGGAAGAACTGTTCCAGAAAGGCCGTGACCAGCCGTCCCTTGTCCTCGGGAATGAAGCGGTTCTTGTCCATCCGCACATAGTCGCGCTCGCGCAGCACGGTCAGGATCGAGGCATAGGTCGAGGGCCGGCCAATGCCCAGCTCCTCCAGCTTCTTGACCAGGGAGGCTTCCGAATAGCGCGGCGGCGGCTCGGTGAAATGCTGATCGGCGCGGGCGGCCAGAACCTTGGCTTCGGCGCCTTCGCGAATCACGGGCAGGCGGCCGCCGTCCTCGCCCTCTTCATCGTCGCGGCCTTCCTCGTAGACCGCCAGATAACCGTCGAACAACACTACCTGGCCACTGGCGCGCATACCGGTGCGCCCGTCGGAGGATTCGAGCTCCACCGTGGTCCGCTCAATGCGCGCGGCCTCCATCTGCGAGGCGATCATCCGCTTCCAGATCAGCTCGTAGAGCCGGCCCAGATCAGGCTCCAGGCGCAGCGAGCCCGGATTGCGCGACAGGCTGGTCGGGCGGATCGCCTCGTGAGCCTCCTGGGCGTTCTTGGCCTTGGTCTTATAGATCCGGGCGCTCTCGGGGACGTATTCCTTGCCGTAGCGGCCGGCGATCACGGTGCGCGCTTCGTCGATGGCTTCGGGCGCCGATTGCACGCCATCGGTCCGCATATAGGTGATCAGTCCGACGGTCTCGCCGCCGATATCGATCCCCTCGTACAGCTTCTGCGCCGCCTGCATGGTGCGCTGGGCCGAGAAGCCGAGCTTGCGCGAGGCTTCCTGCTGCAGGGTCGAGGTGGTGAAGGGCGGGGCGGGTGTGCGCCGCGCCGGCTTCTTCTCGACCGAGGCGACCTTGAACGTCGCGGCCTGGACGGCGGATCGCGCGGCGTGCGCCGTCGTCTCGTCGCCCAGGTCGAACTTGGTCAGTCGCTTGCCGTCGTGCTTGACCAGCCGCGCCAGGAACGGGTCGGAACCGGCGGCGACATCCGCCTCGACGGTCCAGTATTCCTGGGTCTTGAAGCGTTCGATCTCCAACTCGCGATCGACCACCAGTCGCAGGGCGACCGACTGGACCCGCCCGGCGGAACGGGAGCCCGGCAGCTTGCGCCACAGGACCGGCGAAAGTGTGAAACCCACCAGATAGTCCAGCGCGCGGCGAGCCAGATAGGCGTCGACCAGTTCCATGTCGATGTCGCGCGGGTTCTTCATCGCCTCGGTGACGGCGGACTTGGTGATGGCGTTGAACACCACCCGCTGGACCTTTGCGCCCTTGACCGCCTTCTTGCGGTTCAGCACCTCCAGCACATGCCAGCTGATCGCCTCGCCCTCGCGGTCGGGGTCGGTGGCCAGGATCAGGGTGTCGGCGCCTTTCAGCGCATCGGCGATGTCGTTCAGCCGCTTGGCCGCCTTGACGTCGACCTCCCAGGTCATGGCGAAATCGTCGTCCGGCTGCACAGACCCGTCCTTCGACGGCAGGTCGCGCACATGGCCGTAGCTGGCCAGAACGACGTAGCCCGAGCCCAGGTATTTGTTGATGGTCTTAGCCTTGCCCGGGCTCTCGACGACGACGACGTTCATACGGTCATTCTGAAAATTGAAACGGTGCGCGGCGCAAAAGCGGGACGCCGCGGGCCGGGAAAGTGGGGGCGACACCCCCGGCCTGTCAACGTGCGTTGGGAATATGGGCGCATTTGAACCACAGCTGGCGCCCTAGCTTTTGACCACAAGCCCGCCCGCCAGCAGCTCCGCCCGTCCCCCCAGGGCCAGTTCGGTCAGGGCCGCGTACACGGCCGGGGCCGGCGCGCCGGTGATGCGGATCAGATCGTCGCGGGGCGTGGGGGTCGGCGATAGCAGGGCCTCGATCCGGCCGCGCAGGGCGTCGACGGCCGCGTCCAGGTCGTCGCCTCGTAGCGGACAGGCCTCGTACGAGGCGCCGTCCTCGCGCAGCGAGGGCAGGGCGGCCAGGGCGCGCAGCACGTCCTCGGCGCCTTCGCACAGGGCCGCGCCCTGGCGGATCAGGTCGTTGACGCCCTTGGCCCGCGGATCGAGCGGGGAGCCAGGCACCGCCAGCACCTCGCGCCCCTGCTCGCCGGCCAGCCGCGCGGTGATCAGCGAGCCGGATTTCAGCTCGGCCTCAACCACGACGATCGCCCGCGACAGCCCCGAGATCAGCCGGTTGCGGCGCGGGAAATCGCGCGCCTGGGCCCTGGCGCCGACGGGGCTTTCACTGACCACGCAGCCCCGCGCGACGATAGTCTCGTAGAGGTGGGCGTGTTCCGGCGGATAGACGTCGTCCACGCCGCCGCCCAGCACCGCGACCGTTCCCGTGGCCATGGAGCCCTCATGCGCCGCCCCGTCGATGCCGCGCGCCAGACCGGAAACGATGACGTGACCCGCCTGGCCCAGGTCCTGAGCCAGGGTCCGCGCGAACCGCTGGCCGGCGGCAGAAGCGATTCGCGCGCCGACGATGGCGACGCAGGGCCGGGCGAGCAGGCCGGCGTCGCCCCGCGCCCAGATCAGGGGCGGCGGCGGGTCGAGCGCCGCCAGCAGAGCGGGAAAGTCAGGCTCGCAGGCCGCGATCAGCCGCGCGCCGAGGCGTTCGCCGGCGGCAATCTCACGTTCTGCGTCGGCTATGCTGGGGGCCTTGGGCGGATGGGCGCGTCCGCCCCGTCTCGCCAACTCCGGCAGAGCCGCGAGCGCCTTTCCCGCGTCGCCGAACCGGCGAATCAGATGATCGAAGGTCACCGGCCCGACGGATTCGGTCCGCGCCAGCCGCAGCCAGTCGCTGCGTTCCTTGAGCGTCAGGGCCTTACCGGTCACGGGATGGGCGGGGTTGGCTTGCGGGCCCCGATGCGGGGCTCCTCGCCCTTGATCAGCCGGGCGATGTTCTCGCGATGGCGGATGAAGATGACCACGGCCATGACCACCGCCAGGATCACCACCGGCCGCCCGGCCTGCAGCGCCAGGGCGAAGAAAGGCGCCAGCGCCACCGCGGTCAGCGCCGCCAACGAGGAGAAGCGTAGCAACGCCGCGACGGCGATCCAGGCGGCGCCGGCCATCATCCCGACCGGCCACACCACAGCCAGCATTACCCCGAAGTACGTCGCCACCCCCTTGCCGCCGCGAAAGCCCAGCCAGACCGGGAACAGATGCCCAAAGAAGGCCGACCCGCCGGCCAGGGCCGCGAGCGCCTGAGCCGCGCCCGGCGAGCCCATCCGCCCGGCGAGGAAATACGCCAGCAGCGCCGCGACCGCCCCTTTGCCGCCGTCGCCCAGCAGCGTGATCGCCGCCAGATCGCGCCGGCCGGTGCGCAGGACATTGGTCGCCCCGATATTGCCCGACCCCACCTTACGGATATCTCCGGCGCCGCCCAGCCGGGTGGCGATTACGCCGAAAGGGATCGAGCCCAGCAGATAGCCGCCGACGACGACGGCGATCATGATCGGATAGGGCGGCAAATCTGTTGGCACAATGTTCCCCCTGCTGGCCGCAACCTAGCGTCAGTTTTTAGCGGCGTCATGTGCTGAGTGTGTGCGGCTAGGCCCGATGCACGATCCGCCCGCCGACCAGGGTCATCAGCGCTTTGCCCTGCAGCCTTCGCCCATCGAACGGTGAGTTCTTCGACCGCGACATCAGGCGGTTGGCGTCCACCACGATCGGGGCGTCGATATCGCACAGCACAAGGTCCGCCGGCGCGCCTTTGGTCAGCCGGCCGACGTCCAGGCCGAGCAACTGCGCGGGCTTCAACGTCACCGCCGCGATCAGGTCGACCAGCGAGGCGCGCTCATCGTGATAAAGCGACAGCAGCGCCGGCAGCAGGGTCTCCAGGCCGATGGCCCCGGGCGCGGCCTCGTCGAACGGCCGGCGCTTGTCTTCGGCCGGGGCGGGAGCGTGGGCGGAGACCACCACGTCGATCAGGCCGCTGGCCAGCGCTTCGATCACCGCCTGCCGATCGTCCTCGCAGCGCAGCGGCGGGGTCAGCTTGTAGAAGGTGCGGTAGTCGCCGATGTCGATCTCGTTGAAGCTCAGATGGTTGATCGACACCGAGGCCCAGACCTTGACGCCGCGCGCCTTGGCCCGCGCCAGGCTGTCCAGCGCCTGGGCGCTGCTGATCTGATCGACCAGCAGCCGCGCGCCGGTCAGCTCGGCCAGGGCCAGATCCCGCTCCAGCATGATCCGTTCGGCCATGGCGGTGACGCCGCGCAGACCCATCCGGCCGGCGAATTCACCCTCGGTCGCCGCCGCGCCGGCGCTGAGATAGGGGTCTGCCGGGCGGTGGGCGACCAGGGCGCCGAAGCCGCCGGCATAGGTCAGCACCCGCCGCATCACCAGGGAATCGACGATCGGCCGGTCAACGTCGGTGACATAGACCGCGCCGGCCTCGCGCATCAGCCCGATCTCGGCCATGCGCTGGCCCTGCAGCCCCTGCGTCGCCGCGCCGGCCGCGTGGACCCGAATCAGGCCGATATCGCGCGCTCGGCGCAGGATGAAGTCGACCACCGAAGCTTCGTCGACCACAGGATCGGTATCCGGCTGCACCACGATCGAGGTGACCCCGCCCGCCGCCGCCGCCCGCGCTGCGGATTCCAGTGTCTCCTTGGTCTCGGCGCCTGGCTCGCCGGTCTTGACGCGCAGATCGACCAAGCCGGGGGCCAGCATGGCGCCCAGGCAGTCGATGAGTTCAATGTCGCCGGACACTTCTTCGGGCGAGGCGCCCTGAATCACGTCCCCTATCTGGCCGCCGGCGATTCGCACGGCGCCGGGGCCGTCATAGCCGGACGCCGGATCGACCAGGCGGGCGTTGATCAGGGCGAGGGGCCTAGTCACTGCTGAGCTCACGCATTGTCCAATCGGGCGGCCAGGGTGGTCAGCACAGCCATGCGCGCGGCGACACCCATCTCGACCTGGTCCTGGATCAGGCTGATCGCGAGGTCGTCGGCCACGTCGGAATCGATCTCGACCCCCCGGTTCATCGGCCCCGGATGCATCACCTTCGCGCCCGGCGCCGCATGGGCCAGTTTCGCGCGGTCCAGGCCGTAGAAGCGGAAATACTCCCGCGTCGACGGCACCAGCGCGCCGGTCATCCGCTCCAGCTGCAGGCGCAGCATCATCACCACGTCGGCGCCGGCGATCCCCTCGCAAAGGTCGTGGAACACATCGGCGCCCCACCGTTCGGCGCCCGTCGGCATCAGGGTCGGCGGCCCCACCAGCCGCACCCGCGCGCCCAGGCATTGCAGCATGAGCACATTGGAGCGGGCCACGCGGCTGTGCAGCACGTCGCCGCAGATCGCCACGGTCAGTCCGTCGACATGGCCAAACGCCCGGCGCATGGAAAGCGCGTCCAGCAGAGCCTGTGTCGGGTGCTCATGCTGGCCGTCGCCGGCGTTGATCACGCTGCCGTCGACCTTTTGCGCGAGCAGGGCCGCGGCGCCGGAGGAGGGGTGGCGCACCACCACCATGTCCGGCTTCATGGCGTTCAGCGTGACAGCTGTGTCGATCAGCGTCTCGCCCTTGCTCATCGACGATGACGACGCGCTCATATTGACGACGTCGGCGCCCAGCCGCTTTCCGGCCAGCTCGAAACTGCTCTGGGTGCGGGTCGAGTTCTCGAAGAAGAGGTTCATCAAGGTTCGCCCCTTGAGCAGGTCGAGCTTCTTGGCCTTCTGCCGGTTCAACGCCACGAAACTGTCGGCCAGGTCCAGCAGCTCGTACGCCTGGACCCGGTTCAGATCGATGGCTGAAATGAAGTGGCGCCGGGGGAAGGGGAAGGTCCTTGAGCGGACGTCGTCCAATCCTAGCGGCTGCGCGGTCATGAGGGGGTCTTCTAGGGCGGTTCGCGGGCCGCGCCAAGCCGGATGATCGACCCTCGCCGCATGATTCACGAGCGTCCTACAGCGCGTGGCCGAGCTTGCATCAGCTTTTGTTACAACCACGGCCAAGTCCACATTTGGGACATATTGTCTCAATAGCCCTCGAGCGCGGGGGGGCCCTGGGGTGTCAGTTCGACATTCCTTTGTGAGGTAGGGAGCCGAAAAATGCGTTCTAAGAGAGTAAGTTATCTAATGGCTGCTTCGGCGGCCATATCGTTGGGTTCGTTCGCGCTCGCGGGGCCCACCCATGCGACCGCGCTCATAGCGGGTACAGGCTGGCAGTCAGATCAGTTCAGCGCTCTGGGTGTTCCATCCGACGACTCGTCGCTAACCTTCACAGTCGCTCCCGGCGCAACTGACATCTTTTCGCTCACCGATGCCGCGCTGGGCAATATCTATACGGTAACGATCAACGGCGTCATTACGGCGATGTCGACCTCGACCCTATATCCGACCACCTTCACCAATAATCTGGGGTCGGCCGCGGCTACCTATGCATCGGCATGGCTGAGCAGCAGCTTCTCTCATCTTCAGCTGTCGTTTGGACCGGGGACCTATTCCCTCTCCGTCACCGACGACTGTAGCGGGAGTTGCTCGGCGACGGCCGTAGGCGAGCGTCTGGACGCCGTTGCGGTCCCCGAACCGGCCACCTGGGCCACCATGCTGGTGGGCTTCGGCGCCCTGGGCCTCGCCATGCGCAGAAAGCGCCGCGAGCGGTTGAACGCCGCTACGGCCTGATCGCAAGCGATCTCGACGAAGAGCGTCGCCGGCTTGGTCGGCGGCGCTCCTTTCGTCTAACCCAGGCGGTCCAGCGCGCCTTGCAGGATGTAGGTCGCGGCCATCTTGTCGACCACGTCGGCGCGACGGGCGCGGGTCATGTCGGCCTCACCGATCAGCATCCGGTTGATCGCCGCGCTGGAGAGACGCTCGTCCCAGAAGCTGACGACCAGATCATCGCGTAGCCGCAGCAGGTTGCGCCCGAACGCCCGCACCGACTGGCAGCGCGCCCCCTCCGTGCCGTCCATATTCACCGGCAGACCGATCACGATCCCGATCGCTCCGCGATCCTGCATGTGTCGGAGCAGGGCGTTGGCGTCATCGGTGAACTTGGTCTTGCGGATCAGGGCCAGAGGGCTGGCGATCATCCTCGTCACGTCGGAGATCGCGACCCCAATGGTCTTCTCGCCCAGGTCCAGCCCGACCAGCGGGGTCCTCGGCGGCAGGGCGGCGGGCAAGTCAGTCAGGTCGAGCACGGGCATGGCGATGCTCTCTATGCGCCTCACGCCCCTTGTCAAAGAGAGCTCAGGGCGAGTACCCCTCCAGCAACTTTTTCAAACCTTGAGACCACCCCAATGGCCATCGACGCGGCGACCGTTAAAAAGGTCGCCAATCTTGCGCGGATCCGTGAACCCGAGGACCGTCTGGAGCCTCTGGCCCAGGAACTGTCCGCCATCCTCGCCTGGATCGAACAGCTGGACGAGGTCGATACCGACGGCGTCGAGCCGATGACCTCTGCCGTGGCCGCCAAGCTGCCGATGCGCGAGGATGTGGTCACCGACGGCGGCTATGTCGATCAGATCCTGGCCAACGCGCCCAAAAGCGCCAACGGCTTTTTCGTCGTGCCCAAGGTGGTGGAGTAATGTCCAAGCTCACCGGCCTGACCCTGAAGGGCGCCGTCGAAGGCCTGCGCGCCAAGTCGTTCTCCGCCGCCGAGCTGGCCCAGGCCCATATCGAGTCCATCGAACAGGCGCGGGCGCTGAACGCCTTCGTCGTCGAGACGCCGGACCAGGCGCTGGCCATGGCGCGGGCCTCGGACGCGCGCATCGCGGCGGGCGAGGCTGGCCCATTGGAGGGCGTGCCGCTGGGCATCAAGGACCTGTTCTGCACCAAGGGCGTGCGCACCACCGCCTGTTCGAACATCCTGGGCGACTTCAAGCCGACCTATGAGTCCACCGTCACCTCGCACCTGTGGCGCGACGGCGCGGTGATGCTGGGCAAGCTGAACATGGACGAGTTCGCCATGGGCTCGTCCAACGAAAGCTCGGCCTTTGGACCGGTGACCAATCCCTGGCGCTCCAAGGGCTCCAATCGCGCCCTGACCCCCGGCGGCTCGTCCGGCGGTTCGGCCAGCGCCGTGGCCGCGGAGCTCTGCCTGGGGGCCACCGGCACCGACACGGGCGGCTCGATCCGCCAGCCGGCGGCCTTTACCGGCACGGTCGGGGTCAAGCCGACCTATGGCCGCTGCTCGCGCTGGGGCGTCGTCGCCTTCGCCTCTTCCCTGGATCAGGCCGGGCCGATCGCCAAGACGGTCGAGGACGCGGCCATCCTGCTGAAATCCATGTGCGGCCACGATCCCAAGGACTCCACCAGCCTGGACGTGGCCGTGCCGGATTTTCCGAGCTTCGTCGGCAAATCGGTCAAGGGCCTGCGCATCGGCGTGCCCAAGGAATACCGCGTCGACGGCATGCCCGCCGAGATCGAAAAGCTGTGGGCCGACGGCGTCGCCTGGCTCAAGGACGCCGGCTGCGAGATCGTCGAGGTCTCGCTGCCCCATACCAAATACGCCCTGCCGGCCTATTATATCGTCGCCCCGGCCGAGGCCTCGTCCAACCTCGCCCGCTATGACGGCATGCGCTACGGCCGGCGCGTGGATGGCAAGACCCTGAGCGACGTCTATGAGGACAGCCGCGCCGAGGGCTTCGGCCAGGAGGTCAAGCGGCGCATCCTGATCGGCACCTATGTGCTCTCGGCCGGCTATTACGACGCCTACTACCTCAAGGCCCAGAAGGTCCGCCGCCGCATCGCCGACGATTTCACCACAGCCTTCGAACAGGTCGACGCGCTCTTGACGCCAACCGCGCCCTCGGCCGCCTTCGGGCTGGGCGAGAACCAGGCCGATCCGGTGGCCATGTACCTGAACGACATCTTCACGGTGACGGTGAACCTGGCCGGCCTGCCGGGCCTCAGCATCCCCGCCGGCCTGGACGCCCAGGGCCTGCCGCTAGGCCTCCAGCTGATCGGCCGCCCCCTCGACGAGGCGACCCTGTTCTCGCTGGCAGGGGCGGTA
>Ga0302314_10013716_pt1 | contig 13909 bp, 14 predicted proteins | sample III_Palsa_N2_3_FD_200533 | JGI IMG/M metagenome (GOLD analysis project Ga0302314, IMG submission 200533) | Peat permafrost microbial communities from Stordalen Mire near Abisko, Sweden - III_Palsa_N2_3 | ecosystem: Environmental > Terrestrial > Soil > Palsa > Peat permafrost | place: Sweden... | reverse complement strand
GCCCAGATCAAATGGATGTTCACAACCGAGACCGCGCGCCAAAAACTGCGAAGGGCCTATCCCGCCAACGAGTCATAATCACTGTGCAGAGGTACTAGTTCATGCCGGACGAAATGCTCGATCCGCTCTGGCTCGTGCCCGGCTGCGCGGCGGTCGGCGCGGTGGAGCCGGGCTTTTCCACGCGACCGCGTCGTTTTTGATGGCTAAGATCCCGCCGACTTCAGACCAGACGAAGGAAGACAGTATGGCGCGGCCGCGGATCGGCATTATCGGGGGCAGCGGGCTCTATCAGATCGACGGGTTGACCGATGTGGAATGGCGCAAGGTCGCCAGCCCGTTCGGCGATCCGTCGGACGACCTGTGCTTCGGCCGTCTGGCCGGCGTCGATGTCGTGTTTCTGCCGCGCCATGGCCGCGGCCATCGCATCTCGCCGTCCGAGATCAATTATCGCGCCAATATCGACGCGCTGAAGCGTTCCGGCGTGACCGACATCCTCAGCCTGTCGGCGGTCGGCGGGCTGCAGGAGCGCTACGCGCCCGGCACCTTCGTGATCGTCGATCAGTTCATCGACCGGACCTTCGCGCGCGAGAAGAGCTTCTTCGGCACCGGCTGCGTCGGCCATGTCTCGGTCGCCCGCCCCGTTTGTTCCCGCCTGGGCGACGCGCTGATCGGCGCCGGCGACGGGCTCGGCATCGACATGCTGCGCGGCGGCACCTACATGGTGATGGAAGGCCCGCAATTCTCCAGCCTGGCCGAGAGCGAACTCTATCGCAGCTGGGGCTGTGCCGTGATCGGCATGACCAACCAGCCCGAGGCGAAATTGGCCCGCGAGGCCGAGATCTGCTACGCCAGCGTCGCCATGGTGACCGACTATGACTGCTGGCATCAGGGCCATGACGACGTCTCGGTCGAGATGGTCGTGCGCGTGCTGCAGGGCAATGCCGAGAAGGCGAAGAACCTGGTAAAGGCCGTGCTGCCCCATCTGGGCGGCCACGAGGGGCCCTGCCACGCCGGCTGCCAGACGGCCTTGGAACATGCGATCATGACTGTGCCCGACGCGCGCGATCCGGCCGTGTTGGCCAGGCTCGACGCGGTTGCCGGCCGCGTGCTGAACCGATAGGGGCCCACCATGCGCGTCGACGGCACTCCCATGCGGACGATCTGGCCGGTCGCGGGTGGCCGGGTCGGAATCATCGACCAGACCCGTCTGCCGCACGAGTTCGTCACGCTCGAGCTGACCGATCTGGACGAGGCGGCCCATGCGATCCGCGCCATGCTGGTGCGGGGCGCGCCGCTGATCGGCGCCACGGCGGCCTATGGCGTGGCATTGGCGCTGCGGGCCGACCCGTCCGATGCCGGCCTCGCCCAGGCGATCGCCGTTCTGGCCGAAACCAGGCCGACCGCGATCAATCTGCGCTGGGCGCTCGACCGGGCTCGTCGGCATCTGGCCGAGTTGGCACCGGCCGACCGCGCCGCCGCGGCCTGGGCCTTCGCGGCCCTGATTGCTGACGAGGATGTTGGCATCAATGCCGCGATCGGGCGCCACGGACTGGAACTGGTCCGCCAAGCGCGCAAGGGCGACCAGACCGTCAATATCCTGACCCATTGCAACGCCGGCTGGCTTGCCACGGTCGATATCGGCACCGCCACGGCGCCGATCTATGCCGCGCACGACGCCGGCATCCCGGTCCATGTCTGGGTCGACGAGACTCGGCCGCGCAACCAGGGCGCCGGGCTGACCGCCTGGGAACTGGGCCGGCACGGCGTGCCGCATACCGTGATCGTCGATAATGTCGGGGGCCATCTGATGCAGCACGGCATGGTCGACCTCTGCATCGTCGGCACCGACCGCACCACGGCGTCGGGCGATGTCGCCAACAAGATCGGCACCTATCTGAAGGCGCTGGCAGCATATGACAATGGCGTGCCGTTCTACGTGGCGCTGCCGTCGCCGACGATCGACTGGACGCTCGACGACGGCGTGAGGGAGATCCCGATCGAACAGCGCGACGGCACCGAGGTTTCGTTGGTGCCGGGCCGTCTGGCGGATGGGACCATTGCCAGCGTTCGGGTGACGCCGGAGAGCAGCCCGGTCGCCAATTATGCGTTCGACGTGACGCCGGCCCGTCTGGTGACCGCGCTGATCACCGAGCGCGGCGCGGCACCGGCATCCCGCGAAGGGCTGCTGGGCCTGTTCCCGGAGCGTCGCGGTGCCTGAGGACACGCTGGAGCTGCGCCAGGCGCTGATCCTGCACGCGCGCAAGCTGACGATTTCGGGCCTGACGCGCAACACCTCGGGCAATCTCAGCCACCGGGTGACCGGCGGCTTCCTGGTGACGCCGTCCGGCATGGATTACGACCGGCTGGAGCCGGACGATATCGTGTTCGTCGATTTCGCCGGCCAGGCCACGGGGCGACGCCTGCCGTCGTCGGAATGGCATTTCCACCGCGAGATCCTCGCCCGGCGCAACGATCTGGCGGTGGTGCTGCACGCGCATTCGCCGTTCGCCACCAGCCTCGCCTGTCTGCGCGAGGGCATTCCGGCGTTCCACTATATGGTCGCGGTCGCCGGCGGCGCTGACATCCGCTGCGCGCCCTATGCGACGTTCGGCACCGAGGAACTGTCGCACCACGCGGTCGCCGCGCTGGAAGGGCGCAAGGCCTGCCTACTGGCCAACCACGGGCTGATCGCGCTGGGTACCGACTTCACCTCGGCTCACAAGCTGGCGGTCGAGGTCGAGACTCTGGCCGAAATGTACTGGCGCGCCCGCCAGATCGGCACGCCGATCATTCTCGACGATGTCGAGATGGCGATCGTGCTGGAGAAATTCCGCAGCTACGGCAAGCAGCCGGCGCTGCCGACGGATTGAGAGCGGCTTCAACCAACGGACAACAGGCGCATGGCTCACGGCATTCTCGGCATCGATCATACGCTCGTCGGCGTGGCGGATCTGGACCAGGCGGCGATGGCCTGGACGCGGCTCGGCTTCACGCTCAGCCCGCGCGGCCGGCATATCGGCTGGGGCACGGCGAACTACTGCGTGATGTTCGAGCGGGATTATATCGAGCTGCTCGGCATCCTGGATCCGAACCAGTTCGTGAATGGGCTCGACACATTCCTGGCCAGGCAGGGCGAGGGGCTGATGGGCTTCGCCTATGCCAGCGCCGACGCGGCGGCGACCGCCAGATCGCTGGGTACAGCCGGCTTCGCGCCCAGCGACCCCAAGGATCTGGCGCGCCAGTTGGAGTTGCCCGAGGGCACGGTATTGCCGCGCTTCAAGCTGGTCTTCCTGCCGCCCGATGCGATGCCGGGCGTGTCCAGCTTCGTCGCCCAGCACCTGACGCCCGAACTGCTGCGCCGGCCGGAATGGCTGGTCCATGCCAATGGCGCGGTCGGGTTGAAGGGCCTCACCATCGCGACCGACGATCCGGTCGCCTTGATGCCGGCCTATGAACGCCTGTTCGGCCCGCAGTCGGTCAACCGGACCGACGACATCGTCACGATCCATGCCGGCCGCCATACCATCCTGTTCGCCAACCGCTGGGATCTGGAGGCGCTGCATCCGGAGTTGGAGCTGCCCGATGGCGATCTGGCCGAGCCGCGCATCGTGCTGATGACGCTGGCTTCGACCGATCTGGAACGGACCATCGATCATCTGACCTTCGGGCAGATCGAGTTCGAACAGCGGCGTGGCTTCGCCGTGCTGGTGCCGGGCTTCATGGCGACCGGCGCCGCGCTGGAGTTCGTGCCGGCATGACCGAGCGGCTGCTGTGGCGCGACTTCGACGCGCTTGGCCCGGCTGAACTCTACGCGCTGCTGCGCCTGCGCGCCGACGTGTTCGTGGTCGAGCAGAATTGCGTGTTCGCCGATATCGACGGTAAGGACCCGGAGGCACGGCATCTGCTGGCGTTCGTCGGCGAGACGCTCGGCGGCTATCTGCGCGTGTTTTCGCCGGCGAGGCCGGATGGTCCCGCGAAGATCGGCCGCGTCGTGGTCGCACCGGCATTCCGCTCGACCGGTCTCGGCCGGCGCCTGATGGCGGCGGCGCTGGACGAGATCGCGGCCCGGCTCGGGTCCGTGCCGGTCGAGCTGGCGGCCCAGGCGCATCTGGAACTGTTCTACGGCAGCTTCGGTTTTCTGCGCTGCTCCGATGACTACCTGGAGGATGACATCCTCCATTGCGACATGCGCAGAAGTCCGTAGACACCCCGAGATCCTGCAATATTCCCGTACAACCGATGCTGGCATGCGCTTTGCGGTGCTTTGCCGCACCAGCCGTTCGTCGGCGACGTCAAAAGCGACCTCAAGAGTCGCTCGGGAGAGGTTTGCACGCTATGGGGCATCATGCCATTTGGGTAGGCGCAATGGCCGCGCTCGCGGCCGGATCCATCAACACGGCGGAGGCGCAAACGGCGCCGCCCGCCACCGATACGACAAGTGCGGCCAGTACCAAGAATTCCGGTCAGATCGAAGAGATCACCGTCACCGCGACCAAACGGACGGAGAACGTCCGGGAGGTTCCGCAGAACATCTCCGTGCTGACCGGGACGCAGCTTCAAGATCAGCATGTCGTCGATTATCAAGATCTCTCGCAGGCGGTCCCGGGCCTGGCCTTCACCAGCGGGGGTGCCGGCGGCTTGGGCAACATCGAGTTGCGGGGCGTCAGTTCGATCGCCGGCGCCGCCACGGTCGGGCTCTATCTCGACGATATCTCACTGTCGGTACGCTCCGTCGCCGGTCTGACCGGTGCGGCGCAACCGAAGCTGCTCGACATCGATCGGATCGAAGTGCTGCGCGGTCCTCAGGGCACGCTCTACGGTGCCGGGTCCGAGGGCGGCACGATCCGCTTCATCAGCAATCAACCCCAACTTGATGAATTCGAAGGCAGTTTCCATTCCGAACTGGCCGGGACCGATCGCGGCGGGCTCAGCTATGACGAGGAGGGCGTGGTCAATGTTCCGCTTCTTCCTGGAATCTCCGCGCTGCGCATGTCGGCTGGTTATAGCGAGGATGCCGGCTATCTGAAGCGGCTCGGTCTCAACGGCAATGTGCTCGCGACCGACGCCGGCGGCACTGGCACCGGTGTCATCCGGGTGTCGAGCAAATGGTTGCTGGGCGACGGTTGGACCGTCACGCCGTCGATGTTCTATCAGGACGGCCGCCAGGACGATCAATCGATCTATTATCCCAACGCCGGCCGGTTCGAATCGATCAAGCAACTGCCCGAACCCGACCATGAGCAGATCGCGGTGCCGACCCTCGTCGTCACGAAGGATCTGGGCTGGTCCGATCTCACCTCCGTCTCGGGTATGTATTGGCGCAAGAGCGATATCCAGGTCGACGGCACGTTCCAGAACAGTTCCTATCTGGCCTCGATCGCGCCGGCGCCGTTCAGCAACGATCTGGCCAATCTCGAATCGCCGATCAACTACCGGATGATGACCAATCAGATCTCCGAGGAATTACGGCTTGCGTCGAAATCGATGCAGGACTCCGGCCTGCCGATCGCCTGGGTCGCCGGCTTGTACTATTCCGACCAGCATCTGACGACGTCGGACTATGAACACGTGACCGGCTTCAGCAAGCTGTTCGAGCAGCTCTACGGCCAGACCCCAGACGCCTTCTACGGCTTTCCATTCCCGGACGACGCCGTCTACGATAGCGTCCGTCACTATGACGAGCGGCAATATGCCGTGTTCGGCGAGGTGAACTACGCCATTCTGCCCGACCTCAAGGCCACGGCGGGCTTGCGCTATCTCTATGCGCGCGAGGCGCTTACCCGTTACGGCGGTGGCTATTTCGATGAGGGCGATCCGGCAATCATTTCCGACGTGAGCCGTGCCTATGCGGCGACACCGAAGTTCGCGCTCAACTACGATCTCACCGATGACAATTCGATCTATGCCAACGCAACCAAGGGCTTCCGTCTCGGCGGACCGAACCGGCCGGTGCCGAGTTCGATCTGTGCCGCCGATCTATCGAGCCTCGGGCTCACCAGCGCCCCGGATGCCTACGGTTCGGACTCGCTCTGGAACTACGAACTCGGCACGAAGAACCGGCTGTTGAACGATCGAATGACGGTCACCGTCGCCGCTTTCGACATCGAATGGAAGAACATCCAGCAGACGGTCTCGCTGCCGGGCTGCGGCTTCGATTTCGTGAAGAATGCCGGCACGGCCCGCAACTACGGGGCCGAGATGGACCTGCACTACAAATTGACGCCGGAGGTCACGCTCGGCCTCAACGGCGCCTATACCCACGATCGTTTGATCACGGTCACGCCGAACACCGGCGCCCAGGTCGATGACCGTGTTTTGGGCACGCCCGACTACACGATCGGCGTGAGCGGCGAATACCATCATTCGGTCACGGATTCGCTCGATGGCTATCTGCGCGCCGATTACAACTTCAACGGCAAGAGCAGCGGCACCTTCGACGAGACCGATCCGGACCATTATCGTCCGACCTACGGCATCGCCAATGCCAGCATCGGCATCGAGGCGGGCACCTGGGAACTGGAGATGTTCGCCAAGAACCTGTTGAATGAGACCAAGGTCATCCAGCGCATCTATTACAGCGCCTCGGACTCGAACGTGACGCCGCGTCCGCTGACTATCGGCCTGTCGTTCACCAAGCAGTTCTGATCGCAGACAAGAAAAGGGCCCGGTGGGAGCGTTCCCGCCGGGCCTTTATTCTATTCAAACGGCGCGGGTCGGTACCTTGACCAGGGCCTCACCCTCGATCACGACCAGATCGCCGACCGAACAGACCGTGGCGAGCACGACGCGGCCGCGCTCGACCAGCACTTCCTGCACGGTCACGCGGGCCTCGACCATGTCGCCGATGCGGACCGGTGCCCTGAAGGACAGGTTCTGGCTGAGATAGATCGAGCCCGGGCCGGGCAGTTGCAGCGCGATCGCGGCCGAGATCAGGCTGGCCGACAGAAACCCATGGACGATCCGGCCGTTGAACGGCGTGGTCGCGGCATAGGCCTCGTCGAGATGGACCGGATTGGTGTCGCCGGATAATTGGGAAAAGCTGACCACGTCCGCATCGGTGATGGCGCGGTTGAAAAAGGCGGTCATGCCGACCTTCAATTCCTCGATGTAATAGCCTCGATGTTCGGGCTCCGAATAGCGCGCGGTCATCCGACGTCCTCCTGCCGTTTATTGCTTTGCCCGGCAGGGGTTTAGACGGTCTGCCCGATGCACAACATTTGATGGTTATGTTGCATCGCAAAATAGGCAGGGTGCAACTTTTTTATGCTGCGCCGCACGCGGCGCCCCGAAGAGGATCTCCGAAGCGCCGTACCGGATCTCAGGCCAGGTTCTGGTGGAAGAACTCCAGGGTGCGCGTCAGCGCCAGTTCCGCGCTCGGCCGGTCGTAGCTGCCGCGCTGGTCGCAGTTGAAGCCGTGCCCGGCCGGGTAGACGTGGATCGGCATTTCCTCGTACCGGTCCATGATCTTCTGGACCTCGGTCAGCGGGATGCCATGGTCGGTCTCGCCGAAATGCAGCATGGTCGGAATTTTCGGCTCGACGTCCAGGAAGGACGAGGCGATCTGCCCGCCGTAATATCCCACCGCGGCCGACAGGCCGGTGAGCTTGCCCGCCGCCAGATAGGCCAGGGTGCCGCCCCAGCAATAGCCGACGATGCCGACCATGCCGATCGCCTTGACCGCGTCGATGGCGGCCTGCAGGTCGAGCAGCGTCTGATCGACCGGGATCGCCGCCCGCGCCTTGAGGCCGACGTCCATGCCGGCCTGGTCGTAGCCGACGTCGATCCCGGGCGACGCCCGGTCGAAGATCGCGGGAGCGATCGCGACATAGCCCAGCTCGGCGAAATTGTCGGTCACGTTGCGGATATGGCTGTTCACGCCGAAAATTTCCTGCACGACGACGAGCGCGCCCTTGGGCGTGCCGGTCGGATCGGCCCTATAGGCGCCGAACGTGAAGCCATCGGCGGCGGTCAGTGTGAGCATCTGGCCCATGAAAATCTCCGGGGATGGGAAGGGAAGGGAAGGCGAAAGATGGGGCTGGCACGCTAACGCGCCAAGCCCCAAACAATCCGGCTATCGATCATTATCCTTGTCGCCGCCGAACAGGCCTGCGGCAAGTCCGCCCAGCAGGCCGAAGGCGGCACTGGCGACGCTTGCCGCCGCCGTGACGTCCGACCGGCCGCTCATCAACAACGGTGAGGCCGATTGCAGGCCGCCCCGGCCCCGGGCCGGTGAAGCGGCTCAGGAAGGCCATGATCGGGAACCCCCAGGATTTAGGATCCAGCGGCGCCGATCATGGCCGATGGCGGCTACACGTTGAAGCGGAAGTGGAAGATGTCGCCGTCCTTGACCAGATAGTCCGAGCCTTCCAGGCGCATCTTGCCGGCTTCCTTGGCGCCGGCCTCGCCGCCGCAGGCGACGAAATCGTCGCTGGCGATGGTCTCGGCGCGGATGAAGCCCTTCTCGAAGTCGGTATGGATGGCGCCGGCGGCCTGGGGGGCCTTGGAGCCCTTCTCGACGGTCCAGGCGCGCGCTTCCTTGGGGCCGATCGTGAAGAAGGTCAACAGGCCCAGCAAGCCGTAGCCGGCGCGGATGACCCGGGTAAGGCCGGTCTCCTCCAGGCCGAGCGTCTCCAGGAACTCGGTCTTCTCGGCCTCGTCCGACAGTTGGGAGACCTCGGCCTCGATCGCGGCCGAGATGACGACGGAGACGGCGCCCTGCGCCTTCGCGAATTCGGCGACCTTGGCCGAAAACGCGTTGCCGGTCGCGGCCGAGCCTTCGTCGACGTTGCAGACATAAACCACCGGCTTGGCCGTGATCAGGTCGAGGTGCTTCAGGATGATCTGCTGGTCATGGTCGAGCTTGACCGCGCGCGCGGCCTTACCTTCGCGCAGCGCTTCCAGCACCGGCTCCATGACCTCAAGCTGGGCCTTCGCCTCCTTGTCGCCGCCGCGCAGCTTTTTCTGGGCGGCGTGGACGCGGCGCTCCAGACTGTCCAGATCGGCCAGCATCAGCTCGGTTTCGACCGTCTCGGCATCGCGCACCGGATCGACCGAGCCCTCGACATGGGTCACGTTGCCGTCCTCGAAGCAGCGCAGCACGTGGGCGATGGCGTCGGTCTGGCGGATGTTGGCCAGGAACTGGTTGCCCAGGCCCTCGCCCTTGGAGGCACCACGCACCAGACCGGCAATATCGACGAATTCGAGCTGCGTCGGGATGATCTTGGCCGACTTGGCGATCTCGGCCAGTTTGGCCAAGCGCGGATCGGGCACGGCGACGCGGCCGACGTTCGGCTCGATCGTGCAGAACGGATAATTGGCCGCCTCGGCGGCGGCCGTCGCGGTCAGCGCGTTGAACAGGGTCGATTTGCCGACGTTCGGCAGGCCGACGATGCCGCAATTGAAACCCATGGCTCGTCTACTTTCCGGTTTTGGCGGCGCGTGCCGTGTCGGCGTCGCGCTGTTCTTTCAGGGTACGTTGCGGCGGATCCATCAGCAGCGCCACCTTGCTCATGAAGGCGGAATCCTGACCCGCCAGCATCAGCGGCAGCGCCTCGGCGATCGCCGGCATCTGCTTGTCGATCCACACGGTCTCTTCGGGCAGGAAATTCTGCAGCACATAATGCAGCACCAGATCCCTGCCGCCGGGGTGACCGATGCCGAGCCGCATGCGCCAATAATCCTGGCCCAGATGGGCGTCGATCGAGCGCAATCCGTTGTGGCCGGCCGCACCGCCGCCGCGCTTGGTGCGCAGCTTGGCCGGGGCCAGGTCCAGCTCGTCATGGATGACGATGACGTCCGGCGGCTCGATCTTGAAGAAGCGGGCGGCGGGCGCGACGCTCTCGCCCGAATTGTTCATGAAGGTCATCGGCTTCAGCGCGATCACGCGCTCGCCGTCGATCTCACCCTCGTACAGTTCGGCGTTGAACTTGTCGCGCGGGCTGCGGAATCCATGGCGGCGGACGATCGCGTCCACCGCCATGAAACCGATGTTGTGCCGGGTCCGTTCGTATTTGGGACCCGGATTGCCCAGGCCGACGACCAGTTTCATGGAGCTAGCCTTCAGCGCTGGGCATTGACGTCAGACGGCCGCGGCTTCGCCTTCGGCCGCCGTCTCGTCCGACTTCACGGTCGGGGCCGCGATGGTCGCGATCGTGAAGTCACGATCGGCGATCACCGGATGGGCGCCCGCCGGCAACTTGATCGCGCTGATATGCACGGAGTCGCCGATTTCCAGACCGGTCAGATCGATGTCGATCCGCTCCGGGATGCTGTCGGCCGAAACCGACAGTTCGATGTCATGGCGCACGATGTTCAACACACCGCCGCGCTTCAGGCCCGGGGAGGCCGCATGATTGTCGAAATGCACCGGCACGTTGACGTGGGTCTTGGTATGGGCCGTGACGCGCACGAAATCGACATGCAGCGGCTCGTCCGTGACCGGATGCAACTGCACGTCGCGCGGCAGGGTGCGGTGCTTCTTGCCATCGATGTTGATGTCGAACAGATGGCTGAAAAAGCCCGCCTTGTGCAGCTGGCGACCGAACAGCTTCGGGTCCAGGCTGATCATCACGGGCTCTTTCTTGTCGCCATAAATGACGGCGGGAATCCGGCCTGCACGGCGCGTGGCCCGGGCGGCCCCCTTTCCAGCCCGGTCACGAACCTCGGCCTCGAGAACGACGATCTCGCTCATTACTCACTCCTCAGCACGTACGGGATCCGACACAATGTCCGACCTCCGCGACGCCGACGGCCTCCAGGGGTGCCGCTCAGCGCTGCCGTCCCAGCTTGATCGCAAGCATGGTCGGCGAAACCAAAATGCGGCCAGCACCGCCCCGTTAGGGTGGTCCTGACCGCGAAACGCTCCTTATCGGAGCCGGGAGCCGAGCCCTAGTCGAACAGGCTCGAGACCGACCGTTCCTCCGAAATCCGCCGCATGGCCTCGCCGATCAGGGGCGCGACCGTCAGCTGACGGATATTGTGCGACACGCGGACCGCCTCGGTCGCCTGGATCGTGTCCGTCGCGACCAGGGTCTGGATCGGCGACGAGCTGACGCGGGCGACCGCACCGCCCGACAGCACGCCATGCGTGATGTAGGCGGACGCGCTGACCGCACCGGCATCGATCAGGGCCTGGGCGGCGTTGCACAGCGTGCCGGCGCTATCGACGATGTCATCGACCAGCACGCAGTGGCGGCCCTTGACGTCGCCGATGATGTTCATGACTTCCGACACGCCGGCGCGTTCGCGGCGCTTATCCACGATGGCGAGGTCGGCGTCAAGCCGGCGCGCGATCGAACGGGCGCGGACCACGCCGCCGACGTCGGGCGACACGATGACCAGGTCGTCGCCGGCGAACTTTTCCTTGATGTCGTTCACGAACACCGGGGCCGCCACCAGATTGTCGACCGGGATGTCGAAGAAGCCCTGAATCTGGCCGGCATGCAGGTCCATGGTCAGCACCCGGTCGGCGCCGGCGGCGGTGATCATGTTCGCGACCAGCTTGGCCGAGATCGGCGTGCGCGGGCCGGATTTGCGATCCTGGCGGGCATAGCCGAAATAGGGCAGCACGGCCGTGATACGGCGCGCGGAGCCGCGGCGCAGCGCATCGAGCGTGACCAGCAGCTCCATCAGATTGTCGTTGGCCGGGTACGAGGTCGACTGGACCACGAACACATCCTCGCCGCGGACGTTCTCATGGATCTCGACGAACACTTCCATGTCGGCGAAGCGGCGGACGCTGGCCTTGGTCAGCGGCAGATTGAGGTATGCCGCGATGGCTTCCGCGATCGGCCGATTGCTGTTGCCGGTGATGATCTTCATGGAAGGCTCTGTCCAGGGCGACGGCTTCGGGACGCTGTGCCGCGCCCCAGCGGCGCGCCCTCCCGAAATGGCACGGACTTGTAACAAAGCGGGCGCCCGCAGGCAACCCGCCAGCCGTGCATGGAGGGAATGCTTGCGGGCGCCGGAAAGGCTAGTTTGCGATCGGATTCTTCAGCGGGATCGTCTTCATCACGCCCAGGATCTGGTCAATGCCAGCGGTCGCGACCGCCATGCCGATGTCGCCCCACGAGCCGTCGAGCGAGCCGGCCGCCACGTCGTTCTCCTGGGACACCTGGCCGGCCTCGGTGCCGTCGGCCCGATAGATGTGCCAGACGATCAGCACATGCTGCTTGCCGGCGCCGGCGGAGGTGAGATTGACGGTGGGCCCGATGACGACCGCATCGGCCGTCTGGCTGTCGGGCGTCACCTTGACGCCGGCGCGGCCGAGCAGGAACGAGAGGGACCGGGGCAGGGCGGTGCGGCCGTCGCCGGGGGCGCCCTCGGTCGCGCGGATGTAGACTTGGCGGCCGGGATTGCGCTCGACCGGCGGGGCTTCTTGAACCATGGCGGCGATATGGGGCGCCTCGGCCTTGGCCAGCGGCGCCAGGATCTCGGGCGTGCCGGTCGTCCAGTCGGCCGCGGAAATCGTCATGTGCTGCCGGTCGCTACCGACCGTCGCGCCCTTGGCGTTGACGAGGGTCCATTGGATCTCGACCAGGGCGGCACCGGCGGAAACCTCGGTGGCCGCGGCATCGCCGGTCAGGTGATAGCTCTGGCGGTTGGCGGCATGGGTATCGGCCGGCACCTCGCGGTCCTGCAGCGCCGTCGCCATGGCCTGGGCCAGGGCCGCGTCGGCCGGGGCATGGGCGACCGGCTCGACCAGGATGCCGACCGTGTCGGCGACCTGCAGGATCGGCGCGTCCGGCGGCAGCTGCTGATCGGCGAACGGGTGCGGCAACGGCTGGCAGCCGGCGATCAAGCCGGCAAGAGCCAGCAAGCCAAAGGCGCGCGCGAAACGGAACATCGGCACGAAGCCTTTCAGAAGAAGCAGCTCGACAGCAGGCCGAGCAGCAGGATGCAGACGAAGATGATCAGATGCGGCAAGCGGGGCTCACTTGACCACGAGATCGAGTGCCGCCGCCGACAAGGTTTCGGCCTTGCGCGCGCCGACGACCGAACTGCGGCCGAGGCTCATGGCAAAGCCGGTGTCGGCGTCGAACAGGATGATATGGATGAAGAACACCATGCCCGGTTCGGCCTCGACCGGATTGCCGGTATAGAACATCGGCCAATCCATCCAATTGGGCGCGAAGGTCGTGCCCAACCCATAGCCGCAGGCGTTCATGCGGGCATGGCGATAGCCGCGCGCATCGAGCGTGCGGGCATGGGCGTCGAACACCTGACCGATCGGATCGCCCGGCTTCAGCGCTTCCTCGGCCGCGAACAGCGCGTCCTGGGCGGCCGAATGCATGTCGCGCAGCCGAGGATCGACCTTGCCGACGCCGATCGTGCGCATCAGGCAGGCGTGGTAATGCCGGTAGGTCCCGGCGAATTCCAGCGTCAGTTGGTCCTCGGCCGACAGATGTCGGCGCCCGGTCTTGTAGCGGCACAGCAGCGCGTCGGCACCCGAGCCGATGATGAATTCATTGGCCGGATCGTCGCCGCCGCCGCGGAAGATGGCGCCGTGCATGGCGGCCAGGATGTCGCCCTCGAACGCGTTCGGCCGAATCTCGGCATGGGCGGCATCCAGCGCCGCATCGGCCAGCTTGGCGGCCTCGCGGACATAGACCAGCTCGGCCGGGCTCTTGACCACCCGGAGTTTCGTGACGAGATCCGACGCGTCGATCAACGCCGCGAAGCCGTCGAACGCGGCCGACAGGCGCTGGCCGTTGCGCGCGGTCAGGCCGTAGCTGTCCCATTCGACGCCCAGCTTCTTGCCGGCCAGTCCCAGGCCGGCGAGCAGCGCTTTGAGTTCGTGGGCCGGCTGGGCCTCGGGGCCGTCGACCCAGATCCGGATATCCTCGATCACCGAAGTATGCTCGGCCTGCAGCAGGTCGGGCGCCCGGGTCAGCAGCACCATCCGGTCGTC
>Ga0302314_10013715_pt1 | contig 13909 bp, 10 predicted proteins | sample III_Palsa_N2_3_FD_200533 | JGI IMG/M metagenome (GOLD analysis project Ga0302314, IMG submission 200533) | Peat permafrost microbial communities from Stordalen Mire near Abisko, Sweden - III_Palsa_N2_3 | ecosystem: Environmental > Terrestrial > Soil > Palsa > Peat permafrost | place: Sweden... | reverse complement strand
CGCCCTGGCCGCGCTCGAAGCCCGCGCCGCCCAGGTCCAGGCCCCGCCGCCGGTAGCCATCACCCCGCGCGAGATCGGTGATCGCGAAGAACGTGTGCGGATGACCCGCCTGCGCCAGACCATCGCCCGACGCCTGAAGGAGGCGCAAAGCACCGCCGCCATGCTCACCACCTTCAACGAGGTGGACATGAGCGCGGTCATGGCCCTGCGCAATCAGTACAAGGACGTATTCGAGAAGACCCACGGCGTTCGCCTGGGCTTCATGAGCTTCTTCGTGAAGGCCTGCGTCTTTGCGCTGAAGGCGGTCCCGGACGTGAACGCCGAAATCGACGGCACCGACCTGATCTACAAGAACCACTACGACATCGGCGTCGCCGTCGGCACCGAGCGCGGTTTGGTCGTGCCCGTGCTGCGCGAAGCCGACACCCTCAACCTTGCTGGAATCGAAAAGGGCATCGGCGCCCTGGGCAAGAAGGCCCGCGACGGCCAGCTGGCCATGGAAGACCTGCAAGGCGGCACCTTCACCATCTCCAACGGCGGCGTCTATGGCTCGCTGATGTCGACGCCGATCCTGAACTCGCCACAGTCCGGCATCCTGGGCATGCACAAGATCCAGGACCGGCCGATGGTGGTCGGCGGCCAGATCGTGATCCGGCCGATGATGTATCTGGCCCTGTCCTACGACCACCGCGTCGTAGACGGCCAGGGCGCCGTGACCTTCCTGGTCAAGGTCAAGGAACACATCGAGGACCCGCAACGGCTGTTGCTGGACATCTAGCCGGCATTGAATTCAACACGAAGGCAACATATCTACATCGTGTAGATACATGAGGCTGACGATGTCCGGCGTTCGGGAAGATCGCAAAGGGTTTGATAGTCCGCCAGCGCGCGCCAAGCTGTTTCAGCATGGCGGCAGCCAAGCCGTGCGGTTGCCTAAGGCGTTCCGGTTCGAAGGGACCGAGGTCAATGTTCGCCGCGAGGGCGATGCGGTGATCCTGGAGCCAGTGAAGCAGGAGCATCCGCGTACGCCTGAAGAATGGGCGGCGTTCTGGGCCAAGATCGACGAGCGGCGCGGCGGTGAGCTGTTGGTGCGTCCGCCTCAGCCGGAATGGCGTGATCGAGATTACGATCTTTGACGCTGAGCCTGGACACCAATGTTTTGGTCGACCTTGTGAACGGCCACGGCTCGGTAAGGCGAAGCTACGCCACTTCGGCGGAAGCACTGGTGACCTCATCACTCGCCGCACATGAACTTCTGTTTGGCGCGATGATTTCGCGGCGTGTCGATTTTCAGCTCGACAATGCCCGCGACCTCCTTGCCCAGCTCCGCGTGGCCGAATTCGACCAGGACGACGCGCAAGTTGCAGCCCAGGTACGGGCTTGGCTTCGGGCCAAGGGTCAGACGATCGGATCGCTCGACTCACTGATTGCAGGACAGGCCCTAGCTCGGCGTTGGACAATCGTCACCGCGAACACACATGAGTTCGCGAGGGTGGAAGGCCTGAACATCATCGACTGGACAACAGCGCCGGACTAAACACCGGAGCCGTTCGAGCACAAAGGAACACGCACATGCCGGCCTACGACGTCGTCATCATCGGCGGTGGCCCCGGGGGCTACAACGCCGCCATCCGGGCCGGTCAGCTGGGCCTGAAGGTCGCCTGCGTGGAGATGTGCGAGACCCTCGGCGGCACCTGTCTCAATGTGGGCTGCATGCCGTCCAAGGCTCTGCTGCACGCCTCGGAAATGTATGAGGCGGCGACCAAGGACTTCGCCGGCCTGGGCATCGACGCTACCGCGACCGTCAACCTGCCCAATATGATGAAGCAGAAGGCCGACAGCGTTGGCCAGCTCACCAAGGGCGTAGAGTTCCTGTTCAAGAAGAACAAGGCCGACTGGATCAAGGGCAAGGGCGTCATCACAGGCCCGGGCAAGGTGAACGTCACCGCAGCCGATGGCTCCGTTACCGAGCTTGAGACCAAGAACATCGTCATCGCCACCGGCTCGGAGCCGGCGCCCCTGAACGGCGTGGTGGTCGACAACAAGCGGATCGTCGATTCCACGGGCGCCCTGTCGCTCCCCGAGATTCCGAAGACCATGATCGTCATCGGCGCCGGGGTGATCGGGCTGGAGCTGGGTTCGGTCTGGCGCCGGCTGGGCGCGCAGGTCACCGTGGTTGAGTTCCTCGACCGCATCGTCCCCGGCATCGACGAGGAGACAGCCAAGACCTTCCAGCGGTCCCTGACCAAACAGGGCATGACCTTCAAATTGGGCTCGAAAGTCACCGGAGCAAAGGCCGCGCGCGACGGCGTGGTGCTAACGGTCGAGCCCGTGGCCGGCGGTCCGGCCGAGGCCATCTCGGCCGACTATGTGCTGCTGGCCATCGGCCGCCGCCCCTTCACCGACGGCCTGGGCCTGGAGAGCGTGGGGATCACCCCCGACAAGCGCGGCTTCATCGATACCGACCACTGGAAGACCAGCGCCCCCGGCGTCTGGGCTATTGGCGACGTGACCCATGGACCGATGCTGGCCCACAAGGCCGAAGACGAGGCGGTGGCCTGCATCGAGACCATCGCCGGCAAGGCGGGCCATGTGAACTACGACATCATTCCGTCGGTGATCTACACCCACCCGGAAGTGGCCGTGGTCGGCAAGACCGAGCAGGAGCTGAAGGCGGCGGGCGTCGCGTATAAGGTCGGAAAATTCCCCTTCACCGCCAACTCGCGCGCCAAGATCAACCACGAGGCCGAAGGCTTCGTGAAGGTGCTGGCCGACGCCAAGACCGACCGGGTGCTGGGCGTGCACATGATCGGCCCGGACGTGGGCGAGATGATCGGCGAATACTGCGTGGCCATGGAGTTCTCGGCAGCCTCCGAGGATGTCGCCCGCACCTGCCACCCCCACCCCACCCGCTCCGAAGCCCTGCGCCAGGCGGCGATGGGCGTCGAGGGCTGGACGATGCAGGCCTGACAACCTCCGCTCATCTCCGCGAAGGCGGGGTGAGCGTCACGGATTATCCTGCGTTCGCCTTCTGCATCTCGGCGATGAGCGCGCCATCGATCTCCTTGGCGCGTTGATAGGCGGGACGGGCGGACAACAGGGCTGCATAGGCCTCGAACGCCGGACGTTTGTCGATCGAGCCGAACTGCAGGCCCCACAGCACCTGGGAGCCGAGGTAGACGTCCGCCGCGCTGAATTGGCCGCCAGCCAGATAAACGCCGCCGGACACTGCCTTTTCCAGCACGTCCATGGTGGTCTCGAAAGTCCCGTAGCCCATCATCCGCGACCGCTCCGGCGCGGTCACGAAGCCGGCTGACCGGTTAGACACGGCGGACTCCACGGGCCCCGCCGCGAAGAACATCCAGCGATAGTAGGGCGCGCGGTCGGGGCTGCCCGGCGCGGGGGCAAGGCCGGCCTGCGGGAAGGAGTCAGCGAGATAGGCGCAGATAGCCGCGCATTCGGTCACCACCTGGCCGCGATGGGTGATCGCCGGCACCTTGCCCATGGGATTGATCGCCAGATACTCGGGCGCCTTCATCGACGCCTCGTACTGCATGATCTCGGTCCGATAGGGCTGACCGACCTCCTCCAGCATCCATCGGACAATCTGACCCCGCGACATGGGATTGGTGTAGAACACCAGTTCGTCGGCCATAGCGCCCTCCCTCGATGGTACATAACAAGAACGTTTATGGCGCGAACGCGGTTATCTGGCAAGCGGAACCATAGGGCTGGGGCGCGTGTTGCGGCTTCAAGCGTAGCCGCCGATTGTCTGAGCGGTGCGCGGCAAAAGGGATTCCCATGCTGAAGACATTGACGTCGGGCGCCGCGCTCGCCCTGGCCCTTGCGGCCGCCTCGCAAGCCCAGGCGGGCCCCGCCGCCGACGCGCTCAGCAAGTGCGTGGGTGGGGCGACCTCGGCGCAGGACCGGGTCGTGCTGATGAAGTGGGCCTATGTGGTCGTTTCCGCCAACCCCGAGTTCCGCGCCATGACCGCGGTGACGCAGCCCATGCGAGATGAGGCCAACCACCGCATCGCCGATCTGCTCACCCGGCTTGTGACGGTCGACTGCAAGACGCAGGCTGTGACCGCGGTCCGCGCCGAGGGGCCGGGCGCGGTCGAAGGCGCCGTCAAGGCCCTGGGCGAGTCCGCCGCGCGCGACCTGTTCGCCGACCCCGCCACCCTCGGCGGCATGACCGGCTTCGTGCAATACCTCGACCGCGACAAGCTGATCAGCCTGATGAAGGAATCCGGGGTCGCGGCCCCGTGACAGCGACGACGCCTTCTCACGAGTCGCGTCACGCTTCGACACGCCGGCTGGCCCTCGCCGGATGGATATTGATCGCGGCCCGACAGAGACTCGCGAGGAGCGCAGCGCCTTCCAGCCCGCCTTGATCCCTCCCCCATGGTTGTGTTGTTGTCGGTTTGTCGAGTAGGGGGCGTGCATGCGTGCGATTTGGGCTGGAGTTGTGTTCGGGCTTGCCGCCGGCTGGTCCGCGATGGCGTGGAGCGCCGATCCGCCGACTTCCGCGCCCGCTGCTCCGGCGCCGATAGCTGCACCCGCCAAGACGGTCGCGCTGACTCGTATCCTCATGAAGCTTCCGCCCGGGACACAATGGGCGGTCGTGCAGAAGGGCATATTCTGCAGCTTGGCTAACTCCGCGACCGCCAACGGAGCGGAGGCCGAATTTAAAGTCGCCACGGTGATGGATGCCTTCCGCAGCGAGTTCAGCAGCGCCGGCCTCCATCCGGAAGCGGAAGCAAGCCTCTTCGATCCGACCAGTGTCTCACCATCCGAATATGCCCTGGGGGGTGTGATCACGCTTGAAAAGCTCACGCTCTGCATCCCCGACAGCACGCCGGCCAACGCCAACCGGGTCAAGGGAGATGCAACCGTCACGGTTGAATGGCAGCTCTATTCCCGACTTGAGAAACAGGTCGTGGCTAAGACGGTCATCACCGCCGGCTATTCGTCGAAAGAGGTCGTCGACGGCGGCGCGGCGGCCTTTATCAACAAATTGTTCACGGCTAACTTCAAGCTGTTGGCCCAGGATCCAGCCATTCGCAAAGCCTTGAATGGCGCCGGGCTCGCGGAAGGTGAATTGGTCAAGCCGGATGTCCAGACACCCCAGGTGATCCGCGGCGCCCTCGGCGCACGGCCACGGTCGATCGAGAAAGCCGGTCAGAGCGTCGTGGTGATCTACGCCGGCAACGTCCTCGGCAGCGGCTTTCTGATTTCGGACACTGGCTACCTGCTGACGGACGCTCATGTGGTCGGCGACTCGCCCGCCGTGCGCATCAAGTGGGCGGACGGCAAGGAGGGAACGGCGACCGTTGTCCGAATCGCCAAGGGCCGCGACGTCGCTCTGCTGAAGACGGACCCCGGCGGTCATGAGCCTCTGCCGATCCGGCAAACCACGCCGGCGGTCGGCGCAACGGTCTTCGCCGTCGGCGCTCCGGAGGGCGAGAAATTCGAGGGCACCGTCACGCGCGGAGTTATCTCTTCGGCGCGCGTATTCGAGGGCTTTGATTACATCCAGAGCGACGTCGTGACCGGCCATGGCGCTAGCGGTGGTCCGCTACTCGACGAGGGCGGCTATGTAGTTGGCATGACTGAAAGCGGAACGCACAACCAGACCAGCGGCGGAATCACGCTGTTCACACCGGCGAAGGACGCAATCAACTTTCTGGCGCTGGACTTGAGATAGGCGCGAGCAAGCCGATGGCCACCTCCGTTCCGCCATCGGCAAGTCCCTGGATGATATTCCGGCCCCTCGCCGGCGGCGGCCTTTCCACGCTGGCGGCCGACCTGATCGCGGGCCTGACCCTGGTGGCCATCGCCATCCCCGAGCAGATGGCCACCGCCCGGCTGGGCGGGTTTACTCCGCAGATCGGTCTGATCGCCTTCATCGCCGCGGCGATCGGGTTCGCGGTCTTCGGCGCGAACCGGCAGCTTTCGGCCGGTTCGGACTCCACAATCACCCCGATCTTCGCCGGCAGCCTGGCCTTGCTGGTCACGGCGGGCTCGCCCCAATACGCCGACGCCGCCGCTGCCCTGGCGGTGCTAGTCGGGCTGGCGGTCGCCCTGGCTGGGGTGTTCAAGCTGGGCTGGATCGCCGACCTGTTATCAGGCCCGGTGCTGACCGGCTTCCTTGCCGGCATCGCCCTGCATATCGTCATTTCCCAGGCGCCGTCGGTGCTGGGCCTGCCGGAGGAATCGGGCACGATCTATCATCGGCTGGCGACACTCTGGTCTCAGATCGGCGCCATCAACCCGGTCGCCGTGGGCATCGGTCTCGGCGTCTTCGCCGTCACTGTCGGGGCCGAGAAACTCAACCCGCGCATCCCCGGCGCCCTGGTCGCCCTGGCGGCGGCGACCGGCGCCACTATCGTCTTCAACCTGGATCATCATGGCCTCACGGTCCTCGGGCGGCTCGCCAGCGACCTGCGCGCGCCGCACCTGCCGGTCCTGACCGCGCAGGGTCTGATCAAGCTGGTCGGGCTTGCCCTGGTCGTCGCCCTGGTGGTGATGGTGCAGACAGCCGCGACCACCCGCGCCTTCCACGATCCGGACCTGGATCCCGACGTGAACCGCGACTTCGTCGGCGTCGGCGCGGCCAGCGTCCTGGCCGGCCTGTTCGGCGCCTTTCCGGTCAACGCCAGCCCCCCGCGCACCGCCGCCGTCAGCGCCTCGGGCGGCCGCTCGCAGTGGACCAGCCTGTTCGCGGCCGGCGCGGTGGTTCTGCTGCTGGTGTTCGGAACCGCCCTGCTGGCCCGGGCCCCAGCCGCTGCGCTGGCGGGCATTCTGCTCTATGTGGCGCAGCGGATCTTCCATGTGGGCGATTTCATCACGCTCTTCCGCCGCACCAGGGCCGAGTTCGCCCTGGCGCTGGCCACCATGCTGCTGATCCTGCTCCTGCCGATTCAGACCGGCGTCGCGGTTGGAATCTTCCTGTCCCTGGCCCACGGGGTCTTCACCACCACCCGCGCGAAGCCGATCCTGTTCGAGCAGGCGCCGGGGTCCACGGTCTGGTGGCCGGCCTCCGACACGCGCCCCGGCACGGTGCGGCCGGACGTGGTGGTGATGGGTTTCCAGGCGCCGCTATCCTTCCTCAACGGCTACGACTTCAGGCGCGGGGTCACGCAGGCGCTGAAGGACGATCAAGGCGCGGCAAAGCTGTTCGTGCTGGAGGCCAGCGGCATCGTCGAGATCGACTTCACCGCCGCGTCGATCCTGACCGGCGTTATCGCCACCACCCGCAAGGCCGGCGTCGACTTCGCCGTCGCGCGGCTGGAGTCCGTCCGCGCCCAGCAGGCGTTCGACCGCTTCGGCATCACCCAGCACCTGGGCGCCGACCACATCTTCGAAAGCGTGGCGGAAGCGATCAAAAGCCTGGCGCCAGGTTAGCCGCCTCAAGCGTGCGGATGGGCCTTGGCGTAGACCGCCAGCAGGCCGGCGGCGTCGACGGCGGTATAGCGCTGGGTGGTCGAGAGCGAGGCGTGGCCGAGCAGTTCCTGGATGGAGCGCAGGTCGGCGCCGGCGCCCAGCAGATGGGTGGCGAAGGAATGGCGCAGGGCATGGGGCGTGGCGCTGGCGGGAAGACCAAGCCGCCCACGCAGGGTCTGCATCAGCGCCTGGGCGTGGCGCGGGCTGTAGGCGCCGCCCCGCACCGCGCGAAACAGCGGCTCGTCCGGCGCCAGGCCGAACGGCAGCGCCGCCAGATAGGCGTCAACCGCCTCGCGCACCGCAGGCAGCACCGGCACGAGCCGGGTCTTGCCGCCCTTGCCGGTGATGCGGATCGTCTCCGCCAGCGGGGCGTCGGCGCGGGTCAGTGACAGGGCCTCGGAAATCCGCAGGCCGCAACCCCAAAGCAGGGTCAGCACCGCCTCATCGCGGGCGATCTCCCAATCGTCGCGGTCGGAGACGCCGGCATCATCGATCAAGGCGCGCGCCTGGTCCTCGGATACCGGCCGAGGCACGCCCCGCGGCAGCTTTGGCCCACGCACCAGGCCCAGCGCCGCGTTGGGCGTCCCCAGCCGCCGGTCGAGCCAGCGGTGATAGGCGCGGATGGCAGACAAGGCCTGCGACACCGAGCGGGGCGCCAGCGGATGATCGCCGCCGCGACGATGGGCCAGATAGGCCCTCACGTCGCCGGCTGAGATGTCGGACATGGCCGCAAGGTCCAGGGTCTCGCCCCGATGCGGCTCCAGGAAGCCGAGATAGGCCAGCACGGCGTCGCCGTAGGCGCGCACGGTGCGCGGCGAGGCGCGGCGTTCGTTGACGAGATAGTCCAGCCAGGCGGCGAGGGCCTCGCGAGCGGTCGAAGGCGAGGCCGTTGTCATATCCGCTCAACCCCGCGAAGGCGGGGATCCATGGCGCACTGCATCCAGGCGGGGCGCAAGACTTTCGGCTTTGGCTCAATGGGTCCCCGCCTTCTCGGGGATGAGCGGACAGTCTTTAAAGCACCGGCCATCGTTCCGCCGTGCGTTCGGTCACGCGGGCGAGGAAGGCGACCAATTCGGCCCCCATGTCGCGGGTAAAGCCGTCCGGCTCGGAGGAGGCGAAGGCAATCACCGCCTGCCGGGCCGGCTCCCAGATCGCCATCCGCGCCAGCGCCACACTGCCGACTTCAGGGCCGAGTTCGCCGAACAGGCCGCGCGCCTGTTCCGGCGGGCCCATGCGCGCCAGGCCCGTGGGGCCCAGCAGAGCGGCGGCGCCGTCGGGCCCGAGGATCCGCCATCCGGCCGGGACCGACCCCGGCGTCTCCAGCGCCACCACGCCGGCCTTCAGGCCGAAGCGCAGACAGGCGATGTCGTTGACCCGCCGCGCGAGATCGGCGTGGTTACGGGCCTCAAGCAGATCGACCACCGCGGCGTGGGTCTGGGCCTGGGCGGCGAAGTTGGCGCGAGCGGTGGCTTCAAGACGCCGGCGCTCGGCCTTCTCCTTCGTCTTGGCCGCCGACAGCCGCGCCAGAGCGGCGGGGCCGAACTCGACCACATTGGCGGCACGGACCCAAAGGCCCAGGTCTTCCATCAGTTCAGCGTCGTCGCGAATCAGCCGGGGATTCTCGCGCAGAAACGCGGAAACCACCTTCCAATCCTTCGCCAACGCCTTGGCCTGCTCGGCCTCACGCAGAGCCCCCGTCACGTTCGCGGATGCTTTCGGCGTCTCACTCACCGTCAGGGGCCCCTTCTCGTTTTCCACGCCTTCTGCGCTTGGACGCCTGTTGAACCCCATTGTGGGTTAATGGGCGCTTGAGGCTCGAAAAAATGTCTTGGGTTTGGACAGCCCAAATACCTACAAATTGACTCGTTCCCCCGGCTTCGTGCCTGGGAAACGGGTGGGAGAGACACCGCCCTCGAACCGGCGCCCCTGCCCGTGCTATCCCGCAGCCTATGAGAATCGCCAGCGTGATCCTGCCGCTGCCGCTGCCCGAGGCGTTCGACTACGCCGAGCCGGCGGGCATGGCGCTCGAGCCTGGCGATCACGTTGTCGTGCCGCTGGGACCGCGCATGATGGCCGGCGTGGTGGCCGAACTGCGCGACGGCGCCGGGCACAACCGCCCGCTTAAACCGGTGCTCGAGCGGCGCGAGGACTTTCGCCTTCCGGCCAATACCCTGGCCTTCATTCAATGGGCCGCGCGCTACAGCGTCGATGGTCCGGGCCAGCCCATGGCCATCGCCGTGCGCGGCGCGCGGGCGCAGAAGGCCCGGCCCGAGCGGCTCGTCGCCGTCACCGGCAAGGCGCCCACACGAGCGACGCCCGCCCGCCTGAGGGTGCTGGATAAAGCTGTCGAACCCATGGCCGCCGCCGCCCTGGCTCTGGCCGCCGAGGTCTCAGCCGCGGTCATCAAGGGCCTGGTCGACGATGGGGTGCTGGAGGTGCGGCTGGTCGATCCGCCGACCGCGTTTGACGAACCCGACCACGCCCGGCCCGGCCCGGTGCTGAACCCCAGCCAGGCCGCGGCCGCCAAGGTGATGAGCGGTATGGTGGCGGAAGGCGGCTTCCAGGCGGCGCTGCTCGACGGCGTCACAGGGTCCGGCAAGACCGAGGTCTATCTGGAGGCGGTAGCCACGGCGCTGGCCGCCGATCCGGGCGCCCAGGTGCTGATCCTGTTGCCGGAAATCGCCTTGACCCAGGGGGTCATCGCCCGGTTCGAGGATCGGTTCGGCGCCTCGCCGGCCGAATGGCACTCCGGCATCCCCGCGCCTTACCGCCGCCGGGTGTGGGAGGCTGTCGCGGGCGGCCAGTGCCGCATCGTCGTCGGCGCCCGTTCGGCCCTGTTCCTGCCGTTCAAGGACCTGCGTCTGATCGTGGTCGATGAGGAGCACGACGGCTCCTACAAGCAGGAGGCCGGCTTCATCTATCACGCGCGCGATCTGGCCGTGGCGCGGGCCAAGATCGAGGGTGCGGCGGTAGTGCTGGCCTCGGCCACGCCGTCGCTGGAAAGCCTCTGGAACGCCGAGACCGGCCGCTATCGCTGGCTGCGGCTGGCGGCGCGGCATGGCGCGTCGCAGCTGCCCGACGTGACCATGATCGACCTGCGCGAAAACCCGCCGGAGCCAGGACAGTGGCTTTCGCCACCGTTGATCCAGGCCATGGCGGAGACCCTTGAGCGAGGCGAACAGAGCCTGCTGTTCCTGAACCGGCGAGGCTATGCCCCCCTGGTGCTGTGCCGGGCCTGTGGCGAGCGGATGACGGCGCCAGACACCGATTCCTGGCTGGTGGAGCACCGATACACCGGTCGGCTGGTCTGCCACCTGACCGGCTTTTCCATGCCCAAGCCCAAGGCCTGTCCCCACTGCGGCGCTCTGGACTCGCTGGCTTCCATCGGCCCCGGCGTGGAGCGGGTCGAGGAGGAGGCGCGCAGCCTGTTCCCGAGCGCCCGCGTCGCCGTCTTCTCCTCCGACACCGTCTTCAGCGCCGAGGCGGCGCGGGAGATGGTGCGGTCCATGTCTGAGGGCGAGATCGACATTCTGGTCGCCACCCAGGCCGCCGCCAAGGGGCACGACTTCCCCAACCTGACCCTGGTCGGCGTGGTTGACGCCGACCTCGGCCTGCGCGGCGGCGACCTGCGCGCGGCGGAGCGGACCTATCAGCTGCTGGCCCAGGCCAGCGGACGCGCCGGACGCCGCGACCGACCGGGACGGGCTCTAGTCCAGACCTACGCCCCCGACCATGCCGTGATGGAGGCCCTCGCCGCCCAGGATCGCGACGCCTTCGTCGCCGCCGAAATGGCCGAGCGCGAGGCCGCCCGCCTGCCGCCCTTCGGGCGCTTGGCGGCGATCATTGCGTCTGGCCCCGACCTGGCCGCGCTGGAGGGCTATGTCCGCGCCCTGGCCGCCGCCGCGCCGAACGTAGAGGGTCTCGAAGTCTACGGTCCCGCCGACGCACCGCTGGCTCTGATCCGAGGCCGGCGCCGCAAACGCTTCCTGGTCCGCGCCGACCGCAACGTAGACCTGCAGGCCTTCCTCGCTGCCTGGAAGGCTAGAGCCAAGGTCCCGTCATCGGTGCGGGTGACCATCGACGTGGACCCGTACAGCTTTCTGTGAGGCCTGCCCTGCTGCGGCATTAGCGCGTTTTAACGTGCGGTCGCCACCGCTCGTGGCTAGCCTCACATCCGGGGTTGGCCAGGAGTTGTGATGCAGGTTTTCGTTCGCGGCCTTGCCGCCGCCGTGGCCTTGATGTCGATGGCGCCGCTCGCCGCAAAGGCCGAGGCGACGCCGGACCCGCACGCCATTCTGGCTGATGTCGGCAAGATCGTCTCCTCGAACGGTATCGACGAGGCCAAGGCGGTCGAGATCGGCGGGATCCGTCAGTGGATCACCGTGCGCGGTCGCGACCGCCGCAACCCGATCCTGCTGGTGATCCATGGCGGCCCGGCGGCGCCGGACCTGCCCAACCGCTATCTGTTCGAAGCGCCCTGGACCGACTATTTCACGGTGGTGGAGTGGGACCAGCGCGGGTCCGGCAAGACCTTTGCGCTGAACGATCCGGCCAAGGTCGCGCCGACAATGGACGAGGCGCGAATGGTGCAGGACGCCGAGGACCTCACCGCCTATCTGCGCGCCACCTACGGCAAGACGAAGATTTTCGCCCTCGGCCATTCCTGGGGCACCATTGTCGGGCTGCATCTGGCGGAGCGGCGGCCCGATTGGCTCTATGCCTATATCGGCGTCGGCCAGATCATCGACATGCGGGCGGGTGAGGCGATCGGCTACGACTTCGTCCTGAACGCGGCGCGCAAGGCCGGCGATGCGCAGGCGATCAAGGAGCTCACCGCGATCGCCCCCTATCCGGAGGCGAACGGCGCCGTGCCGCTGGAAAAGATCGGCGTTGAGCGCAAATGGTCGGTGCACTTCGGCGGACTGACCCACGGCCGCCAAAGCTATGACTACTGGGAAGACGCCGAGAAGATTTCGCCGGACTATTCCGCAGCGGATTTCAAGGCGATCGACGCGGGCAGCGCCTTCTCCCTGCCCAAGCTGCTGCCGGAAATGGTCGCCACCGACTTCACCAAGCTGACGACGTTGCACTGCCCGCTGCTGATCTTCGCCGGCCGCTATGACTACACCACGCCGAACGCGCCGGTGGTGCGGTGGTACGAGCGGCTTTCAGCGCCCAGTAAACACCTGGTCTGGTTCGAGAATTCCGCGCACATGATGTACGCGGAGGAGCCAGGCCGCGTCCTGGTGCACCTAGTGCAGGACGCGCTGCCCATCGCCGCCGCCGCGGGCGATGTCGCGCCGGGTGGGGACGCGCCGTAGCCTGGTCACGCCCACCCGAAGGCCTGGGTGAGCTCCGGCATCAGATCCGTCCGGAAAAAGCGGTGGGTGGCCATCATGCGCGGGCGCTCCGACGCATCCGCCGCCAACAGCATATTTGTCTAACCCTCAGCCGCGGCGACCACCGGCGCAGCCCTCGCACGCATCGGCACGACCGGAACCAGCAGGATAATCGTGATGGCGACGGCCAGGCCGGCCAAGGCCACGAAGAACAGGTTGCGCATCGCCGCCGCGAAGCTCTCGGACGTCGCCTTGATCATGGCCGGCGAGCGGGCGTCTGCCGAGGCGTGGGCGCCGGCAGCGGCCCTGGACAGAGCCATGGACTGAAGCTCGGTGACATTGATGGTCTGGTGCACACCGGAGGAATCGGCCGGCGCGCGCTTGATAAGTTCGGCGTTCAAATTGTGCGTCAGCAGCGCGCCGAACAGGGCCACGCCCATGGTCTGGCCAATCTGGCGGAAGAACATGCCGGACGAGGTCGCGACACCCATCCGATGCGGCGGCACCGCGTTCTGCACCGCCAGGCTGAACAGGCTTTGCGAGGGACCTAGCCCCAGGCCGATGATGAACATCCGCCAGCCGACGCCGAACAGGCTGGTGTCGGGGCCGATGAAGGTCATCAGGAAGACGGCGAGGGCCAGGATAAGGCTGCCGCCCAGCATATAGGGCTTGTAGGCGCCGGTCCTCGACACCAGCAGGCCGGAGACGGTGGACGAGCCGATCATCCCCACCATCATCGGCACCATGGCCAGGCCGCTGGCGGTGGCCGCCGTCCCCAGTCCCACCTGCAGGAACAGCGGCAGGAAGGTCACCACCCCCATGAAGGCCATGCTGACGATGAAGGCGGCGCTGTTGCAGGTGGCGAAGGTGCGGTTGGCGAATAGCTCCAGCGGCATGATCGGCTCGCGCACCTTGGTCTCTATATAGAGGAAGGCCGCCAGCCCGACGGCGGAGAAGGCCAGCAGGCCGACGATGATCGGCGAACCCCAGGGATAGGTCTGGCCCGCCCAGCTGAGCGCCAGCAGCAGGGGCACGAAGGTGGCCACGATCAGGGCCGCGCCCAGATAGTCGATCGGCGCCCCATCCGAGTGGGACAGCTTGGGCATCTTGACCACGATCATGAA
>Ga0302314_10013714_pt1 | contig 13910 bp, 15 predicted proteins | sample III_Palsa_N2_3_FD_200533 | JGI IMG/M metagenome (GOLD analysis project Ga0302314, IMG submission 200533) | Peat permafrost microbial communities from Stordalen Mire near Abisko, Sweden - III_Palsa_N2_3 | ecosystem: Environmental > Terrestrial > Soil > Palsa > Peat permafrost | place: Sweden... | reverse complement strand
GCATGACCCCGCGCCCATCCTCTTCATCGAGCCATCTGAGGATCTCTGCAAGGTCATCTCCAAAGACCGCATCGACCCCATGATCCGCGACACCCCGCGCCTCAGCTCCATCTTCGCCCGCATGCGCGGCAAGAAGGACACGATGCACAAACCCTTCCCCGGCGGCCAGCTCACCTTCGGCTGGGCCAGCTCGCCGGCTCAACTAGCATCCCGCCCCATACGCGTCCTCATCACCGACGAGGAAGGCCGCTACGATGCCGCGCCAAACAAGGAAGGCGACCCCGTCGACCAGGGCAAGAAGCGCATGGCCACCTTCTCCAACCGCAAGCATGCCCGCGTCTCTTCCCCCGCGCTCCGCCGCACCTGCCGCATCACCAAGGCCTTCGAGACCTCCGACCAGCGGCACTTTTACATCCCATGCCCGCAGTGCGGCCACATGCAGACGCTCGTCTGGGAGCAGATAAAGTGGCCCATCGACCACCCCGAGGACGCCTACTACGTCTGCTCGGAGAACGGCTGCGAGATCACCGAGGCCGATAAGTTCGCCATGATTCGCGCCGGCGAGTGGCGCGCCCACAACCCCGGCGCCCGCACCGCCGGCTTCCATCTCAACGCCCTCTACTCCACCATCGGCTACACCTGGGGGGAGATCGCCGGCGAGTTCGTCAAATGTCAGGGCATCCCCGACAAACTCCAGGTCTTCACCAACACCGTCCTCGCCCTCCCCTGGGACGAGCAGGCCGAAGGTGCCGACCTCAACGAGATCCAGAAGCGCGCCGAGCCCTACCCCGCGCCGGCCCCCGCATGGGCCGTCATCTTCACCTGCGGCGCGGACGTCCAGCCCGACCGCATCGAGGCCACCAAGTGGGGATGGGGCCTTGATGAGGTCTCCGGCGTCATCGAGCACCGCGTCTTCTGGGGCGATACCTCCAACCACCGCCGCGGGGCCTGGCTCGACTTCGACGCATGGCGTCGCCAGCGCGTCCAGCACGAATCCGGCCTCGACCTGCCCGTCGCCTGCACCTTCATCGACTCCGGCGACGGCAACCGCACCCAGGCCGTCTACGACTTCTGCCGCTTTCGCGAGCGCGAAAAAGTCTTCGCCATCAAGGGCAGCTCGCAGAACGCCGCCCCGCTCGTCTCGGAGGCCCGCCGCGTCGGCAAGCAGCGCGTCCTGCTCGTCATGGTAGGATCGTCCACAGGCAAGGATATCCTCTTTGCCCGGCTCAAGATCGCCGACGATACCCGCCCCGGGTATATCCACTTTCCGTCCGACCCAGACGCGGGCTGCGGCCGCGAGTACTTCGAGCATCTCACCGCAGAAGCCCTCGTCACCAAGCAGACCAAGGGCGGAGAGGTCAGCAAATGGGAAAAACTCAGTCGCCGCAACGAATCACTGGACTGCGCCGTGTACGCCCTGGCGGCCAAGTCCTTCACCCGGGCAAAGCTCCCGCAACTCGCGCGGGCACTGCAGCAGCGTGCAGCACGCCTGGACCCGGCAGTCGTGGCCGCACGGCAACTGCAATGGGCCGGCATCAATCCGCTGCCATCGCCATCACCGGCATCCTCTGCGGAATCACACTCGCCGCAGGCTCCTGAAGTTCCCTTTTCGCAACATCAAAAGATGTCGAAAAAAGGGAAGCGGGTCATAAAAAGACCGGGATTCGCGTGGATTCACGGGAATCGGTAAAACCTTCGTGTGAACCGCGAACCCTTACTCCTGCACGGCGACTGCCTCGCCGAAATGCAGTGCATCGAGCCCGGCAGCGTCGATATGGTGCTGACCGACCTGCCCTACGGCACCACACAAAACAAGTGGGACGAGATTATCCCCATGGCCCGGCTGTGGACAGAGTGGAAGCGTGTGCTAAAACCGCGCGCGCCGGTGGTGCTCTTCACGCAGCAGCCGTTTACCACCGTCGTCGCGGCCTCGAACCTCAAGCAACTCAAGACCGAATGGATATGGGAGAAAAATCAGGGCACGGGCTTTCTGAATGCCCGCCGCTATCCACTGAAGATTCACGAAAATATCCTCGTCTTTTGTGACGGCATGCCCGCATACTTTCCGCAGATGGCCACGAACGGGGGGGGGTGTCATTGACAGAATCGGTGCCGGTGCGGAGCGCTACTCAACTAACTATGGCAAGTACACCCGCGAGAACGAGTGGGCTGAGACGGGGCTGCGCTACCCGACTACCATCAGGAAGGCCGCTGGCGAGCGCGGCCTGCATCCAACCCAGAAGCCGGTGCGGCTGCTGGAGTACCTCCTCAACACCTACACGCAACCCGGTGCGGTCATCCTCGACTGCTGCATGGGCTCTGGCAGCACCGGCGTCGCTGCTGCGAATACCGGCCGCAACTTTATCGGCATCGAGCGAGATCCCGACATCTTCGCCCGTGCCTGCGAGCGCATCAATTTGACCGTTTTCCCCGCACCCCGCTAAGACCTTCGGGTGATTCACCCCGACGGCAAGCTCTCGTTCACCGAAAAGCACTCCATCCTCATCCTGCTGCTCGTGGCCAAATGGCTCGCGCCCGATGAGCTGGCGACGGGTATCGCCGATCTCGCCCAGCAGATCCGGCTCTATGCGAAGGAGCGGGTGCATGATCCCAACCCTTCTGCCTAAGAAGTCGCTGCCGGAGTTCCTGCGCGCTGGCGACGCCCACGCCTGGAACCTCAACGCCGGCGCACGCACCCTCGACGACGCCGCGCAGCTCCCGCCCGTCTCCGTCTTCTACACCCTCACCGCCGTCATCGCGAATGCACCCGTCCGCCAGCAGATCGCCGCCGTCGCGGTCGCCGCCAACGGCATCGCCGCCTTCACCCTCGGCAGCACCATAACCGCCGCATGGGCACCCGGGTGCTATCAGTGGGTGTGCTTCGGCACCGACGCCGCCGGCAACCGCTTCGAGCTCGCCCAGGGCGTCCTCCGCATCGAGCCCGACCCCGCCGCCGCCAACCCCACCGACCCCCGCAGCCACAACGTCAAGTTGCTCGCCAACATCCGCGCACTGCTGCAGGGCAAGTCGCTGGACGACGTCGCCATCTACAAGATCGGCGGTCGCGAACTCACCAAGATGGACCTCCCCAACCTGCTCAAGTGGGAAGGCCTGATCGAATCCCGCGTCCGCCGCGAACGCATCCGCCGCGGCGAGTTCGTCAAGACCAAGACCAAGGGCATCCAGTTCGGCGGCAGGGGGGGGCGATAGTGACAGTCGACCACTATTGCGACATCGTTGGCGCAGCTCTCGTGACGGCGATCGTCTTCGCCGCTATTTGTCTGATTGCTATTGGGCTGTTCATGCTAATCCGCACCCTGATAAGGGGTATCTAAATGCCCATCTTCGACCTCAACGACGCGAAACCCCTCGAAGGCTACAAGTCCCGGCGCGGCCATCGCACGCTCGACGCCGGCAGCATCCCCGGCCTGCAGATGGGTGGCAGCGGCACCGGTGGCTTCGCCGCAGCCAAGATCAACCGGCTCACCATGGACTTCATTGCGAAGTCCCGCTCCGCCGACCAGGACCTCTTCGGCGACAACATCCGCCTCCGCGCCCGCGCCCGCAGCCTCGCGCTCGATAACCCCTTCGTCAAGAAGTTCCTGCAGATGCTCTCGCAGAACGTCGTCGGGTCTACCGGCATCCTCATGCAGTCCAAGGTCGTCGGCGTCAACGGCGAGCCCACCGCATCCACCGACAAGATCAACAAGCGGATCGAGGAGGAGTGGAACATCTGGGCGAAGAAGGGGAACTGCACGGCCGACGGCAAATTCTCCCTCGTCGCGCTCGAGCACATGGCCATCAAGACGTGGGGCCGCGAAGGCGAAAACCTCGTCAAGTTCGTCTATGGCCGCCAGTTCAACGACACCGGCATCGCCCTCCAACCGCTCGACAACGACCAGCTCGACGACACTTACATGACCTCGCTCGGCAACGGCGGCTCCATCCGCATGGGCGTCGAAGTCGATAAATACCGCCGGCCGCTCGCCTACTGGCTCTGGACCGAGCACCCTTCGGACATCATTGGCGGCCAGCGCGAGCGCATCCGCATTCCCGCCGCGCAGATCATTCACTCCGCCATGTGGGAGCGCCCCGGCCAGACGCGCGGCTACTCGCAGCTCGCCGCCGTCATCCTGCAGATCAACCAGTACGCCGGTTGGGATGAGGCCACCCTCGTCGCCGCCCGCGCCTCCGCCGCCAAGTTTGCCACCATCGAGGAGGAGTACGCCGAGGGCGAGTACGCCGACGACGAAGACTATCAGGGCGACTCCACCAACACGGACGGCACGCAGGTGATGACCGCGAACCCCGGCGAGATGCTGCAGCTCGAACCTGGCCAAAAGCTGAACTTCACCGACCCGCGCTTCCCCATGAACTCCCACAAGGAGTTCTCGCAGACCATCCTCCGCGCCATCGCCACCGGCCTGCTGGTCAGCTACCCGTCCCTCGCCAACGACCTCGAGGGCGTCAACTTCAGCTCCATCCGCGCCGGGCTGCTCGACGAGCGTGACTGCTGGCGCGTCATCCAGCGCTGGTTTATTGAAGACTTCCTCGAGCCTATCCGCCTCCGCTGGCTCAACACCGCGCTGCTTACAACGCTCTCTGATGTCGAACTCACCCCCAAGCAGATGACGCAGGTCACCTGGCGCGCCCGTGGCTGGGACTGGGTAGATCCCGTCAAGGATGCCGACGCCGCCATCCTGCGCATCAGCAACGGCCTCGGCACCTACACCAACGAGCTCGGCAAACTCGGCATGGACTTCGAAGAGACCATGAAGGAGCGCCGGGTCGAACAGGACTTCATCACGAAACTCAAGCTGCAGATGGGCACCGACCTCACCGGCGACCAGGGCGGCAAGGGCATCGCCGCCGGCGCGGAGACAGACGTCACCGAAGAAGGCGCCGGTGCCAAGCCCGGGGGCGCCACGCCATCCAGCAAGCCGAAAGGAAAGGGCAAATGAGAAACCTCACAGCAGACGAACAGAAGGCGCTCGACCACGCATACGGATACCATCCTCCAACGCCGGACCAGATCGCTCGCTATGCAGCGATCAATGACGCCGCGAAGGCCTTCGAGAAGACGGTTCTTGAGAACTGCCCGTCGAGCGCAGATCGCACGTTCGCATGCCGCCAGATCCGCGACGCGCGCATGACCGCGAATCGATCCATCGCGTTAGAGCAGATTTGACACAAAATCCGCTCGTCCCCGATAAACCGAGCGCGATGTCCGAGTCCCCAACCCCGAAGACCACCCTTTACTCCGGTGTTCTCAAGACGCTCTCTGCTGCCGAGGATAAAAACCTCGACGAACGGGGCATCCCCAAAAAGCTCGGCGAGCAGTTCCGGCGCACCCAGCTTGCCACCGACGGTTACGACGCGGACGGTCACACGGTCACCATGGCCGTCAGCTCTGAGACGCCCGTCGATCGCTACTACGGCAACGAGATCCTCAGCCACAAGCCAGGCGCGCTGCGCACCAACCGGCTCAAGGGCGGCGTCTCCCTCCTCTTCAACCACGACTACGACAAGCAGCTCGGCCGCTCGCAGAGCTTCAAGCTCCGCGACGACGATGTCCTGCAGGTCACCGCGCGCTTCGGCCCCAGCCCGCTCGCCGTCGAGAAGGAAGCCGATGTCTCCGCCGGCATCCTCGTCGATGTGTCGATCGGCTACATCGTCCACGAGTGGGAGATCACCGAGGACAAGAACGGCGTCCGCACCTACCTCGCCGTCGATTGGGAGCTGCTCGAAGTCTCCCTCGTCACCGTTCCCGCCGACCCCACCGTCGGCGTAGGCCGTGGCACCGAACCCACCGAAGTCAAGGTGCGCAGCTTCGTCAGACTCGCCGACGAGCTCGCACCCGATGAAGCCGCCCGCACCGCCGCCGCCTCTTCCGAAGAGGAAGACGACGACGAGGATGACGAGGACGACACCGATACCGGCAGCGAAACCGAGCGCTCCGCCGACCCAATTTCTCCAGTTCCACCCATTCCAGCAGCACAAAGGACGCCAACCATGGCAGAAGAAATCGTAGACCTCGCAGCCAAGAAAGCGGAGCGCACCGCCCGGCTTCGCACGCTCCAGACGGCGTACCCTGAGCACTTCAGCGAGCGCCATCTCAACGCGGCCATCGACCTCGACACCCCCGTCGAGCGCGTGCAGGATGCCATCTTCGACGGCATCGCCCGCGCCTCCGAGCGCACCGAAGTCCCCACCATCGCCGACGAACTCTTCGGCAGCATGAGCGAAGGCGAGCGCAAGCGCTACTCCATCGCCGCTGCATACCGTGCTGCTGTCAACCAGCAGAGCCGCGGCACCTTCGGCGGCGACAGCGGCTACGAGCTGGAGGTCAGCACCGAGCTTCGCAAGCTGGCTACCGCGCGCGGCATCAAGGACATCGGCACCGGCATCCTCATCCCCAGCGCCACCACGCGCACCCTCTGGAAGGGTGGCCGCCCCGCGGAGCGCACCATCTCCTCCGGCGGTAATGCCGGTACGGCCAGCAACTTCACCACGGTCGACGCCGACCCCATCGAGTTGCTGCGCTCCCGTACGGGGTGTCTCGCGCTCGGTGCCCGCATGCTGACCGGCCTGCAGGGTGCAGTCCAGATGACCCGGCAGAACGCCGCGGCGTCCAGCAGCTGGGAAGCTGAACTCGGTTCGGCGAGCCCGTCCGATCCCGGCTTCGAATTCTTCACCATGAAGCCGAACCGGCTCAGCATGGCCAGCTCCTATACTCGCGACTTCCTCGCGCAGTCGCAGATGGCCATCGAGTCCATCCTCGCCGACGACCGCATGGCCGTCCTCGCCCGCTCGCTGGATACGGCTGCTATCGCCGGTTCCGGCGCAGCGCCGGTGCCGAAGGGGCTGCTGAACTACAGCGGTCTCGCTGCCGTCCTCGCGGGCACCCTCCGCGCCTCCAACGGCACGGTTACCGCCGGCGCCGGCGGCGTTCCGCTCACCTACGTCGACTTCAACAACATGGAAGCGGCCATCGCCACGGCGAATGCGGACATCGGTACGCTGGCGTGGCTCACCACCCCCAAGGTGCGTGCTGCTGCCCGCAGCACACCCAAGATCCCGGGAACGGCGAGCGAGTTCTGCTGGCCGGACTCCAAGGTCGGCGCGAACGGCGTCCAGGAGGGTCCTCTGGGCTACAACGCCCTCTGCACCTCCAACAGCGTCCTCACCGGCTTCACGGCGAACAGCGTTGCGAACCTCCACGCCGCCATCCTCGGCGTCTGGTCGCAGATGCTCATCGGCGACTGGGGCCTGTCGGAGGTCATCGTGGACCCGTACACCGGCGCAGCCAACGCGGTGGTCAACATCACCGAGCACGGATTCTACGATGTGAACTTCCGTCACATCCAGAGCTTCGTCGCCTGCACCTCGGCGCTGCCCAGCTAAGACCAACGTACGGGGCGGCCGCAACCACGGCCGCCCCCCATCTTTCCGCAGCAAACCACTCCGACCGGGAGGTCTTCCATCATGTCCAAGCTCACCACCATCGCCGTGCTCGTCGCAGGCATTGCCGCACGCTACCCCAGCCTCGACCCCGGCACCGTCGACCTGCAAGCCGGGGAAGACTCCGTCGACCTGCAGGCCGCAGCCTTCCGGCCCTTCTCCGCCGCCGGCAAGACCGTCCACATCAAAGCCACCGAGCACTTCTTCGTCGCCGGTCAGGTCATCACCAAGGACGACATCGTCGAAGTCCCCGAGGGCGACGCCAGGCACATCATCGGCATGGACAAAGCTGCCCTCGCCACCGATGACGAGATTGCCGCAGCCAAGGCCGAGCCCGCCAAGAAGGCAAGCAAGTAGCCCATGCCCATCCTGACGCGCGATCTGCGAGCGTTCTGCAGGCCGCCGATGGGTGTTCCCGTCACCTTCCAGGGGGTGTCGCGCTACGCCGACGATGGCACGCCCATCTGCGGTCTGCTCGACACCCCCATGGCCGTCGCTCTGCAGGACGGTGGCGTGGGAGGCGTGGATATGGAGTCGCTCGAGCTGCGGTTGCCCTTCAACGCCTTTCGCCCCATGCCCGCCGCGCGGGACGCCATCACCGTCGACGGCACCGACTACACCGTCTACCCACCCACCGCCGAGGATGATGGCGCCTTCCTCTGCTACCAGCTCAAGTTGGCCTCCCTTTGAGTACCAAAGCCGCACAGTCCATCCAGTCCGACATCCTCGACGCCATCGTCGCGGCGCTCGGCGGCAACGCCAACGGTGCCTATCGCTGCCGGTTTGAGGCCTTCCAGGCGTCGGAGCTGCCCGCCGACAACGTCATCCCCGAAGACGAGTCGCCGCAGTACGACTCCATCAACGACATCGACAACGTCTTCCAGTTCCACGTCCTGCACACCGGCGCATCGGTGGATGAGGTCGACAAGGCCATCGACCGCCGCTACGTCACCGGCCAGCATGCCATCCTCGCCGACCCCACGCTCGGCGGCCTCGTCCGCATGACGCGCTACCGTGGCCGCAAGTGGGAGATGGACGGCGGCAAGAACCTCGACACCGTCACCCTCAAAGTCACCTACGAATGCGAGTTCTCGCAGGACAAGGCCGACCCCAGCAAACCCGGCTTTTGATTCAATTCCGCCTTTTGCTCTACAAGCTACTCGACCTTAGTTCCACCGATTCCGAAAGGAGCACCTGATGTCCACCGCTACCCACGAAGCAAAAGACCCGAACGTTCTGGCCGATATCTCGGCCGCTGCCGACGAGGCCTACGAGAACATCCTCGCCGCCATCAACGCCACTGCCGACGATGGCCTGGAAGCCGCCTACAGCGACCCTCGCACCGAGCTCATCATCAAGGAACTCGTCGCCTCCGCGCACCTGGCCAAGAGCGGCCTGCGCATCAAGGTCGTCCAGGCATCGCAGATGTCGCTCGAAGACCTCCGCGAGTTCGCCGGCCTTGACGACGAGGAAGACGTTATCGAAGGCCTGATCGATCTGCAGGCTACGTCGCTGCCCAAGAAGCTCACCGGCGACCTCGCGCAGACCAGCGTCGGCTCCGGAACGGCCATCGCCATCACCGGCACCACCGCCAGCGCGTCGGCGGTCATCACGTCGCCGTCGTCCACCACGGGCATCACCATCGGTATGCCGATCACCGGCACCGGCGTCCCGGTCGGCACCACCATCATTGGGCTCAGCCCGTTGACGATGTCCACCAACGCCACCGCCTCCGGCTCGAGCGTTGCGCTCTCCGTCGGTGGCGAGACGCAGGTCATCGGCCTGGCCGAGTGGACGCTCGACTGGAAGCGCAAGACGGCCGACGCCACCACCACCGACGACTCCGCCTACGAGTCCTCGCTCGGCAGCACCGCCAGCTGGTCGGCGAAGGCCAAGTACATGTTCCTGGTCGGCGACACCACGCAGTCCAACGCCATCATCGCCGCCATCTCCGCCCCGCAGGCCCCGCAGGTATGGAACTTCTTCCCGGACGTCACCATCGGCCACCCGGCCTACAACGGCTTCGCCTACATCGACGGCATCACCATCGCCGCCGGCACCGGCAAGATCGTCGGCCTGGACGTCAGCCTCAAGGGCACCGGCCCACTCACCGTCGCCACCCAGCTCGCACCGGTAGCGCAGGCGCTCACCAACACCGGCGAACAGTCCGAGGACTAAACCACATCCCACCGCAGTAAACTCGTCCACCCAAGCAGCCCCGTCATTATTGGCGGGGCTGACTTGCTGGCATAGATTTCTTGGATGGCAGCAAAACTAGTCCACATCGTCCATCCCAGCTTTTGACCGCTTTCCGCCATTGGCCGTACACACTGGCCATGAGCACTCGCCTCCTCCCCGGCATCCAGCGTGGCGCTATCGCCGTCGAACTCGACCTCGAGCGTCCACGCATCATCTTCTTCGACCACGCCGCCACCTGGCTGTTGGTCCAGCGCTACGGCAGTCAGTTCATCCCCGAGCTCTATGAGGTCACCAAGGACCCCCGCAAGCTCGAGCTCAAGAGCATGGATGCCCTTGCCTACTTTCTCTGGGCAGGCCTTCAGCTTGACGCCAAAGAGACCGGCGACGCCTTCAGCCTCCAGGATGCCGAGGCGCAGCTCACCCCCATGCATTACATCCGCGCCTTCAACGGCGTGGTGCTCGCCCTCTCCGGATCCATGGGCCGCCCGGTGATGCCGGGAAAAACGGTAGCGATCAGCGCGGCGGCGGCGCCGACCGTGGACGGCCAGCCGAGCGAACCCGAGACGCGCAAGGCCGCTTCTGCAAAGCGGCCGCAGGATCCGGGGCCCACCCGGATTATGACTTCGACGAGTACGAGAGGTTCGCAATCGCCGCCCTCGGTTGGTCGCCGGAGCGTTTCTGGTCGGTAACCCAGCGTGAGTTCAACCTCGCGCGGCAGGGATTCTACGGGCAACAGGAAGAGCGCAAGCGCGCTCAAGCCTTCTGGATGTCGCTGCTACTCTCCGCACAGACCGGGGAGCAGGTCTCCATCGCCCAGCTCATGGGCGAGGAAGCCGTGGACGTCGCCGGCCGCACGGCAGAGGCAGAAGATGCCGCCAAGCTGCTCGAAAAGAAGATGAAGAAAGCAGGCCTCCATGTCGCCACGTAACCGGGTAGACCTGCAGGCGCGCGGGCGCGGCATCGTCATCAAGATCGAAGGCGACGGCGAGAGTGCGCGCCGCGCCCTTGAGATGGTCCGCGAGCAACTGCAGCAGACCGCCGAAAAGGGTGAGGAAACCAGCAACATCCTCACGGAGGCCATGGAGCGCATCAAGCGCGTCGTCGAATTCGAGGTCATCTACGAGGGCCTCCATCGCCTCGTCGACGGCATGAAGGAGCTGGTCGTCGGCTCGCTGGAGATGGGTGAGGCCTTGGAGCAGGCCAGCAAGAAGACGGGCCTCTCCGTCGAAGCCCTGTCCGTGATGCACTACGCCAGCAAGCAACTGGGCATGGACTTCGACGGCCTGGTCACTGGGATCGGCCGTTTCGACAAAAACATCTCCGAGGCCGCGACCGGCAACAAGCAACTCGCCGCCGACTTCAAGGCCATGGGCCTCGACGCCAAGGACCTCGCCGGCCGCACCGACGGCGCAGAGGTAGCCTTCCACCGGTTCATCTCCACCTTGGCCGTCACCACCAACGCCTCCGACCGCAACCGTCTCGCCACCGACATGATGGGCAAAGCTGGCATCGCGCAGATCCCGGTGCTCGTCGAGCTGGCCAACCACTGGGACGAGATGAAGGGAAAGGCCGAGGCCGCCGGCGTCCTGATGAACGGCGAGACAGCCGAGGCGCTCGCGCAGACCAACCAGAAGATGAAGGAGCTGGGCCAGAACATCACCGGCGCGGGGATCTCGTTCACCGACGGCCTCATCCCCGGCCTAAACCAGATGATGGACGTCATCCGCGACGGCAAGAGCGACCGCGACGTCTTCAAGGAGTGGGGTAAGGACATCTCCACCATGCTGGCCTACGCTGCGTCCGCAGCCTACGGCCTCGCGTCCGGCATGGACACCGTCTTCGCATTGGGGGAGGGCGGCAAGCTCACCAAGTTCGGCCAGATCGATCTGCAGGAAGCCAAGGACTTCGCCGAGAAGGCCGCAGCCTTCCGCGACATCGCCATGGGCATCAAGCCCCAGAAGTCGCAGCTTGACTCGTTCCTGCACGCTCCCGACCTGAACCCGGACGCGCAGGCGAACATCAAGCCCTTCCACGCTCAGCCGCTCGGCGAGGGGAAGGCCAAGTCCGACAACTCGTTCAACACCGCCGCTGCCCAGCTTGCCGAAGAGCAGGGCAAACTGCTCGCCACCACGCAAAAGGCGATTGACGAACAGCAGCTCGCGGAGCTCGAAGCCCAGCACAAGATGCTGCTCGTCGACGACCAAACCTTCTTCTCCGAGAAACTCCGACTGCAGAACGATGCCCTGGATGCCGAGATCAACGCACTCAGAACGAAGGGTGCCGAACTGCAGGCGCTGTACGACAAGCAGCACGCCGACAAGACCCTGAAGCGCGACAAGTCCGGCGACTCCGCCGAGGAGTTGCGCACCCAGAAAGAGATGCTGCAGGTGCAGGAGCAGATCATCGCCCTGCAGACCAGCAAAGGCCGCAATGCCAGCGCCATCACCGCCGAGCAGTCCGCCGCGGCCAAGGCCACCGAACTCAACAGCCTGAAGATCGCCGCCGACCTTGAGAAGGAGCGCAACGCCGGCATCACCGCGCAGATCGCTCTGATCGAGCGCGAGCACGAACTCGAGGCGCAGAAGATTACCAACGCCGGCGGCTCGCCGCAGGACGCCGCGAACATCCGCGCGCAGGGTGAAGTGCTGGCCAACAAGCTCCGCATCGAGGAGGTCAACAAGCAGATCATCGCGACCGAGAACGACTACGCTCTGGCCGTGGAGCGCGTCGCCGATGCGGCGAAGAAGGACCCGCGGCTGAAGTCCGCCGCCGAGAAGGAGATCAACGAGCTCAACAAGCAGGAGGCCAACGCGCTGCGGGATCTCGTCGCACAGTACGATGCGCTGGCGAAAGAGCTCGGCGGCCCGTTTCTGGAGGAAGCCGCCAAGCTGAACGCGGAGCTCGACAAGCTGAGCACCCCCTCGAAGAAGGGCGACTCCGACTTTACCAAGTCGCTCACCGAAGGCTTCCTCCGGATGGGCAACACCATCGCCAACGAGACCGCCAAGGGAAAGGCATCGTTCAAGTCCATGGCGCAGACCATGGAGCAGGACGCCCTGCAACTCGCCGAAAAACTGGCAGACCAGAAGATACTCTCCCTCATCGCCGGCGCGGGTGCCGGTGCCGCGTCGGGCTCGTTCAGCGACAGCAACTCCGGTGCCGGGCCCGGCTTCTGGGCCAAGCTCTTCGGCGCCAGCGCCGACCACCACATGAGCGGCGGCCCCATCGACGCGCCCTCCGTCGTCGGCGAAGCTGGCCCAGAGATCTGGACGCCGCCGCAGTCCGGCGGCAGCATCATCCCCGCTGGCCTCAGCCAGAAGCTCGCCGATACGGGCGGCGGTAACGGCGGCATCAACGTCACCAGCAACGTCATCAACCAGACCTCCAACCCGGTGCAGGCGCAGCCCAGCAAGGTCAGCTACGACAGCGACATGAAGTCCTTCATCATTCACACGGTCATTGAAGATGCCAGCAGCGGCGGCCCCACGTCGCAGATTATGGGCGGCGGTGGTTAGAGACCTGCGATTGCGGCGCAGAGATCCTTCGCGATGCCCAGCTCGTTCCGGTTGGCTGTCTGGAAGACCACCGTGCCGTCGGGCTTCTGCAACGTCGCCCCGTTCACGTTGCCGCGCTTCTCGATGAAAACCACCTGCAGAGTCGCCTCGGCGGCGGTCGTTACAATCTGCACGGCTGGGCATTTCTTCGCCAGCCTCTTCCTCACGATCTGAGCGGAATCGATGTAGATGGGAACCAGCAACCCGAGCGGCGCAACGGAGTTTGCGGCCCCGGCAGCTGCCGAACCTACCGTGAACGGCTTCACGTAGACCGTGCGCGGGGTTGGCGGGGCAACCTGGAACGCCAAAAACACACTGAAGAGAACATTGTGCATGGGGTTGAGGTTACTCCCGGATTTGCCAGTAACCCAACCGCTGCCGCATATACAAGCGGTGAAGAACCCGGCCAAGCATAAAAACCGCATCCCGTTCGAAGGACTTCTGACCCGTCTCGACGCACCCAGCGACAAGGCTCCCAGCGGCGCGCGCGGGCATCGCGTCATCCTCACCACCGGCGCTGCCGAGGCCGCGCTCGGGTCGCTCATCGGCATGGCCGTCAGCTTCAAAGCGGCGTGGGACGGCCACGACGCCCGGCAGAAGTGCGGCGTCATCACCGAGGCCTTCATCGAAGGCGACGAGCTCCGCGTCGCCGGACACATCTACGCGCACGACTTCCCGGATGTCTTCGCCCAGATG
>Ga0302314_10013713_pt1 | contig 13911 bp, 12 predicted proteins | sample III_Palsa_N2_3_FD_200533 | JGI IMG/M metagenome (GOLD analysis project Ga0302314, IMG submission 200533) | Peat permafrost microbial communities from Stordalen Mire near Abisko, Sweden - III_Palsa_N2_3 | ecosystem: Environmental > Terrestrial > Soil > Palsa > Peat permafrost | place: Sweden... | reverse complement strand
TGCTTGCCGAACCGATCGAGGCCGACGCGGAGGGGTTCGTGCAGGTGCCGGACGCCCCGGGGCTGGGAATCACGCTCGACGACGACCGCATCCGCCACTACGAGGTGTCTTAGATGACCTCACCCCGCAGCGCTGCCGGCACCGTCGCGGCCTACGGCGTCCACGATCGGCCCCGCCGGGTCGCGTTCGTCGGCCTGGGCCACATGGGCTCGCACATGTGCCGCAGCGTCACCACCGCCGGACACGAAGTGACGGCGTACGACCTCGATCGCCGGGCCGTGCGCGCCGTCGTCCGCACCGGCGCGCGCGGGGCGAAGTCGCTGCCGGAATGCGTGGAAGGCGCCGAGGTGCTGATCACGAGCCTGCCCGGCCCGCCGCAGGTCCGGCTGGTGCTCTGCGGACCGGACGGCGCGATCGCGCGGATGGATTCCGGCGCCCTGGTGATCGAGATGTCGACCAGCAGCCGCGAAGTCGGCCGCGAGGTCCTCGCCGCCGCGCGCGCCCGCCGAATCGACTTCGTCGACGCCCCCGTCGCCGGCCAGACGATCCGCGCCGAGACCGGCACGCTGGCGATCTACGCCGGCGGCTCCAAGAAGGCGTTCGCCCGCTCGCTGGACGTGCTCGAGGCGATGGGCGACCCGCAGCAGATCTTCCATCTCGGCCCCAGCGGCTCGGGCTACGCCGTCAAGCTGCTGCTGAACCTGATGTGGTTCATGCACGCGATCGCGACCGCGGAGGCGCTGACGGTTGGGGTCCGCGCCGGCGTCGACCTCGAGAGGCTGCACACGGCGCTGGTGCACTCCCCCGCCAATTCCGGGTTCCTCGAACGCGACGTGCGGATGGTGCTCGATCGCGGCGACTACGACGAGGGGTTCGCGATGAAGCTCGTCACCAAGGACCTCGGCCTCGCCGTCGACCTCGCCCGTGACGCGGGCGTGCCGGTCGAGATGGCCTCATTGGTCGAGCAGCTGCATCGCCGCGCGCGGGTCACCTACGGAGACGACGCGGGCGAGATGAGCGCGATCCGGCTCTACGAGGACGCCGTCGGCGTGTCGCTGCGCGCCCACTCCGCCTAGCCGGCGACGACCAAGCCGGATTCATAGGCGATCACCACCAGCTGTGCGCGATCCCGCGCCTGGAGCTTGGCGAACAGCCGGGCAACATGGGTCTTGGCGGTCAGCGGCGAGAGCACCAGCTGCTCGGCGATCTCGGCGTTGGACAGGCCCCGGCCGACGAGCGTCAGCACCTCGCGCTCCCGTGGGGTGAGCTGCTCCAGGCGCTGGCTCAGCGCCGCGCGTTCCGGGCTCGCCGCCGGCGCGGCGGCGCCCCCGACCCCACCGCCGCCCGCCACGAACGCCTCGATCAGCCGCCGGGTCAGCCGCGGCGCCAGCAGCGCCTCGCCGCCGGCGACGACCCGTACCGCGTTCAGCAGATCGGTCGGTTCGACGTCCTTGAGCAGAAAGCCCGAGGCCCCGGCTCGCAGCGCCCCGAACACGTATTCGTCGAGCTCGAACGTGGTCAGCACGACCACGCGGGTGTCGGCCAGGCTTGGGTCCGACGTGATCTCGGCGGTGGCGGCGAGCCCGTCGAGCACCGGCATCCGGATGTCCATCAGGACGATGTCGGGACGCAGCCGACGCACCAGCTCTAGCCCCGCCTGACCATCGGCCGCCTGGCCGACGACCTCGATCTCGTCCTCGGAGTTCAGCAGCGCCTGAAAGCCGGCGCGGACGAGCCCCTGATCGTCGACCAGCACCACGGTCGTCACGAGGCCGCTCCGTCTCCGGCGCCGACCTTGCCGGCGATCGGCAGGCTCGCCCGGACCTGCCAGCCGCCCCCGTCGCAGCGGCCGGCGTCGACGGATCCGCCGACGGCGGCGGCGCGCTCGCGCATTCCGCGCAGCCCGTTGCCCGGGGTGGCCGCGACGCCGTTCTTGCCGGACCCGTCGTCGGAGACCTCGATCGTGACCGCCTCGAGGTCGCGGCGGACGTGGACGCTGGCGCGCGACGCGTGCGCGTGCCGGGCGACGTTGGTCAGCGCCTCCTGCACGATCCGGTACCCGGTCGAGTGGACCGGCGCGGGCAGGCCGGCGATCGGACCGACGTCGAGCTCGACCTCGACACCGGCATCGCGCAGGCCTGCGGTGAGCGCCTCGAGGTCGTGCAGCCCGGCCGACGGGCCGAGCGGCGCCGCGTTCACCCGGCCGTCGTCGCGGAGCACATTCAGCGTCGAGCGCAGCTCGTCCAGCGCCTCGCCGCTCGTCCGCTTGATCGCCCGCAGCGCATCGTGAGCCTGCTTGGGATCACGATCGATGAGGTGGGCGGCCACTCCGGCCTGGACGTTGATCGCGGTCATCGCGTGCGCGACGACATCGTGGATCTCCCGCGCGATCTGGAGCCGCTCCTCCCCGATCCGCCGCAGCGCCTCCTCGGTCACGACCGCGGCCGCGCGCTCGGCCGCCTCGCGCCGCGCGCGCAACCAGTCTCCGGCGGCGATCGCCAGCAGGCACTCCCCGAGGTTGCGCGCCGCCGCCGACAACGTATCCGACAGCCCGTGTGTGAACGGGAGCACGACGACCAGCACGCACGGGACGACCGTCAGCGCCATCAGTAGCGACCGGCGGCGGTCGCCGCGTTGGGCGAGCTCAAGCAGCCCGACCATCGGGATCAGCGCGACCGTGTCGTGCGGATTGAGCTGCCAGACCGTCAGCGCGACCCCGGCGGTGATCGGCGCGCACAGCACCTTGAAGCTGACATGGCGGCGGAGCACCAGCGGCAGGCACGCGACCACCGTCGCCAGCACGCTGATCACCGTGATCGGCTTGACTGCCGGATTCGTCGAGAGCGCTGCGTCCGCGATCAGGATCGGCGGCAGCACGACGACTGGCCACCAGTCCTGGATCAGCTCCGAGCGTGCGAGGCGCCTAGCCACGGCCCAATCGATCATAAGCGCGTGCTCAAGCGCGGATCGAGATCGCGCTCGGGCCGGGCCGCTCACGCCGGGGCCGACACCGCGCGGACGCCGTCGCTCGCGCCACGGGCCTCGGGCGGCGCGATCCGCGCGTGCAGCCGGTGCAGCCACTGGGGCGACCACCAGTTCCAGCTGCCGAGCAGGCCCATCAACGATGGGACCAGCAGCGCGCGCACGATGAACGCGTCGATCAGAACGCCGGCCACGACGGTGACCCCGATCTGCTGGATGAACGAGATCTGGCTGGTCGAGAACGCGCCGATCGCGACCGCCAGCAGGATCGCGGCGGCGCTCACGACCCGACCGGTCGCACCCAGCCCGCTCGCGACCGCTTCCCGATCGGCCAAACCGGCATCGCGCTGCTCCTTGATCCGCCCCAGCAGGAACACCCCGTAGTCGGTCGAGAGCGCGAACACGAGCGCGGCCGCGACCACGAACGAGCTCGTTTCGACGCCGCCGTCGGGCGTGTAGCCGAGCACCCCGGTCAGGTTCCCGTGCTGGAAGATCACGACGACCGTGGTCAGCGCGGCTCCGACCGTCAGCAGGTTCATCGCGATCGCCTTGAGCGGCAGCACGACCGAGTCGGTCATCAGCCACAGCACCCCGAACGTCAGCAGCGCCAGCAGCCCGAGCACGAGCGGCAGGTGCGATGCGATCGCGGCCTGCTGGTCGACGAACTCGGCCGCCTGGCCGGTGACATGGACGGGGAAGGGCGCGTCGATCTCGCGGATCAGCTTGACGTCACGTTGCGCGCGGCTACCGGTCTGATCGCCACTCAGCTGCGCCTGGATCTTCCACGTGCGCGCGCCGAGATAGGTGGGCGCGCTCGCCCCGGTGATCCCCGGGAGCGCGTTGACGCGACGGGCGACCGCGGCAACGCCGGACGCACTGGACCGCGGCGCCGCGATCGCGACCGTCAGCGGCTGTGTGCCGGCACCCGGGAACCGCTGGGCGACGACGTCGGCGACGGTGCGCGAGCTCTGGGAGGTGGGGATCACACGACTGTCGTTGGCCGAGCTCCAGTGGACCGACAGCGCCGGCGCGGCCGCGGCGAGCATCAAGACGACGGTCACGCCCGCGACGATGCCCGGGCGGCGCATCACCCGCTGGGCGAGTCGATACCAGCCGCCATGCGGGTCGCCGAGGCGGGCGGCGCCACCCTTGGCGACCTTCGCGCCCCAGATCGTCAGCAGCGCCGGCGAGATCGTCAACGCGGCGAGCGCGGCGACGATCGCGACCACGGCGCCGGCGACGCCCATCGACTTCAGAAAGCCCTCGGGAAACAGGGTCAGCGTCGCCAGCGCGCAGGCCACGGTCACGGCCGAGAAGCACACGGTCGAGCCGGCCTTCGACATCGTCGCGCGTAGCGCCTGCGGTTCGGACGCGCCGGCCGCCAACTCCTGGCGGTAACGGGTGACGAGGAACAGCGTGTAGTCGACCGCCAGGCCAAGCCCCATCCCGATCACCAGGTTCAGCGCGTAGGTGCTCAGCCCGTAGAACGAGTTGACGCCACGCAGGACGAGGAACGTCCCGAGCACGGTCGTGATCCCGGTCACCAGCGGCATCAAGGTCGCGCGGCCGCGGAAGAAGATCAGCGACAGGATCAGCAGCAGCGGAAACGCCAGCAGCTCCGCCAGTCCGAGATCTTTGCCGACGGTCGAGCCGATCTGCTCGCCCGCGACGGCCGAGCCGCCGACCACGACGTCGTGGCTGCCCTTGAACGCAGCCAGCGTGGCCGTCGCGACGTTCGCGTCAGCGGCGTTCGCATCCAGCGTCCCGGTCACGAGCACGTCACGGCCGTCGGTGGAGACCGCTGCGGGACCGACGCTGCGAGCCACCCCGGGAACATGGGCGAGCCGCTGGCGGACGATCGCGACCCGCGTGACCGAGGCCTGGCTCCGTGCTCCGTGCGGCGTACGCACGAGCAGCACGATCCCGGGGCTCGCTTCGGTGCCGGTCGCGCGGGCGAGCAGGTTGGTTGCGACCTGTGAGTCCGAGCTGCCGGGCGCGAACCCACCCGAGCTCTTGAGCATGCCGACCACCGGAGCGCCGATCACACCGGCGATGATCACGAACGCGAGCACGATGCCGAGCGTCCGGCGTGGATGAGAGTTGATGCGTGAGGTGAGTGAGCTGAGCATGCCCTCGATTCTTCAATCGGTCGCCGATCCGCACAATCGCCCCCCGGGTGTGTCTTGGCCCGCCACGGCTACTCCCGGTGATGTACGGCCGCGGGGTGCGCGCAACCCGGCCTGGCCAAGCCACCGCTGGGGTGATCGCGATTTGTATCGAGAGGTGATCTCGATCGCGATCACCCGCGACGAGAACGGCAAGCGCGAGATTCAGGCGGGGATGCCCGCCGTCAGCAGGCCGGTGAGCGAAGTCAGCTCGGGTCCGAGTGAGCGGCGCTCGGTCAGCGGCGGCGACAGTGCCGAGACCGCGGCGAACATGTCAGCGAGCACGGGCGGCGCCGCGCGGCTGGTCTGGTGCAGCGACTGAGCGGCGATGCAGGCCAGGCAGGCGAGCGCGCCCGCCGCGAAGCCGTGGACCCGCTCGTAACGGTTGAACGCGATGAAGCTCGGCGACGGCACGTCGTTCTGACCACGGCCGCCGAGGCCGAGCAGCGACGGCGCGCAGACGGCGCGGGCCTCCTCGGCATAGCCGTTGGCGGCCATCTGCAGGATCCCAAGATTGGTGGCGTCGAACCGCGGGAGCGCCTCTCGGCTCTCCTGCAGCCGCTGCAGCTGGTGCAGCGCCAGCGCTGACAGGTCCGCGACGGTCGCGCTCAGCGAATCGATCACCGGGGCCGCGGTGCCGTTGTGAAATCCGCCCGTGGAGACGATCTCGACCAGCTCGTCGCCGTCGAACATCAGCGTCGGGTTGTCCGACACGGCGGCCAGCGAGGTCCGCGCGGCGATCCGTGCCTGCTCCAGCACCCGCAGCGCGTTGCCGACCACGCGCGGGATGATCCGGAAGCTGACCGGCGGCTGCACGTGGCTGGGAGCGGAGGTAACGGGAGCGGAGGTAACGGCGGCGGTGTGATCCAACTGCGCGCGGAGCGTGGCGAGCGCCTGTGCCTGGAACGGATCGCCCCAGAGCTCGTCGAGACGGGCATCGAAGATCTCCGCGAACACGCCCAGGGCCGTCGCCGCCAGGCCGAACAGGCGCTGCGCCCAGCCGATCAGATCCGCCGCGCACAGCGTGACATCGGCGGTCAGCGCCGCCGCGCACGGAGACCCGTTGATCAGCGACATCGACTCCTTCAGCTGCAGCTGACGCTCGCCGCCGATCGATCCGAACAGCGCACCCAGCGCGGGGATCTCGCCGGAGCCGCCATTGCCGTGGCGGGGTACGTCGGGCAGCCGGCGGCCGTCGAGCATCGCCGCGACCGCCTCGGCCAGCCCGGGCGTGACCCCTGAATGGCCCTCGACGAAGTTCGTCAGCCGCGCCAGCACGATCCCCCGCACGACCCGGCGGGGCAGCGGCTCCCCGAACGAGACCGCGCTCTGCATGCCGCGGGCGTAGTCAAGCCGCGCCGCATCGTCGAGCGGCCGGTGTGAGCCGTCGCCGGCGTGGACGTTGATTCCGTAGAACCGGCGCTCGGGGTGCGCGGCGACGAACGCCTCAAACCGCCGACGGCGATCACCGATCAGCGCCAGCGCCGCCGGGGCGATCGTGATCCCCTCCCCCTCCCACGCCACCCGACGGAACGCGTCGAGATCGATGTCGGCCCGGCGCGCCACCGACACCCCCGCCAGCCGGATCCCCGCGACGTCAGTCACGGGCGCTCGTTCCCGACGCCGGCGAGCACCACCCCGGCCGACGCGCAGGTGGCGAGCGCCAGGCCCAGGTCCCGCTCGGCGACGCCGGCCAGGTCCGGGTGGTCGAGATCGAGGTCGATCGTGCCGGGCTCGGCGTCGGAAAGCCCGAGCGATGCTCGGCCGTTGGTCAACGTTTGACCCCACAGGTCGCCGTCGGCCGCGGCCAGCAGCGCGTCGCGGGTCTGGCCCTCGCGCCGGGCGAGCGTCTCCATCTCACGCAGTTCCTCGAACGGGTCGATCCGGACCTGCTCGTCGGTTCCGATTGCCAGGCGGACGCCCGCATCGCGGTAGCGCAGGCCCGGCAGCACGCCGTCGCCCAGGTTGGCCTCGGTCGTCGGGCAGGTGACGACGATCGAGTCGGACTCGGCCAGCAGCGCCACGTCGCGCTCGTCGACGTGGATCGCGTGGATCACGCTTGTCCGCGGACCGAGGAAGCCGGTCCGCGCCAGCAGCTCGATCGGCGAGCAACGGTGCTCGGCCTCGATCTCGGCCAGCTCGCGACGCTGTTCGCAAGCGTGCACGTGACGGACGAGCCCGTGGCGCTCGGCGTACTGCGCGATCGCCTCGAGCCACGACGCCGAGACCGCGCGGGTGCTGTGCGCGGCCACCCCGACCGACACCCCGTCGACGCGCGCCGCCCACTCGCGCAGGCCGTCGACCCGCTCCAGGAACGTTTCCGCGGAAACGTCGCAGAATCGAATCTGACCGGGCGTCGGGTCCAGATCGAAACCCCCCCATCCGGCACGGTGGTAGGCCGCGGGCAGCAGCGTGATCTCCAGCCCGGCCGCGACCGCCGCCTCGGCGAGCGCGATCGCCATCGCGTTCGGCTCGTCGTAGGGCGTGCCGTCGGGCTGGTGGTGGACGTAGTGAAACTCGCCGACGGCGCCGTAGCCGGCGGCGGCCATCTGGCGGTAGACGCGCTCGCCGACCTCACGCATCGACGCCGGGTCGTGGGATCCGGCCAGGCGATACATCTCGGTGCGCCAGCTCCAGAAGTCGTCGCCGGGGCGACCGACGCGCTCGCCGATCCCGCGCAGATCGAGCTGGAACGCGTGCGAGTGGGCGTTGGCCATCGCGGGGATCCGCGCCCGTCGGTTCATGCCACCTCCGTAACGCTCAGGCGCGCCGCCGCCGCCTCGTCACGGACATACACCGGGGCGCCGCCGATCAGCGCGATCTGTACCGGGTTGTGGCCGAAGCGGTAAGCGATCGACTCGACCGGGCCATCGAGCACCAGCAGGTCGGCGCGCTTGCCGGCCTCGATCGAGCCGCGATCGTGGGCCAGGTCAAGCACCCAGGCGGCGTTCAGCGTCGCCATGCCGAGCGTCTCGAGCACGCCGAACCCGTAGAGCCGCGCCGCCAGCCCGATCACGAGCGGGATCGAGAACACGGGCGCGGTGCCTGGGTTGGCGTCGGTCGCGAGCACGACGATCGCGCCCTCGTCGGTCAGCGCGCGACCCGGGACCCGAAGCTCTGAGCCGAGGAACTCGGCGGCCGGCAGCAGCACCGCCGCACACGCCGCGTTCGCCAGCGGTCCGATGTCGTCCTCGTGGACCTGCGAGAGATGGTCGATCGAACGGGCGCCCGCCCGCAGCGCCACCGGCACCGACCGCATGCAGGAGAGCTGCTCGCCATGGACGCGCAGCGTCAGGCCGGCGGCCGCCGCCAACGCGCCCATCCACTCGAGCTCCTGGAGCCCGAACGCGATCGACTCGACGAAGATGTCCAGCGCCGTCACGGTCCCGAGCGCCAGCACCGATGGCATCATCTCCTCGACCACGGCCATCCACGAGCCGGCGTCGTATCCCTCCGGAACCGAGTGGGCCAGCAGCGCCGTCGACAGCGTCGTCTGCGGCACCAGCCCGGCGAGCTCACGGGCCAGCGCCAGCGAGCGCAGCTCGGCGTCCCGGGACAGGCCGTAGCCGGACTTGCATTCGAACGTCGTCGTTCCCGTGGCGAGCATCTCCACCGCCAGCGCCGTCGCCTGGGCCAGCACCCGCTCGTCGGTCATCGACGCGAGCGCCCGCGCCGACGATCTGATGCCGCCGCCACCGCGCGCGATCTGCTCGTACGGCACGCCGGTCAGCTTCTGCTCGTATTCGCCCGCCCGCCAGCCGGCGAACGGCAGATGCGTGTGGCAGTCGACGAACCCCGGGATCACCGCGCACCCGGACGCGTCGATCGCCAGCTGCGCCCGTCCGTCTCGCTCGAATCCGGTGATCACGCCGGCATCTACGGCCACGTCGCCGGGCGCGAGCGTCTGCCCGTTGAGCTCGGACGGGCCGCGCAGGTGCTGCATCCGGTCCCGCGGCGGGCGCAGCACCTGGGCCGCGCCTTCGATCGAGACCGAGCGCGGCTCAGATTCCACGAACGCCCGGCTCGGGCTCGAGCATCGGCAGCTTGATGCCGTGATCACGCGCGGTGTCGAGCGCCTCCTCGTAGCCGGCATCGGCATGGCGCACCACCCCGAGGCCGGGATCGGCGGTCAGCGTCAGCCGTACCCGCTCGGCGGCCAGTTCGGTGCCGTCGGCGACGACCACCTGGCCGGCGTGGATCGACTTGCCCATGCCGACCCCGCCGCCGTGGTGGATCGAGACCCAGCTGGCGCCGCAGGCGGTCATCAACATCGCGTTGAGCAACGGCCAGTCGGCGACGGCGTCCGAGCCGTCGAGCATCGACTCGGTCTCGCGCTCAGGTGAGGCGACCGAGCCACAGTCGAGGTGGTCGCGTCCGATCACGATCGGGCCCTTGAGCTCGCCGGAGGCGACCATCTGGTTGAAGCGGGCGCCGGCCTTATCGCGCTCGCCGTACCCGAGCCAGCAGATCCGGGCCGGCAGGCCCTGGAAACGGACCCGCTCGGAAGCGAGCTTGATCCAGCGGGCGATGTGCTCCTGATCGCCGAACAGGTCGAGGATCGCCTGGTCGGTGGCATGGATGTCGGCCGGATCGCCTGACAGCGCGACCCAGCGGAACGGACCCTTGCCCTCGCAGAACAGCGGCCGGATGTAGGCGGGCACGAACCCCGGGTAGGAGAACGCGTCGGTGTCACCGTGCTCGAACGCGAGTCCGCGCAGCGCGTTGCCGTAGTCGAACGCCTCGGCCCCCGCCTGCGCCAGCGCCCGGATCGCGGCGACGTGCGTGACCGCGCTCTCGCCGACTCGCCGCAGGTACTCGTCGGGATCAGCGCGCCGCAGCGCCGCCGCCTGCTCGACCGTGACGCCCACCGGGACGTACCCGTTCAAGGGGTCGTGCGCCGACGTCTGATCGGTGACGATGTCGATCTCGGCACCGCGGCGGACCAGTTCCGGCAGGACCTCGGCAGCGTTGCCGGCCAACCCGATCGACAGGGCTCGGCGCTCGCGCTGGGCAGCGGCGAGCCGCGTCAGCGCATCGTCGAGGTCGGCGGCGCGCTCGTCCAGGTAGCCGGTCTCGATCCGGCGCTCGATCCGTTGCAGGTCGACCTCGATGCAGAGCGCCGCGCCGTCGAGCATCGTGATCGCCAGCGGCTGCGCGCCGCCCATGCCACCGAGCCCGGCCGTCACGACCAGCCGCCCGGCGAGCGTGCCGCCGAAGCGCTGGCGCGCGGCGGCGGCGAACGTTTCGTACGTGCCCTGGAGGATCCCCTGGCTGCCGATGTAGATCCAGGAGCCGGCCGTCATCTGGCCGTACATCATCAGTCCGGCGGCGTCGAGCTCCCGGAACTTCTCCCAGGTCGCCCATTGCGGGACCAGGTTGGAGTTGGCGAGCAGCACCCGCGGGGCGCGCTCGTGCGTCTCGAACACCGCGACCGGCTTACCGGACTGGACGAGCAGCGTCTCGTCGTCGCCGAGACGGCGCAGCTCACGCTCGATCGTGTGATAGCTCGACCAGTTACGCGCCGCCTTGCCGATCCCGCCGTAGACGACCAGCTCGGCCGGGTTCTCGGCGACGTCGGGATGCAGGTTGTTGTGCAGCATCCGCAGCGCGGCCTCCTGGGGCCAGCCGCGGCACTGCAGTCCGGAGGTGACGCTCATGGCGCCGCACGCTAGCTGATGTGAGTCGGCGTCCGGAGCGTCAGTGCGACCGTCGGCTCAGGCGGGGTCCTCACGCACGATCACCGTGTCGGCGATCGGGATGATCTCGTCGACCGGCAGGTCGGCGCGCTGAGCGTGCTCGCGGATCTTCTCCGGACTCGACGCCTCGTAGATGCAGACGGTCCCGACCGCGCCGTCGCCCTCGTCGAGCACATAACTGCGGATCCAGCGGATGTCCTGGGGCATCTCGTCGTCTCCGACCTTGCCCGAGCGGGCGGCGGCCACCTCCAGGTCGCCGCCTGACTTCCAGCCGCTGCGGCGCAGGATTGCGTATTGATTCATCTCACTCCCTCGGTTTCGTTGCACCAAAAAAACACCGGGGACGGTCACAGGACGCGTCCCCGGTGTCAAGAGCGGCCGTTGCCGGCCGACGATCAGACGGTGATCAGCCGACCAGCAGCTCGACTCCGGCCGCGATGATCAGCGCGAAGCCGGCGACCACGCCCGCGAGCGCGCTCGCGTTCATGCCGAAGGCGCCGGTGAACGCGACCCCGCCGTTCGCGGTCGCGACAACGCCGCCACCGGTCCCGACCGCGCCGCTATCGCGACGCTGCTGCACCGCTGCGATCGCGCGCGGCACCACGCGCACAGCAGCGACGCTGATGGCCACGCCGACGCCCGCAAGCAGCGCGCTCGAGACCGTCTGCTCAAGGGCCTGGACCCCGACGTTATTCGACCAAGCGTGGGAGATCAGCCCAAAGGTGATGTTGTCGATGCTCAGCACCCACGGCAGGATCCAGACCCACTTCGAGCCGGTCATGCGCTTACTGACCCGCGCGAGGACGATCCAGTACACGCCCAAGCCGAGGAGTACGCCGGTCTCCACGTAGGTGGCCAGCGCTTCGGGCATCTTGAAGTGCAACCAAACCCCGAGCAGGAACCCGAGACCATCGCCGAGGCCGAACGCCACCGCGTAGGGCAGCCGCACCTTCTTAGTGACAACCGCGCCGGTCGCGATGCACGCGATCAGGCTGTCGACACCTAGCAGTAGAAAGCCCATCTGTCTCCCTCCAATTCCGATGGTTAACAACAAACGACCGCATCGAGACACCGGTCAGTGTCTCGATGCGGCGTTGCCTACCTCATGTCACTCGGGCAGCGCGAAGGCGAACACGGCACTTCCCGCGCGTGCGCTGAGCATCGCGGGCAAGAAGCCCTCGACCCAGCCGCCCCACCCGGTGGGCACGCAGACGAACTGCCGACCGTCGACGCTGTAGGTCGATGGGCTGGAGTGATGACCGCTTCCGCACTGGAACTGCCACACCCCCTCCCCGGTCTTCGCGTTGATCGCGTTGAACCTGCCCGAGGGCTCGCCCGCGAACACGAGGCCGCCGGCCGTGGCCAGCACCGATGCGCACATCGGGTAGTCGTGACGCCAGCGCCACGTCTCCTCGCCGGTCCTCGGGTTGAACGCGCTGATCGATCCGGCGACGTCCTCGCCGTCGACGGCGACGCCCGCGCCCCAGTACGGGATGCTCTCCTTGAACTCCCGTCGGCGCCGCGTGGCCGTCGCGCCGATGTCCTGCACCGGAGCGTAGAGCAGCTCGGTCTGGGGGCTGTAGGCCGCGTGCGTCCACTCCTTGGCGCCAGCCGGCCCCGGCCAGAAGTGGACCGGCTCACCCTCCTTATCGGGGTACACCTTGGCCGTCACCGTGCCGTCGGCGTCGATCGTGCCCCAGTCGATGCGGTCGACGAACGGGACGACCCGGACCAGCGAGCAGTCCGTGCGATCGAGGATGAACAGGTACCCGTTCTTGTCGAAGTGCGCGGACAGCTTCTGCCCGTCGAGGTCGAACAGGATGTTCTCCATCGTCGAGTCGTAATCCCACAGGTCGTGCGGGGTGAACTGGTAGTGATGCTTGATCTCGCCGGTGTCGGCGTCCACCGCGACGCAGCTGTCGGTGTACAGGTTGTCGCCCTCGCGGACGCCGCCGTCGAAATCGGGACACGGGTTGCCGGTCCCGTAGTACAGGAGGTTGAGGTCCGGGTCGTACGTGGGCGTGATCCAGCAGTTTGCGCCGCCACGCTGCCACGCCTCGCCGTCGGCGGGCCAGGTGTCCGAGCCCGGCTCGCCCGGCTTGGGCACCATGTAACAGCGCCACACCCGCTCGCCGGTCTCGAGCTTGAAGGCATCGGTGTGACCGCGCACCCCGAACTCCCCGCCGGAGCTTCCGACGATCACCATGTCCTTGACGATCAGCGGCGCCACCGTCCCGCTCTCGCCCGCGCGCACATCGCCGTAGACCTGGTCCCAGATGATGTTGCCGGTCTCGGCGTCGAGTGCCAGCACGTGCGCGTTGAGCGTGGTGACGAACACCTTGCCCTCGGCGACCGCGCAGCCGCGGTTGACATTGCCGCAACACAGCGACACGTCGTACGGCGACGCGTGCTTATAGCGCCACAGCTCCTGACCGGTCGCGGCGTTCAGCGCCCAGACCCAGCCGTCATAACCCGTCAGGTACATGACGCCGTCGACGACGATCGGAGAGGCCTCCATCGAGTACGTTCCCGCGCCCGATTGCATGCCCACCGTTCCGGCCTGGAAGACCCACGCCGGCGTCAGCTTCTTGACGTTGTCGACGTTGATCTGATCCAGCAGGCTGTAGCGCTGCCCGTCATAGCCGCCGTAGTACGTGATCCAGTTGTGAGGCTCGGCCTCACGGGCTTTGAGGATCCGCTCGTGCGTGAGGTTCTTTACGGCCGCCGGAGCCTTTCCGACGGTATCGCTCAGCTTCGTGAAGTCACTGGCGTGGCCTGCTTCGACATACGTTGCCATGAACAGCTCCTCTCTACGGTTGGGGCTGGGGTGGGCGATCGAGCTTGGCCTCGTCGGGCGTGTCCCCGCTCACGACGATCGACCCGGTCAATCCCCGGCCCTCGTCGTTGCCCGTCGTCGAGCCGTACCAGTACTGGCCCGGGCCGTCGAGCTCGAGGGTCGCCGTGCCGTGCGACTGGTTCACCATCCAGATGAACTGCATGTGGCCGTTGCTCGGGAAGACCGCGCAATGCGTGTTCTTGTCGTCGTTGTAGACGTCGAGATCGAGGAT
>Ga0302314_10013709_pt1 | contig 13913 bp, 14 predicted proteins | sample III_Palsa_N2_3_FD_200533 | JGI IMG/M metagenome (GOLD analysis project Ga0302314, IMG submission 200533) | Peat permafrost microbial communities from Stordalen Mire near Abisko, Sweden - III_Palsa_N2_3 | ecosystem: Environmental > Terrestrial > Soil > Palsa > Peat permafrost | place: Sweden... | reverse complement strand
CAGCACGCCCTCGGAGCCCGGCACGCACGGCACGCCCGCCTTGATCATCGCCTGCTTGGCCGACACCTTGTCGCCCATGATGCGGATCGACTCCGGCGTCGGGCCGATGAACGTGAAGCCGCTCTTCTCGACGCGTTCGGCGAAGTCGGCGTTCTCGGACAGGAAGCCGTAGCCCGGGTGGATCGCCTCGGCGTCGGTCACCTCGGCCGTCGAGATGATCGCCGGCATGTTGAGGTAGCTCTGCATCGAGGGCGCCGGGCCGATGCACACGGCCTCGTCGGCCAGCTTGACGTACTTGGCGTCGCGGTCGGCCTCGGAATACACGACGACGGACTGGATGCCCATCTCGCGGCAGGCTCGCTGAATCCGCAGGGCGATTTCCCCGCGATTCGCGATCAGTATCTTCTTGAACATGGACGGCTTTCGCTTATTCGACGATGAACAGCGGTTGTCCGTACTCGACGGCCTGGCCGTTCTCGACCAGGATCTTGCTGACCGTGCCGGACATGTCGGCCTCGATCTCGTTCATGATCTTCATCGCCTCGACGATGCAGATCGCGTCGCCTTCCTTGATCGCGCTGCCCACTTCGACGAACGGCTTGGAGCCCGGGCTGGCCGAGCGGTAGAACGTGCCGACCATCGGCGACTTGACGACGTGGCCGGTCGGCGCGGGGGCGACGGCCTCGGCGACCGGGGCGGCTGCCGCGCCGGCGTCGCCGGCCGGGGCGTGGTGCTGCGCCGGCTGCATCATCATCTGCCCTGCGGGCTGCATCATCATTGTCGTCGGGACGCCATAGCCGGCCTTGACGATGCGAACCTTGCCTTCGGCTTCGGTAATTTCGAGTTCGGAGATGTTGGATTCCGAAACGAGGTCGACCAAGGTCTTGAGCTTGCGCATGTCCATGATGGAACGGTCTCCTGGATAGAAAGGCTTGTTGGCGGCGCTCGTGGCGCCGGCCGCGAGGCGAACTAGCCGCGCGCGGGCGCGCGAGCGAGGGCGAACTTCAGCGCCAGGGAATAGCCCTGGGCGCCGAGGCCGCAGATGACGCCTTCGGCGAGGTCGGAAAAATAGGAATGCTGCCGGAACGGTTCGCGGCGATGGATGTTCGACAGGTGGACTTCGACGAACGGGATCGCCACGGCCGCGAACGCATCGCGCAGCGCCACGCTGGTGTGCGTGAAGCCGCCCGGATTGATGACGATGAAGTCGGTGCCGTCGGTCCGGGCCGCATGGACCCGGTCGATCAGCACGCCTTCATGGTTGCTTTGCAGCGTGTGGAGGCCGCAACCGGCTTCTTTCGCGATCTGCGCCAATTCGCGATCAATGTCAGGCAACGTGGCGCTTCCATACACTGCCGGCTCGCGGGTTCCGAGCAGGTTCAGGTTGGGGCCGTGAAGCACAAGGACGTTCATGCGGTGCGCAGGGCGGCGTCGGGAGCCGGTGGTGTCTGTTCGAAAGAAGCGAACTTTACGCTTTGTTGAGTGCCGTTCACGCCACTAAGCGAGAATTTACCCTAAAAAGAGTGCTTGACAACTCAAGCCGCGCTTGGCAACGCGGAAGAGCGCAAATCGGCGCTTTTCGACCCCGACCCGGGGCAACCGGCGCGCCGGATGCTGCGAGTTCGTTCAGGAAATGCGCACCCAATCGGTCAATTCGGCCGCGTTGGTCGCGCCAAACTTGTGTTGGGCGAGCTGCTGCGAGCGATCGAACACGGCCGTGAACGGCAGGGCGACATTCGGATCATTGCTGAGGCGGCGGGCCCAGGCAAGCCCGGCATACCCGAGGATGGAGATCGGGTAAGAGACCGGATGCGCCGCCAGGAACTTGTCGACCGCGGGCTGTTCGTCGATCGCCAGCCCGATCACCAGCGCATTCTTGCCGGCCGCCGACTGCGCGAAACGGTCGATGTCGGGCATCTCGCGCACGCAGGGCGGGCACCAGGGTGCCCAGAAATTGAGCACCACGAAGCGGCCGGCGATGTCGGCGTTGGTCAGCATGCGGCCGTCGGTCGTCTTGATCGGCGCGGGCAACGGCGTCAGCGCGGGCAGCGCGACGCCGGCGGCGGACGCCGCGGCGGCGGCCGTGTCGCCGACGACCACCGCCGCCTGGCGATGGCGCAGCCAGGCCCCGCCGGCCAGCGCCACGACGCCCAGCCCGATGCCGGTCGTCCATTCGCGGCGTGTCAATCCACTCATGCTTGCTCCAATCGTCGTTGCAGCGCGGCGGCGTCGCCGCGCCAGGTCTGGCCGCGGGCGTCGGGCTTGAGCGCGCCGCGCAGGTCGTCCAGGTCGAGGACGTTCAGTTGGATCGTGATCCAGTCGCCGAGCGCGGCGCTGCGTTCGGCCAGCACCAGCGTCAGCGAATGCGCGCCGCGGCCCAGCGGCTCGCTGACGGTCTCGTAGTCGACGCCCTTGTTCAACAGCGCGATCTCCGGCGCCTTGGCGTCGTCGCAATACAGGTCGATGCGGACGATGGACTGCCGCGTCGCCGTGCCGCGCCACACGGCGCCGCCGACATGCGGCCGGAACTCCGCCAGCCGCAGCATCCAGCCCAGCGCCGCCTCGCGCAGCGCGCGCAACTCGGCGGGCTGGGTGTCGGCGTGGAAGATGGCGATGTGGGCACGGACTTCGTCTTCGATGGCCTCGTTGCTGGGCGCATCGCGCAGGCGCCGGCCGTCACCGTGCTCCTGCAGCGCCTTGCGCCGGGCGCTGCCGTAGTCGAGGCCTTCCTCGACGATCAGGCGCGCCGCCGTCTGGGCGACTTCCTGTTGTTCTCGATCCAGTTCCATGGCGATTCGTGTTGCCCGGTCGGGCGGTTGCTTCAGCGGGCGGGCGCTCGGCCGCTCCGGAGCGAGCCGGCTCGGGTCCCTCGGGGGCGGTGAGCGGCGCGAGCCCAGGCGGTCATGTCTCGAGCCCGGGCCGTCAGTTTGGCAAATCGACGCCGCCCATGCGGGCGACGATGGTGGCGGACCGCCCGAGGACATACGGCGACGCCGGCGACTTCTCGAACTTCTTGGGCGCCGGCAGCATCACCGCCAGCCGCGCCGCCTGCGCCGCGCCCAGCGTGGCGGCGTTGGTGCGGAAGTAGTGCTCGGAGGCCGCCTGCGCGCCGAACACGCCTTCGCCCCATTCGACGTTGTTCAGGTAGGTGGTCAGGATGCGCTGCTTGCCCAGCACGAATTCCAGCATGTAGGTGATGACCAGCTCCTGCGCCTTGCGCAGCACGTTGCGCTCGCCGGACAGGAACAGGTTCTTGGCGAGTTGCTGCGAGATCGTCGAGCCGCCGACGACCTTGGGCGTGACCACGCGCGGCTTGCCGTCGGCACCGCGGCGCGTGGCCGTGCGGCCCTGCTGCGCCTCGACGCGCGCCTGCGCCTTCTCGTTCCTGTTCCAGGCCTTCTCGACCGCATCCCACTCGACGCCGTGGTGGTCGACGAAGCCGGCGTCCTCGCTGGCGATCACTGCCCGGCGCAGGTTGTCGGAGATGCGGCCGCCCGGCACGCTCTCCTGCGACCATGGCAGCTGATGCTTCTCGAGTGCGATGCGCCAGATCTCGCTGCGCTGGAACGACGTCGACCCGGGCTGGACGACCACCATCGCGGCGATGCGCAGCAGGAAGAACAGCTGCAGCGCGAGCAGCGCGACGGCCAGCATGCCGATCAGCCGGCCCACGCTGCGGGCGCCCGCGTTCAAGCGCCGGCTCCGGCAGCCGCGGCGTCGACCTCGCGACGCAGCTCGGTCAGCACCTGGAACGTGCCCGGACGCACGCCCGTCCAGACGAAGTAGGCCTCGGCCGCCTGTTCGACCAGCATGCCCAGCCCGTCGCGCGCGACTGCGCCCTGCGCGCGTGCCCAGCGCAGGAAGGGCACGGTGGCGGCGCCGTACATCATGTCGAGCGCCAGCGCGCCCGGGCGCAGCGTGCCGGAGGGCAGCGGCGGCACCGCGGCCTGCAGGCTGGCGGCGGTGGCGTTGACGAGCACGTCGAAGTCGGCGCCCGGCGCCTCCTGCGGAGCCGTCGACAGCGGCACGTCGAGCCGGGCCGCGCTGGCGGCGAAGCGCTCGATCAGCGCCTGCGCCCTGGCGGCCGTGCGGTTGGCGACGACCAGCGCCGCCGGGCGCGCGCCGAGCAGCGCGTCGATCGCGCCGGCAGCGGCGCCGCCGGCGCCCAGCACCAGCACGCGCCGGCCACGCAGCGGCACGCCGGCGTTGAGCTCGATGTCGCGCACCAGGCCGGCGCCGTCGGTGTTGTCGCCGAACCAGCCGTCGGCCTCGAACGCGATCGTGTTGACGGCTTCCGCGCGGCGCGCGCGCTCGCTCAGGCGCGCGCAGGCGGCGAAGGCTTCGCCCTTGAACGGCAGGGTGACGTTGCAGCCGCGGGCGCCGGCGTCGGCGAACGCGCGCAGCGTCGCCACGAACTGGTCGAGTGGCGATTCGATGCGTGTGTATTCCACCGCATGCCCCGCGGCCGCGGCGAAGCGCGCATGGATCTGCGGCGAGCGGCTGTGGGCGACGGGGTTGCCGACGACGGCCAGGCGAACGGGATTCGCGGCGGCGCTCACGGTCAGCCTCCGCTGTTGGTCATCGTGGCCTGCATGCCGTCGGCCTTCGTGAAACGGAAGCGCGAGGTGACGACGATCTGGTCGGCCTTGGCCTTCATGTCGTCGCTGAAGTTGCCGAACGGCGCCGCGGCGTTCGCGATGGCCAGCGCGCGCTGGTCGAGGAAGCGCGAGCTGGAGCTGTGCACGACCTCCGACTCGACGATGCGGCCGCGCGCGTCGATCGTGAGGTTGACCGTCAGCTCGCCATACAGCTTGTGGCCGTTGAGCGTCGGGAAGTTGACGGTGCCGCGATCCTCGATCTTGTGGCGCAGCTTGTCGTAGTAGATCGCGTAGACCTCTTCGCGCGTGGCCGGGCTGATGTAGCGGCGGCGCGGGCGCGCGTTCTGCTCGTTGATCTGCTTCTCGATCTCGGCGAGCAGGCGCAGCTTCTGCTGGCGCTTCTCTTCCTGCTCGCGCTCGGCGGGCGACACCGAGACCTTGCGCGGATCGGGCACCGGCATCGCGGCGATCTCGCGCCGGATCTGCGTGAGGATCTGCTGCTGCTGCTCCTGCATGCGCTCGATGGTGCGCGACGCGTCGGAATCCTCGTCGCCGATCAGCTGGTTGGGCGACGGCGGCAGCGGCGACGTGGCGATGCCGGCCTCGGCCTCGCCGCCGCCGGCGAGGTTGGCCTGCGCGATGGCCTGCGCCTTGGTGGGCGCCTCGTTGGTGCGCGCGTTGACCAGGATCACCTCGAGCGGCGTGTCCTGGAACACGCGCGTGAAGTCGATCGGCCCGTAGATCCACGTCCACAGCAGCACGGCACCGGGCACCACGCCCGCATGGAAGACGGCGGAGATGATCAGCCCCAGCTGCAGCCCGCGCGGCCGCCAGCGGCGGATGCGCACCATCAGCGGCTCGGGCGCGAACATCTCGCGAGGCTTCGGGGGCTTGAAGTTCTTGTCCATGCGTGAGCGAGTGGGTCGGAGGCGTCAGGCCGGTGTGGCGGCGCCCTCGGCGGGCGGCGTCTCTTCGTCGACGTCGATGGCCAGCGTCAGCGGACCGGCGCCCGCCTCCTCGACGTCGTCGGCCTCTTCGGCGGCGTCGACGGCGGGTTCGTCGCCATCGAGCCTGGCGAGCAGTCGTGCGTGCAGGTCGAGCGTCAGCAGGTCGACGCCGTCGACGCGCACGCGCACGCGCGTCCCGCGCGCGAGGCCGTCGCAGCCGGCGGCCTTGAAGACCAGCGGCAGCGTGTCGGCGCGCACCAGGCCGTCCTTCAGCACGGCGGCGTCGAGCTCGGTGACGGCGTTCTGCTGCAGCCAGCGCAGCGTCCAGAAGCGTTCGATGCCGGTCTGGAAGCCGTTGTACGCGGCGTAGGCGGTGTCGAAGCTGGAGATGATCGAGAACAGCGTCGCGTCCTTGGGCTTGAACGGCGCCGACAGCGGCGCCATGCGCCCGTTGCGCACGCACGAGATGATCTGCCACTGGTTGACGAGATCGACGTAGCGGCGCAGCGGCGACGTGGCCCAGGTGTACTGCGCGACGCCCATGCCGGCATGCGGCGCGGGACGCACGCCCATGCGCACCTTGACGCCCGGCGCGAGGCTGGCCTGGCTGCGGTAGATGCCCGGCACGCCCATCTCGGCGATCCACCCGCCCCAGGTGCTGTTGGCCAGGATCATCGCCTCGGAGACGATGAGGTCGAGCGGCGCGCCGCGGCGGCGCTCGCTGATCGTGACCTTCTCGTCGCCCTTGGGTTCGCTGGTGGGCGAGTGGCCGTCGGCGGTCTCGAGGCGGAAGTTGTAGTCGGGGCGGTTGAAGTTCTCGGGCTTGCCGCGCACGACCTCGCGCAGCGCCTTCAGGTGGCGCGCGAGACGGAACGCGAACGCGAGTTCGGTGGCGAACGGGTAGTCGGCCGGCGCGGCGCCGGTCAGCGAGTCCTCGGTGACGAACGCGTCGAGCTTGTCGTGGCGCAGGTTGGCCGCGATCGGCACGAGCTCCAGCTTCGTCTCGCTGGACTTGACCTCCAGCGTCGCCTCGTCGAACGCGATGTACAGGCTCAGCGCCGGGCAGTCGCGGCCTTCCGCGAGCGTGTACTTCTCGACGATGCTGTCGGGCAGCATCGTGATCTTCCAGCCCGGCATGTAGACGGTGGACAGGCGGTCGCGCGCGACCTTGTCGATGGCCGAGTCCGGCAGGATCGCGAGACCCGGCGCGGCGATGTGCACGCCGAACACGACCGTGCCGGAGCCCAGGCCGCGCACGGACAGCGCGTCGTCGATCTCGGTCGTCTGCGAGTCGTCGATCGAGAACGCGGCGACGTCGGCGCGCGGCAGGTCGTCCTTGATCGCGGGCGCCTCGAGCGGCGGGAAGCCGGTGCCCTTGGCCAACTCCTCGAACAGGAAGCGGCGCCAGTGGAACTGGTACGGGCTGGAGATGGCGCCGGCGGCCTTGAGCAGGTCGAGCGGCGAGCGCTGCGCCCGCTTCGACGCCTCGACCACCGCCTTGTATTCGGCGGCGTTCTTGTCTGGGCGGAACAGGATCTTGTAGAGCTGGTCGCGCACGGGCTGCGGCGTCTGGCCGGCCACCAGCTCGGCAGCCCATTCCTGGATCTGCAGCGCCTGCAGGCGCTTGCGCTCGATGCCCAGCAGCGCGGCCTTGACCGTCTCCTCGGGGGCCTTGCGGAACACGCCCTTGGCCATGCGGCGGAAGTAGTGCGGCGCCTCGAACAGCCGGAACAGCGCGGCTGCCTGCTGCACCGGGCCGGCCGACTTGTCGAAGTAGTCGCGCGCCAGGTCGGCGAAGCCAAACTCGCCTTCGCTGGCGAATTCCCAGGCCAGGTCGAGGTCGATCTCGCGTGCGAGCGCCTGGCCCTGCGCGATCAGTTCCGCGGGCTGCGGCTTCTCGAAGCGCAGGAGCACGTGCGAGGTCTTGACCTTCACACGCTTGCCGGAGTCGAGTTCCACCTGGATCGAGCTGTCCGCCTCGGACATCACCCTTCCGGCGAGGAACTTCCCGGAGTCATCGAAGAGAGCGTAATTCACACGGCGATTGTCGCCGAGTTCAGGCACCCGCCCGCCGCGCGGAAGCCGTCGTCACGGCCCGTTACCGTCAGGGCAGGCGCTTCGGTCTTTCCATCGGTGTCGAACTTGTCCAGGGTTCGTTGCCGGTCGCCCCGGAAACGAAAAACGGGAGCCGAGGCTCCCGTTCCCTGATCAAGCGCGAGTCGGGCTCACGCTTTCTTGCGGCGGCGCGCCAGCGTGCCGACCAGGCCGAGGCCGGCCAGCAGCATCGCGACGTTCTGCGCTTCCGGAACGGCCGGCAGGCTGTCGGACGCGCCGAAGGACGTGAAGTTGGCGTCGCCTATCGCCTTGTACTGGAGCTGCGTGTTGCCGGAGCAGCAGTCTTCGAAGCCGTACAGCGTCAGCGTGTGGTCGCCGGCCGACATGGTCACGTTGTCGAGCTCCAGGTGCTGCGACGGGTCGCTGTAGTTGCCGGCCCACCACATGTTGCCGCCGTTGAAGGTCGACGTGTTGTCCACGAACAGCGCGCCGCCGCCGCCGAAATCGACGCCCGCGCGGAAGTCGAAGGTCGTGGGCGTGGCGAGGTAGAACGTGATGGTCGACTTGAGCGATTCGTCGCTGAGCGAGAGCGCGAGGTTGTCGTAGCTCGAGATCGTCGTCGCGGTGTCCAGGTTCGACGTGTTCACGGCCGACGCATAGGCCGCGGCGCTGCCCAGCTCGGATTCGAACGTGGTGCCGATCTGGTACGAGATCGTGCTGGCGCTGGCCGCGCCCGCGACAAGGGCCAAGGCGATGGCCGCTGCAAGCTTCTTCATGGAAAACCCCTTGGATGGATCTGATTGTTGTTGCCACTGCCGGGCGCCGCGACCCGGCCGTCGACGCCCGCGAGCCTCGTGACTCGGAGTAACATACAGTAACACAACGATCTAGGGATTGCTCTCCCCAAAATCAGGGTGGCTGAAATGTGAACGAAGTCACGCCAGCGCCGTGTGTCGCCGATCCGGCGTCCGGGAGGCGTCGCGAGGCGCGCCGGTGGTGGTAGGCGCGCCGGCCGCTTCAGAGCTGCAGGTGGCGCAGCAGGTCGGGCACGTGCGCCTCGAAATCCGACAGCCCGTGATCGCTGCCGGCGACCAGCTTCAGCGGGCCGTGCGCGTAGCGCGCCGTCATCTCGCGCCAATCGAGCACCTCGTCGCCCTTGGCGATGATCGCGAGGATGTTGCCGGGATGCGCGAGCGGCGTCGGCGGCGCCATCGCGCGCAGTTCGTCGACGTATTCGGCGCGGAAGTCGAAGCTCTCGTCGGCCGCGTGGAACATGGTCTGGTGGCCGATGTGCGCCGCGAGGTCGCGCGCGGGATCGACGGCCGGATTCACCAGCACCGCGCGGCACGCGCGCGACTGCGCGAAGATCGTCGCGTAGAAGCCGCCCAGCGAACTGCCGATGACGCCCGTCGTGGCCGTCGGCCAGGCCGCGGTGATCGCGCGGATGTCATCCAGCGCCGCGGCCGGCGACGGCGGCAGCTGCGGGCAGGCCCACGCGAGGTCGGGCCGATGCGCCGCGACCCAGTCGGCCATCCAGCGCGCCTTGAAGGACTGCGGCGACGAGCGGAAGCCGTGCAGGTAGAGAAGATGCGTCAGCACGGGCGCGGGCGGCGTCAGGTGTGCGGCGCCTCGAGCGCGGCCAGCAGCTTCGCGTGGATGCCGCCGAAGCCGCCGTTGCTCATGCACAGGACGTGGTCGCCCGGCTTGGCCGCGCGCGCGACGGCCGACACCAGCGCGCCGATCGTGTCGCACACGACGGCCTGCTTGCCCATCGGCGCGAGCGCCTCGGCGGCGTCCCATGACAACCCGCCGGAATGGCAGAACGACAGGTCGGCCTCTTCGAGCGCCCACGGCAGCTGCGCCTTCATCGCGCCCTGCTTCATCGTGTTGGAGCGCGGCTCGAACACGGCGAGGATGCGTTGCGCGCCGACCTTGCGGCGCAGGCCGTCGATGGTGGTGCGGATCGCGGTCGGGTGATGCGCGAAGTCGTCGTAGACGCGGATGCCGTTGACCTCGCCTTTCAGCTCGAGCCGGCGCGCGACGTTCTCGAACGCCGCCATCGCCGCGGCCGCGCTGGCCGGCGCGACGCCGACGTGCTCGGCCGCGGCGATCGCCGCCAGCGCATTCATCTGGTTGTGCTCGCCGAGCAGGTGCCACTCGACGCGCGCGATCTTCATCGAGCCGCGCAGCACGTCGAACGCGTGCGGCTCGCCGCGCGCGCGCAGGGCGCCGGGCTCTTCCTTGCGCGCGCCGAAGCGCTGCACCTCGCTCCAGCAGCCGCGCTCCAGCACGCGCTGCAGCGATTCCTCGCGCGCGTTGACGACGATGCGGCCGCGCGCCGGCAGCGTGCGCACGAGGTGGTGGAACTGGGTCTCGATGGCGGCGAGGTCGGGGAAGATGTCCGCGTGGTCGAACTCGAGGTTGTTGAGCACCGCCGTCCGCGGGCGGTAGTGGACGAACTTGCTGCGCTTGTCGAAGAACGCGGTGTCGTACTCGTCGGCCTCGATGACGAAGGGCGTGCGCGCGCCGCCGTCGCCGCGCGTCTTGCCCAGCCGCGCCGAGACGCCGAAGTTGCGCGGCACGCCGCCCACCAGGAAGCCGGGTGCGAGGCCGGCCTGGTCGAGGATCCACGCGAGCATCGCGGTGGTCGTCGTCTTGCCGTGCGTGCCGGCCACGGCCAGCACGTGGCGGCCTTCGAGCACGTGCTCGGCGAGCCACTGCGGGCCGCTGACGTAGGGCAGGCCGTCGTCGAGGATGGCCTCCATCAGCGGATTGCCGCGCGAGACCGCGTTGCCGATGACGAACAGGTCGGGCGCCAGCGCCACCTGGTCGGTGCCGTAGCCGTCGATCAGCTCGATGCCGAGGGCGCGCAGCTGGTCGCTCATCGGCGGATAGACGTTGGCGTCGCAGCCGGTCACCGTGTGGCCGGCCTCGCGCGCCAAGGCGGCGAGACCTCCCATGAAGGTGCCGCAGATGCCGAGGATGTGGATGTGCATGACGAAATCGTTCTTGTTCGTTCCCGCGAGGCCATGCACGTTTCGCGCCCGGCTTCCAGGAACTCGGCCGGCGGACGGCTTGACCGCCCCGGCACCTGTGTATTTTCGATCAGCCGGCGATGAAAGTCTGCATGCCGGCCCACTCCTGGCCGGGCGCAAGCGTGACGGGATCGATGACCCGCGCGGCTTCGACGCACAGCATCTTCTGCCAGTCGTCGGCCGGCAGGTCGTTCAGCTGGGCGGCCTTGAGCGGGCCCGGGTTCCAGACGACGACGTCGGTGAAGTCGCTGCGGGCGATCGACACCTTGCGGCCCAGCTCGCGCAGCGTCAGCGGGCTGGGGGCGTCGTGGTACAGGCGGTCGACCTCGCCGACCACCTGCGTCACGTCGCCCCACTGCTGCTGCCACTGGCCGGTGGCGTTGTCCTCGTACTTGACGCCCTGCAGACCCTCCAGCTGGGCCTTGAGCACATCATTGGTGCGCAGGTAGCTGTGCAGGGCGACCGTGAACTCGAAGTCGGCATCGCCCGAGTTGGTCACCGCGAACTCGACGTCGAGCTGCTGGCCGATGATGCTGACGGTGACCTCGGCCTCGAACTCGTGCGGCCACAGCGCGCGCGTGGCGTCGTCGGCGACGAAGCGCAGCACCGCCTGGGCGTGCGCGCCGTGGGACGTGGTGTCGGCCAGCTGCCAGCCGCGCGTGCGCAGCAGGCCGTGGCGGGGCAGCGTGCCGCGACTGGAGAACTGCGGGAAGATCACCGGCACGCCGCCGCGCACGGCCCGGCCCTCGCCGTACTCGCTGGTCGGCGAGACGTAGAGCTGCTCCTGGCCGCCGGCCGGGATCCAGCTCACGAGATGCCCGCCGTGCAGCAGGACGGTGGCGCGGGCGCCGTCGGAGGACTGCAGCGCCACCGCGGGATGGCCCTTGTATTCGGTCTGTTTTGCGGAGGCCACGGATCAGGCTTGGAGTGCGGCGAAGGCGGCACGGGCGGCCTTCAAGGTGTGTTCGATCTCGGCCGGCCCGTGGGCGGAACTGACGAAGCCGGCCTCGTAGAGCGCCGGCGCGAAGTAGGCGCCGCCGTCCAGCATCGCGTGGAAGAAGCGGTTGAAGCGATCCTTGTCCACCGCGACGGCGCTGGCGTAGTCGTGCGGCAGCCGGTCGGCGAAGAAGAAGCCGAACAGGCCGCCCTCGCTGTCGACGCTCATCGCGACGCCGGCGGCGCCGGCCTCCGCCTTCAGGCCGTCCACCAGCTCGCGGGTGCGCGCGCCGAGCGCGGCGTGGAAGCCGGGCTTGGCGATCTCGTGCAGCGTCGCCAGGCCGCAGGCGGTGGCGACGGGATTGCCCGACAGCGTGCCCGCCTGGTAGGCCGGGCCCAGCGGCGCCAGCTGCGCCATGATCTTGCGCGACGCGCCGAACGCCGCCAGCGGCATGCCGCCGCCGATGACCTTGCCGAACACGCTGATGTCGGGCGCGAAGCCCGGGATCTGCTGCGCGTAGAGGCCTTGCGCGCCGCCCAGTGCCACGCGGAAGCCGGTCATGACCTCGTCCAGGATCAGCAGCGCGCCGTGCCGGTGGCACAGCTCGCGCAGCCGCGTCATGAACGGCACGCGGGCGCGCACGAAGTTCATGTTGCCGGCGATCGGTTCGATGATCACGCAGGCCAGCTCGTCGCCGAAGGCCGCGAAGGCCTCCTCGAGCTGCTCGACGTCGTTGAAGTCGAGCACGGTCGTGTGCTGCACGACCTCGGGCGGCACGCCGGCCGAGGTCGGGTGGCCGAACGTCGCAAGACCGGATCCGGCTTTCACGAGCAGCGCGTCGGCATGCCCGTGGTAGCAGCCCTCGAACTTGACCAGGCGCGAGCGCCCGGTGGCGGCGCGCGCCAGGCGGATCGCGCTCATGCAGGCCTCGGTGCCGGAGCTGACCAGGCGCACCTGCTCGACGCTCGGGACGTGGCGGATGATCTCCTCGGCCAGCTCGACCTCGCGCTCGGTGGGCGCGCCGAAGCTGAAGCCGTCGCGCGCGGCGCGCATCACGGCCTCGAGCACCGCCGGATGGCCGTGTCCGAGGATCATCGGCCCCCAGGAGCCGATGTAGTCGACGTAGCGCTTGCCTTCGGCGTCGACGATCCAGGCGCCCTCGCCGCGCGCGATGAAGCGTGGCGTGCCGCCAACGGCGCGGAACGCGCGCACCGGCGAATTCACGCCGCCGGGGATGACCTTCTGGGCACGTTCGAACAGCTGGTCATTAGTGGACACTGCGCGAGCCTCCGACTTCCGTCGCGTCGCCGTCCAGGGCCTCTTCGATCGTCTCGTTGCCTTCCTCGTCCTCGCCGGGCGGCAGCGCCCAGAAGAAGCGGTCGGGCACCACGCCGCCCATGCCGGGGCGGAAGCCCGCGTCCAGGCTCTGGTCGAGGAACTGCAACGCCTCGCCGACGGCCGCCTGCAGCTCGGCCGCGGCGCCCAGCAGCGCGGCCATCGCGGCCGACAGCGTGTCGCCGGCGCCCACGAACGTGGCCTCGAACATCTCGAACTTCTCGCCGGTGAGCGCGCCCTGCGGCGACGCCAGCACGTTGTCGATGAACTGGCCGGCGCCCTTGGCGGGCAGCATCACGCCGGTGACCAGCACGAAGCGCGTGCCGTGCTCGGCCGCGGCCACGGCCAGCTCTCGCGGCGAGGCGGGGCGCTCGGAATCCCACTCGGGCAGCAGGAAGTCGGTGAGCGTCTTGTGGTTGCCGATCAGCACTTCGGTGGCCGGCAGGATCAGCTCGCGGAACGCATCCAGGTAGGTGTTCTGGTCGTCGTCTTCCATGAACGACAGCGCCGGCAGGTACGACACGACCGGCACGTCCGGATAGTCGGACAGCACCTCGGCCACGGCGCTCACGTTGTCGGTGTTGCCGAGGAAGCCCACCTTGATGCCGGCGACGGTGATGTCCTCGAGGATGCAGCGGGCCTGCTCGACCACGGCGTCGGCGTCGATCACGTGCTGGTCGAAGATCTCGGCGGTGTCGCGCATCAGCACGGCCGTGACCACGGGCAGCGCGTGCGCGCCCATCGCGGCGATGGTCGCGACGTCGCCCGCGATGCCTCCCGCGCCGCTGGCGTCGCTCGCGTTGAAGCTCAGGATGCAGGCCGGAGCACTGGCTTCTTCAGCGATTTCTTCGGGCGTTTCCGCGCCAGGAGGGAGGTCCATTGCCATGTCCGGTGGGGGGCAACTTGTGAAGCTTGCCCGGAAAATGTGATTAGTTTGGCCCTTAACGCGTCGTTAACCGCTCGGGGCCGTGGCTACAATCCAGACGATTGTAGTGACCCTGAACGC
>Ga0302314_10013707_pt1 | contig 13914 bp, 11 predicted proteins | sample III_Palsa_N2_3_FD_200533 | JGI IMG/M metagenome (GOLD analysis project Ga0302314, IMG submission 200533) | Peat permafrost microbial communities from Stordalen Mire near Abisko, Sweden - III_Palsa_N2_3 | ecosystem: Environmental > Terrestrial > Soil > Palsa > Peat permafrost | place: Sweden... | reverse complement strand
CATCGGGCCTGCCCCGGGGGGTACGGGGGGCGTCCCCCCCGGGAGACAACAGCCCGATACCCTTGCTTTTCATCGGGCCTGCCCCGGGGGGTACGGGGGGCGTCCCCCCCGGGAGACAACGGCTCGATATCTTTATCTTTATCCGCCTTTAACTTGCCTGGCTGACCGAGGACATGTTGAAGGCCTCGACGCGGAGCGCGGGCATCGCCGCGCGGCTGAAGTAGTCGCCCCACTCGCGCGGCAGCGTCTGCGAGGTCGCGCCGACCTCAAGCAGCCGCGACAGCATCCCCACCGGCGACTCGTTGAACCGGAAGTTGTTGACCGCGCCGACGACCTCGCCCTCCTCCACGAGATAGACGCCGTCCCGGGTGAGCCCGGTCAGCAGCAGGGTCTGCGGGTCGACTTCCCTGATGTACCACAGGCAGGTGAGCAGCAGGCCGTGCTTGGTCGAGGCGATCATCGACTCGAGCGACGCGGCAGCGCCGGGCGCGGTCATGATCAGGTTGTCCACGGCGGGCGTCGCGGCGGCGCCGATGGTCGCGGCGGAGAACCGGCTCGAATGCAGCGAGGAAAGCACCCCCGACGAGATCCAGGATGCGAGTCCTGACGGCAGGCCGTTGTCGAAGACCGAGGAGTCGGCGCCGGAGGCGTGCGCCACCACGAACGGCGTGCACTCGAGTCCCGGGTACGCCGGGTCGCTGAACAGGTCAACCGGCGCCGACGACAGCCGCTCGCCGACGCGGGTACCGCCACCTGGCCTGCTGAATACGGTGCGCCCCTCGCCCGCGTCGCGGGCACCCGCCGACCAGTACAGGTAGGTCATCAGGTCGGCGACGGCGGTCGGCGGCAGCAGCGTCTCGTACCGCCCGGCCTCCAGCTCAACCCGCCGTTCCTGCCAGGCAAGACGCTCCGTGAGGCCGGCCTCGAGCGAGGCGACGTCCACGTCGGTGAAGTCGCGGGTCGACGCGCCCGCCCACGCGGACCGCGCCAGATCGGCGGACTTCGCGTTCAGTTCGAGCCGCCCCGTCGGCTGGTCGTAGCGAAGCCGCACCCCGGACGACGTGCCGACGAACGTCGAGACGACCCCGTGCTCGGCGAACCCGTAGAGCTTCCTGCCCGCTCCCTGAGCCGCCCGCAGCGTCTCACCTAGCTCCGCGGAGAAGCCGCGGAACACTCCGAAATCGGTTGCGACCGGAGGCAAAGACCAGTCAGATTCTCCCAAACGGTCCCGTGTTTCACCCGGTACCAAATCCGCCGCGTCCTCGGCGGGTGAGGCCTGCTCGGCGGTCTTCTCCGCCTCGCGCATAAGAACCTCCACCTCGCCCGGGGTGACACCCGAGCGGGAGACGGTACCCACGCCGACCGTGCCATCGGCGCGCCGGTCGATCGCGATCACCGTGAGCGAGCGCGACGCGGCGACGCCGTTGGTGGTCAGCGTGTTCCCCGCCCAGCGCAGGTTCGCGGTCGAGGTCTCGTCGGCGATGACCACGCACTCGCTACCGGACCTGGCCGCGGCGAGTGCCTGTTCAACGGCGCCCTGAGGAGTCATGGACGGCCCGTTCCTCATCATCTTCTCAGTTTCCTTCTTCCGCAGTGTTGAGCACCCGCACCGAGCGGAAGAGCCCAGTCGGCGCGCCGTGGCTGACCGGCGCGACCTGGCCCGGCTGGCCCTTGCCGCAGTTCAGCGCCCCGCCGAGCACGTACGTCTGCGGTCCGCCGACCGCCTCCATTGAGTTCCAGAACTCCGTGGTCGTCGCCTGGTACGCCACGTCCTTGAGCTGGCCGTCGAGGCGCCCGTTCGTGATCTTGAAGAACCGCTGGCCGGTGAACTGGAAGTTGTACCGCTGCATGTCGATCGACCAGGACTTGTCACCGACGATGTAGATGCCGTCCTCGACCTGCGCTATCAGCTCGTCGCAGGACGGGCCGCCGACGGCCGGCTGCAACGACACGTTAGCCATCCGCTGTAGCGGCATGTGGCCGGGTGAATCGGCGAACGCGCACCCGTTGGACCGGCCGAACCCCTGGAGCGAGCCCATCCGCCGGTCGAGCTGGTAGCCGACGAGCACGCCGCCGGAGATCAAGTCCCACGACTGGCCCGCCACGCCCTCGTCGTCGTAGCCGACCGTGGCGAGGCCGTGCTCCTGGGTGCGGTCACCGGTCACGTTCATGATCGGCGAGCCGTACTGGAGGTTGTTCAGCTTGTCGATGGTGGCGAAGGACGTCCCCGCGTAGGCGGCCTCGTAACCAAGCGCTCGGTCGAGTTCGGTGGCGTGGCCGATCGACTCGTGGATGGTGAGCCACAGGTTGGACGGGTCGATCACCAGGTCGTAGCGGCCGGCCGTGACGCTCGGCGCCCTGAGCTTCTCCGCGAGCAGTTCGGGGAGCCTGGCGAGTTCGGCGGGGAAGTCCCAGGCGGTACCCGTCAGGTACTCCCAGCCGCGGCCGACCGGCGGGGCGATCGTGCGCATGTCGTCGAAGCCGCTCTCGGTGACCGAAGTCGCGCCGAGCACCGGATACAGCCTGATCCGCTGCTGCGTTGTCGTGGTCGCGCCGTCGGTGTAGAACTTGTACTCCTTGACCTGGCTGAGCCCCGCGTCCACGTGCGTGACGGCGTTGTGCGCCAGGAGCGTGGCGGACCAGGCGGCGAGGAGATCCACCTTCTCCTTGGGCGCGACCGTGAACGGGTCGATCTCATACGCCGAGACCCAGGTGACGTCGCCGTAGGCGGGCTCGGGTGCGAGCTCGATGCGCTCGGTGTTCATCGCCGCGGCGACCTTGGCGACCTCAACCGCGCTTGCCGCGGCTCTTCGCGCGGCCTCCGGCGTCAGGTCGACCGCCGACGCGAACCCCCAGGTGCCGTCGACGATGACGCGAAGCGCGAGGCCGCTGTCGTCACCGTCGGACAGCGACTGGAGCTTGGCATCGGTCAGCGCGATCCGCTGCCCTCTGATCCGCTCGACCCGAAAATCGGCGTGACTCGCGCCCAGCTTGCTTGCGGTCTCGAGCGCGGCGTCGGCGAGTTCCCTCAGCGGCAGCGCGGCGAACTCCGCGTCGATCCGTGCGTTGTGATCATCCACGCCACAAGAACTTAGCCCACGGGGGCCGCACTCCCTAGCCCATATCCCCTCGCGTATCCCCTCGCGCCCAGCGGAGCGGTACTCTCGGCTGGCGAGTCGATCGATCTTCAGGAGGGTGTTCGTGGGACGTTCCGTGCTTGTGACCGGCGGCAACCGGGGGATCGGCCTGGCGATCGCGCGGCGGCTCGTGGCCGACGGGGACAGCGTCACCGTGACCTCCCGGTCGGGCGAGCCCGTCGAGGGACTGTCCGTGGTCAAGTGCGACGTGACCGACGGCGCGTCGGTGGACGCGGCGTTCACCGAGATCGAGAAGGAGCAGGGGCCCATCGAGGTGCTCGTCGCCAACGCGGGCGTCACGAAGGACACGCTGCTCGCGCTGATGAGCGAGGAAGCCTTCTCGAGCGTGCTCGACACCAACCTGACGGGCGCTTACCGAGTGGCCAAGCGGGCGGTGCGCCCCATGATGAAGATGCGGCGCGGCCGGATGATCTTCATCTCCTCCGTGGTGGGTCTCTACGGTTCTGGCGGCCAGGCCAATTACGCGGCGTCCAAGGCCGGACTGGTCGGTCTCGCCCGGTCACTGGCCCGCGAGCTCGGCTCGCGCGGCATCACCGCGAACGTGATCGCGCCCGGGTTCGTGGACAGCGACATGACGGCGGTGCTCACCGAGGAGCGCAAGGCCGCGATCATCGGGGCCGTACCGCTCGGCCGCTACGCCTCGGCCGACGAGGTGGCCGGCGCCGTCGCCTTCCTGGCCGGCCCGGACGCGGCCTACGTCACCGGCGCCGTCATCCCTGTCGACGGCGGCCTCGGCATGGGACATTTATCCCGTACCCCCCTGCGAATCCAGCGGACTTGGTACTCGACTACAGAAGCAAGGCAGGACTCGTCATGGGTATTCTCGACGGCAAGCGGATTCTGGTGACCGGCGTGCTCACCGACGCCTCTATCGCCTTCCACGTGGCGCGCGTGGCGCAGGAGCAGGGCGCGACCGTCGTGCTCACCGCGTTCCCGCGACCGACGCTCGTCCAGCGGATCGCCAAGCGGCTGCCCGCGGCGGCGCCGGTGATCGAGCTCGACGTCACGGACGTCGGGCACCTCGAGTCGCTCGCGTCGCGGGTGCGCGAGCATGTTGACGGCCTCGACGGCGTGGTGCACTCGATCGGTAACGCACCGCAGGCCGCGCTCGGCGGCAACTTCCTCGCCACCTCGTGGGAGGACGTCGCGAAGGCCGTGCACGTCTCGACGTTCTCGTTCAAGTCGCTGGCGATGGCGGCGCTGCCGCTGATGGCCGACGGTGGCTCGGTCGTCGGCCTCGACTTCGACGCGTCCGTCGCCTGGCCCGGCTACGACTGGATGGGCGTGGCCAAGGCGGGCCTCGAGTCGTGCTCCCGCTACCTGGCCAGAGACCTCGGGCCACAGCGGGTCCGGGTCAACCTGGTGGCGGCGGGCCCGCTCAAGACGATGGCGGCCAAGTCCATACCCGGCTTCGAGAAGTTCGAGGACGTGTGGTCGCAGCGGGCGCCGCTCGGCTGGGACATCGCCAACCCGGAGGCGGCGGCGCGGGCCTGCGTCGCGCTCCTTTCCGACTGGTTCCCCGCGACCACCGGGGAAATCGTGCATGTGGACGGCGGCGTCCACGCGGTCGGCGTCTGATAGCCGGTCGGGCTTACCCATGGTTCCTGCCGTTTACCTTGCGCAGCGGCCTGTTGGTCCGGATACTCGCATTTATGGGAGCTTCTGCGGCTGAGACCCCTACCTCGCCGGATGAGCAGCCGGCCCTCGGTCTCCGTGCCTCCGACGCCGAGCGGGACGAGGTGGCGGCCAGGCTCAGGGACGAGTTCGTCGCGGGGCGACTGTCGCACGATACGTTCCTGCATCGGATTGACGCGGTGCACGAGGCCAGGCGGCAGGCGGATCTGCCGCCGCTCGTCGCGGATCTGCCCGCTACTAAGCCCCGCGCGGCACGCGTCCTGTCCGCCGTCGGCCGGCTCCGTGGCGCCTGGTCGCGGTTGGCCGGGCAGGCCAGGCTTGACGGCCTCGCCGGGCATTCCGAATCCTCCGGACGAGCCGGCGCCGCACCGCCCGAGCGGTGGACCGGGCCGCGGCCGGCGATCCCGCCGCGCACGTTGAGCGCCGGGGGCGCCCTGGTCCGCGGCACCTTGGGCATCAGCTCCACGGGTGATCCCAACTCGGATCCCAATTCGCCGCTATCGCTGCAGTTCCCGCGCGGTGCCCACGGTCAGTTCAGCATCGGCAGAGACGCCTGCTGTGACCTGGCGATCGCCGACATGACGGTCTCCAGGCGGCACGCCACGCTTGAGCGCACGTCGGACGGCTGGCTGCTGAGCGACCTGGAGTCGACCAACGGGACCCGGGTGAACGGCTGGCGGGTCCGTGGCAAGGTCGCGGTAAGGCCCGGCGACCTGATTAGCTTCGGCAACCTGGTGGCGGTCTTCGCCAGGGAAGACACCGTGCCGCCCGGGACGGTCTCCCCGGAGGGCGCCCCGGCTCCCGACCGCCCCTAGCGCCGGTCGGCGATGACAAAACGCGCCGAGTCCGGCTCAATGCCGGTGATGTTCTAGAGTCTGAAAGCGTGACCACCGTACTGCTCGTCCGACATGGCCTGACAGCGACGACGGGCCAGCTGCTGACGGGCTGGACGCCGGGCGTCGGTCTCGACGACCGGGGCCGGGCACAGGCGAGGGCGCTCGGCGCGCGGATCGCGCCGGTGGCACTCGACGCGATCGTGACAAGCCCGCTCGACCGCTGTCGGGAGACCGTCGCGGAGCTCATCGCCGCGCGGTACACCGGCGGGCGCGCCGCGGAAAACGGGCACTCGACGCGGACCGCCGACCCGGTCATCGACGACCGGGTGGGTGAGTGCAAGTACGGCGACTGGACCGGCAAGCCACTGGCGGAACTCGCGAAGGACCCGCTCTGGCCGGTCGTGCAGGCGCACCCGAGCGCCGTCACGTTCCCCGGCAGCGAGGGCGAGTCAATGCTTGACATGCAGCACCGCGCCGTCACGGCGGTGCGGGACTGGAACACCAGGCTTGGGAAGGACGCCACCTACCTGATCTGCTCGCACGGCGACGTGATCAAGGCGATCGTGGCGGACAGCCTGGGGCTCCACCTAGACCAGGTGCAGCGCATCGTGGCCGATCCCTGCTCGCTGACCGTGATCAGCTACACCACGCTGCGGCCCTTCGTGCTCAGGCTGAACGACACCGGCGGCGGCGTGGCGGATCTGCTGCCACACCCCAAGCAGCCGACCGGGGCCGAAGCGGCGGGAACGGCCGGAACGCAGACCAACGAGAGCGATGCCGTGATCGGCGGCGGCGCGGGTACCGCCAACGGTGCGGAAGGATAGGATTCATGCCGGTCTTTTACTATGACCCGCCGGACAGGTTCGTGGCCGGCTCGGTTGGGCAGCCGGGAGACAGGACGTTCTACCTCCAGGCCAGCTCGACTGGCAGGGTGACCAGTGTCGCTCTGGAGAAGTTCCAGGTCAGCCTGCTGGCCGAACGGATCGATGAGCTTCTCGACGAGGTGCTGCGCCGGACCGACGCCGCAACCGACATTCCCCAGGAGGCGCCTGCCGCACTGCGGGACGACGGACCGCTCGACCTGCCGCTTACCGAGGACTTCCGGGTCGGCGCGATCGCCCTCGCCTGGGACAGCGAGGGCGACAAGGTGGTCATCGAGGCGCAGGAGGACAGCGACGCCCCCATCGAGCCGCTCTCTGATGACATTCCCATCGACGGCCCCGGCGTCCTTCGCGTGCGGATCACCCCGAGCGCGGCCCGCGCGTTCGCGCAGCGCGCGCTTAGCCTCGTTGCCGCCGGCCGCCCGCCGTGTCCGCTGTGCGGACTGCCGCTCGACGTCGCCGGGCATGTCTGCCCGCGGCAGAACGGCCACCGGGCCAGCCGTGCCTGACCACGCGGCGGCCGGTGCGAGCGACATTCCAGAGCGTGCCATGCCGGAGGGGGAGAGCGAGGCGCTCGAACTGCTAGAGCGCGGCACCCTCACGGTGGCGGGCCGGATCGTCGCTGCGTCGAACGCGACGCTGTTCTGCACGATCAGGGCGGCGGGCATCGAGGCGAACTGCGTCTACAAGCCGATCGCGGGGGAGCGCCCGCTCTGGGACTTCCCGCACGGTACCCTCGCCGGCCGCGAGGTGGCCGCCTACCTGGTCTCAAGCGCCGCCGGGTGGAACTTCGTCCCGCCGACCGTGATGCGCGACGGACCGTTTGGCCCGGGCATGTGCCAGCTCTGGATCGACCTGGACCCCGACGTGGACCTGATCGCGCTCTCCCGCCGCACCGACCACGCCGGGCTGCGTGACCTCGCGGTCTTCGACGCGGTGATCAACAACGCGGACCGGAAGATCGGCCACCTGCTTCCGGTTCCCGACGGCCATCTGTACGGCTGCGACCATGGCATCTGCTTCGCCGAGGAGTACAAGCTGCGCACCGTCTTGTGGCAGTGGTGCGGCAAGGCGCTGCCCGCTCGCTCCGTCGAGGTGCTGCGCCGCCTCGCCGACGACCTGGCGGACGGCTGGCTCGCCCGCGAACTGCCTGAGCACCTGACCAGAGACGAGATCGCCGCGATGCTGTCTCGGGTAGAGGCGCTGCTCGCCAGCCGCACCCACCCCTATCCGCCGGAAGACTGGCCCGCCGTCCCCTGGCCCCCGGTCTAGTCCAAGTACGGCGACTAACGACAAGCGCGATCAACTGCTAAATTCCAGTGCATGAACAAGTCGGCTGACCGGGATCCGGGGAATCAGGACCGCGCGTTGCGGCGGCGCAGGTTCCTCACGGCCGGCGGCGGGCTCGTGGTGGGCGGCCTCCTGACCGGATGCAATTTCTCCCACGGCGCGGGCACCGGAGACAGCAGCACCACGACCACCCCTGGCGCGAGCCCCACGGGAAGCAGGAACCCGCTCAGTGGCTCCTCGGGCAACAGCTCCAGCTAGGGGAGACGGCATGCCGGGCGACGCGGGTGAGGACCCGGTCTTCATCCTGTGCGCGGGCCGGTCGGGCTCCACGCTGGTGCGCTTCCTGCTCGACGCCCATCCGGACCTGGCCTGCCCGCCGGAGACGAAGCTGCCCTGGCTGGCCAGACAGCTGGCCGCCGCGTGGGCGGTGATCGAGGACACGGCACCGTCGGCGGCACCGTCGGCCCCTGTCTTGGCGGGCACTGTCTTGGCGGGCACTGTCTTGGCGGGCACTGACTCGGCGGGCACTGACTCGGCGGACGGCTCGGACGACGGCGCGGTCTCCGAATTGGTGGCCGCCGGGCTGCGGCGCAGCCTCAACCCGATGATCGAGTCCTATCTGGCCAGACGGGGCAAGAAGCGGTATTGCGACAAGAGCCTTGGCGCGGCGCAGCACGCGGGCCTGCTGCTGCGGATCTGGCCGGGCGCCAGGTTCATCTGCCTGTACCGGCATCCGATGGATGTCATCAGGTCGGGACTCGAGGCGTCGCCGTGGGGCCTGACCGGCTACGGGTTCGAGCCGTACGTGGCAAGCCCGCCGGACAACAACGTGGCGGCGCTCGCCAGGTACTGGCTTGATTACAGCGCGGCGATCGTCGCCGCGGAGGAACGTTTCACGGACCGCTGCCTGCCGGTCAGGTACGAAGATCTGGTCACGGAACCAGACCGTGAGGCCGCGCGCATGTTCGGTTTCATCGGCGTGCGGCCGGCGCCCGGTATCGCGGACCGCTGCTTCGGCCTAGGGCACCAGCGGTTCGGCCCGGGCGACTACAAGATCTGGAATACGGCCGAGATCACCGCGGCCTCGGTCGGCAGGGGCTGGTCGATACCGGCCAGGCTCATACCGGCGCCGCTACTCGACCGGGTCAACGAACTGGCGGACGTGCTCGGCTATGTCCAGGTCGGCGAGCGGTGGGGAACGGGGGCCAGGCCCACGGACCTCAGGGTGCCAGCAGGAGCGGAGACAACGCCCGCTGACCTCAGGATGCCGGAAGATGCTCCGCACTCGGCCGCGGCCGGCCTCGGCCTCGATGAACGCCGCGCGGGGCCGTCGGCCGGGGCAAGCGCGATCGATGCCCGCGTTCGGGCGGGTCTCGCGCGCCTCGGCGAGGGGTTCACCCGATCCCGCGGGTCACACGCGACTGAGTCGGTCCTGCTGTTCGCGACCGCGTCAGCGCCCGCAGCCGCGGACGCCTGGTGGCTGCTCGACCTGACGGCAGGCACGCTCAGCCAGGGCCTCGGCGACCACACCGCGGTCACCGCGGACGTCAGCTGGAGCATCACGGGATCGGCGCGGACGTGGCAGCGAGTCCTTGCGGGCGAGGCCAACCTTGGCGTCGCGTTCCGCCGAGGCGACCTGCGCTACGCCGACAACGGCGACGCGGGAGCCGGCTCACCGACCGCGGACAGCCGAGTCGCGATGCTGGCCGACCTGCTTGGCATCGCCCAGGCAGCCAGCGTCAGCTCCGGCGGGTAACTCCTAAAGCTCGCCCGTGTCGGCGCCGTCGCCGCGGCGGCGCAGGTAGCGCTCGAACTCGCGGGCGATGGCGTCGCCCGACGCCTCGGGCAGGTCGGTGGCGTCCTTGGCCTCCTCGAGCGTGCGCACGTACTCGGCCACGTCGGAGTCCTGCTGCGCGAGCTCATCCACGCCGCGTTCCCAGGCGCGCGCCTCCTCGGGGAGGTCGGCCTGCGGGAGGGACACGTCGAGCACATCCTCCACGCTGCGCAGCAGCGCGAGCGTCACCTTCGGCGACGGTGACTGCGCGACGTAGTGCGGTACCGAGGCCCACAGCGAGACCGTGGGGATGTCGGCGGCCGCGCAGGTGTACTGGAGCACCCCGACGATCCCAGAAGATCCCTTGTAGTCGGACGGCTCGGTGTTGACACCGCGGAGCAGTTCCGGATTCGAGCTGCTGACCTGGACGGGAACCGGGCGGGTGTGCGGTGAGTCGGCGAGCAGTGCCCCCACGAGGATCACCATCTCGACCCCGAGCTCGGTGAACCCGCTGATGAGCTCGTCGGTGAAGCCGCGCCAGCGCATGTTCGGCTCGACTCCGTGCACGAGCACGATGTCCCTGGGCAGCCCGGTGGACGAGGCACGCGCGAGCGAGATCCTGGTGGTCGGCCAGATGAGCCGCTCCGTCTTTCCCGCGATCACGTCGATCACCGGCCTGTTGACCTGAAAGTCGTAGAAGTCATCGGGGTCGATCGCGGCGATCGGTGTGGATTCCCACGCGATGCCGAGGTGGTTGACCGCACCGCTCGCGGCCTCGGCCGCGTCGTTCCACCCTTCGAACGCGGCAATCGCTACTGGGTGGACGAGCGGGCCTTCGACGTCGCTGAACTTGATGACTTCACCTCCGCAAGAGCCGCGGGCTGGCGCCCGTGACTACAGCCTACGTCGCCACGAGACGTCGGCGTGTTACCTGTGGCAAGCACAGTATTGTTGGCAAGAACTTGTGCTCTCACCATAAGTGCCTCCACTTGGGAGTCCAATGAGCAGCCTTGTGATCTAGGAAGCGACCGAGCGCGCTACGGAACTCCGTGCCGCCCTCGCGGCGCGCGTCGTCATCGCGGACGGCGCGATGGGCACCATGCTTCAGGCGAGTGACGCGACGCCTGATGACTTCGAAGGCTACGAGGGCTGCAACGAGGTATTGAACGCGACGCGCCCGGACATCATCAGCGGTGTGCACCGTGCCTACTTCGAGGCGGGCGCGGACTGCGTCACCACGAACACGTTCGGCGCGAACCAGACGAACCTCGGCGAGTACGAGATTAGCGAGCGCATCGGCGAGTTGTCGGAGGCGGGCGCCCGGCTCGCGCGCGAGGTCGCCGACGAGTTCTCTGCCGCCGACGGCAGGCCCCGCTGGGTGCTCGGCTCGATCGGCCCGGGGACCAAGCTTCCCACGCTCGGCCACATCACCTTCCGCGAGCTGCGCGACTCCTACTGCGAGAACGCCGCCGGCCTGCTCCGCGGTGGCGCCGACGCCTTGATCATCGAGACCTGCCCCGACCTTCTCCAGGCAAAGGCCGCAATCATCGGGGCCAAACGGGCCATCGCCGCTCTCGCACCGCACACCCTGGTCATCGCGTCGCTGACCATCGAGACGACGGGCACCATGCTGCTCGGCTCCGAGATCGGCGCCGCGCTCACCGCCCTCGCGCCGCTTGGCATCGACATGATCGGGCTGAACTGCGCGACCGGTCCCGGCGAGATGAGCGAGCACCTGCGCTACCTGGCCGCGAACTCGCCGATTCCGATCAGCTGCGAGCCGAACGCCGGGCTGCCCGTGCTCACCGCCGACGGAGCGTACTACCCGCTGACCCCGGCCGAGCTCGCCGACGCGCACGCAAGGTTCGCGCTTGAGTTCGGTCTGTCCCTGGTCGGCGGGTGCTGCGGCACCACGCCTGAGCACGTGGCGGCGCTTGTCGACCGTCTCGGGGTGACGCCGGCCAGGCCCGCCGGTCTGCCTCCTGCCCGGCGCGACCCGCGCCCTGAGGCTGGTGTCGCGTCGCTCTACAGCCACGTGCCGTTCCGGCAGGACACCGCGTTCCTCGCGATCGGTGAGCGGACCAATGCCAACGGGTCCAAGGCGTTCCGCGAGGCGATGATCGCCGACAAATGGGACGACTGCGTGGATATCGCCAAGTCGCAGACCCGCGACGGCGCGCACCTGCTCGATGTGTGCATCGACTACGTGGGCAGGGACGGCATCGCCGACATGCGCGAGATGGTCGGGCGGCTGTCCACCGCGGCGACGCTCCCGCTCGTGCTCGACTCGACCGAGCCCGCCGTGATCGAGGCGGGTCTCGAGCTGATCGGCGGCCGCGCGGTCGTCAACTCGGTGAACTACGAGGACGGCGACGGTCCCGACTCGCGGATGGCCAAGCTGATGCCGGTGCTCCGCGAGCACGGCGCGGCCGTTGTCGCGCTCACCATCGACGAGAAGGGCCAGGCCCGCACCGCCGCCTGGAAGGTCGAGGTCGCCGAGCGGCTGATCCGCGATCTCACCGTCAACTGGGGGATGTCCACAAGCGACATCATCGTCGACTGCCTGACCTTCCCGATCGCCACCGGCCAGGAGGAGACCAGGCGGGACGGGCTCGAGACGATCGAGGCGATCGCCGAGCTCAAGCGCCGCCACCCGGACGTGCAGACGACGCTCGGCGTGTCCAACGTCTCGTTCGGACTCAAGCCTGCCGCGCGCGCCGTGCTGAACTCGGTGTTCCTGCACGAATGCGTCCAGGCCGGGCTCGACTCGGCGATCGTCCACCCGTCCAAGATCATGCCGCTCGCGCGCATCGCCGACGAGCAGCGGGAGGTCGCCCTCGACCTGGTCTACGACAGGCGGCGTCCAGACTACGACCCGCTCACCCGGATGCTCGAGCTGTTCGAGGGCGTCGACCCGGCGACCGCGAAGGCCACCCGCGCCGCGGAACTCGCCGCGCTGCCGCTGACCGAGCGGCTCAAGCAGCGGATCATCGACGGCGAGCGTAACGGCCTCGAAGGCGATCTTGACCTGGCCCTAGAGGAACGGCCCGCCCTGGCGATCGTGAACGACGTGCTGCTTGACGGCATGCGGACGGTCGGCGACCTCTTCGGCTCCGGGCAGATGCAGCTACCGTTCGTCCTGCAGTCCGCGGAGGTGATGAAGGGGGCGGTCGCCTACCTCGAGCCGCACATGGAGAAGACCGCCGACGGCGGGCGCGGCCGGATCGTGCTCGCGACCGTTCGGGGCGACGTGCACGACATCGGCAAGAACCTCGTCGACATCATCTTGTCCAACAACGGCTACGACGTGGTGAACATCGGCATCAAGCAGCCGATCTCCGCCATCATCGGCGCGGCGGAGGAACATGGCGCCGACGTCATCGGCATGTCGGGCCTGCTCGTCAAGTCCACCGTGGTGATGCGGGACAACCTCGCCGAGCTGAGCGCCCGTGGCATGGCGGACCGCTGGCCGGTGCTACTCGGCGGCGCCGCGCTCACCCGCGCCTACGTCGAGCAGGACCTGGCCGACCTCTTCGCTGGTGAGGTCCGCTACGCCCGCGACGCCTTCGAGGGCCTGCACCTGATGGACGCCATGATGGCCGTCAAGCGCGGCGTCCCCGGCGCATCCCTGCCCCCCCTCCGCGAGCGCCGCGTCAAGCGCCGCCCCGCCCCCGCCGAGGCCCCGGCCCTGGCCCCCGCCACCTCCGTCGCCGCTTCCGCTTCCGCCCCCGCCCCCGGCTTGTCGGCTACGCCATCCACACCGATAGAGCCTGTCGATGACGTAGCCGACATGCTGGCCGCGCAGATAACAGCAAGAAGCGGCTTGCCGCCGATCCCCGCGGCAGAGGCGTCTGCCCCGTCAGGCCAGGCCGCCTCGTCCGGCTCGGTCCGTTCCGTCGATGTCTCTTCTGACAACCCCGTGCCAGAGCCGCCGTTCTGGGGGACGCGGGTGGTCAAGGGCGTGCCGCTGGCGGAGTACTCGGCCTACCTCGACGAGCGGGCCACGTTCATGGGCCAGTGGGGGCTCAAGCCGTCGCGCAAGCCGGACGGGCCAAGCTATGAGGATCTGGTGGAGACCGAGGGACGGCCGAGGCTGCGGATGTGGCTGGAGCGGGCGCAGACCGAGGGACTGCTGCAGGCCGCCGTGGTCTACGGGTACTTCCCTTGCGTCAGCGAAGGCAACGACCTCATCGTGCTCTCGGAGACGGGGGAGGAGCGCGAGCGCTTCGCCTTCCCCCGCCAGCAGCGCGACTCGCGCCTCTGCCTGGCCGACTACTTCAGGCCCGCCGCATCGGGGGAGACCGACGTGGTCGCGTTTCAGCTCGCCACGATGGGCGGCG
>Ga0302314_10013706_pt1 | contig 13916 bp, 12 predicted proteins | sample III_Palsa_N2_3_FD_200533 | JGI IMG/M metagenome (GOLD analysis project Ga0302314, IMG submission 200533) | Peat permafrost microbial communities from Stordalen Mire near Abisko, Sweden - III_Palsa_N2_3 | ecosystem: Environmental > Terrestrial > Soil > Palsa > Peat permafrost | place: Sweden... | reverse complement strand
GCTGGATCAGATGAGCGGCGTGCACCTGGCGCTGGCCGGATTTGTCAGTTCGATTCCGTTCGACAACACCAAGGAATACGAAGACTATCTCGCGCGCCTCAAGGCGGTGCCGAAGCTGTTCGATCAGGTGACCGCAGTGGCGCAGCAGGGCATGCAGGACAAGATGATGCCGCCGAAGTATCTGCTGGAGAAGGTGGTCACGCAGATCGACAGCATCGACAAGTCGGCTGGCATGGACAGCGTGTTTGCCGAGCCGCTGAAGCATTTCCCGAAGTCGGTCTCGGCTGCCGACCAGAAGCGCCTGCATGATGCGATCCTGGCCGCGATCGAAGATGACGTGCGCCCGGCCTACCGCAAGCTGGGTGAGTTCGTGGCCAAGGACTACGCACCGCACGGGCGCGCCGAACCGGGTATCTGGAATCTGCCGAACGGCGATGAGATCTACCGTTTCGACATCAAGCTGATGACGACCACCGACGAGACACCGGATGAGATCCATGCACTGGGTCTGTCCGAGGTCAAGCGGATCGAGGGCTTGATGACGCAGATCGCCAAGTCGCAGGGCTTCGCCGATCTGGCCAGCTTCCGCGCTTCGCTGAAAACCAATCCGAAAACGCACGCCACCTCGCGCGAAGACATCCTCAACCGCTATCGCGGCTATCTGGCGCAGATGCAGCCTGAGCTGCCGAAGTTCTTCGGCCTGCTGCCGAAAACCAAGGTGGTGGTGGTGCCGGTCGAGGCGTTCCGCGAGAAGGAAGCGCCGGCGGCCGAATACCACCAGGGCACGCCGGACGGTTCACGGCCTGGGCAGATCTTCGTCAATACCGGTGATTTCGCCAATCGCAGCGTGCTGACCATCGAGACGACGGCCTACCACGAAGGCATTCCGGGCCATCACCTGCAGATTTCGATCGCGCAGACGCTGCCGGCGTTGCCACCGTTCCGCCAGCAGGGCGGCTACACCGCCTACATCGAGGGCTGGGCACTGTACGCCGAACAGTTGGGCAAGGAGCTCGGCTTCTACAAGGATCCGCTGTCCTACTACGGTCACCTCAGCGACGAGCTGCTGCGCGCGGACCGCCTGGTGCTCGATACCGGTGTGCACGACAAGCACTGGACGCGCCAGCAGATGGTGGATTTCTTCCACGCGCATTCCAGCGAAGACGAGCCGGATGTGCAGGCCGAGACGGACCGCTACATCACCTGGCCGGGCCAGGCGCTGGCTTACAAGACGGGTGAGCTGAAGATTCTCGAACTGCGTGCACGGGCGAAACAGGAACTGGGTGAGCAGTTCGACATTCGCGCTTTCCACGACGAAATCCTCAACGGCGGCGCGTTGCCGCTGGACGTGCTGGAAAGTCGTGTCAACGACTGGATCGCCGCGGTGAAGGCCGGCAAGGCGCCGGCACATCCGGTGGCGGAGTAAACCAGGCACGCTCTCCGGGTTCGTCCCGGAGAGCGTGTTCGCAAGATGCGATCATGCTGTCGAAGGGTTTAGTTGCTGTCAGCCGTTGAATATCCCAATAGTCATGGCAACCTTTGTGACCGGAGCTGCATCTATGCCCGCATGTGTAGAAGAAAAATGCGAACCGTCCTGATCATTGACGACAACCCTGCGGTGGGCGAGGCGCTGTCGCTTGCGTTGTCCCTGCACGAAATCCGTCCCCTCACCGCGTTGACACAGAATGAGGGCCTCGCCCTGCTGGAGCGAGAGGCGGTCGACGTGGTGATCCAGGACATGAACTTCACCGCCGACACCACCTCGGGCGAGGAAGGCGTGGCGTTGTTCCGCGCGATCCGTGAACGCCATCCGGACTTGCCCGTCATCCTGCTTACGGCATGGACGCATCTGGAAACCGCGGTGGAACTGGTCAAGGCCGGTGCGTCCGATTACCTGGCCAAGCCATGGGATGACAACAAGCTGCTGACCACGGTGGAGAACCTGCTGGAGCTGTCCGAGTCCACCCGCGAGATGACCCGCAGCCGGCGCGAACGCCGTCTGCGGCGCGAGCAGCTGCAGAAAAAGTACGAACTGGACGGTCTGGTATTTGCCTCCGAGGCGATGGCACGCACGCTGGACCTGGCCTGCCAGATCGCCCGCTCGGACGTGCCGGTGCTGATCACCGGCCCCAACGGCACCGGCAAGGAGCGCATCGCGGCGATCGTGCACGCGAACTCGGCGGTGAAACGCGGCCCATTCATCGCGGTGAACTGCGGTGCGTTACCCGGTGAGTTGATCGAGGCCGAACTGTTCGGTGCCGATGCCGGCGCGTACACCGGTGCGAACAAGGCGCGCGAGGGTCGTTTCGAGCTGGCCGATGGCGGCACATTGTTTCTCGACGAGATCGGCAACCTGCCACTGCCCGGTCAGATGAAACTGCTGCGCGTGCTGGAGACCGGCCAGTTCGAGCGCCTCGGTTCCGGCCGCACGCGTCAGGCCAAGGTGCGCGTGCTGTCGGCGACCAATGCCGACCTCAAGGCGATGATCCGCGCCGGCACGTTCCGCGAGGATCTGTACTACCGGCTCAACGTGATCGAGGTGAACCTGCCGCCGCTGACCGAACGCAGCGACGACATCCTGCCGTTGGCGGAATTCTTCCTGGACGGCCGCGCCGAACTCGGCGATGCCGCGCGCGAGGCATTGCTGGGCTATCCATGGCCAGGCAACGTGCGTGAATTGAAAAACGCGATCGAACGCGCCGCGTTGCTGACCGGCAGCAATCCGATCACGCCCGAGTTGCTCAACCTGCCGCAGCATGTGACAGGGGTTCAGCGTAACCTCGACGAACCCAGCCGCGAGGCGGTGGAAGCAGCCCTGCACAAGAGCGATGGTGTGGTCAGCCGGGCCGCGCAGAATCTCGGGCTGTCACGGCAGGCGTTGTATCGGCGGATGGAGCGCTACGGTCTGGTGGCACCGGCCTGATTCCGTCGGCAGGACAGGCTTGCCGTAGCAGTGATGGCGTAGAAAGATGGCGATACAGCGGGACAGCAACACCCCAGGACAGCAGGAGTGATGTCATGCGCTATCGGTTTCTCGTATTTGCCACGGCGTGGCTGTTTGCCACATTGGCCATGGCGCAGACATCCACTCTTGCGTCGTCGGGCCAGAGCGACAGCCTGGCATCACGGCCGGCAGCGGCCAGTTCGACCAGCTACCGCAGCCACGCGCCGACGGTGACGGCAGCAGACAGGGTCCACTTCAAATTCAAGGACCGCCAGCAGGATCAGCAAGGTCCGCTGAGCCAGCCACCACCGAGTGCGATGGACAAGGCCGCGGTGATGGGCACCGATCGGCCCTGGCAAGACGGGCGCCCACCGGTCGACTGCATGCAGACACCGATGGATCCCACATGTCGTCATTGATGAGGCTTGGGCCTGTCGTGGAGGACGGCCGATGTGGCGTCGCCTGAGTTCGCTGCAGGGTCGGTTGACCATCCTGCTGGCCTTCGCAGGACTGGCCGGCGCCCTGATTTATGCCGGCATCACCCAGTGGCCGCTGCCGCAATTGCTGGTGTGGATGCACACGGATCTCGCGCTGGCGATACGCGCGCCGATGCAGCTGGGCATCTACGGCGGCCTGCTGGCCAGCGTGATCGTGCTGCTGCCGCTGGCGTTCTGGCTGGCCGGTCTGGTGATGGCGCCGGTGAGCCGCCTGCTGCGCGCGCTGGAAGGCGCGGTGGCCAGCTATCGTGACGGCGACTTCAGTTTCTCCATCGCGATCAACCGGCGTGACGAACTGGGTGAACTGATCCGTATGCACAACGCGCTCGGCCAGACCCTGCGCGAGCAGCGCCAGCACCTGGTGCAGCGCGAGCTGCTGCTGGACACGGTGGTGCAGAACACACCGGTGGCGCTGGTGCTGACTGACGCGAATGGGCGGGTGGCGTACGCGAACATTGCCTCGCGGCATCTGTTCAACGAGGGGCGCAGTCTGCACGGACTGGATTTTTCCAAGCTGCTCGCTGACGCGCCCGAGGCGCTGCGTCGCGCGGTGGAAAGTGGCGAGGATGCCTTGCTCAGCGTGGAGATGGATGGCAGCGAGGAAACCTTCCACCTGTCGCAGCGCGCGTTCCGGCTGCAGGGCAAGCCGCATCGGCTGCAGCTGTTCCGGCGCATGACGCGCGAGCTGTCACGACAGGAAGTGGCGACCTGGAAGCGGGTGATCCGGGTGATCAGCCACGAGCTCAACAATTCGCTGGCGCCGATTTCCTCGCTGGCGCATTCCGGCGCCGAGCTGGCGCGACGCGGTAACATCGAGCGGTTGCCCGGAGTGTTCGCCACCATCGGCGAACGCGCGATGCACCTGCACAGTTTCATCGCCGGTTACGCCAGTTTCGCCAAGCTGCCCACGCCGCAGCTGGTGGCGGTGCCATGGGCACCGTTCCTGGATGGGTTGGCGCTCCATTGCCGTTATCAACTGACGACGTCGGTGCCGACCCATCCCGGTCATTTCGATGCGGCACAGATCGAGCAGGTGCTAATCAACCTGATCAAGAACGCGCACGAGTCTGGTGGCGCGGATGACGGGGTCACGCTTTCCATCCTGGAAACCGGCCGCGAGTTGCGCATCGAGGTGGCCGATCGTGGTCCCGGCATGAGCGAGACCGTGCTGGCGCAGGCGCTGCTGCCGTTTTATTCGACCAAGCGTTCCGGCACCGGCCTGGGCCTGGCGCTGGCGCGCGAGATCACCGAGGCACATGGTGGCCGGATCCTGCTGGCCAATCGCGAAGGCGGCGGCCTGCGGGTGAGCCTGCTGTTGCCGCAGACAACGCCGAGATAACTGCCGGCTCGCCTATACTCCAGTCTTCTTCAGGGATAGGGAGTGAGTCATGGGACAGCTTGTTGCGTTGGTCATCGTATTCCTCGTGGTCGTTGTGCTGGTGAAGCTGGTACGCATCGTGCCGCAGGGTTTCGAGTGGACGGTGGAGACGTTCGGCAAGTACACCCGCACGCTCAGTCCGGGGCTACATTTCCTGATCCCGATGTATCAGGCGGTCGGGCGCAAGATCAACATGATGGAACAGGTGCTCGACGTGCCGTCGCAGGACGTGATCACCAAGGACAATGCGGTGGTGCGTGTTGACGGCGTGGTGTTCTACCAGGTGCTGGATGCCTCCAAGGCGGCTTACGAGGTGTCCAATCTGGAACAGGCGTCGCTGGCGCTGATCATGACCAATATCCGTACCGTGCTCGGCTCGATGGATCTGGATGAATCGCTGAGCCAGCGCGATGCGATCAACGCGAAACTGTTGCGCGTGGTCGACGAGGCGACCCATCCGTGGGGCGTCAAGGTCAACCGCATCGAGATCAAGGACATCGCGCCGCCGCGCGACCTGATCGATGCGATGGCGCGGCAGATGAAGGCCGAACGCGAGAAGCGCGCCAACATCCTCGACGCCGAGGGTTTCCGCCAGGCGGCGATCCTCAAGGCAGAGGGCGAGAAGCAGTCGGTGATCCTGGCCGCCGAAGGCGAGAAGGAAGCGGCGTTCCGCGCCGCCGAAGCGCGCGAGCGTTCCGCTGAAGCCGAGGCCAAGGCGACCACGATGGTGTCCAACGCGATCGCCGGTGGCAACGTCAACGCGCTGAATTACTTTGTCGCCAATAATTACGTCGAGGCGCTGAAGGAAATGGCCAAGTCGCCGAACCAGAAGATGCTGCTGTTGCCGATCGAGGCCACCGGCATCCTGGGTTCGCTGGCCGGTATTGCCGAGTTGGCCAAGGAGTCGCTGAGCCAGCAGCAGAAGGCGGTGGCGATCCAGCCGCCGCTACGCTGAGGTGGCCACCATGTGGGAGCTTTCCGCGCACTATCTGTGGTGGATCCTCGCCTTGCTGCTGATTGCCGGCGAGGTCATGCTGCCGGGTTATTTCATGCTGTGGGTCGGCGTGGCCGCGGCGGCAATGGGTGTGCTGCTGTGGCTTGTGCCATCGCTGGGGTTGCTGACGCAAGCCGTCCTGTTTGCGCTGCTGGCCTTCGGTGCCTGCGTGCTTTATGCCCGCCTGCTACGGCCAAAGCTGGAGCGGCGTGATCCGGGCAGTGAACGATTGAACCGCCGTGGTGAACAGATGATCGGCCAGCGCTATGAGTTGATCGAGCCGATCGTCAACGGTCGCGGCAAGGCCCGCGTGGGCGATGGCCAGTGGCTGGTCAGCGGGCCGGATCTGCCGCTGGGCAGCACGGTGGAAGTGGTTGCCGTCGACGGCACCACGCTGAAGGTGCGTGCGGCGCTATGAGCGCAGCTGATCCGATCAGCGGGCAGCAGTTCGCCACCACGGCGCTGAATACCCGCATAGCGTTCCTGCTGGAGTTGGCGCGCCGGCTGCACCAATACGGCACCTCGGCGCCTCGGCTCGAGATGGCGATCGGACGCGCCGCGAAGCGCATGGGACTGGTTGCGGATGTGTGGTCCAGTCCCACCGCGATCATCATTTCCTTTGCCGACCTTGGCCAGGGCGAGGAGGGTGTGGCGCAGAGCACGCAGGTGATGCGCCTGGCGCCAGGCGACGTGAACCTGGCGAGGTTGTGCGAGGCTGATGAAATCGCCGACCGTGCGATAGCTGGCGAGCTGGACCTGCGCGAGGGATTCCATCGGCTGCGTGCGCTGGGTCTGCCGGATACGCGCCGCGACAAGATCGGCCTGATCGCCAGCTATGGCTTGTCCGCAGGCAGCATCGCGGCGCTGTTCCTGCACAGCTCGTGGGTAGATGTGCTGGTCGCCGGCGTGATCGGCGTGATCATCGGCGGGATTACCGTGCTGGCGGGCAGTCGGCCGCGGTTGGCGGTCGCCAGCGATGCGATCTGTGCACTGGTGGCCACGGCGGTGACGATCGTGGTGAGCGCGTTCGTGGTGCCGTTGGCGATCAAGTCGGTGGTACTGGCCAGCCTGATCGTGCTGATTCCGGGCATGTCGCTGACCACCGCGGTGCGCGAAATCTCCAGCCAGCACCTGGTGTCCGGCATGGCGCGCATGGGTGGCGCCATGGCGACCCTGCTCAAGCTCACCTTCGGCACGATCGCGGCCACCCAGCTGTGCGCCGCTCTGGGCATCCATGCGCGCGATTTCGCGTTGCCGGCGCTGCCAACCTGGACCGACTATCCCGCCCTGCTGATCGCGGCGATCGCATTCGCGATCCTGTTCCGCGCAGCCCGGCGCGACTGGCCGGTGGTGATCCTGGCAGTCATCGTGGGTTATCTGGCCACGCGTTGGGGTGGTGAGATTTCCGGTTCGTTGCCGGCGGCGCCGTTTGGCGTGTTCCTCGGCGGCTTGCTGCTTAGCGCGTTTGCCAATTTCTATGCGCGATTTGCACATCGGCCGGGCGCGGTGATTCGCGAGCCGGGTATTCTCTTGCTGGTACCGGGCAGTGTCGGTTTTCGCAGTATGTCCTTTCTGCTAGAACGCGATACGTCATTGGGTATGGATACCGGAATGCTGCTGCTGACCTTGCTGGTGTCGCTGGTGGCCGGATTGATGTTCGGCGACCTGCTGGTTTCCCCGCGCCGCTCTTTATAAGCAAAAGCGATATTCGAAGCCCACACTCCTACCCGCTGCACCCGTCAAGGCAACGAAACCCCACGGCACATTTGCCCCCTCCCCCTTGGGGGAAGGTTGGGGAGGGGACGTCACGTTGCCTCAAACCAATGAAAAGCGCCGGCATCAAGCCGGCGCTTTTCATTGCAGCGGTAAATGAATCAGCGATCAGATCGCCAGATCCTTTTCCTTCTTGCCAGCCTTCAACGCGTCGCTGAACCAGTGTGGACGCTTGCCACGGCCAGACCAGGTCTGTGCAGGATTGGCCGGATTGCGGTATTTCGGCGCGACCGTACCAGTGCTGCGCTTGGCCTTGCCGCGAGTGCTGCCGAAAATGTCCTCGAAGGCATAACCCTCGGCCTTGATCAGCGCGTGCACTTTCTCGCGCAGCTTGACGACCTTTTCCTTGCGCAATTCATTCTGGCGCACCTGCGCCTTGCTGATCAGGTCATTGAGCTGTGTGTGATTGAGATTCTTGATATCGACGGCCATGATTGACTCCCGGGGTGAGTGTCGGTAATTGAATTGAGTGGTCTGACCAGGGTCTGGCTATTATTGGGGAATTGAGCCAGACGCTGTATTGCGACGCCGATTCTCGCCTGTTTTCGGGATATTTGCAAAGCGCCGATCACCAGGTGAAGTGGTTTTATATTAAATGAAATTAATAACTATCTGGTAATGCCAATAACGCTGTCATGGATTACATCGTGCAAGGTTGCCGGATACTGAAACGGCCGCTCCAGGCGGCCGTTTCAGTGAGTAAGCCGGATGCGTCAGCTATTCAACCGAGCAGGGCAAACAGTTCGTCCTGACTGACCGCCCGATTTTCGCTTTCGCCGCGGGCGCGATACTCCAGCGTACCGGCAGCCACGCCGCGCTCACTAACCACCACGCGATGCGGAATGCCGATCAGCTCCATGTCGGCAAACATGCCGCCCGGGCGCAGGCCGCGATCATCCAGTACGGTCTCGATGCCGTGCTGGTTGAGCCGCTGGTACAACGCCTCGGCAGCCTCACTCACCTCTGGCACGTTCCTCTGGTTGATCACGCACACGACCACGCGCCAAGGCGCCATTGCCTCGGGCCAGATGATGCCGGCCTCGTCATGGCGCTGCTCGATCGCGGCGGCGACGATGCGGCTGACGCCGATGCCGTAGCAGCCCATGGTCATCAGCTGCGCCTTGCCCTGGTCGTCGATCACCGTTGCGCCGAGCGCTTCGGCATATTTCCGACCAAGCTGGAACACATGACCCACCTCGATGCCGCGTGCGATGTGCAGCACGCCGCGGCCATCGGGTGACAGATCACCTTCGACCACGTTGCGCAGGTCGGCAATGCGGGTGACCCTTGCATCACGATCCCAGTTCGCGCCGCTGTAATGGCTGCCATCGGCATTGCCGCCACAGACAAAGTCGGCGAGTACGGCGGCATCGCGATCGACGATTACCGGGATGGAATCCGGCAGGTCGACTGGTCCGATGAAGCCGGGACGGATACCGGTAGCGGCGAGGATTTCCTCTTCGCTGGCCAGTACCGATTCATCGGGCAGTTCGGCCAGCTTGCCGGCCTTCACCTCATTGATTTCGTGATCGCCACGCAGGCACAGCGCGACCAGTCCATCGCGGCCACGCACCAGCAGGGTTTTCACGCATTGCTGTGGCGATACCTTGAGGAAACTGGCGACTTCGTCGATGGTTTTCTGGGTGGGTGTAGCAACCCGCTGCAGCGATGCGGCGGGAGCAGGGCGCGCCACGGTCGGTGCCAGTGCCTCGGCTTTCTCGATATTCGCGGCGTATTCGGAGCCATCGGAAAAGATGATGGCGTCCTCGCCCGAATCGGCGAGTACCTGGAACTCATGGCTGGCATTGCCGCCGATCGCACCGGTATCGGCCTGCACGGCGCGGAAGGTCAGCCCGAGCCGGGTGAAAATGCGCGCGTAGGCCTGATACATCGCCGCGTAGGTTTCCGCCAGCGATTCATCGGTGAGATGGAAGGAATAGGCATCCTTCATCAGGAATTCGCGCGCGCGCATCACGCCGAAACGCGGGCGGATCTCGTCACGGAATTTGGTCTGGATCTGGTAGAAATTCACCGGTAGCTGCTTGTAGCTTTTCAGCTCGTTGCGGGCGAAATCGGTAATGACTTCCTCATGGGTCGGTCCGTAGCAGAACTCCTGCTGCTTGCGATCCTTGATCTTCAGCAACTGGCCACCGAATTTCTGCCAGCGGCCGGTTTCCTCCCACAGTTCCTTCGGCTGGATCGACGGCATCAGCATTTCGATCGCGCCGGCGTGATTCATTTCCTCGCGCACGATGGCTTCCACCTTGCGCAGTACGCGCAGGCCCAGCGGCGACCAGGTGTACAGGCCCGAGGCAAGCTTGCGGATCATGCCGGCGCGCAGCATCAGCCGATGGCTGGCGATTTCGGCGTCGGCAGGGACTTCCTTGACGGTGGCCAGGTGGAATTGGCTGAGGCGCATGCGGGCAGTTCCGGCGTGGTAAAGACGCCCATTGTAGCGGGCTGCCGTTGCTGTCGCTGTTCATAGCCGCTGCCGCGGGCAGAAACGCTGCCTATTATTGGCTTTGGCAATACTGGCTGTATTGCGCCTGCGCCGAACTGGCTTGCTGTTTGCGCTGGGAGTCGTCAAGCGCAGTAGTTTTACCGTCCTGCTGCATGACCACCGGACTGCTGCCCTGCAGCGTGGTGAGATTGGTTTTCAATGATGCGCATAGCTTGCTCCGGTTTTCCGGTGTGTCGGCCACCGGAGTGGTCGTGGGCGCGGGAGCAGGTTCGCTTTTGGCCTGAGCCGGGGCCGGTGTGACCAGTGGCTCCACTGTACCGGTAGGAGTCACCTGCTTGTATTTTGTGCCCTGGGGCGGCGCATCCTGCGAGTAATGCACGGTGCCGCCGGCATCCGTCCATTTATAGACCTGAGCAGTGGCCAGCGGGGCCAGCAACAGCAGCGCCACGGCGATCAGCAAACGGTGCATGGTGTTCTCCATATCAGGGTTAGTGCCTGCCAGCGGTTCCAAGTGTGTCTTGTTATCACTCCGGCTGCCCGGACTCAAGCGGCCGATGGTTTACACTGCGCGCATCCTGTCACGGATTGATACATGAGCGAGCCCATGCCAGTGCGACCGCCCCGTCATCGGGGTATTTACCTGCTGCCAAACCTGTTTACCACCGGTGCGATGTTCGCAGGTTTCTACGCGATTATCGCCAGTATTGACGGGCGTTTCAGCGAGGCAGCGGTGGCGGTGTTCTTTGCCGCGATCCTGGATGGCATGGATGGCCGTGTGGCGCGGATGACTGGCACCCAGACCGAGTTTGGCGTGCAGTATGACTCGTTGTCCGATCTGGTCAGTTTCGGCTTGGCGCCGGCGCTGGTGATGTACACATGGTCGTTGTCGTCGCTGCGGGACTTCGGTCCGTTGTGGGGCAAGCTGGGCTGGGCCGCGGCCTTCGTATATGCCGCCTGCGCGGCGCTGCGGCTGGCACGCTTCAACACCCAGGTCGGCGTGGCCGACAAGCGCTACTTCCAGGGGCTGGCCAGCCCGGCCGCGGCTGCCGTGTGCATGTCGTTCGTGTGGAGCGTGGAGAAATCGGGCCTTTCCGGCAGTGAGCTTTGCTTTGTCACGCCGGTGATCGCCGTGGTCGTCGGCCTGCTCATGGTCAGCCGGTTCCGTTATTTCAGCTTCAAGTCACTGTCGATGGGCGATCGCCAGCGCGTGCCCTTCGTCTGGATGGTCGGCGCGGTGCTGCTGCTGGCTTTGCTGGTCCTGGATACGGCGCGAGTGCTGTTCGTCGGCTTCACGATCTACCTGTTGTCCGGGCCGGTATGGACGATCTGGGGGCTGGCTAGTCATCGGCGCCGGACACGGCGCAACGTCGAATGAATCAATCCACACGCCAGCCGGTCAATGCCAGTCATCGCGCGCGTGTTCTGCGAGCGCTGGGCATGACGCCATGGGTACGGCGTGCGTCGCCAGCGGTGACGGTCGGTACTGTAGCGCCGATGACGATCACAAATGCTGCGACCGATAGGGTTGCAGGAGTTGCCTGCGTGGTGGTGTTGCCCGACGGTTGCAGCACGCGCGAGCTCGATCTGCTGGGGCGCGCACTCAGCGCGTGCGGGGCAACATGGGCGCGTGCTGCACGAGTCACTGTGAGCGGTGGCCAGCTTGCGGCAAATGTGCCTGAGGCGAGGGCCTACCTGGTGCTGGGCGAGGCGCAGGCACATGCGCTGGGTCGCACGTTGCCTGCCGGGGTGATGCAGGCCGCACAGATTGTGCTGGCCGATGAACCTGCGTTGGTGCTGACCAGCGCCGGCGCCAAGCGACGGTTGTGGAGCGCACTGCGCAGTTTGCGCCGGGCGCTGGCCACAGCGGGCGGCTAACCATGATGGCCGCGGTGGTCAAACCGGTTATCCAGGTGCGCGGCATGCGTATCGAGGACGTGGCCACGGTCAGTGCGCTGGAAAATGCCTCCTACGAATTTCCATGGTCGGCTGGCATCTTCAGCGACTGCGTGAAAGCAGGGCATCCGTGCTGGGTACTATCCGTGGATTCGGTGATCGCCGGCTACGGCATCCTGTCGATGGGCGCGGGCGAGGCGCACTTGCTGAATATCTGCGTCGATCCGGCATATCGCGGGCAGGGGCTGGGCCGGCACCTGCTAGGCCGCTTGCTGGATATCGCGCGCTGGAACGGTGCCGAGCGGCTGTTCCTTGAGGTGCGGCCGTCGAATCCGCTGGCGAAGGCACTGTACGAGTCAGTGGGATTCAGTGAGATCGGTCGGCGGCCACGCTATTACCCTGCGCGCAACGGGCGTGAGGATGCGATCGTGATGGCGCTGGATTTGTTGCCTGCGTAGCGTGCTTTGCGCGCTACGCAGGCAACAATGCATGCTCTTTGCGTTCGCATCCTCCCCCCAGAGGGGAGAGGATTGAGGTGAGGGGTAGGTGCTCGCGATGGAGTGTCTAATTTCGCAAGATCACTTAAAAGCTTTCGTCCTCCTGCGGAGGGCGAGTTACTTCTCTTTTGCTTGTCCAAAAGAGAAGTAACCAAGAGAAAACGACACCCCGCTTGGCGCTTGCCGGGCATCCTTGCCCGGCAAGTCCGTGAGGCGTGGCCGGGCTTTTCGACAGCACATCCGTGTGCTGGCGAAAAGGGATCGGCATCGTGCCGATCCCCCTGCGGGCCCGTCGTCCACACCTCGCCGCCGCACAGGGGCCCGGGTAGAGCGGCGCGCTTCCTGCGCGCACTTTTCAGAAATGCGTTGGAGCAAAAGCCAGAGCCAAGGTTCAACCCAGCTTCTGCGCCTGCTCACGCAATGCAGTCAGCGTGGTGTTCCAGTCGGTGATGCGCTGGCGTTCCTGGGTGACGACTTCGGCGGGGGCGTTGGCAACGAAGTTGGCATTGCCGAGTTTGCCTTCGCACTTCTTGATCTCGACTTCGATGCGGCTGATTTCCTTGGCCAGGCGTGTCTTTTCGGCGCCGAGGTCGATCAGGCCGGCGAGCGGGATCATCACGCGCAGCGTGCCGACCACGGCAGCGGCGGCGGCCGGTTCATCGGCGCCACTTTCGATCCACTGTGGCGTTTCGGTGCGGCCAAGGAAGGCGATTTGCGCAGCGAACTTCGCCACGCGGGCGCGATCACTGGCGTCGCCGTCGGCGAGCAACAGCGGGATCGCCTTGGCGGGTGAAATGTTCATTTCCGAGCGGATCCGGCGGATGCCACTCAGCACGTTCTTGAACCACTCGATCTCGGCCGTTGCTGCGTCATCGGCAATGATTTCGTCGGCACGCGGCCATGGCCGCTGCATCAGGCTGCCTTCGCTGAGGCCAAGCTTCGGTGCGACCGACTGCCAGATTTCCTCGGTGATGAATGGAATGATCGGGTGCAGGGCGCGCAGCACACTTTCCAGCACCACCAGCAGGGTGTGGCGAGTCGATGCGGCAGCGACGGCGTCGTCGCCATTCAATGCTGGCTTGGACAGTTCGAGGAACCAGTCACACAACTCGTTCCAGGTGAACTCATAGAGTGCCTGCGCGAGATGGTCGAAGCGATAACTGACGAAGTGCTGTTCGACTTCGCCGAGCGTCTGTTTCAAGCGTGTGAGAATCCAGCGCTCCGCCTCGGTCACCGGTGCGCCTGCCGGCGCAGCGATCTCGCCTTCCGGCCCGCTCTCATCGGGCAAGTTCATCAGTACAAACCGTGCGGCATTCCACAGCTTGTTGCAGAACGCCTTGTAGCCTTCGGCCCGCTTGATGTCGAAGTTGATCGTGCGGCTGTAGCTGGCCAGCGCGGCGAAGGTGAAGCGCAGCGCGTCGGTGCCGATCGCCGGGATGCCGTCGGGGTAATCCTTGCGGACACGCTTCTCGACCTTCT
>Ga0302314_10013704_pt1 | contig 13918 bp, 13 predicted proteins | sample III_Palsa_N2_3_FD_200533 | JGI IMG/M metagenome (GOLD analysis project Ga0302314, IMG submission 200533) | Peat permafrost microbial communities from Stordalen Mire near Abisko, Sweden - III_Palsa_N2_3 | ecosystem: Environmental > Terrestrial > Soil > Palsa > Peat permafrost | place: Sweden... | reverse complement strand
GACGACCCGCGCGGCAAGCGCGAGCCCGGCGCGCGCCGCCTCGGCCGGCGCCCGCCCCTGCAGCCGCGCCGCGAGATAGCCTCCGTTGAAGGCGTCGCCGCCGCCCGAGGTGTCGATTACGTCCGCCGCCGGAGCGGCGAGCGCGACTGGCTCTGTCGCCTCCGTCGCCACCAGACACCCTCCGGCGCCCAGGGTCATTGCCACCTCGGCCGCGCCGAGCGCCCGATAGCGCGCCAGCTGGGCGTGCACATCGACCTCTACCCACATCAGCTCGCCGTCTTCGCCGCTCGGCGTCACGATTGACGCGCAGGCGATCATCCGCGCCGTGTCGTCCCGCATCGCCGATGGGCTCTCCCACAGCACGGGGCGGACGTTGGGATCGAAGGCGATCGCACCGACCCGAGGCCTCAAGGCGGCCATCAGCTCCAGCGCCCGCGACCGCGCCGGCGGCTCCAGGATCGCCAGGCTCACGCCCGACAGATACACCAGGTCGGCGCCGGCGATCGCGTCGGCGCCGCCGTGCGCCTCCAGCAGCGCCAGCCAGCGCCGGGCGGGCGACGCCTGGCGCCAATAGCCGAAACGCCGTTCGCCGCGCGCATCGAGGTCGATCATGTAGAGGCCTGGGCGGGCGCCGGCGACGGTGAACGCGAGCGAGGCGTCGATCCCCTCCGCTCGCCAGGCCGCGCGCATGTCCCGGCTCAGAGGATCATCGCCCGTGGCCGTGACGAACCCTACGTCCACCCCAGGCGCCGAACGCTTCAGATAGACTGCGGTGTTGTAGGCGTCGCCGGCGAAGCTGCGGCGGTAGAGGCCCTCGCCGGCGGCGCGGAACTCCACCATGCATTCGCCGATGCACGCCACCCGCGTCACGCGCCCGCGTCCAGGATCGCGGCGCGCACATTGGACTCCACGCGGAAAGGCGGCGGGAACAGCGCCGGATCGTCTAGGGCGGCGGCGAGGTCGCCCCCGGCCCTGCTCCAGCAGTCGAGCCGCCTGGCGACGGCATCCCTGACGCCGCCGGCCCGCACCAGCGCGAGCCAGGCGCGCACGACCTTCGCCAGACGCCGGGTGGGACGGCCACGCCGAGCGTTGTCGATCAGCACCGGCAAGACGCGCTGGGCAAGCTTGGCCGAGCCATCCTCGGCGATCTGCGCCAGCCTGTGGTCCAGCATCGGATTGGCGAACCGCTCGTGCACGGTGCGCCAATAGGTGAGCGTCGGCAGCGTCGCGAGCGCGGGCGCGATCTCCTCGGCGACCATGCGGTCGACGAAGCTTGCCAGGGCGGGGTCCGCGATCGCTTGGCGCACATAGGCGTGACCGAGCGGAAGGCCGAGATAGGCCAGGGCGGAATGGCCTGCGTTGAGGACATGGAGCTTCAGCCGCTCGTGGACGCTGACGTCGGCGACGATCTCGACACCGGCGCGGGCCCACGCGGGGGCTGGGCCGGCGAAGCGATCCTCGATCACCCACTGGGCGAACCGCTCGCGCTGCACGCACGCCAGATCGTCCAGGCCCAGCGCCGCGCGGACGCGCTCGCAATGAGCCTCGTCGCTCGTGGGCGTGATGCAATCGACCATCGTGGCCGGAAAGGAGGCGTTGGCCTCGATCCAACGCCGCGCAGATGGATCGAGGCGGTCGGCGAAGGCGAGCACGGCGCGCGCGAGCCTGCGGCCGTTGTCTAGGAGGTTGTCGCAACTGATCACCGTGACCGGGGCCCCGCCGCGCCGCATCCGCTCGCCCAGACCCAAGGCCAGCCAGCCGATCGCGGAGCGTGGCGCCCATGGCTCGACGAGGTCGTGGGCGATGTCCGGGTGAGTAACGTCGAGCGAACCCGCGCCATCGAGCGCATAGCCGGCCTCGGTGATGGTGAGCGTGATCACCTGTGTCGTCGCCGCGGCGAAGGCGGCGATCACTGCCGGCGCCTGATCGGGGGCGCAGAGAACGCCCCTCAGCGCGCCGATCACGCGATAACTTGGATCGGCGTCGAGGAACTCGACGGTGTAGAGGCCGTCCTGCGGTTCCAGCGCGGTCCGCGCGTCCCCACGTCGCAGCGAGACACCGAGGACACCCCAATCGCCTCCTGCGGCGGCGATGGCGTCGTCGGTGAACACCCCCTGATGTGCGCGATGGAAGGCGCCGGGACCCAGATGGACGATCCCGACTCCGAGACCCGTTCGATCGTACGCCGGTCGGGCCACAATGGCCGGGACCCCATCCAAGCTCCGCTCGCTCAGACGCTCCGTCACAACCGATAGGCCGCTTTGGCGAGGTTGTAGGTCGGGTCGCCGGCCACCTCGGTGGCGAACCGGGCCGATTCGGTAGGGCCGTGGGGGCTCACGATCGGCAGCGTCTCGACCTCCGCGAAGAGGTCGGCGGCAACGCGACGGGTCGCCGGCTCGGCCGGGAAGAACCGGCAAGGATCGAGGCTGAGAGCCTGCGGCATGCCGAGCGCCACTGCGCGCGGCAGGCCCTAGACCTTGGTGAACCGCAAGGTCATCCGATCGCTCTCACCTATGGCGGCGTACTTGGCGGAGTCGAAGCCGGCGGGCGTGGGCTGGTCCTTGGCGTGGGTGCGCAGCGTCGGCGGCAGGGTCCAGACGCCGAACGGATAGTCCTTGGTGTCCTTCGGGTTGGCGTTGATCTCGGAGCTGGCGCGCAGGGAGAAGCCCGCCTTCTCCACCGCGCCGGTCAGGAACGCGCTCGAGACGTAGCCGTCCCGGGCGTCGGCGTTCATCGGCCGCGGGTCAGCGCGGTGCTCCTCGACCGCGAGGATCGCGCCCGGCTTCAAAACGGCGCGGAACTGGGCAAGGTGGGTGGCGAGCAGGCCCGGCGTCCACATCCAGTCGTGGATGTTGCGCGCCGTCAGCACCAGGTCGGCTGTGCGCGGCGGGGCCAGCGGTGTGTCGGTGTCCGTGAACGCTACCACCTCGATCGGTCCCCACACCGACGGATCGGAGAAGTGAGCCTTGAACGCCGCCGCGTCGCCAGCCGCCGCGGCCACGTAGCGGCCGCCGGTGGCCTTCAGATAGGGGGCGAGGATCTCGGTCCAATAGCCACCAGCCGGATCGATCTCGACCAGGGTCATGCCCGGAACAAGGCCCCAGAACGCCAGGCTCTCGGCCGGATGGCGGAAGGGATCGCGCGCGCGGTTCTTGGGGCTGCGTCGCGGCCCGTTGACGGCGGCCAGCAGGGCGCTCGACGGGCGCGCCACGGCCGCCTCGGGGAGCGCCAGAGCGGAAAGGCTGAGGAAGAGCTGACGGCGGTTCATCGGGATTGGCCTCGCGTGGATGCGGAACAACGCTGACCAATCCCGCGCCCGCGCGCAAGCCACGATCGAATGTCGACGTTCGGCAGACCGTCGCAGAGTATGGGCCGCACTCCGCTGGAGCCGCCTACCCAAGGGCGGGTAGGGGCTCCAGCGGAGTGCGGCGCTGGCAACGTCCCTCGGGGCCGAGGACTACCTGTCCGGGGCGTCTGGCGCGGGCTTGTGCTTCTTGGCGTCGGCTTCGGCCTTGGCGCGCGCGTCGGCCTTATCCCTCTCGACCTTTGTCTGTCCAGGGGGCGGCGTGACCTCGGGCTGTGTGGGTTGTGCTGGCTCGGCCGCCGCTGGGCGCCGCTCGTCGCGGGGGAGCTGCGCCTCGCCCTTCCGACGTTCATCGCTGGGTGCGGCGGCGGCGGGCGGCGCAGCACGCTGGCCGCGTTCGCTCCCCGCCGGCGCGGCGCGCTCAGCCGGCAGAGCGGATGGGCGCGCGGGCGCGGAGCTTTTCGGCGGCGGGATCGGCTCCGCAGGTCGCGTTGGTCCGCCTTCAGGCCGCGGCGGCGGCGCGCGACCCTGTGCGGCGGGATGATGAAGCTGCGCCGGGGCGATGAGCACGGGCGCGTGGGCTGTCGCCGCGCGCGAGGGCGGCGGAGCGATGCGCGCGCCGGCGATGACCGGAGGCCTGCCGGCGACGGTTGGGCGCGCGACGACGGCAGCTCGTACCGCTTGCAGCCGCGCGGGGGGTCGAGCCGCGGCGACGGGCGCCGCGTCCGGCCCACCAGCCGCTGGAGACGCGATGCCCGATCTCGCGCGCGCGGTAGGCGTGGGCCGATTAGCTTCACTTGCCGGCGGGGCTCGGGCGATCACGTCGGCGGTGATCGGAAGACGGGCGCGGTGCACGGCCCCGGCGCCCGTGAAGGCGTCGGCGCGCACCACCGTGACGGCAGAGGCGTTGCGATAATCGGTCACGCGCTCGATCGTGTCGCGAACGGTGATGTTCTCGATGATCGTCGACCGCACGCTGGTGACGTTCACCTGGCGCAGGTAGTCGACGCTGACCTGATATGGCGGGCGGTAGATCTCGTCCGGGGCGAGAGGCGCCCAGCCGATGGCCTCGACCCCACCCACGCTCCAACCCACGCCGCCGATGAAGGCGACCAGGGCGGGGGCGTACACGGGTTCCGCGACCACCTGGCCGCCTATCCAGCCCCATCGCCCGCCGAACAACGCCCAGCGCCCGTAGTGGAACGGGGCAAAGCCCCACGGCTGGTCGTCTATCCAGGTGTAGCCCCACGGCTCGACGAACGCCCAGTGGCCGTAGCGATACGGCGCCCAGTCGGCGGCGACGCCGCGCGGGAACCAGACCTGGCCATATTGGGGATCGACCACGAAGTCGCCCGCGCCCTCCAGATCCTCGAAGCCGGTGAAGGCGACCGAGAGGCCCGGACGTGGCTGCCAACGCTCCCGCGCTTCCAGATCCCGCCCCCAGTCGTCGATTGCAGCGTCCAGGACGTCCTGAGCGATCGGATCATAGCCGGCGTATAGCAAGGCCGCTTCGCCGCCGACCACCGGGCTGCCGCCCTCCGGCGACGGTGCGGTCGCCTCGCCGGTGAACACTGTGACTTCGACGGGCGGATAGGCGCCGTCGTCCGCAGGCGCCCCGACATCGATCCGGTAAAGACCGCGTTGGTCCAGCCGAACATCGCCGGCCGGTGTGGCGACGATCACGCCGCCGCGCGGCGGGGCCCACACGCGGACGTCCAGCGAGCCCTGCGGCATGGCCAGACGCATCTCGCCATAGCCCAGGTCGACCACGTCCAATTCGGTCTCGTTGTCGAGGCGGACATCGACCGAGCCGATCTGCAACTGGGCGCGTCCGCCATCGCCGGTCCAGAAGGACTCTCCCGGCGCCACCGGGAAATTACGCGAGGCGTCGGTCCAGGAGTCGGCGAACGGTGGCTGGAACGAGACCGCACCTTCGGTGAAACCGATCCGCCCCACGCGCGCGGACGGGTCGGCCAGGGACGCCCCGGCGGCGAGACTCGCCGCCGACGCCGCCGCCATCAGCCTGATCAAAGTCCTGAGCCGCATAGACTGTCCTCGTTTGTTTCACTTTTGGAATATTGTACGATTGGGGACAGAACATGGCGGCGATGAATAAGTGCTGAACGTCGGCCGTCAGATGGCGACGGAAAGCTGGGCATCCTCGAAGTCGATGGCAAAGGTAAGCATGGGGTCGGCGTGCAACTCCCAATAGCGCTCCCAGATCCGACGGGTGATCGGACCCACCTGGCCACCGCCCACGGGCGCGCCATCGAGCACCGTGATCGGCATGATCCCGCCGGCGGTGGAGCTGAGGAAGATCTCGTCTGCCGTGTAGAGGGATGCCACCGGGACATCCTCCATGCGCGCGACCAAGCCCTCGGCGGCTGCGATCTCCATGGCCGTCCGTCGCGTCACGCCCTCGAGGACCCCGCGCCCCGGTGTCCGCACGACGGCGTCGTGAACGGTGAAGATGTTGTAGCAGCCCTCGGTGATGTTTCCGTCGCCGTCTGGCAGCAGCGGCAGACTTGCGCCGCGGTCGAAGGCCTCGAAGAACCCGCGGGTGAGGTCGCCCCATTGCAGATTCTTGATCGTCGGATCCATGGCCCCCGGCGGCGTGCGCCGCGCGTCGCGGGTGACGATGGCGCTGCCGCCCCCCTCCTGCGCGGCCAGCGGCATGATCCAGATGTAGGGAACCACGAAGGCGTAGAGGGCCGATTGCGCCTGGCGCGGATCGCGGCTGCCGGTCTTCATGCGCCCGCGCGTCACGATGACGTCCACGTAGGCGTCGCGCAGGCCGGTCCGCCGGACTAGGTCGATGAGCAGCGCTCTGATTTGGGGGGTGGTGAGGGGCGGTGCGAGGCGAAGCTTGGCGCAGCATCGCTCCAGCCGGGCCAGATGGTCCTCGAGGCGAAAGAACCGCCCGTCCCACACCGCCGGCACGTCGTAGGTCAGATCCGAGCGCAGGAACCCGAGATCGAACAGGGGCACGACCGCCTCGTCCGCTGGCGTGATCTGTCCGCGCGAATAGGCGGCGCCCTGGGCGAACGCACCCCGATCGGCCACGTGGGCCGCGCAACGCGCCTCGTAGCCGGCCAGCACGGAAGAGAATTTCGTCGCCATGATTGCCTCCATCGACCTGCCGCGCCGCCGGCTTGGCTGCGAATTTGTATCGCGCGAGGGCGGCCAAGTCGCGGTGTCCGGCGTTCATTTCAGCGCCGAGACATTTGAACAAGAAATCGAGATGCGCGTTTGTCCAAAATCGTACAGGAGCAGGCGCCGTTGGCTGGTCTGGCCGAGAGTTCCGAGGGCCTGACCGGCGATCGGGCTGCGGCCGCCTCGCCCCAGGGCCTCGCCGATCGGCGCGAGCTGGCGCTGGTCGCCGTCGAGCGCACGCGCATGCCGATGATAATCGCCGACGCGCGCCAGCACGATCACCCGATCGTGCTCGCCAACCAGGCGTTTCTGGCGCTCTCCGGCTACAACGGCGAGGAAGTGATCGGGCGCAATTGCCGATTTCTCCAGGGCGAGGGGACTTCGCCCCTCGCCGTGGCCCAGATCCGCGCCGCGCTGGCCGAAAAGCGCGACATCGTCGTCGAGTTGATGAACTACCGGAAGGATGGCTCGAGCTTCTGGAACCAGCTGTCGCTGAGTCCGATCTGCGATCGGAGAGGGCGCCTGCTGTACATCTTCGGCTCGCAGATGGACGTGACCCGCCGCCATCGGGCGGAGGAGCTCGAGGCCAGCGAGCGGCGGCTGCTACGCGAGGTGGATCACCGCGCCATGAACGCGCTGGCCCTGGTTCAGGCGATCGTGCGGCTCACGCGCGCCGACAGCGTCCAGGACTATGTGGCGGCGGTGCAGGGTCGGGTGGCGGCGCTCGGCCGCGCACATTCGGCGCTGGCGGATCGCGGCTGGACGGGAGCGCCGTTCGACCAGATCCTTCGGCTGGAGGTCGAGCCCCTCGCTGGTCCGCGCGCCAGCTTTGACGGGCCGCGGGTGATGGCGCCAGCGGACCTGGTTCAGCCTCTCACGCTCGTCGTCCACGAGATGGCCGTCAACGCGGTCACCCACGGCTCACTGTCCTCGCCGCAAGGGGGGTTGGCGCTGCGGTGGTGGGAGCAGCCCGACAGCGGCCGTCTCGGACTTCATTGGAAAGAGACCGGCGGTCCCGCCCCGGCGCAGGTGCGGGCGGTCGGGTTCGGCTCGACCATGATCGACGCCATCGTCAAGCGTCAGCTACGGGGCGCCCTGCGGCTGGATTGGCAGCCGCAGGGCCTCGAAGCCGAGATCACCTTCCCCCTATCCGCCTGGGCCGGCCCCAGGGGCGAACCTTAGCCAAAGAGTCCGCGGGCGCGACACACCGCACTGATGTCCCTCAAGGCGCCGCTCGCGCGCGCGGCGTGATATGAACCAACCTCGGAGGTCCAACATGCACAGCCTGTCCATTCTGGTCGCGGTCGCCGGCGCTCCCGACGGCGAGGACGCCATCGCCGTGGCCGCCGACCTGGCCTACCGCCATGCATCGACCGCGGTGGTGGTCAACCTGTTCGCGCCGGTGCCGATGGTGGCCGCGGCGCCCGGGTTCGCCGGGGGCGTCATGTCCCCTCAGGTGTGGCAGGCGCTGGAGGAGCGCGAGGACGCGATCAAGATCAAGGTCGCCGCGCTTGTCGGTCACGAGTCCGAGAGGTTCGGCCTCGGCGGCGACGCCGGGCGGATGATCGTGGCGCTGCCGCGCGAGACGCCCTGGGCGAGCCTGACCTACGAGTTGCCGCTCGTCGATCTCGTGGTCGCGGCGCAGTCGAGCGTGACCGGCGAGGGCCCGTGGAACGGCGCCCTCAGCCAGGCCCTGATGGAGGCGCGCGCGCCGGTCTATATCGCCAGGGACATGGTCTCGGCCGCCGGTCGCCCGGCGGCCGTGGCGTGGGACGGCGGCTTCGAGGCGGCTCGGGCGGTGCGCGCAGCCCTGCCGCTGCTGCGGGACGCCTCGGAGGTCGCCATTCTCCAGGATCCCGAGGGCCTGGATACGAGCGACGGCGCCCGCGCGGATCCCAGGCGACTGATGGAATTCCTGAGCCTGCACGGCGTCGCGACGCAGACCGTTCTGGAAGCGCACGGGCGCAAGATCGGGCCCGCCCTGCTCGCGGCCGCCAAGACATTCAACGCCGCGCTGCTGGTATCGGGGGCTTTTCGCCATTCCAGGCTGGAAGAAGCGATCTTCGGTGGCGCGACCCGCGCCCTCCTGGCGGAAGCCGACGGGCCGCATCTGCTGATCGCCCACTAAAGGCGGTGCCTACTCGCAGAGATCCGCAAGCACCCGGGGCCGCGCCAAGCGGATCGTGCGGCGGCCGCTGAGCCTGATCAGACCCGCGCCCTGAAGCTGGGTGATGGTCCGCGAGACGGTCTCGATGGTGAGGCCGAGGTAATCGGCCATGTCCTGGCGAGTCATCGGCGCTTCGAGCACATCGCCGCCGCCCAGACGCTCGGCCAGATCGACCAGCAGGCTGGCCACGCGCTCGGTCGCCGAGCGCCGCCCCAAGGTCAGCACATGGTCCTCGCTGCGCCGCAGTTGCGCCAGCGCCAGGCGCCACAGGGTGCGGGCGGTCTGCTCGTTCCGCCCGTCGCCCACCAGCGCCGACCGGCGCGCGACGATGAGCACCGTATCGCTGAGCGCCTCGGCGTTGGCGCGGCGTGCGGCCCCGGCTTCGACGCCGAAGACTTCGCCCGGCAGATAGAAATCGCAGATCTGGCGCCGGCCGTCCGACAGCACCCGGAAGCAGCGAACGCCGCCGCTGACCACCTTGTAGACCTGATCGGCGGGCTCGCCTTCGCCGAATATCTCCTGGTCGTGCGCGAAACGCATCGTCAGGCCGATGAAGCTCGACTCGTCGGCGGCGACCTCGGGTCTTGGCGCTCGCGCTCTGTGGCGCTGCGTGGTGTCGGCGACTGACAAGGCGTGCATGACGTGAACCCCGCTCCGATGTGGACGGCCGACACCTACGTCCCCTGCAGGCGGGCGGATATTCGGGTCGATACCCTAAGGGGTACTACGGAGGGCCGTCGCCGAGCGTTTGACGAGGATCAAGGCGCGCGTTGGTGGAAGGGCCAATGAGGACCCTCGCATGCGTGGAGGAGCAGGCCATTGGATCAACCCGTCGCCGGACAGCAGACGCCCAGGATCCTCCTCGTCGAGGACGACTCGGCGTTGCGCGGCGCGCTGGCCTTCGCGCTCGGCACGGAAGGCTTCACCGTCGAGACCTTCGCCTGCGCGGAGGATTTGCTTGCCTCGCCCGTGGCGGGGGATTGCATGGTTGTCGACCTGAAAATGCCAGGGCTCGACGGCCTGGCGCTCATCGGCGAGTTGCGCCTGCGTGGAAACCTGACCCCGGCGATCCTGATCACCACCAATCCCGACGCCCGCAGCCGCCGCGCGGCGCGGGCGGCCGCGGTCGAAATCGTCGAGAAACCATTGCTGACAGGCGAACTGCGGCGCCGGATCGACGAACTCGTAGCCGGCGACCGCGCGTGAGGATTCGCGCCTCCATTCGGTCAGGCGGCGCCGACGCTCAGCGCCATACGAACCAGGGCTGACAGACTGTCGGCCCGCATCTTGGTCATCAGATTGGCCCGGTAGATCTCGACCGTCCGTGGACTGATGTCGAGATCGAGCGCGATCACCTTGTTCGCCTTACCGGCCACTAGGCCGTCCAGCACCTCGCGCTCGCGCCCGGACAGACTGTCGAGCCTGGCTTGGAGTTCGGCGCGCTGCAACTTGCGCGCCTCGCCTTCGTCGCCCTGCGCCAGGGCGCTGCGAATGGCGGCGAGCATGCGTTCGTCGTCGAACGGCTTTTCGATGAAGTCGGCGACGCCGGCCTTCATGGCTTCGACCGCGAGCGGTATGTCGCCATGGCCGGTCATGAGGATCACCGGCAGGCCGACGCCCATCGCCTTGAGCCGCCGCACCAGCTCCAGCCCGTCCATCCCGGGCATGCGCAGGTCGGTGACCACGCAACCCCGCGCTTCCCGCGCCACATCGAGGAAGGCCGCGCCCCCGGAATAGCTCTCGACCGGGATGTCCGCGGTGGAGAGGAAGAACGTCAGCGAGTCGCGCACCGCGTCGTCGTCGTCGATGACGTGCGCCTTGGCCTCACCCATCGGCAGGCGCCTCGCCGGCGGTTGGCAGTGTGAAACGGAAGGTCGCGCCACCCTGGGTGTTGTTCTCGCCCCAGATCGAGCCGCCGTGGGATTCGACGATCGTGCGACAGATCGAGAGGCCCACCCCCATACCCTCCTTCTTGGTGGTCATGAACGGCTCGAAGAGATGCGCCAGCGCGTCGGGCTTCAGGCCTGAACCCGTATCGGAAACGCGCACGAGCGTGAAGCCGGGTTCGCCGGGCGCCACGGTCAGTTCGAGTTCGCGCCGCGGAGCATCGCGCATGGCGTCCATGGCGTTGCGCAGAAGGTTGACGATAACTTGCTGGATCTGGACCCGGTCGATGAGAGCGCGCTCGCAGCTGGGGTCGAATCTCATGGCGACCCGCACGCCCATGTCCCGCGACCCGACGAAAGCCAGGGCGCTCGCCTCCTCGATCAGCTTGGGGAGATTCTCGATCCGCCGCTCGGTCTCGCCGCGCGAGATGAAGTCGCGCAGCCGGCGGATCACATCGCCGGCGCGCAACGCCTGGTCACCCGCCTTGTCCAGCGTCTCGGCCAGGCGTGGCAGGTCGGCGGGATCGCCCTTGTCGAGCAGCCGGCGCGAGCCGCGCATATAGCTGGCGATAGCCGACAGGGGCTGGTTCAGTTCGTGGGCGAGGGACGAGGCCATCTCCCCCATGGCGGTCAGCCGCGAGACATGGGCCAGTTCCGACTGCAGTTCCTGGAGCCGCGCCTCAGTTTGCTGGCGCTCGGTCAGGTCGCGCACGAAACCCGTGAAGAACCGACGCTCGCCCACCTTCATCTCGCCGACTGAAAGCTCCATCGGAAAGCTCGATCCGTCGCGCCGTTCGCCCACGACCACGCGGCCGATGCCGATGATGTGGCGCTCGAGGGTGGCGACGTAGCGCGCAAGATAGTCATCGTGGGCGGCCTGGTACGGCGCTGGCATGAGCAGGCTGACGTTGCGTCCCACGGCCTCCGCGGCCGTATAGCCGAACAATCGCTCGGCGGCGGCGCTGAACGACTGGATCTGGCCGTGGACGTCGATGACGATCATCGCATCCGGCACCGTGTCGAGGATCGACTGCAGGTGCGCCTCGCGCTCGCGCAGGCGCCGTGTGTCGTCGGCCCCGCGGGCGCGCAGGGCGCGGCTGTATTCGCCGGCGATACACACTGCGGCCGCGGCCACGGCGAAGAGCAGAGCCGTCGTCCAATCCCAGGGGGGCTGACCGCGCCAGATCTGGAGGCCGAACACCACCGCCATGGCGACGCCGAAGGCGATGACGCCGAGCATTGCGCCATCCAGCACCGCGGCGATCATGACGGCCGGCGCAAGCGCCAGGAACAGCAGCCGCTCGTCCAGTTCGCCGTGGGAGGTCAGAGCCAGGACCATGATAAGCGCGCCCCCGGCCAGCGCCGCCGCCAACACGGTGACGATGCGCGCGATCGGCCGCAACGTCCCGTCCTCCGCGCGCCCTACCACCAGACCTTGCACTTCAGCAGATCGCGACAGCGGCGCTTCGCCGACTTGATCAGGCGCGGGGCCTGACCCTGGCTTTTGCCGATGATGAGCCCCGCGACATAGCTCACGGGCGTCGGCGGCCCTTCCGCCATCCCCTCCAGCGCCTTGAGAACGGTCTGTTCCCCCACGGAGATATCGTTCAGTCGGCCGAGCTTGGACTGCACACGCTCCAGCCCCGCGATGAACGCGTCGTAACAGCGCTCATCTCCGCCGCGCGCCAGATCGGAGAAGAATTCCGAGGCGTAGCGCATCTTCTTGGCCTGGATGCGCAGCTTGTGCCCGGCGATCGGGTCGCTCCAGTCGAGGCCCCTGACTCGCCTCCTCAACACGCGCCGTCGCTGGTCGAGCGCATCCGACGCGAACCGGCGCAGCGGCGCGGCCGCACCCGGCGCCGCTCTCCCGCTGCCGACCCCGTCGATCCACGCCGCCGCGTCCAGCAACAGCAGGCGGAACCGCGCCGAGCCCACGGCCGCCGTGGCGCGGGCATAGGCGACTTCCTGGGCGGCGAGGAGCGCCTGCTCCAGGCCGACGCTCGCGAACCGGTCGGCCAGGTCCTCGGCTGCGGGCAGAAACGTGTCGTTGATGAACACATCCAGGTTGCGTGCGTCTGCCAGCTCTACGGTGAGCCAGACCAATTCGCGCTCGACGGCGATCGCGGGACCGCCCGCCAGGAGTGGCGCGAACAGGCCCATCGCCACACGTAAACGCCGCAGCGCCACGCGCGCCTGATGCACCGCTTCGATCCGCGCCTCGCCGGCGATCAGGGCGGCGTTGATCGCAAGCTGACGAAGGCACCCCTGGGCCAGCGCCTGGAAGGCCTGTGCCGCGGACATGTCGCCATGCAGCGGCCGCGGTTCGAATTTCGCCGGGCGGCCGAGGACGCCGCCTGCCAGGGCGTAGCCGCGCTCGGCCTTGCTCTCGAACGCCGGCGTGAAGGCCGCGCGCTTGGCGAGCCGCCGGGCCTGCGCGAACAGGGCGTCGCGACGGCCGGACTTTAGCTCCAGCTCCAGTTCAAGGATCGGCCAAGCGTGATCCCTGACGACCAGTTCGCCCACGTCCAGGCTGAGCTCCACGCGGCTGCGCGCGGTCTGGCGCTCCACCGTGCGCCGACTGACCCGGGTGAGGAACAGCGGCGCGAGATCGCGCCCGTCGCCGATCACGCCGGCGATCGGCGTCCCCGCCAGCATCGCCAGGTCGAGTTGATCGCCGGCGAGTTCGCGCTCATGCTCGTAGCGTTCCACGCCGTCGCCGCTCTTGACGGTCTGCAGCCAGCGATCGCCATCGCGCCGCAGGCGCAAGGAGCAGCCGGCCGCCCGCAGCCGATGTTTCGGCGTGTCGAAGTAGATCGTCTCGACCATGCGGGCCGGCGCCTCGCCCAGCTCACGATCGGCCATGCGCCTGGCGGTGTCGGAGCCGAAAGCGAGCTTGAGCTCGACCTCCCGACCCGCGGCCGACGCACCCGCGCGAGGGTTCAGACTTTGCATGGGTTCATTCGCGCCGGGTTCGCCCGGTCCGAATTGATTCATCGCAAGGCGGAGCGCGCGATTGGAGGCTGGGATGAGGCATCGAAGGGATGAGTCTCATGATCGCATCGTTGTTCCAGCCGCTCGCCGTTTTGGCCGACATGTCCGCTTCCGCCGCTCCACGCATCGCACGCGGCGCGTTCACTGAAAATCCGATCGTGGCGACGGGCCTCGTCGTCGCCGGATCGATCATGATCGGCGCCACGGCCCTGTGGTCCATCGGCGGCGTGGCCGCCGGTATCTGGCCGGTGGTCGACCGGTTCCGCGCCCGATCCCGCGGGACCCGCTGCTTAACCCACCGTGGTGATTGAGCCTCCCGCGCGTCGCGGCCGGACGGCGGGCGCGCTCGGCGATTGACCCCAGCGGTCCACAATGGTCTCGTGCGGTCCAGGCGCGGAATCGCGGGCCGGAACAATC
>Ga0302314_10013703_pt1 | contig 13918 bp, 9 predicted proteins | sample III_Palsa_N2_3_FD_200533 | JGI IMG/M metagenome (GOLD analysis project Ga0302314, IMG submission 200533) | Peat permafrost microbial communities from Stordalen Mire near Abisko, Sweden - III_Palsa_N2_3 | ecosystem: Environmental > Terrestrial > Soil > Palsa > Peat permafrost | place: Sweden... | reverse complement strand
CCCTCGATGCCGTGCTCGCTGACCGCCAGGTTCACCGGTACCGTCGTGAAGGAGGCACCGGGGGCGAGCTGATGGTGCCACTGGTGCTCGGGGTCGCAGGGACCAGAGGCCGTCAGGTACAGAGTGCCGTCGCGGTCCCCGAGTTCGAACTGCCAGGAGCCGTTGTGCTCGATTTCCCAGAGCAGGGTGCGCCCGCTGCCCGCCCACTCGACCGCGCCCATCGGCAGGTACTCCGACGACGACCAGGCCCCGGCCGAACCGATCGCGATCCGGTTCTTCGTTCCGCGCTGGCCGTAGCGGTGCATCCCCGAGTCGTAGAGACCGTACTCGGCTGGCCGCGCGGCGTGCCACCGGTGCTCCGCGCTCCAGGGATTGGCCGCCGTCCACAGGCGGACATCCCCGGACCAGGGCATCCCGCCCAGGGCCAGCGACGCGACGTAGCCGAGCGGGACAGGCCGCTCGGCGTTGGCATCGAGCGTGAGTACGTGCCACATCCGGAATGCGGCAGTCCCCTCGTGGTGCTCAACGACGGTACGCACCCGCAGACCGCCCGTGTCGTCCGCTTGATCGATTTCCCAGCGGCGCACCGGGCCGGCCGCGTCCTGGCGGTCGCGCACGTATCGCAGCCGCTGCCCGGCAAGCCCGTCCACATGCCGCTTCCCGGCGGTGCCATCCCGGCCCTCCGCTACTGCTTCGATTCCGAGCATCGGCAGGAACGGATCCTGCGGCGTCCGGTCAGCGGGACGTGGGACCAGGAAGGAGGCGGCGGCGGGGCCGAGGGCCGCGACGACCGCCGGCCCGCCCGGTCCGACCTCCAGCTCCAGCCGCAGTGTGGCGGAGGCGAGGCGAATTGAAGGCGGTCCCGACTGCTGAGCGGCCGACCGTCCCATGTGGCTCCTTTCTGTGACGGCGGATGTCATACGCGAGGCGGCGTGCTTTCGCGCAGGACGACCCGGCAGGCTACCCTGCGCGTCTTGCCCCCGGGTTGGCCTCCTGGCTCATCGAGCGCCATCTGGAGGGCCTGGCGGCCGAGATCTTCGAGCGGAATGCGAACAGTGGTTAGTGCGGGCACGATGTCGCGGAGCATCCGGATGTCGTCGAATCCAGCGATTGCGAGATCACCGGAAAGGCTGAGGCCATGCTCGCGGAACGCGGCCATGGCACCGACGGCCATCACATCGTTGACCGCAAAGACGCATTCGGGTAGCCGCCCGGAGGCAAGGAGCTTCCGCGCGCCGTTGTACCCGCCGTCGCGGGTGAAGTCGCTGGCGATGATGCTGCCTTCGGGCAGCGTGAGGCCGTGTTGTGACAGCCCGTCACGGAACCCGTGTACCCGGTCGGCCGAGGAGCGCAGGTCATCCGGTCCCTCGAGGACGGCGAACCGCCGGTAGCCGAGCTTCACCAGGGCGGAGGCCAGGGCGCGGGCGCCGGCCCGGTTCTCGATCACGATGGTGTCGCAGGCATGCTGCTTCTGGCCGATCAGGGCGATGCGGCCGCCTGCGGCGGTGAACGTCGCGATCGCACGCCCGGTCGCCTGCTCGGCGCCTGCTCGGCTGCTGCGGCTGCCGGCCACGATAATCGCGCGGGCCCGCTGCTGGTGGAGCGCGGCGATCAGCCGTGCTTCGAGCCCTGGGTCGTGACGAGTGTCGGCGATGGTGGTGACGGCACCGAACTCGTCGGCGGTGCGCATCACGCCGGAGGCGATCGAGGAGAAGTAGGGGTCGCTGATGTCGTGCACGATCAGTCCGACGAGATTCGTCCGGCCGCGCGCGGTCGCCTGGGCGGCGGCGTTGGGCGAGTAGCGCAGCCGTTCGGCGGCGGCCACGACGCGTCGGCTGAGTTCCTCGCCCGGCGTCCGGTTGCCACCGTTGAGCACCCGCGATGCCGTCGAAGCGGAGACGCCCGCGAGGCGGGCCACCTCGGCCAGGGTGGCCGGCCCCTCGGCGCGGTGCGGCGGCTGGCCGGTCACGCGGGCCTGCCCAGGCCACCGGCGGCCCCCGGACCTGAACGGCCGCGCCTCATGCGAGATCCTCCCGCGCCCGCCGAATCCAGTCCCGGAGAGTTTCCGCCTCCCTGGGGAGGAACACCGGGTCGTCGCCGGGGATGAACTCAAGCAGGGCATCGCGGACCCCCGCTGCTGTCGCCGCAGCGATGACCGGCCGCCACATCTCCTGACGGAAGGAGAGCTCCCTGCGGCTCTGACCGGGAAACCAGGAGAAGACGTGGACCGCGCTGGCGTGCGGCAAGATCGCGAGCGCATCGGCCACAGCCGGCTCATCCGGCAGATCGAGCGGCGGCTGCCAGTACAGCGAGACGTTGGGCGCCGCGACCTCCCGGAGCAGCCGCAAGGCTGAGCTCGCCTCGTCGGTCAGGGTGCCGCCATGGTATTCCAGGGCGACGGCCAGGCCGCCCGCGGCCGCCTGAGCCGCCAGGTGGGCCAGGTCGGCCGCGACGTCGGCCCGTTCCTTATCGGTAGCTGCCGCGCTCGGTATGCTGCCCGCCCACACGCGGACCCGCGCTGCCCCCAGCTCGGCCGCGCTGTCCAGTGCTGCCTGCCCGTCCGCTCGAGGGCTGGACGCCAGCCGGTAGTAAGAGCCGTAAGAGCAGATGGCAACACCCGCGTTGGCGCTGTCACGGCGCACCCGGCGGGCTGTCGCCAGGTCTCCGGCGGGAACGTGCAGGTCGCCGCCCCATTCCACGCACTGGAGACGGGCAGCGGTCATGGTCTTCAGCACATCACTGGCGCTCAGCGCACGCAGCGTGACCGAGCATAGGCCGACCCTCACGGGGTGCCTCCGGCCGGGCTCGTCGGCCCGGCCGTGACCGCGCCCGCCTGCTGCTCCGGGTTTCTGATCCAGCTCATCGGGCCTCTCGCGAAATGTCTGCGACTCAGTTGACGGAATGCGCTTTCCGGCGTACTGCCGACGGGGCATCTGAAGGTTGGCCCGCCAGGGGGTAGCGGGCAACAGAGAATCAGCAATGCCCATGGTAGCGGGGAAGGACGTGCCAGAGAAGGAGGGTGTCTTGTCCCTTCCTGTCCCGAGAGCTACCATCCCTGCTTGACGGCAAGCGCTTTCCAGACGCTTCGGCCTGAGGTTCAACGGCAGGGCGCCCGTCGCTGGAAGGCGCTGACAGGGAGGTTCGCGTATGACCCGCACCAGCAAGCTCCGGAAAGAGCTTTCGTGACACCCACCGAGGCGGGCCCGGTCCGGCTCGCGGACAACGCTTACAACGCCTACCGCCCCGTCCTTTCAGCCCGGATAAGGGGCGGATTCTGGGCGACCCGGCAGCAGGTGAACGCGGCGACCAGCATCCCGGGTGCCTGGGATCAGCTGCAGAAGGCGGGCAACCTGTTCGACCTGCGGCTTGCCGCCGCGACGGCGACCGGGGAATACCGCAATGACCATCCCTTCATGGACACCGATGTCTATAAGTGGCTTGAGGCGGTGAGCTGGCTGACGCAGGCGAGTTCAGCCGACGGTCAACGGGAAGCCGACGGTCAGCTGGAAGCCTGTGCAGCCGAGGCGATCGCGCTGCTTGAGGCGGCGCAGGAGGACGACGGCTACCTGAACTCCTACTTCCAGGTCGCTCATCCGGGACAGCGGTTCACCGACCTCGCCTGGGGCCACGAGTTGTACACCGCGGGCCACCTTATCCAGGCCGCGGTCGCCCGGCTCCGGGCGACCGGACGGGGTGACCTGCTGACGATCGCCACTCGGATGGCTGACCTCATCCACCGCAGCTTCGGCGCCGCACCGGGGCGGATCGACCGGGTGGACGGGCATCCCGGCATCGAGACCGCGCTCGTCGAGCTGTACCGGACGACCGGCGACCGCCGCTACCTGGCCGGGGCACAGTACTTTCTCGACCGCCGGGGCCACGGGCTGCTCGGCCCGGCCCACCGGCCTCCGGATACGTTCGGACCGCACTACTGGCAAGATCACGTCCCGTTCCGCGACGCTGACACCGTGCAGGGTCATGCGGTGCGGCAGATCTTTCTGATGCTGGGGGCCGCCGATATCTACCTGGAAACAGGCGACGCACCGCTGCTGGCGGCCTGCGAACGGCTATGGGACGACATGACCGCGACCAAGATGTACCTGACCGGCGGCGTCGGCGCCCACCATATCGACGAGGCCTTCGGCGACCCCTATGAACTGCCCACCGAACGGGCCTACTGCGAGACGTGCGCCGCTATGGCGTCGATCCAGCTGAGCTGGCGCTTGTTCCTGGCGACCGGGCGTGTGCGGTACGCCGACCTGATCGAACGCACCCTGTACAACGGGTTCCTGGGCGGAGTGTCACTGGACGGTGCCGCGTTCAGCTACGTCAATCCTCTCCAGGTCCGCGACGGCCGCCATGCCAGCGGCGGTGACATGGACCCGGCCCGCCTGCCCTGGTTCCGCTGCGCCTGCTGCCCCCCTAATATGATGCGGCTGCTCGCGTCGCTGCAGCACTACGCCGTTGCCAGTGACGGCGCCGGGGTCGCGGTGACGCAGTACCTGAGCGGCTGCTACCGCGTCAACGTAGCTGGCGGCGAGCTGGAGCTGTCAGTCCGCTCCTCGCTGCCCTGGAGCGGCGAGACCGGGATTGAGATCACGCAGGCCCCAGCCGCCCCGGTTGAACTGCGCCTTCGAGTTCCGCCGTGGACGGACGGCGCCAGCGTCGCGGTCAACGGCGTTCCGGCCGCCGCACCGCCTGCGGCGGGCTGGATCACCCTGGCCCGAACCTGGAATCCCGGCGACCACGTGGGCGTGTCCCTCGGCACCCCGGTGCGGTTGGTGGCGGCCGACCCGCGGGTGGACTCCACGCGCGGCGATTTCGCGGTGGAGCGGGGACCGCTTGTGTACTGTCTCGAGTCCGCCGATCTTCCGGCCGGCCAGCGGCTCGATGACTTTGTGCTGGACCAGGCCGCGCCTACGGCCCTCGTCCGGGCTGCGGGACTGCCCGCCGAGATGATCGGCGTGCGGGTATCGGGCTACTCTCGCCCCGCGCAAAGCCGGGAATGGTGGCCGTACCAGCCTTCGCGGCCCGGATCGGTGCATGATCGCTCCGCGCTGCCGATGACCGTCACGGCCATCCCCTACTTCGCCCGCGGAAACCGGCAGCCCGGCTCCATGCGGGTCTGGCTCCCCGGCCGCTGACAGCGGCAGAAGGCGATGTCTCCCGCATTCCCGGCCGAGATCCAGCCGGTTGCCGGGATCTGGCCCCCTAGCACCAGCTGGCCAGCAGCTCGGCCACCCGCCCTGGCTGCTCAAGGTGGAGATAGTGGCCGCTGTCGGGCACGACGATGACCTCCGACGCGGGATGACGCTTGGCCTGGGCGCGGTGCCATTCGGCGGCGGTGTCGTTGGAGTAGATTCCGAGGGTGGGCGCCTGGCACCGGGCCAGGTAGGCGGCGGACGCCTCGCGTGCCCCGAAGGAGTCCGCGGCGAGGTAGAGCCCGTGCCTGGCGGCCGCGAGCACCCGTGGGTCCATTGACTCCACCTGCCGCATCTCCCGCTCACGGACCCGCGCCGGAGCCCGTGACGAGAAGGCGGCCGCGGTGCCGCGGACAGCCCAGGCGGAGCCTTCGCTCAGCAGCGCCGCCTGTTCGTCTGGCAGCCGTGCCATCTCCTGGTCGTCTGCCCCGTAGGCCGGGTCGAGTACGACCAGAGAGGCGATCGACTCGGGATGCTCGACGGCAAGCGCGGTGACGATCTGTCCGCCCATGGAGTGCCCCACGGCGATGACCGGGGATGCGTCCAACTCGGCCAGCAGCGCGGCTAGATCGCGTGCGTACGCGCGGGGATGGAAGCGCTCCGCGGTGCTCGTCGCGTGGGCCCGCTCATCGACCGGCCGCGGGCACCGCGAGGCACCGTGACCGCGCAGGTCAGGGACGATCATCCGGCCGGCCAGCCCGTGATGTTGGCCGAGCAGTTGAATGACCTCAAGCCACTGCGACCCCTCCCCGCCCCAGCCGTGCACGAACAGCAGGTTCGGCCGGGCCGGCGTTCCGTGCGTGCTGTAGAACATCCGCTCGGTGCCGAGAGAGAGGTAGGGCATGGCGAGGACAGTACCTAGTAGCCCGTGAAAACGGTTACTGGCTCCGGTCGCGCACCGTCAGCGGCCATCACACCGAGGGTTTCGCGTGGGCTGTCGTGAGGTTCAGCGCGCGGTAGCAGACGCGGTCGAAACATGCCACCCCGCCGCTGCCCGACAAGTCGATGACCCACAGGCCGAGCATGGCGCCGGTGAACCCGTACGTGCGCACCACGCCATCGGCGAACTCGTCCGCGTGCTCGTCCGAGAGGGTCGTCGCGTCCACCTCGATACCGAGCGGCTCAAAGCGCAGGATGGCGCCGTCGAGCTCCGCGCTCAGGGCCACGCGCTCACCGCGCTCGACGTTCTTGCGCCCGGTGTGCACGGTGAGCTTCCCGGCGACGCGGCTGAGGGCCGCGATCTGCGGGGTGCCGTCGTCCCCGGCCGTGACGTAGCTGTAGTGCCAGTTGCGGGTGTTGTAGTAGGCCGCGATGCCGGCCAGGTCGTCGGGACTGCCGGGCTCGAACGCGACCCTTGCGCTGAGCGAGCACTGCAGGCTCGTCACCCGGTGGGCGAGCAGGCTCGGGGCGCGCCTGCCCGCCGGGGACTGGCCGCCCCTGATCAGCACCTCGTGCCCGGTGCGGATCCAGTCCGGAGACGCCGGACGCCGCAGGGTGCTCCAGTCGGCCGCGAAGTCCGGTGCCGAGGAGACGGCACCAGGGCCGCCTTCCGGCTCAGCTTCGGTGACCGCTATTTCGGTGACCGCTGCTTCGGCGACCGGCACTTCGGCCCGCGGCACCGCCCCGGGCACGCGAGGCCACCCGTCCGCGCTCCACTCCACCGGCTGGATTGCCGTCTCCCGGCCGAGGATGCTCCGGCCGACCCCCGCCTGCCAGTACGGCCGGGCGAGCAGATGCGCCATGTACCACTCGCCCGCGGGCGTCTGAACCAGGCTGCCGTGGCCAGCCTTCTGGAACGGCAGCGTCGGGTCGCGCTTCGCGGTCAGCGCCGAGCCGCCGGGGTCGGGCTGGTACGGGCCGAACAGCTCGGCCGAGCGGGCGACGGTGACCTGGTGCTCAACCCCGGTCCCGCCCTCGGCGACGACGAGGTAGTACCAGCCGTCGCGCCGGTACAGGGTTGGACCCTCGGTCACGCCCGCCTCGGTCCCGGCGAAGATCTTCCGTGGCTCGCCGAGCAGTGTCCGCGCCTGCCGGTCGTACTCCTGGATCTCGATCCCCGCGAAGCCCGGCCGGTCTGGGCGCCAGTCGTAAATCATGTTGAGCAGCCAGCTGCGGCCGTCGCCGTCGCCGTCGTGGAACAACGACGGGTCCCAGCCCCGGCCGTGCAGGTAGGCGGGCTCGGACCAGGGTCCCTCGATGCTCGGTGCCGTCACGACGTAGTTCGCGAGGTCTTTCCAGCCCTCGGCGTAATGGTCCACCACGGTATAGACGAGGTAGAACAATCCGTCCGCGTGCGACAGGCCCGGCGCCCAGATGCCCCCGGAATCGGGGACACCGCGCAGGTCCAGCTGTTCCAGCGTGCGCAGGGCGCCGCCGACGGGCTGCCAGTTGGCCAGGTCGCGTGAATGGTGCAGGCGGACACCGGGGTACCACTCGAAGGTGGACGTCGCGATGTAGTAGTCCCGGCCGACCCTCAGGATCGAGGGGTCGGGCTCGAAACCGCGGAGCACCGGGTTGCGCAGGTAGCCGGACGTCGGCTGTTCACCTCGATCGCGAGAAGGGGTATGAAACTAGTTACTGAAGAAAGTTAAGACTCAAGAGCCCATCGCGCAAGCGGTGAACGGCGGCAGGCCGACGCGCTGAGCTCACCCAGGCAGGCGGTCCTCCTCGCACCCGCCTTGGCCGCCTAAGTTGCAGGTACGATCCATGACGTGGTTGATGACTCGGACGCCGGCGCCAGTCCCGCCGCGACCCGCGGACCCAGCCGTGTGGGCCTGGTCAACCTGAAGCAGGTCGCCGCCGCGGCGGGCGTGTCGACGGCCACCGCCTCTCGGGTTTTCAGCTCCCCCGAGCGGGTGAGCGAGCCCACCAGGCTGCGGGTGACCGAAGCGGCCGACCGGCTCGGGTACGTCGTCAACGGTCTGGCGCGATCGATGATGGGCCGCGGGCCCCGCGCGGTCGCCTTCATGGTCGCCTCTATGGTCGGGCCGACGTTTGCCGCGATGGCAGCAGCGGTGGAACGCGTCGCGAACGACAACGGGCACCTGTTCCTGCTCAGCACGACCCAGTACGACCAAGACCGGGAGGCGCAGCTGATCGAGACGCTTCGTGAGCAGCGCGCCGTCGCGGCGCTGCTCGCGGGTTCGGCGCCCAGCAACGTCGAGTACGACCAGCGGGTCGCCGGATACGCCCGCGCCCTCGCCGCAACCGGCGCGCGGCTCGTGCTGTGCGGCCGCCCGCCCATCCCTTCTCATCCCGAGATCGCGTCGGCCAACTACGACCACTCGGGCGGCATAGCGGCGCTGGTCGGGCATCTGGCCGGACTGGGGCATCGCCGGATTGCGTTCCTCAACCTGCCGGGCGGAACGACCACGTCAGGCCAGCGAGCCGAGGGCTTCCTGCGCGGCGTCTCCTCCGTCGGCCTACCCGGTGCCGCGGAGCTGATGCGGCAATCCGGGAACTCCGAAGCCGAGGGTGAGGCCGCGACCCTTGCCATCCTCGACCGAACGCCCGACGTCACCGCGATCGCCTGCGCCACCGACAACATCGCGGTGGGAGCTTACCGGGCACTGCGAAAGCGCGGGCTGAGGATCCCGGAGGACATCTCGGTCGCGGGCTTCGATGACGTGCCCATCGTGGGCGATCTGACCCCCGCCCTGACAACCGTGCACCCGCCGTTTGCGTCCGTCGGCGAGACCGCGGCCAAGATGGCTCTCGGCCTTGACGATCGTTCATCCGTGGTGCTGCCGTGCCGTCTGATGGTCCGAGGTTCCACCGGGCCAGTCAGGGACGGTTGATTTCTCGCGCTTGTGCAACTAGTTTCATTGCGTGGCCGCCCGGACCGTGGGCCACGCGATGAAGGAGTCACATGCCAGCCGAACGCACCTCGCTCGACGCGTCCATCGATCACGAGCCTCGGCATACGGCAGCGGCGATGCACACCGCGATCTGGATGTACCCCCCCGATCTGGCCGAACGCATCTTCGGAAGCCGACTGTCTGCTCTCCGCGAGATCGTTCCCGGCCAATCGCCCGTCGTGCTGACCGATCTCACCTCTGATGCCGCCCGCGGCATCCTGGACCAGACCGAGGTGCTGATCACCGGCTGGGGAATCCCGCCGCTGAGCACCGCTGACCTTGCCGCCGCCCGGTCACTGCGCGCGGTGCTGCACGCCGGCGGACAGGCGTCATCGGTGCTGCCCGCCGCGGCGTGGGACTCGGGCCTGATCATCGGCAACGCGGGCGCCGCCAACGCGGTTCCCGTCGCGGAGTATTCCGTGGCGATGATCCTGCTGGCCGGCGCGGCCGCGTTCAAGGCGCGCGAGATCTACCGTCTCCGGCGGTCGAGGATCGACCGGGAAGCTGAATTCTCCTGTGCCGGCAACTACGGCTGCGTCGTTGGAATCGTCGGCGCGTCACGGATCGGACGGCTTGTCATCGAGCTACTGAGATCGCACGACGTCGAGGTGATCGTCTATGACCCGTACGTCGCGCCGACGGAAATCAGGAACCTGGGCGCCCGGCCGGTTGACCTCAGTGAACTCATGGCGGAGAGCGATGTCATCTCGCTGCACCCGCCGTTGAACAGCGAAACCCGAGGGCTCATCGGCGGGGAACGCCTCGCGTCGATGAAGACGGGCGCGACCATCATCAATACTTCGCGGGGAGCCGTGATTGACCAGGCCGCCCTCATCGGCGAGCTGACGTCGGGACGGATCCAGGCCATTTTGGATGTGACAGACCCCGAGGTCATCGAGCCAGACAACCCTCTCTACGACCTCCCCAATGTCTTCCTCACCCCGCACATCGCCGGCTCCAAAGGGCGCGAGCTGCGCCGGATCGGCCGCCATATCTCCCGCGAACTGGCGCGGCTGTCACTGGGCGAGCCGCTGCAGTTCCCCGAGGCCGCTCCAGCCCCGGGCAGCTGAGGGTAGCGACCCGCGACCCTAGATCCAGTCCGGCCGGTGCGCTACGTCCGGCCGCGCCGTCTCCCGACCTGCGCCTTCTCGGCCGTCGGCATACAATGCCGACGTTTGCTGACGGTCGCTGCCCGTGATCCGGCCGGCGGCTCGCCGCGCTCACCCGCGGTCTCGGCACCAGACGGAGCCGCGCGCGACTCATGCTGGCACTCGCGTGATGCGGCGTGATGCGGCCGGAATTCACTGAAAAAAGACATCTGTCCGGGACGTTGACGGTGAGCTAACTTGTGGGCTACTTTGCTGTAACTAGTTGCAGGGAGGCAATGGAACGATGCCATCGATACGCCGGACGGGGCATGCTTCCGCGGAGGCGAAGCGGCCATGACAAGCGCGAACGGCGCGGTCAGCAAAGCCGAGCGGCAGCGCAAGCGGGCCAGCAGGCGAGCGGCGCGGCGCGGGTCGTGGGTGCTCCTGCTGCTGGCGGCACCGGGCGTCATCTGGTTCGCGGTCTTCTGCTATCTGCCGCTGGCCGGCCTGGTGGTCGCCTTCAAGAACTTCAGCGTAAGTCAGGGGATCTTCGGCAGCCCCTGGGACGGGCTGCAGAACTTCAAGTTCTTCCTGGCCAGCGGCGAAGCTCCGACGATCGTTTTGAACACGCTGTTCCTGAACACCCTCTTCCTGGCCGGCTCGCTGCTGACGGGCCTGGTACTCGCGCTGATGCTCAACGAGATCCGCCTGACGCTGTTCAAGCGGGTCGCGCAGTCGATCGCCTTCTTCCCGTACTTCGTCTCGCCGATCGTGATCAGCATCATCCTCCAGGTAATCCTGGCCGGCGTGAACGGGCAAGGCGGGGCGCTGAACAACCTGCTCAGCGTCTTCGATCTGCCGCAGGTCAGTTGGTACACCACTCCCGGGCCGTGGCCGTGGATCCTGACCGTGGTGAAAATGTGGCAGCTCGGCGGCTATACGTCGGTGATCTTCCTCGCGGCCATCACGTCCATATCGGAGGAACTGTACGAGGCCGGCGCGATCGACGGCGCGAGCCGGTTCCGGATGGCCCGCTCCATCACGACCCCGCTGCTTACCCCGACACTCGGCATCCTGATCGTCCTTGGCGTCGGGCGGATCTTCTTCGCGGACTTCGCGACGATCTTCGCGATCGTGGGCGACAACGGCACCCTGTTCCCCACCACGGATGTCATCGACACCTACGTCTTCCGGGCGCTGCGGACGCAGGGCGACTTCGGCACGACTGCGGCGATCGGCCTCTTCCAATCTGTCGTCGGCTTCATCTTCGTCACGGTCGCAGTCATCGTGCAACGGCGCTTCAACAAGGAAAGCAGCATCCTGTGAGCAGCTATCTGACCGGGCGATCCAACCCGGAGACCGATGACGCCGAGGAGACCGGGACCGAGCCCAAGTCATCGGTCGCCAAGCGGCCGGTGACCATCCATCGCCCAGTCAAGCATCGGGTCGAAGCCTTCACCGTCATCAGCTACATCGGCGTCAGCTTCTTCGCGATCCTGTGCCTCATCCCGTTTTGGATGATCTTCGTAGGCTCGTTCACCGCGGAGTCGAAGCTCGCCATCTCCGGCTACAGCCTCTGGCCGTCGCCGTTCTCACTGCAGGCCTATCAACTGCTCTTCTCCGGCACGACGCTGCTCGACGGGTATATCGCCACGCTGTTCATCACGATCGTCGGGACCGCGCTGTCGCTCACCACGACGGCTTCCCTGTCGTGGGTGATCGCCCGGCGGATGCCGGGTATCAGCCGTCCGCTCACTATCTTCGCCTACCTGCCGATGCTGTTCACGGGCGGACTGGTCCCGCTGTATCTCCTCGTCACTGAGGTGCTGGGGCTAGAGAACAGCTGGTTCTCGGTGATCCTCCCGATCATGATGGCACCGTTCCTCGTATTCGTCGCGGTCGCCTTCTTCCGGCAGCTTCCGGAGGAGATCCTGGAGTCGGCCCGGCTCGACGGCGCCGGCGAGGCCAGGATCTTCTTCCGGATCGTCCTCCCGCTTTCCAAGCCGATCCTCGCCGTGCTCGGCCTGTTCTACGCGGTCACCTACTGGAACGAGTGGTTCACCGCCCTGTTGTTCATCTCCGATCCGACCAAGTACCCCCTGCAGCTGATCCTGCAGAACTTGATCGCCGACGTGGAGAATGCCGCCCAGATCCCCTCAGGCGGCGCGGCCATGGCAGTGGCGCCGGTGTACCAACTCCGCCTAGCCATGACCGTCGTCACGGTCGCCCCCGTCCTGCTGGCCTATCCGTTCGCCCAGCGGTTCTTCGTCAAGGGCCTGACGCTCGGCGCGACCAAGGGCTGACCCCGCTCCTTGCCGCCCGTCGCCGACAGGCTCCCGCAAAACCGGGCTCCCGCAAACCTAGCCGCGGCAGCCGGTCCTGCCGCGCCCCGTCCGTTAAGCAAGTCCACACCACGACAGCAGAAACCAGGGAGTTTCCATGTTTCCACAGTCATCTTCACCGCTGAACCGCAGAAGATTCCTCGCGCTCGGCGGGGGCGCGGGACTGGCACTCGCCATCGCGGGCTGCGGCCAGGGCGCGGCGACCAGCTCGAACTCCGTCAGTGGCGTCACGACCGCGCTGCTGCCAGGCACGCAGCCCATCGGCTGGAACAACGTCCTGTCCCAGGTCAACGCGAAACTCAGCAAGGACCTCGGCTTCACGCTCGACGCCCAGTTCGTCAGCTGGACGAACTACGTGTCGCAGAACCTGCTGAAGTTCACCGCGGGCGCCTCGTTCGACACCACCGACGAGGCGCTGTGGATGAACATGGCCCAGTTGCAGCAAAGCGGCGCGCTCGCCGAGATCCCCTCGTTCGCCAAGTACCCGAACCTGGCCAAGACAATTCCGGCGACGCTGGTCGAGGCGAATCAATGGAGCGGCAAGCTGTGGGGTGTTCCGCAGGTGAGCACCGCCGGCCGCCTGGTGCACTTCGTGGTCCGCCAGGACCTGGCCGACAAGTGGGGGATCTCCTCCATCGAGGACTACGGTGACCTGGAGAGGTTCCTCTACACCGCGAAGCAGAAGGGCGGCGGGGGCATGATCCCCTTCGTCGCGAACTCGACCCTGACCTTCGAGATGGCCGTCCCCAACCCCAATGGCCTGTTCAACGAGGCATCCTGGAACGACCCGCACACCATCGGGCAGATGTTCAACGGGTCGGACCTCTACTTCATCTTCGCCAAGGACGCGGCGACCACGGGATCGTCAAACCCCATCCCGTTCTGGGAGGACCCCGGCACGGTCCAGGCCTTCAAGACCATCCGGCAGTACTACCAGGATGGCATCATCAACGCGAACGCACTGAACCTGGACACGGCCACCGCGAACGCCGAGTTCACGGCCGGAGGGGCGGCGGCGACGGACGCCCAGACGGACGGGCTCACCAGCAGCACCTTCCTGCCCCTGCTGCTCAAGACCGTGCCGTCCGCGCAGATCGCGGACGTGCTTCCGCTGAAGGGCGGCCTGACCGGGACCAAGCCGAATCAGACGTTCCAGGCGCAGAACAACGTCGTCATCAACAAGAACGGCGGGGACCTCGAGCGGGCCATGGCGCTCCAGGACTGGGTGTCGATTAAGGAGAACCACGACCTGCTGGAATACGGCATCGAGGGAACGGACTGGAAGCAGGTCGGCGACAACAAGTACCAGCAGCTCAGCCAGTACACCTTCCCCGGCTACGCGCTGTTGTGGCGGACTCCCCTTGAGCTCCGTACCTCGCTGATGACGGAATCCGAGGAGACGGAGTTCAGCTGGTCGCAGGATTTCAGCA
>Ga0302314_10013702_pt1 | contig 13918 bp, 10 predicted proteins | sample III_Palsa_N2_3_FD_200533 | JGI IMG/M metagenome (GOLD analysis project Ga0302314, IMG submission 200533) | Peat permafrost microbial communities from Stordalen Mire near Abisko, Sweden - III_Palsa_N2_3 | ecosystem: Environmental > Terrestrial > Soil > Palsa > Peat permafrost | place: Sweden... | reverse complement strand
CCTCACGCAGGAGACGCTGCACAACCTCGAGCAGGTCGCGCGCACGCCCGCGTCCGCGCTCGGCTCCACGCGCGACAAGCCCGACCTCGCGTACTGCCAGCGCATCCTGGCGGTGCTTCAGGCGCACGACATCGGCTACTTCTTCTACATCGGCGGCAACGATTCGTCGGACACCGTGCGCATCGTCGCCGACGAGGCGCGCAAGGCCGGCCATCCGCTGCGCTGCGTGCACATCCCGAAGACGATCGACAACGACCTCGTCGGCAACGACCACACGCCGGGCTATCCGTCGGCCGCGCGCTTCGTCGCGCAGGCGTTCGCGGGCGCCAACCTCGACAACGCGGCGCTGCCGGGCGTCTATCTCGGCGTCGTGATGGGCCGCCACGCCGGCTTCCTCACCGCCGCCGCCGCGCTGGCGCGCCGCTTCCCCGGCGACGGCCCGCACCTGGTCTACCTGCCGGAGCGCACGTTCTCGACCGACAGCTTCCTCGCCGACGTGAAGGCGACCTACGAGAAGCACGGCCGCTGCGTGATCGCCGTCTCCGAAGGCATCCACGACGAGAGCGGCGCGACGATCGCCGAGAAGCTGTCCCGGACCGTCGAGCGCGACGCCCACGGCAACGTGCAGCTGTCGGGCACCGGCGCGCTCGCCGACCTGCTGTGCGACGAGATCAAGGACAAGCTCAAGATCAAGCGCGTGCGCGGCGACACCTTCGGCTACCTGCAGCGCTCGTTCCTCGGCTGCGTCTCGGGCGTCGACCAGCACGAGGCCCGCGAGGTCGGCGAGAAGGCCGTGCAATACGCGATGTGGGGCGACACCGACGGCTCGGTCGCGATCCGCCGCAGCGGCGACTACGCGGTCGACTACGTGCTGCAGCCGCTGGAAGCCGTCGCCGGCAAGACGCGCACGATGGAAGACGAACTCATCGCCGCCGCCGGCAACGACGTCACGCCCGCGTTCCTCGACTACCTGCGTCCGCTGCTCGGCGCCGACATGCCCGAGGCCGCACGGCTGCGCGCGCCGCCCGTGGCGAAGGTGCTCAAGCGTTGACGACGGGCGACGAGCGCATCGCCGCCGTCATCTTCGAACTGCTGGAACAGCGCGCGCACGGCGCCACGATCTGTCCCTCCGATGCGGCACGCGCACTCGAGCGCGACGAGTTCGCGTGGCGCGCGCTGATGCCCGAGGTTCGCCGCGTCGCAGCCGGATTGGCGCAGGCCGGATTGCTGCGCGTGACGGCGCACGGCGAGGACGTGGACGCGTTGCAGGCGCGCGGGCCGATCCGTCTGGGCTGGCCGGATTCGCCGGCGAACTGATCCGGCGCCGCGTCGACCGCCCATGGCGTCGTCGTCCCCGACCTGCCCGGGTGCTTCTCTGCCGGCGACACTCTGGAAGACGCGCTGGTCAAGGCCGAAGAGGCCATCGCCGCCTGGATCGACGCCGCGCTGGACGCCGGGCAGGACATCCCGCCGCCGACGCCCGTCGACACCGCGCGCGCCGCACAAGGCCTGGCGGCAGCGGATCTGGGCGCTCGTCAACGTCGACCCGGCCGTCATGGACGACACCGTCGAGCGCGTCAACATCAGCCTGCCGCGCCGCGTGCTGCGGCGGCTCGACGTGCTCGCGTCGGCCCGCGGCGAGACGCGCTCCGGCTTCATCGCGCGCACGGCGCTCGAGAGCCGACGAAGCTAGTCGAGGTTGAACCGCATGAACGCGCTGCCGCCCGCATCGCTGCCGCCGGGCAGGTAGGCCCACAGCGCGCGCAGCAGGTCGCCCTCGCCCGCCGGCTTCGAGACGAAGCCGTTCATGCCCGCAGCGTGCGCCTGCGCGCGCTCGGCGTCGAGCACCGCTGCCGTCAGCGCGATGATGGGCAGGCGCGCGGTGGCCGGCTGCGCGCGCAGGCGGCGCGTGGCCTCGAGGCCGTCGATCTCGGGCATGTGCAGGTCCATCAGGATGGCGTGCAGGGTCGACCACTCGCGCGACGCCTGGGCGATGGCCTCGCTGCCGTTGGCGGCCTCGATCACCTCGGCGCCCAGGCGCGTCAGCATCGCGCCCACGATCAGCCGGTTGACCGGGTTGTCCTCGGCCAGCAGCACCCGCATGCCTTGCAGCGGCTGCTGCGGCGTGTCGTCGAGCGGGCTCGCGATCGTCGTGAAGTCATCCTCGCTGGCGGTGACCAGCGGCAGGTCGACCCAGGCGCAGGTGCCGCTGCGCCCGTCGCTGTCGAGGCCGACGTCCCCGCCCATCAACGTGGCGAGCTCGCGGCAGATCGACAGTCCCAGCCCGCTGCCGCCGAAGCGCCGCGTGGTGGAGCTGTCGGCCTGCGTGAACGGCTGGAACAGCGTGGCGCGCAGCTCGGCGCTGACGCCGATGCCGGTGTCGTTGATCTCGATGCGCGCGATGCCGGGCGCACGGCGGAACAGGTGCACGTCGATGCTGCCGCGGTTGGTGAACTTCAGCGCGTTCGACAGGTAGTTGGACAGGATCTGCCTGACGCGCACCGGATCGCCCAGCACCTCGCGCGGCGTGTCGAGCGCCACGCGGCACCTCATCTCCAGCCCGCGCTCCTGGCCGATCGGCGAGAAGGTGCGGAATGTGCTCCAGACGACGGCGTGCAGGTCGAACGGGATCTGCTCGACCTGCAGGTGCCCGGCCTCGATCTTCGACAGGTCCAGCACGTCCGACACGATGCCGTTCAACAATTCGGCGGCGTCGACCAGGTGTCCGAGGTAGGACGTGCGCTTGGACGCCGGCAGGGATTGATCCTGCAGCAGCCGCGCGAGTCCCAGCACCCCGCTCAGCGGCGTGCGGATCTCGTGGCTCATCGTCGCGAGGAAGCTGCTCTTGGCGTGGCTGGCGGCTTCGGCGTCGCGCTGCGCGCTGGCCAGCTCCAGCTCGGCGCGGCGGCGATCGGTGATGTCCTCGACCACCCAGATGGTGCCGGTCTCCTGGCGCCGTTTCGGATCGACCGCGCGGCCGCGCATGCGAAACAGCAGCTGGGTGCCGTCGGCGCGCTGGGCGCGGCGCTCGATGTCGATCGTCTCGCCGGAGGCCTGCGGCGACTCGTAGGCGGCGACGAAGTCCTTGAACTTCTCGCGGCTCGGGAACAGCACCTCGGTGGGCTTGCCCACCAGCGAGCCGAGCGGCAGCCCCAGCATGCGCTCGAGCTGCGGGTTGACGCGCTCGAGCCGGTGGTTGCGCACCAGGCACACCCCCACGACCGCGTTGTCGAGGATGGCGTCGCCCTCCTGCTTGGCGCGTTCCGTCTCGGTGACGTCGCGCGTGGTCATCACGGCCACCGCCTCGCCGTCCCAGTCGAACGCCGCGGCCGTGATCAGCACGAAATGCTGCTGGCCGTCGGCCGACCACGCGACGGAGCGGAAGTCGCGCACCCAGCCCTGCGCCGTGATCGCACGGCCCAGCGCCTCCATCGGCTCGCGGTCGCGCCAGAAGCCCAGCTCGACGCCATGCCGGCCCATGGCCTGCGATTCCTCGAGGCCGACGAACTGCAGGAAGGCCGGGTTGGCGAGCAGCAGGCGGCCGTCGCGCATGCTGGCCACGCACACGGCGTCGGGGCTCAGGCGGAACAGCCGGTCGAGCATCGCCTGCGAGCGCTGCAGCTCGCGCTGGGCCAGCACCTCGGTGGTCGCGTTGCGGCTCACGCCCCACCAGCCCAGGTGGCGGCCGGTGGCGTCGAACAACGGCTCGCCGCTGCCGCTGACGAACAGCTCCTTGCCGCCGGCCGTGACGAAATGGATCACTCGGTCGCGGTACGGTCGGCGCGCCTTCATGTCGGCGAGCAGCAGCTCCCACTGGACGTCGCGCACGAAGGTCGGGCCGCCGGGCTTGGCCAGCTGCATGAACTCCGCCACCGTGTGCGGCGTGTGCATCTCGAACGACGGCGACAGGTAGACGAGATGGCCGCGATGATCCATCTCCCACGTGAAATCGCTGCCCAGGCGCAGCAGCCGGCTCATGCGGCGTTCCTGCTCCTGCGCGCGCATCACGGTGCCCAGCAGCTGGCGCCGCACGATCCAGGCGGTGACCAGGCCGGCGACGAGCAGCACCGCGAACGACAGCGCGCGCGACTCCTCGCGCAGTTGCGAGTTGGCCGTCGCCGCCGACAGCATGCCGCGGTTCTCGGCGACCTCGAGGCCGGCGATCAGCAGCGCGTTGACGACGCCCAGCGCGATGGCCACGGGCATGTTGACCAGGATGCCCGTCACCGCCACCAGCAGCACCGCGGCGCCCAGCACGATGGAGTGCGTGCCCAGCCCGGAGTACCAGGCATGCAGCATCAGCGCGACCATCGCCGCCGTGAGCGACAGCGTGGCGGACGCCGGAATCCAGCCGCGGCGCGACAGCGCCCAGGCCAGCAGCCCGCCCGCGAACAGGCACGATCCCATCAGCACGCGCGACTGCCCGAGCAGGCCCAGCGGCCCGTAGCCGCGCAGGACCAGCACCATCAGCAGCACCAGGACGCCGCCCAGCGCCACCAGCATGCTCAGCGCGCGCACCGCCGACGTGGCGTACGGATCCTCCCGCTGGCGCGTGACGGCCATCGACTCCTCGTACACCCGCGCGGGCGACAGCGCAGACGCGTCCGCCTGGGCAGGTGGCGCGGCGCCAGATGTCCCCAGCTTCATCTTGTTCTCGTTTCCCTCGGTTCGAGGGCAAAGGATTGCAGCTGAAGCGGGGGCGTGTCAATGCCGCGCCGGTCGGAACGCCGCGTTTTAGGCGGCCGATCTGGTAACAGAGTTGAAACCGGCGCGCGCCGGCTCAAAGCACGGCCGGGACGGGCTCGAACAGGTCCGCGGTCGCGGGTTCACCTTGTGCACCGGGAAGGAGCGGCGGGTTGGCGGCATGCGCGGCGACGGCCCAGGCCAGGAAGTCGTCGGCGTTGAGCGGGCGGCTGAACAGGTAGCCCTGCGCGCCGTCGCAGCCCAGCGTCTTCAGCTTGGCGGCCACCGACTCCGTCTCGACGCCTTCGGCCACCACCTTCAGGCCCATGTGGTGGGCCATGCCGATCGTCGAGCGCACGATGTTCAGGTCGTTGTCGTCCGCATCCAGGTTCATCACGAACGAGCGGTCGATCTTGAGTTCCTGCACCGGCAGCTTCTTCAGGTAGGCGAGCGACGAATAGCCGGTGCCGAAGTCGTCGATCGACAGCTGCACGCCCATCTCGTGCAACGCCTGCAGCGAGGCCAGCGCGTGCGCCGGGTCCTCCATGATCGCGCTCTCGGTCACCTCCAGGCACAGGTGGCGCGCGGCCACACCCTCGGCGAGCAGCTGCGCACGCACGATGGCCGGCAGGTCCTGCTGGATCAGGTCGCGCGTGGACACGTTGATGTTGAGCGACATCTCCAGCCCGCTCGCGCGCCACGCGGCAAGCTGCGACAGCCCGCGCGCCAGCACCCAGCGCGTGATCGACTTGATGCAGCCGGTCTGCTCGGCGAACGGGATGAACTGGTCGGGCGGCACGAAGCCGCGCGTCGGATGGCGCCAGCGGATCAGCACCTCGGCCGACAGGCAGCTGCGGTCGGACAGCGAGATCTTGGGCTGGTACTGCAGGTAGAACTGGTTCTCGTCGACCGCGCGGCGCAGGTCCGACAGCAGGCTCAGGCCGTGCTCGCCGGTGCGCGCCATCTTCTGCGTGAAGGCCGCGTAGCCGCTGCTGGTCTGCTTGGCGACGTACATCGCCGAGTCGGCATGCGCCATCAGCTCGGTCGGATTGCCGCCGTCCTCGGGGAACGTGGCGATGCCGATCGAGCCGCTGACGTCCACGGTCTGGCCCTCGATCGTCACCGGCTGCTCGAGCGCCGTCAGCAACTGGCGCGCCAGCAGCGCGGAGCCTTCGCGGCCCTGCGCGGGCAGCAGCACGGCGAACTCGTCGCCGCCGATGCGGGCGACGGTGTCGGTGGTGCGGCGCAGCTCGCGCGTCAGGCGGCCCGCCACCTGGTTGAGGAGCTCGTCGCCGACCGGATGGCCCAGCACGTCGTTGACGTTCTTGAAGCGGTCGAGGTCGATCAGCAGCACCGACATCGCATGCCCGGTGCGCGTCGCGACACCGACGGCCTGGTCGAGGCGGTCGTTGAACAGCGTGCGGTTGGCCAGGCCCGTCAGCGGATCGCGGAACGCGAGGTCGACGATGCGGGCCTCGCGCTGCGCCAGGCTGTTGCGCATCTCGCCGAGCGCGGTGATCAGGCGGCCGACCTCGTCGCGGCCGGCCTCGGGCATCGGGCTGTCCAGCTTGCCGTCGGCGATCTCGCGCGCCAGCGCCACGGTCAGCGCCAGCGGCCGGGTGATCGAGCGCGTGATCATCACCGCGCAGATCAGCGCGACGATCACGGCCAGGCCAGACAGCTCCAGCACGTACTCGCGGCTCTTCGCCTGCTGCATGCGGATGCTGGAGATCGTCGCGTTGGCCTGCGCCGACTTCACGGCCACCAGCGCGTCGAGCGCGTCCAGCATGTCGTTGAGCGCCGGCAGCGTCTCCTTGATCATGATCGGGCGCGCGGCGTTGAGGTCGAGCTCGACCTCCTCGACCGTGTGCTGGAACGCGGCCTCGAAACGGCCGCGCGTGGAGATCAGGCGTTCGACGACGACGGCGTCCTCCACCGCGTGCGCGTCGGCCAGCAGCTGCGACAGCGCGGCCTTCTGATCGGCGAATTCGGTGTCGATCAACGCGTAGACGGGGACGCGATCGGAGCGCGCATCCAGCAGGAACAGCGTGTGCAGGTGCTGCGCGCCGGCCTGGGCGGCCTTCTCGGCCTGGCGCGCCAGCAGCACCTGGCGCAGGCTGGTCTCGGCCACGACGCGGCTGGATTCGCCCACCAGCTCGGCCTGCTTCAAGGCGAGCGCCACCACCCCGGCCAGCAGCGCCAGCAGCAGGCCGAACGCGAGCGCCAGCCGCACCGCGATGGGAGCGCTGCGAGCGATTCGGTTCGGCGTGTTCGACAGGTCGTCGGCGGCTGCCATGGATGTTCGGGTGGGGTTGTCAGAGGGGCGTCAGGTGGTTATCGACCGGTCTGCTCCCGAAATTGAGGCGCCGCCGAGTTCGGCGACTGCGACTCTTCTCACGCATTTCCCACGCACTTCTCACGTCCACGGGCTTCAGCCGGGCCGTCCGCGCGCCGATAGACCTCGGATGGACGCCCAGCTCGACCTTCTGCACGCCGCCGCCAACGACACGGCCGGCGGCACGCCGTCCGGCTTCGGCCGGGTGCGCGACCGCCCGGTGCCTGCGCCGCGCGCGCCGGCGCCGTCCTCGGCCAACGGCCCGCGCCTGGGCGAACTGCTCGGCTCGCTGAGCCACGCGCTGGACATGACCGAGGGCCAGCCCGCCGGCCACTGCATGCGCAGCTGCTGGATCGGCCAGCAGGTCGGCCGCGCGATCGGCCTGAACACGGTGCAGATGCGCGAGCTGTACTACGCGACGCTGCTGAAGGACTCCGGCTGCAGCAGCAACGCCTCGCGCATCTGCGCGCTGTTCCTCACCGACGACCTCGCATTCAAGCGCGATCGCAAGACGGTCGGCCTGAGCCTGCCCAGCCTGATGAACTTCGTCATCCGGCACACCGGCGTCAAGGCCGGCCTGGCCGAGCGCTTCCGCGCCATCGCGCACGCGGTGCAGAACGGCGGCGAGATCGAGCGCACGCTCGTCGAGACGCGCTGCTCGCGCGGCGCGCAGATCGCGCGCCAGCTGCGTTTCAGCGAGGACGTGGCCGACGCCATCCAGGCCCTGGACGAGCACTGGGACGGCGGCGGCCAGCCGCAAGGCATCGGCGGCGAGGAGATCCCGCTGTACTCGCGCGTCGCGCTGCTGGCCCAGGTGGTGGACGTGTTCCACGCCGGCGCCGGCCCGCAGGCCACGCGCGAGGAGGTGGCGCGCCGCAGCGGCCGCTGGTTCGACCCGCGCATCGCCGACGCCTTCGCGGTGCTCGCGCGCGACCCGGCGTTCTGGCGCCAGCTGGCGTCGGACGACCTGGAGCAGCGCGTGCTCGAGATGGAACCGGCGCAGCAGCTGCAGCCGGTCGACGACGACTACCTCGACGACATCGCGCTCGCCTTCGGCCAGATCGTCGATGCCAAGAGCCCGTTCACCGCGGGGCACAGCTCGCGCGTCGCGCTGATCACCGACCAGCTGTCGGAGCAGCTGGGACTCGGCGCGGCCGAGCGCCGCTGGCTGCGCCGCGGCGCGCTGCTGCACGACCTGGGCAAGCTGGGCGTGAGCAACGAGATCCTCGACAAGCCCGGCAAGCTCGACCCGTGGCAATGGGCCGCGGTGCAGCGCCACGCGCTGCACACGGAGGAGATCCTCGGGCGCATCAGCGCGTTCGGCGTGCTCGCGCGCGTCGCGGGCGCGCACCACGAGAAGCTGGACGGCACCGGCTACCCGCGCGGCCTCGACGCCCGCCACATCCGCCTCGAGACGCGCATCATCACGACGGCCGACATCTTCGACGCCCTCACCGCCGACCGCCCGTACCGCGCCGCGATGCCCACCGCGCAGGCGCTTCAGGTGATGCGCGACGGCGTCGGCAGCTCGATCGACGCCGACTGCCTCGCGGCGCTCGAACGCTCGCTGAGCGCGCTGGGCGAGTTCAGCGCGTTCGGCGGGCTCTGACGCCCGGCGAGCGAATGCGAGTCGCCCGAGCCGCGACCCGCGGCTACAGTGACGCCATCGTCGTCACCGTTTCACCGCCCGCATGCCGCTTCCGTTCCGCTCCGCCCTGCTCGCCTGCACCGTCGCCGTCGCCGCCTTGCTGTCAGGCTGCGACAGCATCGGCCCGTCGCTGAAGGAGCGCGCCTATGCGATGGAGCGTTCGCGCGCGGGCCTGCAGCGCAAGGAGATCGCGTTGCCGGACGGCTCGCGCATCGTCTACCTCGAGGGCGGCGCCGGCGCGCCGCTGGTGCTGGTGCACGGCTTCGGCGCCGACAAGGACAACTTCACGCGCGTGGCGCGCTACCTGACGCCGCACTACCGGGTGATCGTGCCCGACCTCGTCGGCTTCGGCGAGTCCTCGCACCGCGCCGACGTCGACTACCACTACGCCGCGCAGGCCCGGCGACTGCACGAGTTCACGCAGGCGCTGGGGCTGTCGCGCTTCGACCTCGGCGGCAACTCGATGGGCGGCGGCATCTCGATGAGCCTGGCCGCGCAACATCCGCAGGAGGTCGCGAGCCTGTGGCTGATCGATTGCGCCGGCATCGCCGCGGCGCCGCCCAGCGAGCTCGCGAAGACCATCGCGGCCACCGGCACCAACCCGCTGATGATCACGAAGGAGAGCGACTTCCCGGCCTTCCTGAAGTTCGTGATGAGCGACCCGCCCTACATCCCGGGCTCGGTGATGGACGTGCTCGCGCGCGAGCGCATCGCCAACCAGGCGCTCGAGGCCCAGGTGTTCAAGCAGATCGCCACCGACTCGGTCGACGAGGCGATCAGGGGCCTGGCGACGCCCACGCAGATCGTCTGGGGCGACGAGGATCGCGCGCTGTCGGTCGGCACGGTACCGGTGCTGGAGGCGCTGCTGCCGAACGCGCAGGCCATCGTCATGCCGCACGTCGGCCACGCGCCGATGATCGAGCGGCCGCAGCAGTCGGCCGAAGACTACGTCCGCTTCCGCGAACGGCTCGCCGCGGCGACCGCCGGCCGCTGATCACAGGTGGCGCGTCGCGTCGAGCGCGGCGGCCAGCTTCCAGGCGTCGAGCAGGCGCTGGCGTTCGCCCACGTGCGGCGGCACGCCGATGTCGCGCAGCGTCGCGGCGTCGAGGCGCCCGAGGCCCACGTCCATCCAGGCGTGGTCGGCGGCTTCGCGCGTGACCGCCGAGCGGCTGAAGAAGCGGAAGAACACTTCCAGGAAACGCGTTCCCAGCGGGGCGGCGACGGTGGGGGTGACGGTGCAGGTGGTCATGGTGCTCTCCGGTGGATGTCGATGCTGGTAAGCGTAAGACCCCTCGACAGTCCCGTATATCGACAAATCCTGGCGGCATTGGTAAGCTGTACTGACCAATGAGCCGGATCCAACTCAACTTCCTGCCCACCTTCGTCGCCGTGGCGCAGCTCGAGAACCTGCGCGCCGCGGCCGCGGCGCTGCACCTGACGCACAGCGCCGTCAGCCAGCAGATCGGCGAACTCGAGAGCCGGCTGGGTTTTGCGCTGTTCGACCGGCGCGGCCGGCGCATCCACCTGAACGCGGCCGGGCAGGCGCTGCTGCGCCAGGCAGCGCCGGCGCTCGCGCAGGTCGAGGACGGCGTGCAGGCGGCCGCCGCGGCCGCCGGTGCGAGGCAGGGATTGCGCGTCACGATGCTGCCGTCGTTCGCCCAGCGCTGGTTCCTGCCGCGGCTCGGGCGGTGGCGCGAGCGCCATCCCGACATCACGATCGAGATCGAGGCCTCGTTCGGCCTCGTCGACCTGCAGCGCGATGGCTTCCACGCCGCGATCCGCACCGGTGCGGGCCCCTGGCCGGGCCTGCTGCACGAACGTCTCTACGACACGCCGACGCCGATGATCGCCGTTGCCGCGCCGCAGGCCGCGCAACGGCTGAACCAGGGCACGCCCGCCGATCTGGCCCGCGAGCCGCTGCTGGGCGACGCCGACGTCTGGGAGAGCTGGTTCGCGGCCGCCGGCACGCGCGTGCGCCCGACGCCGGTCGCGTCGTTCAACGACGTCGGATTGATGCTGCAGGCCGCGGAGCAGGGCTTGGGGCTCGCCGTGGTGCGCGAGCTGCTGGCGGCCGACGCGTTGCGCGACGGCCGTCTGGCCCGGCTGTTCGACGTGTCGCTGATCCTGGACCGCGTGCAGCCCTACAGCCTCGTCTACCCGCCGGCGCTCCGGAACTGGCCGCCGCTGATCGCGCTACGCGACTGGGTGCGCCACGAGTTCGAGTGCTCGCTGAAGACGCTGCACTCGTCCAAGCCGGACGTGGCAGCCGGCGCGGGGCGACTCAGCGCGCGCTGACATTCACGCGGCGCGTTGCGGCGACGGCAGTGTCGGCCTTCGGGTCGGCGAACATCGCCTGCACCGGGCCGTCTTCCGGCAGCACGTAGACCATGCCGCGCGCGTGGCCGATCGTGGGAATCACGACCGACCAGAAGAAGTTCTCCGGCACGACCACGCAACCGAGCGACAGGCGCTTGTTGTTCGGGTCGTCGGTGGCCAGGCTGGCGTCGCGCTTCATCTGCGAGATGCCGGGGCGCACGCGATGGATCGCGATGCCGGTGTCGTAGTCGACCCAGACCACCGGCTCGCCGTGCAGGTTCTTGCCCGGGATCGATTCGAAGCGGCCGGCCGGCGTCTTGCGCTCGTTGAGCAGCAGTTGCGACGGATCCTTCTGGCCGGCGCCCGGCACGGGGATGTCACCGCGCGCCTGGCCGAGGATCGTGGACGACGCGCCCACGAGCTTGCCGCCGGCGCCGAACACGAAGATGCGCGCCGCCTTCTTGTCGACGATCACGAAAGGGCGTCCGTGGTCGTCCCCTTTCTCGTGGATCCAGTGCTCGACGTAGCGCGCGTCGTCGGAGGCCTCGACGCTCTGCAGCGCGGACAGGGACTCGCCGGGGCGAGTCGTCGGGTCGGTGAGAGCGAAAGCGGTGGACGACGTCCACGCGACCGATGCGGCGACTGCCAGCTTGCCCCAGAAATTCATCTTGACGTTCCCGATTCCCGCTTGGTGACTCAGCAAAAACTGCTGCGGTCGGGCACGATTTCGCGCCCTTGTCCTACATGGTACGGGCGAATCCTAAGGTCAATATGAAGGGTTTGCGGCAATAAGAGCCGTCAGTTACACCGATCTACTCGGCAGCAAAACGCAGCATCTTGCCTCAACTCGACGGCAATCCCGAATTCCCGTCGAGCAGCAAAGCCGCGTGGGAGCGGGCGTTCAAAGCTCCGTCCGCAAGGACCACACCTCGGGAAACAGCTCGGTGTCGAGCATCTTGCGCAGGTAGCTGACGCCGCCCGTGCCACCCGTGCCGCGCTTGAATCCGATGATGCGTTGCACGGTCGTCACATGGCGGAAGCGCCACAGGCGGAACGTGTCCTCGAGATCGGTGAGCTCCTCGCCCAGCTGGTACAGGTCCCAGTGGTGGTTCGGGTCGCGGTAGACCTCCAGCCAGGCGTCGCGCACGGCATCGCTTTCCACGTAGGGCTGCGTCCAGTCGCGATCCAGGTGCGACGCGGGAATGGCGATGCCGCGCCGCGCCAGCAGGCGCAGGCTCTCGTCGTACAGCGACGGCGCGCGCCAGGCCGCCTCCACCTGCGCGAGCAGGTCGGGGCGGTGGGCATGCGGCTTGAGCATCGCCGCGTTCTTGTTGCCCATCGTGAACTCGATGCAGCGGTACTGGTAGCTCTGGAATCCGCTGCTGGCAGACAGGTACGGGCGGATCGCCGAGTATTCGGGCGGCGTCATCGTGGCCAGCACGTCCCAGGCGTGCACCAGCTGTTCCATGATGCGGCTGACGCGGGCGAGCATCTTGAACGCGCTGCCCAGCTCGTCGGCCGCGATCGCCGCGACGGCCGCGCGCAGCTCGTGCAGCATCAGCTTCATCCACAGCTCGGACGTCTGGTGCTGCACGATGAACAGCATCTCGTTGTGGTCGGGCGAGAGCGGATGCTGCGCAGTGAGCACCTGGTCGAGGTGCAGGTAGTCGCCGTAGCTCATGTCCGCCTTGAAGTCGAGCTGCGCGCCCTCCTCCGCGACGATGCGTTCGCCGCGCGCGTCGACTTCCGGCCGCGCCGGCGCGGCCGCGGCGGCGCCGTGGCCCATCGGGCAACCGACCAGGGGGGTGTCGTCGTTGGTGCTCATGGCGGGATTGTCCGACTTCAGGTGACGGCCGAGCGCTTGTTGAAGCGCGCCTCGCGGTATTGCCCGGTGCGCATCACCTGCACGAGGTGCTCGACGGCGTCGAAGACATCGACGAAGCGCAGGTAGAGCGGCGTGAAGCCGAAGCGCAGGATGTCGGGCAGCGCGGGGCCGTGGGCGTCGGCGGCGGTGCCGGCGCGGAAGTCGCCGATCACGCCGCGCGCGATCAGCGCCTGCACGATGGCGTAGCCGTGCGCGGCGCCGTCGTCGCTCGCGTGGACGAGGCTGACCTGGCTCCCGCGCGCGCGCGCGTCACGCGGGCTGGCGCACGCGAAGCCCAGCGGCGCGCAGCGTTCGTCGACCAGCGCGACGAACAGCTCCGTCAACGCGATCGACTTCTCGCGCAGCGCCGCCATGCCGCCGAACGGATCGGCCGCGTGCAGCGTGTCGACGCCGCATTCCAGCGCCGCCAGCGACAGCACCGCCGGCGTGCCGCACAGGAAGCGCGAGATGCCCGGCGCCGGTTCGTAGCTGGGCTTGAACGTGAACGGCGCGGCGTGGCCCATCCAGCCCGAGAGCGGCTGCCAGAAGCGCTCGGCGTGACGCGGGTGCGCCCACACGAAGGCCGGCGCGCCGGGGCCGCCGTTGAGGAACTTGTAGCCGCAGCCGATCGCGAAGTCGGCGTCGGCGCCGTTGAGGTCGACCGGCAGCGCGCCGGCGCTGTGCGCGAGATCCCACACCGCCAGCGCGCCGGCGGCGTGCGTCAGCGCGGTCATCGCGGCCATGTCGTGCAGCGCGCCGGTGCGGTAGTTGACCTGCGTCAGCATCACGATCGCGACGTCGGCGCCGCGGTCGCCCGCCAGCCGCTCGACGATCGCCGCCGGCTCCAGCAGCTCCAGCGACCAGCCGAGATCGCGGCACAGGCCCTCGGCGATGTACAGGTCAGTCGGAAAATTCTGGCGCTCGCTGACGATGACCCGACGCGTGGCGGCGCCCGCGCCATCGGCGCGGACGATCCGCGCTAGCGGGTCGGCGCCCGCGCCATCGGCGCGGACGATCCGCGCGAGCGGGTCGGCGCCCGCGCCATCGGCGCGGTCGATCCGCGCTTGCGGGT
>Ga0302314_10013701_pt1 | contig 13918 bp, 13 predicted proteins | sample III_Palsa_N2_3_FD_200533 | JGI IMG/M metagenome (GOLD analysis project Ga0302314, IMG submission 200533) | Peat permafrost microbial communities from Stordalen Mire near Abisko, Sweden - III_Palsa_N2_3 | ecosystem: Environmental > Terrestrial > Soil > Palsa > Peat permafrost | place: Sweden... | reverse complement strand
CGGCGTCAGGGCAAACCGGCTATGCGATCGCGGCGTGGTGACGTGGCCGAGTGGCTGAAGGCAACGGTTTGCTAAATCGTCATACCCCTTAAAGGTATCCAGGGTTCGAATCCCTGCGTCACCGCCATTTTCTATCGAACTGAAATTGCAATCGTACCTTAGCGGGCACAGGTCCTTGGTAGGTGAAAGCAGGCGATAGATGAGCACTCCGCTCGACCCAAACGCTATTGCTCTGCAACAAGTTCAGGCTGCCTGGATTCAGGCCTGGGCTGGCATCGCCCAAGCAGTCGGCGCGATTCTGGCCATTGGTGCCTCTTTGTGGATTGCCGTCAACGCGGATCGCCGAGCCGCTGCTGCTGAGAGAGATGCCGCCATGCGAGAAATAGCGGCTGAAGCAGCGGCCGATCGTCGAATTCAGCGTGCGGAGGCTAGTGCTCACAATAGCGTCGTTAACGGATCGGTTCACCTTGCGGATCAGGCAATCGCGATTATTGAGGAGCGGAAGCGCGCTCTTGCCGCCTCGGGTTTTGGCGGCACGGTTATGGGGGCTGGACTGCCAACAACCTTCGACGATGTTCACGTTGCGATCCTGAACGGGCTGACCGGAGCCGCTACGCCTAACGTCGAAACCAAGAGTGCAATCGCTGAGCTCGCGAGACTGACCGACCGTAATCAGCGTCCAGGCGCCAACTCTGGGCGTGTAATCGAAATGTGGGCTACGTTTTTTGTAGAATGGATCAACGAGATCGGTCGGTGTCGAGCCCGCATTGCTGCAACTCTCATGGATTGATGAAATCCGAGATGGAAGGCCCACATGCTCACCCCCGTTGAACACTCGGCGCTGGCGATCTTCAACAAAGGCCTTTCGAGTTACCTGCGTACCTATCAAGAGGCTCGTGCCCGTGAAGCTGCTGAAACGCTTCGCAAGGCCATGGCTCGCGGGAAGGTCTATCGCATCACCGATGACAAAGCCGCCGCAGCCTTGTTCGCTTACATGCGGGCCGCGGAAGAGGGCGCTGCGCGATTGAATTTAGAGATGATAGCGGAAGCGTTCGCCAACTCAGCCCAGGAAGCGACGTTCGCGCCCGATGAATTCCGGCGTCACACACGGATGTTGGCTGATTTATCCCGCGAAGAGATTGTCGTCATCGCTGCACTCATCAAAGCCAATCGTGGTGCTCATGGTTTAAGTTTCCCGCAAGCACGCAAGCATATCCGCGATGAACTTGAGAACGAGCTTGTTGGCTCCGGCAAATTCTTCGCCACCGTCAGACACGTGACCCAACATCTCACCGCGCTGCAGCGCACGGGCCTGATCATCTACGAAGAGGTCTACGGTGGCCAAGCTTACATGCCAACCTCGCTGCTTGTTCAAATCGAGCGTTTGATTGATTTTGATCGCGCTAGCGTCGAAGCGGCAAAGCAACCTTCCTAGATTCGCATATATCTCCTTGAGGCCTGCCGGCGTTTGACTGACAACGCGACCGGCTCGTCGCCCCCAGCCCCTGGGAATCCATGACTCAGCCAGACACGCCAGCATCTTTGCCGAACTGGGCCCTCGGGCCGTTCCCCTCTCCGACGCGAATTCTCGATGATCATCCGGATGTTGCTTTCACCTGTCCGGTGAGCGGCGAGCGCGTCTCCTGGGCGGCCAAGGACCTGTTCAATCCGGGCGCCGTCGTGCGGGACGGCAAGGTCTGCCTGCTGGTGCGGGCGGAGGACCGCGTGGGCCGGTACGCCGGGACCTCGCGGCTGGGGCTGGCGATCAGCGACGACGGGCTGAACTTCGAACTTGAGCCGGAGCCGGTGCTGTTTCCGGCGGACGACAAGTGGCAGGCGTGGGAGTGGCCGGGCGGCTGCGAGGACCCGCGCGTGGTCGAAGCGCCGGACGGCGGCTACGTCTGCACCTACACCGCCTTTGACGGCAAGGTGGGGGCGCTGTTCGTGGCGACCTCGCCGGACCTGCGGGTCTGGACCAAGCATGGCCCGGCCTTCGCGGGCACGCCTTACGTCCGCCGCCCGTCCAAGGCCGGCGCCATCCTGACCGAACTGAAGGACGGCCGGCTGACAGCCGCGCGCCATGAGGGCGTATTCTGGATGTGGTGGGGCGAGGGGCTGATCTACGGCGCGACCTCCGAGGACCTGATCCACTGGCGGCCGGTGGAAGCCAACATGTCGCCGGAAACCTACCTGACCTGGAACCCGCGCCCCGGCGCCATCGCTGGCGGCTGGGGAATCGACCGCGTGCCGGGCGTGATGGGGCTGCGGTCGCTGGCGGCGCCCCGGCGCGGACGGTTCGATTCCATGCTGATCGAGCCCGGCCCGCCGGCGGTCAAGACCAAGGCCGGGATCGTGCTGCTCTACAACGGCGCCAATCATCCGGGTCATGGTGAGCCAGGCACGCCGGCCTTCGCCTACCAGCCCGGCCAGCTTCTGTTCGACCCCCTCGACCCCAGCGCCGTGATCGCGCGGCTGCAGGCGCCGTTCCTGCGCATTGATCCCGCCGAGGCGCGAGGGCAGGTGGGCAATGTCTGCTTCGTCGAAGGCCTGGTGGCCTTCAAGGGCGAGTGGCGGCTTTATGTGGGCCTGGCGGATTCACGGCTAGGCTGCACGACGGCGCCGATCAACAGCTTAGCGATCTGAGAGCTTACCGCCTGCGAACTTTCGGCCAGTTGAGCCTGACCGCGAGATCGCCGGATCGCCAGGCGCGATAGGTGCGCAGGCCGCGGGCGATAAGACTAGGGGCCTGCATGGCGCCGAAGTCGCGGACCAGCCGCCGCAGACTCGGCTCAGCGATCCGGCTGGCGGCTTCCTGATAGCCGAACCACGCGAACATGCGCTGTCCCTGCTCCTTGAACGCCGGGATTTGATCGTCCACCCTCATCGGGAAGACGATCACCTGAACGGCCTGCACGTACTCCCCCTTGAGCTGTTTGAAATATCGATATGAGCCGATCGGCGTGTCGGCGATCTGGCCGACGATTCCCGCCTCTTCCGCCGCCTCCTGCGCGGCGGCTTCCTGAGGTTTCAGGCCGGCCATCGGCCAGCCCTTCGGGATGACCCATCGCCGGGTTCGGCGCGAGGTGATCAGCATGATTTGCAGCTGCCGATGGTGCAGCCGGTAGGGGAGGGCCGCGTATTGGATTCCCGTGAGCTTTAGCGGCTTCATGGGAAGATCGACCCGCTGACAGCATAGAGCGCGGCCGCGACCAGCCCGGCCATCGGCATGGTGATGATCCAGGCGACGACAATCCCGCGCGCCACGCCCCATCGCACCGCCGACGTGCGCCGCGCCGCGCCCACCGCGACGATCGCGCCGGTGATGGTGTGCGTGGTCGAGACCGGCACGCCAAGGTAGGTGGCGGTGAACAGGGTGATGGCCCCGCCGGTCTCGGCGCAGAAGCCCTGCATCGGCGACAGGCGGGTGATCCTGGATCCCATGGTGTGGACGATACGCCAGCCGCCGCTGAGCGTGCCGAGCGCCATGGCCGTCTGGCACGACAGGACCACCCAAAGCGGGATGTGGAATTCGCCGTGACCGCCGCCGTGGGCGTAGAGCAGCACGGCGATAACCCCCATGGTCTTCTGCGCGTCGTTGCCGCCATGCCCCAGCGAATAGAGGGACGCCGACACGAATTGCAGGCGGCGGAACAGCCGATCGACGGCCGCCGGCCGGCTGCGCACGCACAGCCAGGTGACCACCAGCACCAGGACCAGGGCCATGAGAAAGCCGAAGACTGGCGAGACGACGATGCCGGCCGCGGTCTTGGCGACGCCGTCCCAGACGATCGCCTTGAGTCCCGCCTTGGCCAGGCCCGCGCCGACCAGGCCGCCGACCAGGGCGTGGGAAGACGATGACGGTATTCCGGCCAGCCAGGTGACTATGTTCCAGACAATGGCGCCGCCCAGCGCGCCGAAGATCAGCCGGTCGCTGATGACGTGCACCGAAACGATGCCGGCGCCGACGGTGTGGGCCACGTGCAGGCCGAAGAACAGAAAGGCGATGAAGTTGAAGAACGCCGCCCAGACGACAGCGTGGGCCGGCTTGAGCACCCGCGTGGAAACGATGGTGGCGATGGAGTTGGCCGCATCGTGCATCCCGTTCAGGAAGTCGAACAGGAGGGCCACGGCGACCAGAAGCGGGAGGATCAGCCAGGTCAACTGCACGCCGCCAACCGTCTAGAGGTTTTCGATCAGGATGCCGCTGACGCCGTTCAGGACGTCCTCGAACCGGTCGACCACCTTCTCCAGATGGTCGAACACCTCCGCGCCGGCGATGAAGTCCATCGGACGGCTCTGGCTGGCGTTGAACAGCGCCTTCATGCCCGCGTCGTAGACCTCGTCGGACCGGTTCTCGATGCGAGTGACGGCTTCGGCGATGGCGTTCAGGCGGTCGGCGTTGCGGCGCATGTCGCGCAGAAGTTCGGTGGCCTCCAGCGTCAGATAGGCTGCCTGGATCGCCAGGTCGCCGAGCTCGCGCATCTCGGGTCTGAACTCCAGCATGCCGAACAGGGTGATCGACTTGGCGGTCTTGCGCATCTGGTCGATCGCGTCGTCCAGCGCGGTCACGAGGTCGCGAATGTCGCTGCGGTCGAAGGGGGTGACGAAGGTGCGGCGCACGGCCAGGAACACCGAGCGGGTAATTTCGTCGGCGGCTTCCTCTTGCCGGATGACTTCCGCGCAGGCGACGGCGACCGCGTCGCCGCCGTTGAGCAGACTACGCATCGCTTCGGCGCCTTTCACGAGCACGCGCGCGTGGGCGATGAACTGATCGAAAAAATTGTCTTCGCGGGGCAAAAGCGCCTGGAACCACTGCATACGATCCACCTCCGTGACAGACGGGCATACAGGCTCGACTCCCGATCAGGCGAGCAGTTTTTTGTCCGACCACGGCCTATCTGCGTCAACGTTGCGGTCGCCTAACCGCCAGCGCCGCAACGGGGCGCAGTCCCTACGGCTGCGACTGTTTGACCGCTATGACCGATGGAAGTTTGGACAAGCTCGCCACCATTTCATCCACATCCTTTGGCGCGTGTTGGCCAAGACTGATGGTGACCTCGTCCACATCCGGCGTTTCGCCAGGCTGAACGATGAGTTGCCTGACCCGAGAGGCCCGCCATCCCAGGGCCTGCTGCAATAGGCCGACCGACATGGAGCCGCGTTCGGCTTGCAACTGGATCACGACAGCCTGACGCCCACTGCGGAAGCGCTCCTCAAGCGGTTTGATGCCCGCGAGAATGAACAGGATCAGCACCGTCGCCGCGATCGCAGCCAGGTAGAGACCGCCGCCGACGGCGAGACCTATCGCCGCGACCGCCCACATGCTGGCCGCCGTGGTCAACCCTTTGACCACCTCATTGCGCAAGATGATTGACCCCGCGCCCAGAAAGCCGACCCCGCTCACAACCTGGGCCGCAACGCGCGACGGGTCGAGGATCACATGGGTCCCCAGCACGCCGGCGAAGCCGTAAGCCGAAACGATCATGAAGAGGCAGGCGCCGACGCTGACCAGCATGTGGGTCCGCAAGCCCGCGGCCCAGATCAGTCGCTCACGTTCTATACCGATGGCGCTGCCCAGGATGGCGGCCAGGGCGAGTCGCAGAAGGAGTTCCCAATCGGGCAGCATGGCGGGCTCCTATCGCGCTCCAGTCCTCACCGATCGCTTGATCCGATACGCCTAAAGAGGCAAGCAAAATAGTCCGTATTCTGACGAGATTTGGGCGATTGAAGCGATCGCAAATGTTCCGCCCGTCACCTGGGTTTCCTCATTTCTGCGCTTGCGCATCCGATGACCGGCGCCGCGACGACTAAGGTCGATTGGAAGGCGTGGGGCCGACAGGAGGACCGATCAATGAGCCTTGCCGAAGCCGCACCGGACCTGGTGATCACGGTTCCACCAAAGCAGCCCTTGCCGCTGTTCAAGATGATGGAGGCCGTACGCGACAGCATTCTCGCGGCGATCCCACAGGCCGCATACGAACAGCCGTTCTACGAACTGAAGGGGGTTTTCGGCAGTCTCTACGTCATCAGCAGCCCGGCCGGGGTCAAGCGGGTGCTGCTGGACAATGTCGCCAACTATCCAAAAGCCAAGGACGACGCTCGCTTCCTCGCCGCGGCGTTCGGGGACGGATTGCTGACCAGCGAGGGCGACAAGTGGCGCCGGCATCGACGGATCATGGCTCCGTCCTTCGACCACCGCAGCATCGTCGCCTATGCCCCGGCGATGGTGGAGACCACCGACCGGTTCATTGGCAAGTGGGACAACCTGCCACAAGACGCCGTGGTCGATATCGACGCCGAGATGACCGCGCTGACGCTGCAGCTCATTTCCCGCACCATGTTCTCCGCCGACAGCGACTTCATGGCCGGTCTGGTCGACAAGGCGCTCAGCGAGGGGATGGGCGAGATCAAGTTCGGCCTGCTCGACCTGATTCCGGTGCTGGGTCCGTGGCGGATCGATCGAAGGCTGGCCTACATCCGCTCGATCTTCAGCGTTCTGGACGCCTCGATCCACAAGCTGATCGAGGATCGCGCTGCCTTGCCCGACGGTGACGCGCCGAAGGACCTGCTGGCCCGCCTGGTGGCCGCCCGTGATGACGAGGGCGGTGCGGGGATGTCGGTGCAGGAAATCCGCGACGAGGTGGTGATCATCTTCATCGCCGGTCATGAGACCACCGCAGGGGCGATGACCTTCGCCTGGTATCTGCTCTCCAAGCACCCCGCGGTCGAGGCCAGGCTGCACCAGGAACTCGACGCGGTGCTGGGCGGGCGGGCGCCGACCTATGAAGATCTGGAGAACCTCCCCTACGCCCGCCAGATCATCCAGGAGACCCTGCGGCTCTATCCCTCCGCGCCCAGCCTGACCGGGCGGGAGGCTGTCGCCGAGGACGTGATAGAGGGGCATCGCATTCCCAAGGGCGGCCAGGTCGCCGTCATGCCCTGGGTGATTCACCGGCACCGCAGCCTGTGGAGCGACCCCGACCGGTTCGACCCGGACAGGTTTTCAGCCGAAAACGCCGCCGGGCGCGACCGGTTCGCCTATCTGCCCTTCGGCGGCGGGCCGCGCATCTGCATCGGCGCGGCGCTGGCGATGACCGAGGCCCAGTTGATCCTGGCGACCATCGCCCAGCGCTATCGCCCCCGGTTCGTGGAGGACCAGCCGCTGTCGCTGAAGGCCCGCATCACCCTGCGGCCGCGCGACGGGCTGAAGATGACGCTGGAGCGCAGGTAGCGGCGCGGTCACCGCGTTGCACGGCTGAAACCTGAATCCCGGTTGCCTGTCCGGTGTTTGTGGTATCCTTCCAGGTGAAATCGCGCCGTTGATGGCGCGCGCCGCCTGGGGAGGTGACCATGAACCGTTTGGCCATGTTGGCTTTGGGGACCGCGATTTGCGCCGTCCCGTTCGTCCTGTCGGGACCATTCCAGGCGAAGGCGGCCGAGACGGCCTATCAGGCCCCGCGCAACGCGTTCGGCCAGCCCGACCTTGGCGAGTACTGGTCCAACGCCAGCCTGACCCCGGAATCCCGGCCGGCCAATTACGGCAACCAGGCGGTCTACACGCCTGAGCAAGTCGCCGAGATGGAAAAGGCGGTGGCCAAGGAGGCCGCGGAAGGCAACAAGCCCACCGATCCCAACGCGCCTCCGCCGACCAAGGGCGGTGACAAGCCCCCGCCCGGCACGCGGCCTGAATTCGCGGCGGCCGGCGGCAATGTCGGCGGCTATAACTACGGCTGGCTGGATCCGGGCTCGCAAGTGATGCGGGTGAACGGTCAGCCGCGCACCTCGATCATCACCACGGCCAATGGCCGCGCGCCGCCGTTCAAGGCCGGTACGACCCCGGCCGGTTACGGCCGCGGCTACGGCGGCGGCCTTGGCTCGTTCGACAATCCGGAAAACCGCTCGCTCGGCGAACGGTGCATCATGGGCTTCGGCCGCAACGCCGGCCCGCCGATGCTCGCGAACGGCTTCTACAACAACGACTACCAAATCATTCAGGGTCGAGACACCGTCGCCATCGACGTGGAGATGGTCCACGATGTGCGGATCATCCGTCTGAATGGAACTCACCGCACGGACGGCCTGCGGCCCTGGATGGGCGACTCCATCGGCCACTGGGAAGGCAATACCCTGGTGGTCGAGACCACCAACATTCCGCAGGCCGAGGCCTATCACGGCTCGTGGAAGAACCTGACCGTCACCGAGCGGTTCACGCGGGTCGGCAAGGATCGGTTGCTCTATCAGTTCACGATCAACGACCCGACCATGTGGGATCAGCCCTGGGGCGGCGAGTATGAATTCTCGCCCCTGAAAGGCATCGTCTACGAATACGCCTGCCACGAGGGCAACTACGCGCTGCCGGACATGCTGGCCGGCGCCCGAGCGGAAGAGGCCAAGGCCGAGGCGGACAAGGCCGCCGCGGCGGCTGCCAAACCGACGCCGCACGCGGCTGTGACGGCGCCGGCGACAAAGGGCTGATTTGTTTCCGGCGTCCCGGATTGGGGCGCCGGAGCAATCGATGCCGGTCCGGCGGCTTCGCGCCGGCCTCTGACGGCGTGGCTATAAGCTTAGCCGGTCTGGCCCCGTTTGTGCTTTCCCGTCCCATAATGAATTGGTCTGCGGTGGGGCGCCGGATGACTTGTGATGCATTCGCCAGCGAGCGACGTGCTGAGCCGAGGCGGCGTGTGCTTCGCAGCGGGAAGCTGACCTTTAGCCCTGCCTTCAGTCTGGACTGTCGTATCCGAGACGAATCCGAATCCGGCGCGCGCATTCACACCGGCGGCGCGGCGCTGCCACGCGCGGTCGTGCTGGTGTCCGTGACCCGCCGCATCGCCCACGAGGCGCAGGTCGTCTGGCGGCACGGCGAGGAGGCCGGGGTGAAGCTCGGCGCACGCTACGAGTTGGATCCGACCCGGCAAGAACGCTCTGACCCGCTGCGACACGCCCAGGTGCTGTGGTCGTACGCCAACGGTCTTTCCTACTTCGCCCTGTAGCGACGAACCGAACCGGCGGCCGGTCAGAGGCTGCGCGCGGTCACGTCCTCTGGGCGCAGCGCGGCGTTCGCATTCGAGATCATGATTGTGCGGCTCTCACCCGGGAGCAGGTCGAAATAGTTGTCGCTGAACCGCGTCCAGCCATGAGGCACAAGCAGGTGGGCGAAGAGGGCGTAGGCGGGCGCGGTCACGGTCGCCTCCAGGACGTGCGGGCCGCGTTGGATAACCGAAACCTCCAGTTTCACATCATGTGGTCGCTGCAGGTCCTTGATCGGCGCAAAGAACAGCCGGTTGTCCGGAAAGGCGCCTTTCGCCGAACGAACGTGTAGCGCATGACCAGCGGATGGCTGCGGCCAGGTCGCTGGCATCGTCCACATCGCACGGCTGGCGTTGTCTTCGACGTGGGCCTGGAGCGTGGCTGTGGTTACTTTGCCGGAGACCAGGTCCACCAGGCTGACCGTGATCTCATCCTCGACAGCGCCCTGTCCCTCATTGCTGATCCAGAGCTCCACCTTGCCGTGGCCCAGATCCTTGAACGAGGCCAGCACCGGCGCATAGGCGCGTCGGGTGTAGAAATAGCCAGCCTTTCCGAAGCCGTTGTAGTCCATCAGGCTCCAGCTCACGCAGGGCCAGCAGTCATTGTACTGCCAGATCAGCGAGCCGGAGCAGTGCGGCATCCGGCGCCGGAAATGCTCGATGGCGAACTTCAGCCCCTCGGCCTGGGTGATCTGGGTGAAGTCGACGTAGGTGTCGAGATCGGTCGGCAGGCCGGTCACGGAGACGAGCAGGCCGTTCACCTTGTCCTTCGGCTGGTCCTTGATCCGGTGCTCCATTGCCGGCGAATGCAGATAGAGTTCCTGTTTGGGGATGGCGCGCTCCAGGGTTTCCATCGCCGGCGAGGCGTGCAGGCCGTACTCGCTGACGAACCGGGCCATGTCCTCGGCATAGCGAGTGTAGGCGATGGCCTCGGGGTCGCGACTGAACTTGCCGACGGGCCGGTCGTCCGGGACCGGCTGGAGCCCGTGCCAGACTGTCCAGTCGTGCACGTCGCCGGCGCGCATGGAGTTGGCGTGCGGACCGCCAAACGGGCTCCCTGGCCAGTAGGGCGTCGTTGGATCGAGCGCCGCGACAGCCTTGGGCATGATGTCGCTGTAGTAGAGGTCGCCGGGCAACGGCGAATGCTCGCCGTCGGGATTATGGTTATCCCCGAGCAACGGCTTCATCTCGGCGCTGGGCCGTCGCGTGAAATCGTAGATCATCTGGTTTTCATTGTTGCCGCACCACAGCGCCATCGAGGGGTGGTTGCGCAGGCGCTCGATCTGCTGCCGCACTTCCTCGCGCACACTGTCGACAAAGGCGGGATCGTCTTCCGGATAGGGCGCGCAGGCGAACATGAAATCCTGCCAGACCAAAAGGCCGAGCTGGTCGCACAGGTCATAGAAGGCGTCGTGCTCATAGACGCCGCCGCCCCAGACCCGGACCATGTTCATGTTGGCCTCGGCCATGGTTTCCAGCAGCGGCCGGTACTCAGCCTCGCCGACAGGGCCCACGAACGAGGATGCGGGAATCCAGCAGGCGCCGCGGGAGAAGATCGGCCGGCCATTCAGGACGAAGCGGAAGAATGTCGTCCCAGCCTCGGCCGCGTCCGGCGATTGATCGATCTCGATGGTGCGCACGCCGACCTTGATCGTTTGGCGGTCGAGCACGGAGCCGCCGTCCGACAGGCGGACGTCGAGGGTGTAGAGGCTCGGCGCCCCGAAATCGTGGGTCCACCACAGCTGCGGCGCGTCGAGCGTGAGCTCCGCCATCGCCGTTCCACCGTTGAGCGGCGCCCGCGCGGTGGCGGCGATCTTGCCGTCGGGATCGGTCAGGGTGATGTCGACGACGTATTCACCGCGCGTCAGCGACGCCGTGACGTCCACCCGCACCTGGGCCCGATCATGGCCCGCGCTGAGCGACTTGGTGGCGAAGTGAACCTTGTCCAATACGGCCGGGCCGCGAACCGTCAACTCGACGGGACGCCAGACGCCGACGGTGGGCAGGACAGGACCCCAGTCCCAGCCCCAGCCGAACTGGGCCTTGCGAGCCATGTTGCGCTTGTTGGGCAGGAAAGATCCGCCGGTGACAAAGGCCGGCGGAGTCAGGTCCTTCAGGCGGTCGGCGGGCGGGTCGAACCGGATCGCGAGCTTGTTGGGTCGGCCCGCATGGACGCGCTCGGTCACGTCGAAGACGTACTCGCGGAACATGTTGTCCGCCTCACCGAGCGCCTCGCCGTTCAGCCAGATGGTGGCGAAGGTGTCGAGGCCGAGGAACTTGAGGATCAGCCGCTCGCCGGCCTCTACGCCAGGCGGGGTGAAATCGCCGCGCCACCACCATTCGCGCTCGCAGACCCAGGCGCATTCGGCTTCGTTCTGATCGTCGAACGGGTGGGGCAACCGGCCGGCGGCGTGGAGCGCGAGGTAGGCGTCTCCAGGCGCCGAGACAGCGACCCAATCGTCTGAGCGAGCGTCGTCGTCGAAGGCGTGCGCCGTGAGCCCCGCGCCCACGTCGAAATCCTTCATCCGCCATTGGCTCAGCATCGCGCGTCTCCCGGGTCAGGCTGAATCCAGCCCATACCCGGCGACTTAAACCCTGATGAGATCGCGGAAGTCTACATCGATGGCCGGCTCAATTGACCGGCTGTTCGGCGCCCGGATGCAGGACAGGACCGCGGGCCGTCTTCTGGGCGTCAGTGTCCCGATCGGCGTCACGGTTCATGTCGGCGGTCCAGACGATGGTGCGCAGGACATGGGCGTCTTTGGCCTTGGGATAGGCCTTGAACGCCAGCCGCTGGCCGGCCTTCACCAACACCTGCACGCCCTGGCTGGCGCGGAGTTGGGTTTCGATCTCGGCGGGACCGTCCTGGCCGCTGGCGGACTGGCCATCGATGTCGATGCAGACCTCAAGCGACCCGCCATCTGCGGTGACGACGCCGATCGACTTGATCGAAATCCGCACCACGGTGTCCCGGTCGCGCTCGATGAAGGTTGCTGTTCCACTGGCGCCGGCGAAGATCAGGGTCGCGTCCTGCGGCGTGTGAAGGAACTTTTCGTCGACGTCGCTGAGTTTGTAGTGGGCCATGGCGTTCTCCTGACTGACTCAAGACTGAACGCCGAATAGCCTAGGTCGATCCGTCGGAACCTGCGGTTCAGCCAAACTCGTCGCGTAGAGCCGAGATCACGTCGTGATCGGCCGCCACCTCGCCGAAGGTGCGGTCGATCTCCGCCCGCGCTTGCGGCGGCAGTTCAGCGTCCCGGGAGGCCTGTTCGAATCGATAGCGGACCAGGGTCTCGCCCAGTTTGACCTCCTCGATCAGCGGCTTGTCGCTGTTGCGCCCGATCTTGTCGCGGATGACCAGGATTCCCTGGTGCAGCGGTCCGGCGGCCGTACCCTGATCCACCGGCTCGCCCTCAAGGTTGCGGACGGCCTGTTTCAGACCCTCGGCCAGATGCAAACGAGCTTCGGCCTTGCTCCGGAACAATTCCTGGAAGCGCGGGTTGCGCGCCAGTTCGGCCGCTTTTTCGTAGCTCTCGGCGCTATCGAAGCTGGTTTCGATCAGGCTGTTGAGGACCTGGACGGCGTGTTCGTTGGCGGGTTGCACGCGAGCTCTCCTGGTTTGGATTTCCCAACCAAAACCAGGGACGAGCCCGTCTGTTCCCAAACGACGCCTGTCGGGACGACCTGGCTATGCCTCGGCGCCGGCGCTGTAGTTGGCTCGCGCGGCCTCAAACGAGCGCTTGATCGCCGCGGCGACCCGGCGCGCGCGCCAGTGCGGCGCCGTGCCCAACGTCGCCCGGCGAGCCCGCAGCGACCGGCGCATGGCGTCGTTGTCCACCGCCTGTTTGACCTGGTCGGCATAGAAGCGGCTGATCTTTTCAGCGCCGATCCCGGGGGTGGCGAACCAGGCGGGAATGTAGGCCTGGGTCAGTCGCTCAACATCGTTAAGAATGCGGGTCACGCCCGTGCCGGAGGAGGGGCAGGAGGTCTGGAAGGCGTCGCCCAGCAGGACGACTCCCTCGCGCACATGGCCGCTGACGGCATAGAGGTCGGTGCCGCGCACCTCGAGCTTGCGGACGACCTCACGCCCCTTCAGCGCCGGGGCGGTCTCGGGCAGGGTGCGGGCCAGCACGCCGACCGGATCTTCGCGCATCTCGCGGATCCACGGATCGTCCGCGTCGCGATAGCTGAAAATATTCACCCGCACCTCCTCCAGCATCGGGAAGATGGTGACATAGGCGATGCGGTCGCCGAGGCGGCCGTAGCAGATCTGGGCGGCCATCTCCCGGCCGGGATCGGCGCGTTTGGCGACGCTGAACCCCAGGCAGATGGAGTGCTTGTCACTGATAATGGTGCGGCTCACGCCCAGGGCCGATCGCAACCGCTCGCCGCGGCCGGTGGCCAGGACCGCAAGGCGCGCGGTGATCGTCTCGCCATTGGACAGGGTGACTGCCTGTTGGTCGGCCGACGTCTCAATATGATCCACCTTGCCTTCGACGAAGGAGACGGCGTCCGGCATGGCCGCGCGCACCCGGGCGATCCAGCGATCGTATCGCGCGCCGCAGTCTTTCAGCGGCACGCCGGTTCCCGGGGCGGCGTCATCGCCCCAGCAGGCCTCTTCGAAACAGGACAGAACGCCGAGTCGCCTGAGGCGCTCGATTTGGTCTATCCCCAACTTTTCATTGCGAAAATCGTTCGTGGGTTCACGCTTTACATCAATCAGCGTGACTGGAACGCCGGCGCGGCCAAGCACCAGGGAGAGCAGCGATCCGGCCATCCCGCCGCCGATCACGACGACGCGGTCAGCGTCCGGCCGCAGGGGTGTGGCTAGGTTTTGCGTGGCTTCCATGGCGTGAATCCCCGAATCCGGTTGGACTTGGGTGAGATCGCCT
>Ga0302314_10013696_pt1 | contig 13921 bp, 13 predicted proteins | sample III_Palsa_N2_3_FD_200533 | JGI IMG/M metagenome (GOLD analysis project Ga0302314, IMG submission 200533) | Peat permafrost microbial communities from Stordalen Mire near Abisko, Sweden - III_Palsa_N2_3 | ecosystem: Environmental > Terrestrial > Soil > Palsa > Peat permafrost | place: Sweden... | reverse complement strand
CCGCTCGCGGCCGATATTGACATCGTCGGAGCAACGGCGGAGGACTTGGCTGGGATCACTGCCTCGATTGCCAATCCGGAAACCTTTGCGCACCTTGGGGTCGACCGCCCCGCGTGCTTGTCCACCGCCGCATTGACGATCTCTCATGACAGCGGCGGCCGGGTGCTGCTCGCGATTCGTACGACGGACGCCTGCACCGAGCCACTGCTCGACATGTTGGTTGATCTACGCTGGCGCGGTGGCGAAGTGATCCGGCACTACACGCTGCTACTCGACCCGCCTGGTTTCCACTCGGCCACCCCAGTCGCAAAAGCCGTTGCGGGTGCAGCCGCGAGCTACACCGTACCGGTCAGCGTACTGCCGGCGGTTTCTAGCGCGCTCATCGGGACCTCGACGGCGGCTGTCAAGGCTGCACCGGCCTCGGAAAAGGCCAGCACGACAGCCGGCGAGCCGGCTGCGCGCAAGACGGTCAGGATCGGCGCGAAGGCGACACTGCGCGGCGTCGCCTGGCGCGTGGGCGCGCGTTCCGATGCCGATTTGAAAAAAATGATGATGGCTATCTTCAGCGCGAACCCGAAAGCTTTCGAGGGCAACATCAACCGGCTGCGCCGCGGCGCGGTGTTGACGATTCCATCGGCCATCGAGGTCTCGGCCGTCTCCGCCGCCGATGCCAATCGCGAAATTCAGGCTCAGATGCAGGCCTGGCTCGCATCGAGCCCAAGGGGCAAACCAACAAAATCCGTGGCACCGGCTATTGGAGCGCCGCTATCTTCGACCCGCAAGTCCGCGGTGCTGAGCCGGCCCGCGGCTGGCGGCGCCGAATCGCTAGCCACAGCGATTGCAGATGCGGAAAGTGCTCGGCGCACCGCCTCCGAGGCAGTCGCTGCTGCTCAGGCGGCCCTCGATCGCAGACTCCAGCAGCCGGAGAGTGGGCTCGACGAGTTGCCGGCGCAGTTCGACGGCGAGCACAATGCGTCGGTCCGAGCGCAGGCGCGCTCGACCCTTGCCGAGAAATCACCGGCGGCGGAAGCTCCTCCGCTGGCCAAGTCTGGAGCAGGGCTTGGCTCGAGAATCGCGGCGCTTCTGGGGTTTGCGGCCGCCGCCTTCGGCATCTACGCCTGGCGCCGGCAGCGCGGGCGCCAGCCGCAGCTCACGCCGGTCGAACCCGAATTGCAAAATCTCGCGCCCGTGCAAGTGGCCGCACAAGCCGCCGTCTGCGAGGCGGTGGCCCCCAGTGCGCCGGTCCCCGTGGAGCCGAACGTCGTTCCGCATCCAACGCACGATGCCCCACTCGTACCGGCGTTGAATGCAGAGACGGGGGAGCGGCAATGGGTCGCCGACGCATTGGCCCGCCGGCACACCAGCCTAGCCACCGAGCCCAGCAGCGTGGGCAATCCCAAGTACGTCATCGACCTCGATAAGCTGGAACTATCGTATCAGTTGCCAGGCAGCGGCGACCTCGACAAGACCATGGAGTTCCGCGATTCGGACCAGACGGCCACACTTCCGGCCCCGGCGGAGTACTGCGTTGATGATTCCACCGTCGAGATGATGCCGGTCGACGCCGTTGCCATCGCCGAGATCCTCGAATCAACGACGCCGGCGCCTGGCATCCCGGAGATTGCCACGCCTGCGATTAAGGCAGGCACCGATGCGACCAGGCTCGATTACGACTTGCTCAATCTTGACGCGGTGGTGCAGCACGTTCAGATGCCGAGCGCGCTGCACGAAAACGTCGGGTTCAAGGAACGCCGCACCAGTCTCGTCGACGCACTGAAGATCGCCACGGTACGTGAGCCGCATCGCCGGGATCTACAAATGAAGTTGCTGGAAACGTATTTCGCTGCCGCCGCGACCAACCGTCAGGGATTTCTCGATATCGTTCAGAAAATCGCCCAAGAGCGCGCCAGCCTGGATAAGGGCGCGTGGGACAAAATTATCTGGATGGGCCAGCAGATCGCCTCGGATAACGCTTTGTTCGCGCCTATCGACCCGCAGGCGGACGAGGAAGATCTAGCTGATTGCGCCTGACGCTTGCGGGCCCAATCGGGCGGCCATTGACGTTGTAGATGGGCCAGCGCACCCGGCCCAGGAAAAAAATTAGAAATTTTGGTGCCGGAGATAGGAATCGAACCTACGACCTACGCATTACGAATGCGCCGCTCTACCAACTGAGCTACTCCGGCAACGGGGAAAGGCCTTGATTTGAAGCGCGGCATTCTAGTCAGCCGGCGCGCCGCAGGCAACGCGGGCTTTCAGGCTCTGCGACGCAGTCGGATGACCAGGTCAATGCCCGCGAATTCCATGCCCGGCGGCGGCGGCGGGAGCTTGGCAAACTCCACCTCTGGCAGTGCCACATCACTGAGCTGCCCGGTATCCTGATCATGGAAGTGATAGTGCGCCTCGACGTTCGAATCGAACCAGGCGCGCAGGCCATCGACATTCAGCTGCCGGATCAGGCCGTGCTTGGCGAACAGATTGAGCGTGTTGTAGACCGTCGCCTTTGAGACGTGGCCACCCAGGCCCTCAAGGGCTTCGGTAATCTGCTCGGCCGATAGATGTTGCGGCGCAGCAAGAAGCACTTTCGCGATCCGCAAGCGCTGCTCGGTCGCCCGGATACCGCAGGCCTGAAGGCGCCTTGCGACTTCCGATCCCGAGACCCCGGCAGATCCAGCGGCGTGTGACATGGGCTGATTATAGCTATCCGCCCCGGCCGAACCAGCCCGACACGGCAGAACCGCGAACCTGGGCCGGGTGCGCGCGCTTCGCGCCTAGCTGGCGCCTGACGAACCCGGTCCGCGCGCGCGCAGTGCTCGCGGCAACCCAAACACGACGTGCTCCTCGCGACCGCTAAGCTCCTGTGGCAGCTCGCCGCCCCACCGCTGCAGCTGCTCGATGACTTCGCGGACCTGGATCTCCGGGGCCGAGGCGCCGGCGGTCACGCCAACCACCTGCGCCTCGCTGAACCAGGCGCGATCCAGGCCCTCGGCCCCATCGACCAGGTAACCTGCAATACCGGCACGGTCGGCGAGCTCGCGCAACCGGTTGGAATTGGAGCTGCTCTGGGAGCCCACCACGATCAGCACGTCGCACTCGGCCAGCAGCTGCTTGACCGCATCTTGCCGGTTCTGGGTCGCATAGCAGATATCTTCGTGGCGCGGCGCCTGCATGGCCGGAAAGCGCGCGCGCAGCGCCTCGACAATCGTGGCCGTGTCATCGACCGACAGTGTCGTCTGGGTCACAAATGCCAGGCGCTCGGGCATGCTGATCTCGAGGGCCGCGACATCCGCGACGCTCTGCACGAGCAGCATGCGCCCGCCAGCGCTCGCATCGAAGCGGCCCATCGTGCCCTCCACTTCCGGATGACCCAGATGTCCGATCAGGATCACTTCGCGTGCCTCGCGCGCAAAGCGCGCCACTTCCATGTGCACCTTGGTAACCAGCGGGCAGGTGGCATCAAAGACCTGGAGGCTGCGCCGCTCGGCCTCCACCTGCACGGCGGTCGCGACCCCGTGCGCCGAGAAAATCACCGTGCCATCGTCGGGCACTTCATCAAGCTCCTGCACAAATACCGCGCCCAGCGTGCGCAGGCGATCCACCACATTCTTGTTGTGCACGACTTCATGACGCACATAGATCGGTGACCCGAACAGCTCGATGGCGCGCTCGACAATCTCGATCGCCCGATCCACACCGGCACAGAAGCCGCGCGGGTTGGCGAGCAGAATGCGCATGCGACTCAAGCCTGCACCGAGCCGGGATGACGCCCGGTGAAAAAGGCATCGATCAGCAGCAGCGCCGCGCCTACCGTAATCGAGGAGTCGGCCACATTGAAGGCCGGGAAGTACGCGTTGTGCCAGTGCACCTCGATGAAATCGACCACGTAGCCATAGCGCACACGATCGATCACGTTGCCCAGCGCCCCGGCAATGATCAGTGCGATCGCGGCCGCAATCAGATTCGCGCGCCGCTCGAGGCGCGCGAGCCATACCACGAGCGCGGCACTGACCACGCACGCCAGGGCCGTGAAGAACCAGCGCTGCCAGCCCGAGGCGCCGGCCAGGAAACTGAAGGCAGCGCCCGGATTGTGCAGACGCGTGAACTCCAGCACCGGCAGAATCGGGTAGATCCCGGTCATCGGCAGGTGCTGCTCGATCGCATGCTTGCTCCACTGATCAAGCGCGATCGCGACCACCGTCAGGCCCAGCCAGATCAGGCGCCCGCGGCCTTCGGTTGATGCGTTCATCTACACAAAGCGGCGGTGTTCACCGGCCGTCTCCAGGTTCTCGACACAGCGCAGGCACAGCAATGGATGATCGGCGCGCTGACCGACATCCTCGCGATGATGCCAGCAACGCTCGCACTTTGGGGCTTCGGTGCGTCGCACACGGATCCACACGCCGCCACCCTCCACCGCGCTTGCCTCGATGGCCCCGGGCGGTGCCTCACGCACCTCGTGCACGCGGGTTGCCGAGGTGATCATCAGGAAGCGCAGCTCCTCACCCAGCGCACTTAAGTGCGGGTACTGGGCCGCGCTGCAGTAGACATCAAGCTCAGCCTCGAGCGGCGCGCCGATGGTACCCGCGGCCCGCAGCTGCTCGAGCTCGCGCGTCACTTCGGAGCGCAATGCGAGCAGCCGCGTCCAGTCGATTGGGCTCTGGGGCACCGCGGGCAGCGGGTGCCAGAGGCTGAGGAACACCGATGCGGCGTGCTCGCCGGGCAGGTGCCGCCAGATTTCCTCGGCGGTGAAGGACAGGATCGGTGCCAGCCAGCGGCACATCGCCTCGGCGATGTGCCAGAGCGCCGTCTGCGCCGAGCGGCGGGCGTGACTTGCCGCCGGGGTCGTGTAGAGCCGGTCCTTGAGCACATCCAGGTACAGGCCACCCAGATCCACGACGCAGAAGTTGTGGACCTTCTGGTAGATCGCATGAAAGGCGTAGGTCCGGTAGGCATCAGTGATTTCCTGCTGCAGCACCTGGGTACGCTCGAGTGCCCAGCGATCAAAGGCGATCATCTGCGCGGGCGCGAGCGCATGCGAGGGCTCGAAGCCATGCAGGTTGCCCAGCAGGAAGCGCACCGTGTTGCGCATGCGGCGATACGAATCACTCATGCGTCGCAGGATTTCCTGCGAGAGACTCATCTCGTTGGAATAATCGGTCGCCGCGACCCACAGCCGCAGCGTGTCGGCGCCCAGAGTCTTCATGATGTCCTGGGGCTCAATGCCGTTGCCGAGTGACTTGGACATCTTGCGGCCCTTGTCATCGACCGAGAAGCCGTGCGTGAGCACGCCGCGGTAGGGAGCGCGGGCGTAGAGCGCCTCGGACATCAAGAGCGAGCTATGGAACCAGCCGCGGTGCTGATCGGAGCCTTCCAAATACAGATCCACGGGCGAATGGAAATCCGAGCGTGTGGCCGCGACGCACTCGAAGGAGAGGCCCGAATCGGCCCACACGTCCATCACATCGCTGACCTTCTCGTAGTCACTGGCTTCGCTCCCCAGCAGTTCAGCCGGATCCAGATCGAACCAGGCATCGATGCCTCCGATCGCCACGCGCGCGGCAACCTGCTCGATCAGCTCCTGGGTGCGCGGATGCCATTCGCCGCTCACGCGGTGGGTGAAGAGCGTGATCGGCACGCCCCAGACGCGCTGGCGCGACAGGCACCAGTCCGGGCGGTTCTCGATCATGCCGGTGATGCGCGGCTGGCCCCACTCCGGAGTCCAGGTGACCTGCTTGATGTCGCGCAGCGCGCCGGCGCGCAGGCCCCGCTTGTCCATGCTGATGAACCACTGCGAGGTCGCGCGGAAGATCAGTGGGCTCTTGTGCCGCCAGCAATGCGGGTAGCTGTGTACGTGCGCCTCACTGTGCAGCAGCGCGCCGCGTTTATCGAGCTCGGCCACGATGATCGGGTTGGCGGCATCGACTCTGAGGCCGCTGACAAGTTCGGTGCCCTCGAGGAAGCGGCCGTCGGGCCCGACCGGATTCACGATCGGCAGGCCGTAGCGTATGCCCACCGCATAGTCCTCCTGGCCATGCGCCGGCGCGGTGTGGACGGCACCGGTGCCGGCATCGAGTGTCACATGATCGCCGAGGATCACCGGCACCGGATGCTCGCGCCACGGGTGCTTGAGCATCAGGCCTTCGAGCGCCTGCCCCGGGAAACGTCCCAGCACCGTGCCACTGAGGCCATAGCGGGCCAGGCAGCCTGAGACCAGCGCCTCGGCCAGTACCAGCACCTGAAATGCACCGTGCCGCTCCACCTGCACCGCTGAGTATTCAAAGTCAGCCTTGAGCGTGACCGCTTCGTTGGCGGGCAGCGTCCAGGGGGTCGTGGTCCAGATCACCAGCGCCACCGGCGTCCGGGCCGGCACCACGATGCCGGTGCGCTTGTGAAAATCTTCGCTGTCCGCGACGCTGAAGGCGACATCGATCGCAGTGGAGGTCCGATCCTCGTACTCGACTTCGGCCTCAGCGAGTGCCGAGCGGCAGTCGAGGCACCAGTGCACCGGTTTCAAGCCGCGATACAGATGGCCGTTGGCAATGATCTTGCCGAGCGCACGGATCTGCTGGGCCTCGTAGCCTGGCGCCATCGTCAGGTAGGGATTGTCCCAGTCCCCCAGCACGCCCAGGCGCTGGAAGTCCGCGCTCTGCTGCGTGATCTGCGCCTGGGCAAAGGCACGACAGGCGGCGCGAAAAGCGCGCGCATCGAGTTTGTGTCCCGGCTTGCCGTGCTTCTTCTCGACCACCAGCTCGATCGGCAGGCCATGGCAGTCCCAGCCGGGTATATACGGCGCATCGGCGCCATCGAGCGTGCGCGACTTGACGATGATGTCCTTGAGAATCTTGTTGATCGCATGCCCAAGATGGATCGCGCCGTTGGCATAGGGCGGCCCATCGTGCAGCACGAAAGGCGGCCGCCCCTTGGACTCGGCGCGGATGCGCTGATAGATGCCCTGCTGCTGCCAGCGCGCGAGCTGCAGCTTCTCGCGATTTGCCAGATCCGCCTTCATCGGGAAGTCGGTCTGCGGCAGGTTCACGGTCTTCTTGTAGTCAGTCTCAGCCAAGCCACTCACCTTCTGGACAAACAATGAACAATCAAATTTAAGCGTCCTGCGTCTTGAGCAGCGCCCGCGCCTGGGCAGCATCCTGCTGCATTTGCGCTACCAGCAGCGGCAGCGAATCGAACTTGGCCTCATCGCGCAGCTTGGCGATGAATTCAATCTCGATCTCAGCACCATACAGATTCCCGCTCCAGTCAAACAGGTGCGCCTCCAGCAGCGGTTCGACGCCCGCGACCGTCGGGCGCGTGCCCAGGCTCGCAACGCCTGGCCAGCCCATGAATCCTGGACCGTGGATACGCACCGCGAAAATTCCCGCCAGTGCCGCACGGCGCCGGCGCAGCGCGAGGTTGGCCGTCGGGAAGCCAAGCGTCCGGCCCAGTTCCCGGCCGCGCTGCACCCGACCACGCATCGTGTAGGGGCGCCCCAGCAGCTGCGCAGCGCGGCCGAACTCCCCGCGCGCGAGCGCCTCACGCACCAGCCCGCTGCTGGCACGCTGCCCGGCGAGCAGCACCGGCGCGATCACTTCGACCGCGATGCCAAGCGCCTCGGCCTGAGCGAGGCACCACTCAGCATCCGCCTGACCTTTGTGGCCGAAGCGAAAGTCATGCCCGATGATCAGCTGGCGCGCGCCCCAGGCCACCAGCGTGCCGAGAAACTCGGCCCCCGACTGCGCCCGCAGGCGCTCATTGAAGGGCAGCTGGCAAAAGGCATCCAGTCCGAGTGATTCCAGCAGGTGCCAGCGCTCGCGGAAATTGGTCAGCCGTGCCGGGGGCGTCGCTGACTGCAGGTACTCGCGCGGCATCGGCTCAAAGCTCACAAGCGCCGCACGCAGGCCGCTCGCGGCACTGTGCTCCAGAACCCGTGCAATCAAGGCCTGATGGCCAACATGCAGGCCATCGAAGGTCCCGATGGTGACGACACTTTCGAAAGCTTGCGCGCGCGATGCGGTCAGTCGGCGGATCAGCTCCATGGGTCCTTCAAAAAAAGCAGCGCGCAGTCAATCCATTATAGCGGGCTCGAGAATACATCACGATACCTGACGCCGAGCAGCAACAGCACCAGCGCGTAGCTGAGTGCGCCACCCACAATCCCGACGCTGCAGTGGAGAATGCGTGCCCCCGCATGCATCAGCAGCCAGGGCTCTGGCGCCCCGGAAAACCACAGCAGAAATGCGGCCATCACGGCGCAGGCGATCCCGATCCGCAGCAGCAGCAGCAGCCAGCGCCCTTCGGGTCGATACACGCCGGCGCGGCGCAGCCCCTGCCACAGCAGCAGCGCATTGAGGGTCGCGCCGACGCCGGTGGAAAGCGCCAGCAGGATGTGCGGCGCCTGCAGCTGTGTCTTGAGCGGGGTCAGGCTCAGCAGCGCGTTGAGCCCGATGTTCGCGCCCAAGCCCACGAGCCCGGCGCGCACCGGAGTCACTGTGTCGTGGCGGGCAAAGAAGCCGGGCACGAGCACTTTGACCAGGCTGAACATCAACAGTGCCGGGGCGTAAGCGGCCAGCGCCGCGGCAGCCATCTGCACATCGAAGGCCGAGAAATGCCGGTAGCCGAATACCGATGCGGTGATTGGCCCGGCAAAGCACAGCGCCCCGACAGCCGCCGGCACCGCCAGCAGCACTGTCAGGCGCAGCGAGAAGTCGAGCACGCGCGAAAAAGCGGCGACCGAGCCCTGCGCATGAAGCGTCGCCAGTCCCGGCAGCGTGACGGTCGCCAGTGCAATGCCCACCAGGCCCAGCGGGAATTCCATCAGCCGGTCGGCAAAGTACAGCCAGGAGACACTGCCGGTGGCGAGCAGTGAGGCGAACACCGTATCGAGCACCAGGCTCAGCTGCAGCATCGAGGAGCCGACGATGCCGGGCAGGATGCGCGCGAGCATGCGCCGCACGCCCTCGAGATCCGGATTCCAGCGCGGCCAGCCCAGCAACCCGAGCCGCTGGAGCGCGGGCAGCTGCAGCAGCACCTGCACACTGCCGGCGGCGAGCACACCGATCGAGAGCACCTGCGCCGGTTGACTGCTGCCCATCGCCAGCACCAGGGCGGTGAAGATCAGCATCAGATTCAGCGCCACCTGCGTGAACACCGGCAGCGCAAATCGCTCGTAGCTGTTGAGCACGCTCGAGAGAAGCGCCGTGATCACAACGCACACCAGATACGGGAAGGTGAAGCGCACCAGCTGGATGGTCAGTGCCATCTGTGCCGGATCCTGCACAAAACCGGGCGCGTAGACCCGCACCAGGAACGGGGCGCCGGCGACGCCGGCCAGCGCCAGCAGACCAAAACACACACCCAGGGTCCCGACGCTGGCACTGATCAGCGTGCGCACCTCCTCGGGCGTGCGCAGCTGGCGGTATTCGGAGATCACCGGCACGAAGGCCTGGGAGAAGGAGCCCTCGGCGTACAGCCGGCGCAGGAAATTCGGGATCTTGAAGGCGACCAGGAAGGCATCGCGCAGGCCGGCGGAGGCGAAGGCCTGGGCAATGGCGACATCCCGCACCAGACCGGTGATGCGCGAGAGCAGCGTCACGAGGCCGACGACCGTGGAATGCTTGAAGATCGCGCGACTCATCGTGGTTTTGGACTATACCGGAGCCAGATTGACAAAAAGAGCCGCCAATCGCACACTACGCGGCTCTTTTTGCGGGAATTTCCCGCAAAAATCACCGGGCGATGGAGAGCTTCAAGCGTGGCGAATACAAAATCAGCGGACAAGGCAGCACGGCAGGCCCAGCAGCACCGGGTGCGCAACATTGCGCTGCGCTCACGCATGCGTTCGGCGATCCGCAAGGTCATCGATGCGGTGGCCAGTTCCAACAAAGAGCAGGCGCGCGCCAGCTACCTCGCTGCCGTGCCGCTCATCGATACCCTGGTGAACAAGAACATCATCCATCGCAACCAGGCCGATCGGCACAAGAGCCGCCTGGCCGCGCGCGTCAAAGCCCTCGCTAAGGCGCCTTAAGCTCCAGATCCTCCACCGCCAGCAGCAGCGAGAGCCGCGCCTCACCGCGCGAAATCTCGCGCCAGTGCGTGCCTTCGGGCCACGGCTCGAGCGCTCCGGCCAGAGCCCACAGCAAATTGAGCGACGCCTGGCCCCTGGCGCGCTTCAGATCCACATAACTTTGTACGGCACCGCGCCGGCGCAGATCCTCGGCGGTGCGGATACCGATGTCGGCCAGCAGCTGCTCGGAGCGCACACCCAGATTGCGAAGATCCCGCAGCCGCAGCCGCAGCTTGCCAGCCGCCAAGCGCTGGCGGACCTTGATGTTACGCGCTGTCACCCGGAGTGCTCGGGGTCTCGAGGAAACGCATCACGGCCTCGGCCAGCTCCTTGGTGCCGCGCCCGGTAGCCCCCGAGATCAGAAAATGCGGGCCCTTGAAACGCAGCCGCCGCACGATGTCGCGCGCGACTTTTTCAGCTTCATCATCGGGCAGCAGATCGCGCTTGTTCAGGATCAGCCAGCGCGGCTTGTCGACTAGATCGGCGCTGAATTTCTTCAGTTCCTTCACGATTGCGCGCGCCTCTACGACCGGATCGGTGGACGGATCCGGTGGCGCGATATCGACCAGGTGCAGGAGCACGCGCGTGCGTTGCAGATGCTTGAGGAAGCGAATCCCCAGCCCTGCACCTTCGGCTGCGCCTTCTATCAGTCCCGGGATGTCGGCCATCACGAAGCTGCGATGCTCGCCGCAGTACACCACGCCCAGATTCGGATAGAGAGTCGTGAACGGGTAATCAGCGACCCGCGGCCGCGCGGCCGAGACCGCGCGGATCAACGTTGACTTGCCGGCGTTGGGGACGCCGAGCAAACCCACATCGGCAATGACTTTGAGCTCCAGGTTCAGGACGCGTTTCTCGCCGGGCAGTCCCGGCCCGAACTGGCGCGGCGCCCGGTTCGTGCTCGATTTGAAACGGGTGTTGCCCCAGCCGCCCTTGCCACCCTGGACCACTTTGAGTTCCTGGCCGGCCTGCTTCAGATCCCCGAGCTCCTCGCCGGTTTCAGCTTCACGCACCGCGGTCCCCACCGGCACCGTGATGTACAGATCCTCCCCGCCCCGGCCAGTGCAGCCGTTGCCTGAGCCACCACCGCCTGACTGGGCTTTGTAGGTCCGGACGATGCGAAAGTCCGCCAGGGTATTGATGCCCTCAGCCGCGCGCAGCCACACGCTGCCACCGGCACCGCCATCGCCACCGTCCGGGCCGCCAAAGGGCGCGGATTTCTCGCGCCGGAAGCTCGCACTGCCGCGGCCGCCGTTGCCGGCCTGGACCTTGAGCGTTGCCTCGTCGACGAATTTCATGCTGATGCTGCTGTGTTAGGAGGGCATGGACTTGCCGATCATAGTCCTGCCAGAAAATAAAAACCCCGGCGAGGGCCGGGGTCGGTTTCAACTGGGCAGGCCTTCCGCACTTGGGGGAGCCTGCAAAGTCGCCTCAGTTGGTCTTGGCCTTGGGCTGAGCTTCGGCGGCCGCTTCGGGCAGGACTGAGACAAATGCGCGCTGCTCGGCGCCTTTGCGACTGAACACCACCTGGCCGTGCGCGAGTGCAAACAGGGTGTGGTCCGTGCCCACGCCGACATTCGCTCCAGCACGCACTTTGGTGCCGCGCTGGCGGACGATGATGTTGCCGGCCACCACGTGTTCGCCGCCGAACACCTTTACACCGAGGCGCTTGGCATGGGAATCGCGACCGTTGCGAGTACTGCCGCCTGCTTTTTTATGTGCCATGAAACTGCTCCAATCCTAATCTTGTCGATCTACCAGTGAGCTGCGCAGCCGATCAGACCAGGCTGATATCGGTGACGCGCACCTGTGAATAATGCTGGCGGTGGCCCTTCATGCGCATGTAGTGCTTGCGACGGCGGAACTTGACGATCGAAACCTTATCGCCCTTGCCATGCTCTTCAACGGTGGCCGTGACTTTACCGCCCTTGAGCATCGGTGCTCCGACCTTGATGTCGGCGCCATCGGCAATCAGCAGCACCTGGTCGAACTCGACGGTCGAGCCTGGCTCGGCGGTCAATTTTTCGATCCGCAGCACCTCACCCTTTTCAACTCGATACTGTTTGCCGCCTGTGGCAATGACCGCGTACATTTATCTGGACTCCGTAATAACATCCGCGCCTGATAGGCCCGGGGGCAGAAAGGCCGGGCATTCTACTGGCCATGGCCGGACGGGTCAAACGACGTTTTCTTTCGGAGAAACAGGTAGTTGAATACGGTGCTCCAGTTCCCGCCAACCTCGGCCGCAGGCTCGGCTGCCGCCCTGGAGCAGATCCGGGGCCTGGTGCGGGCGGATCTTCAGGGGGTCGATGCCGCGATCCGCAGCGGCCTGAAGAGCATTGTGCCGCTGGTCGACCAGGTGGCCGAACACATTATAGGGGGCGGCGGCAAGCGCCTGCGGCCGCTGCTGGTGGTCCTGGCCGGGCGTGCCTGCGGCGGTACCAGCGCCGCCTGCGTACAGGCTGCGGCCTTCATCGAATTCATCCATACCGCCACCCTGCTGCACGATGATGTCGTGGACATGTCTGCCCTGCGGCGCGGGCGGGACACGGCCAATGAGATCTTTGGCAACCAGGCCAGTGTGCTGGTGGGCGATTTTGTCTATTCGCGCGCCTTCCAGATGATGGCGGCCGTCAAGTCGCAGCGGGTCATCGAGATCATGGCCACGGCCACCAATGTGATCGCCGAGGGCGAGGTCCTGCAGCTGATGAATGCCCGGGATCCTGAGACCTCGGAGGACCGCTACCTGCAGGTGATCTACCGCAAGACCGCCCAGCTGTTCCAGGCCGGTGCCGAAGTGGCGGCGGTCGTTACCGGTGCCGAATTGCCGGTGCAGCAGGCCCTGGCGCGCTACGGCAAACATCTCGGCACTGCCTACCAGTTGGTCGACGATGTGCTCGACTACCAGTCCGACCCTGCCGAGCGCGGCAAAAACCTGGGCGATGATCTGGCCGAGGGCAAGCCGACATTGCCGTTGATCCACGCGCTGAAGCACTCCGATGCCAAGACGGTCCAGATGATCCGCACCGCGATCGAAAACGGTGCGCGCGGCCAGCTGGATGCGATTCTCGCTGCAATTGAATCAGCCGGTGGGCTTGAGTACACTGCGCGGCTCGCAAAATCCGAGGCCGACCAGGCCTGTGCAGCGCTCGAGGGATTGCCCCCGAGTGCGTATCGTGAGGGCCTTCAGGCACTTGCCCGGTTTGCCATCGAGCGCAAGCACTGAGCTTCGGACCAGGACCGGGGCGCAGTCGATCGGGGTGTAGCTCAGCCTGGTAGAGCACTACGTTCGGGACGTAGGTGACGCAGGTTCAAATCCTGTCACCCCGACCATTTCCTGTAATGCGTTCCGCTTTCCGGTCGCTTCCGCAACAATTTGCGGCCAGCGCACTTTATGGAGTGCGGATGTCATTCGGAAATCCTCCAGCGGAACCGCCTCCAGGGGGTCAACGCCATACAGGAGGAACACCCTGACGGCGGCGATGTCGCTGGCGATCTCAGCGATGCGCTCAAGGAGTTTCAGACCGATTCGTTCACCCCGCGTGGATACCTCCTGATGAAGGAAAGCCCGCGCAACGCCTATGGCAAGACGCGCTTGGGCAATCCCGGCCTCCGTACGTTTCTCGGGCAGTGCATGCAGGTTCTGGATGCGGCTGTCGAGCACGTCTATAGGATGAATGACCCTAAGCCGACCGATTTCCGGCACATCCATTTCAATGGCGCGACGTGCTAGATCCTTGGATGTGAGCCCCACTACGCCAGACAGAAAGTGCACCTGCTTGACCTGCCCGTTGTCAGTGCGTTGAGTGACCTTGCCGGTTTGAGGTGTCGCATCATCCAGTGCAGGAATCCAGACCTGCCAGC
>Ga0302314_10013693_pt1 | contig 13923 bp, 16 predicted proteins | sample III_Palsa_N2_3_FD_200533 | JGI IMG/M metagenome (GOLD analysis project Ga0302314, IMG submission 200533) | Peat permafrost microbial communities from Stordalen Mire near Abisko, Sweden - III_Palsa_N2_3 | ecosystem: Environmental > Terrestrial > Soil > Palsa > Peat permafrost | place: Sweden... | reverse complement strand
CTGGCGATCCGCATCTTCTCGATGGTCTCCTCGGACTGCACCAGGGGACCGTCGTACGGCTTCGGGCCGGCCTTGCCGACGTATTCGGGCCGACTGATCCGAGCGGGGACCGTGCGGGTGGGCGAGAGCGTTCCAGGGACTAAGGCAGCCATAAGAATGAGTCTAAGCTCCCGCAGCCGGGCAATAGGAACCGCGTAGGCCGCCAATCCAACCATGGAGGACACACGCGATGATCGACCAGGAACCGCAGTGGTTCTACTGCCTCAAGCATCACACGGTGGAGGGAATCGTCGGCTGCAAAGCCAAGGACCGCCTAGGCCCGTACCACACTCAGGAAGAGGCCGCGCACGCTCTGGACAAGGTGCGCGAACGCAACGAGGCCTGGGCCAAGGGGGACCCGCAGTAGCCGTCGGGCCCGGCCGGGCCGGCTCACCAGGATTCGACGGCCGGGCCGTTGATCCGGTCCATCCACCGGGTCATCCGGGTCCGCAGCCCGCCCGTCCGGCTGTCCCGGGCCGTCGAGGCCAGGCTCAGCAGGTGCTGGGCGGTATCGAAGGTCAGCGCCCCGGTGTCGAACCTCGGTCCGGTCCCGGCCTCGCCCCCGCGCTCCGGCACGATCAGCGTCTCGTGGGCGATCGACCCCAGCTCCGGCGCGGTCTGCGCCAAAGCGAGGATCCGGGTGCCCTTGCGCCGGGCCCCGCTGATCCGCTCCAGCAACTCCTCGTCCGGGTCCGCGGCCGCCACCACCAGCAGCGCCTCACCTCGCCCCGACTGGGCCAGCCGTTCCCAGCCGGTGGACAGGTGCGCGGGCGCGTCCGCGGCGGGGGCGGCGCGAAGCAACGTCGGGGCGAGAAAGGGCAGCTGCGCCCACACGGCCTCATCGGCCAGAAGCGCGGTGAAATGCCACGGCTCGGCCTCCGCGGGACCGGCCACCAGCAGCCCGCCGGCGGTCTTCGGCGCGGCCTGCAGCGCCAGCCCGAACTCCGCGCTGGCAGCCACCCAGTCGGGCTCGGCGGACGTCGCGATCAGCAATTCCCGCAGAGCGACCGCCTGGTCTCTGTCCATACCGGACATCGTGCCAGGCGGCCGCTTGGAAACCTAGGCGACCGCCATACCCGGCCGCCGAGGCAATCTCAGTGGAACGTGTGCTCCGGCCCCGGGTAGGACCCGCCCACCACATCGGCGGCGAACTCGCGCGCCGCGTCGCCCAGGGTGGCGCGCAGATCGGCGTACTTCTTGACGAACCGGGCGGTCTTCCCGCTGGTCATGCCCGCCATGTCGGTCCAGACCAGGACCTGTGCGTCGCACTCCGGCCCGGCTCCGATGCCCACCGTCGGGATCTGCAGCAGGTCGGTCACCTGCGCGGCCAGTTCGGCCGGCACCAGCTCCAGCACCACCGCGAACGCGCCGGCCGACTCCAGGGCTTTCGCGTCGGCCAGCAGCCGCTCCGCCTCCTCGTCGCCGCGCCCCTGGACCCGGTAGCCGCCCAGCACGTTCACCGACTGCGGAGTGAGCCCGATATGCGCCATGACCGGTATCCCGGCCTGGACCAGCGCCTCGACCTGGTGCAGCACCCGCCGCCCGCCCTCCAGCTTGACCGCCCCGGCCCCGGCCTCCTTCAGGAACCTGGTGCCGGTCTCCAGCGCCTGCTTGGCCGAGGCCTGGTACGACCCGAACGGCATGTCGGCCACGACCAGCGCGCGCTTGGTGCCGCGGACGACCGCCGCAGAGAGCATCAGCAGCTCCTCGACGGTCACCGGAACGGTGTTGGCGTACCCAAGGTGGTTGTCCGCCGCCGAGTCGCCGACCAACAGGACCGGGATGCCGGCCTCATCGAAGACCCCCGCGGTCAGCGCGTCGTAGGCGGTGAGCATCGGCCAGCGCTCGCCCCGGTCCTTGGCCAGCGCCAGGTCCCGCACGGTCACCCGCCGGCCGGTACCGGTGGAGCCGCCGTACAGGGCGAGCTTGGGCTCCTGGGGCGTTTCGGGCGCGGTGGAAGGTGTGTCTGAAATGGACATGTGGAAGACCACTCCTCAAAAAGATCTCGTGGCACCCCGATGGGTGTCCCCGGACTCTTCGGATGTTCTCACCTATGCGATCTGAGCGCTAGTGCGACGGGAGGCGCACTTGATCAGTTCTGCCAGAACCTGAAGTTGTACCCGCCCACGCCGGAGACCCCGGCCGGCTGCCCGAAGAAGGTCAAGATCGAATCGATCGCGTTCGAGAACCCGTCGCGGACCGGCGGGATCGCCACCAGCAGCAGCAGGACCAGCAGGATGCCGTACGGCCGGATCGGCTCCAGGCCGCGCCGGGTCTCGTAGCGCAGGAACGGCTCGATGATGCCGTAGCCGTCCAGGCCCGGCACCGGGATGAGGTTGAGCACCGCGACCGCGACCTGGATCCAGGCGAAGAAGGACAGGCCGGCCCAGAAACTCGCGTGCGGGCTGTTCGACCAGGCGAAGTCGTTGGGCGTGGCGAGCCCGACCGCGAGCATCGCCAGCCCGGCGAAGACCACGTTCATCAGCGGCCCGGCCGCGGAGATCATGCTGGCCTGCCACTTCGACCGCGCGGCGGCCCGGTTCACCAGCACCGCGCCGCCGGGCAGCGGCAGCCCGCCGATGGCCAGGTAGAAGATCGGCAGGATGATGCTGAGCAGGGGATTCATGTAGCGCATCGGGTTCAGGTCGAGATATCCGCGGGCCGCGATGTCCCGGTCGCCGGCCCGGTGCGCCATATAGGCGTGGCCGAACTCATGCAGGCACAGCACCGTGAAGTAGCCGCCGAGCACGAACAGGAAGGTGGCGATGCCGACGCTGCCGTACCCGAACCACAGGGCGGCGCCCCCGGTAATGGTCACGGCGACGATCCCGAGGAAGACCGGGCTGATCTTGTATTGGCGGGTGGCGCCCCAGTTCGGTGAAGTTCGAGTGTTCGAGCGCTGCCCAGGAAATCCCATACCGGAATGGTAGCCCCCGCAAGCGGACTACTCGTCACGGCAGTGGATCAGCTGCTGAGCGGACCGCCGAGCCCGATCGGGTTGGGCGTCGGCAGAGCCTGGAACGCGGCCGCCGACATCGGGCGGAGCAGTTCTGCCAGCCGGGCCGTCCCCGCCGCGCCCAGCGCCCGCCACGGCCCCGCGGCCAGCCGGTCCGTGGACTCCTCGATCTGAACGTGCGCGGCCTTCGCCACCTCTGTGGCCCGCCCCTCGGCATCGAGCCAGCCTCGCGCCGTCAGCCGGGCCGCGGCCTCATCCCACTCCTCATCACTCCAACCGCGGGCCGGTTGCAGCACACGCCGGTCGTTGTCCAGCGAGGCCCGCCAGACCAGGCTCTCGCAACCGCCGATACCCTCCATGAGTAGCGCCGCCACGTGCCCGTCGCCGCGATGCTCCCGCAGCACGGTCGCCGCCTGCCACAACACGTCCAACGGGTCCGTCGGCCAGGGCAGCGCCGCATTGGCTGCAGCCAGCGGGCGGCCCACCACGTCCACCGCCTCGGCCGCAGCACGGCACAACTCCGCGGCCTCCGCCACATCAACCAACCCGAACGCCTCACTCAGCACAGCCCGAGCCCCGGCCGCTCGGGCGACCAGAGCCGCTTCGGGCGAGGCCAGACTCCACACCGACGGCAGCGCGCGCTCCACCATCGGCCGGTTGAAGCCGAAGAACGCCGCGTACACCGGCGCCGGACCGACCAGCCCGAGCGGAGCCGCCCGCCCGGCGAAGTACCCGCGCCAGAATCCGCGCAGCCCCGCCTCCTCGAAAGCGGCGCGCGCCTGCGGTGCGAAATACGTCACCGCGTGCAACGGCTCAAGCAATGTCCACATGAGCCGCGCCGAACGCCCCGAATCGTCTGCAAATTCCATCCGTTCACACTACCCCCGCCTTGATCCGCTGTGATCCGCCTTGATCGGCAGTACCCAGCAGACTATGTGTCAGATAGGGTGCACCCTGGCTTGGTAACCGTCTCCTTCTCGCGCCAGAGTCCAGGAATCAGGTGGTACGTCTCATGTCGGTCAGCACCTCCGCACTTCTCGCCGTGGTCCGCGCCCAAATCGACCAGATCGAAGCCACCCAGGAGGCGGGCATCGCCAAGGCGGCCGAGCTGATCGCCGGCTGCATCGCGTCCGGCAACGTGCTCCAGATCTTCGGCACCGGCCACTCCGAGGCCCTCGCGATGGAGCTCAGCGGCCGGGCCGGCGGCCTGATCCCGACCAGCAAGATCGCCCTGCGCGACCTCATCCTGTTCGGCGGCGAGGACCTGTCCGTCCTGGCCGACCCCAAGTCCGAACGGGACCCGGACCTGGCCCGCCGGGTCTGGCAGCTCGCCCCGGTCAACCCCGGCGACGTGGTGGTCATCGCCTCACAGTCCGGCGGGAACGGCTCCACAGTCGAGATGGCCGTGATCGCCCGCGAGGCAGGCCACCCCGTCATCGCCATCACCTCGCTGGCCCACTCGACCGCGATCACCTCGCGCCACCCGTCCGGCAAGCGCCTGTTCGAGATCGCCGACGTCGTCCTCGACAACGGCGCCCCCTACGGCGACGGCGTCCTGCCCCTGCCGAACGGCGGCACCGTCTGCGCGGTCTCGTCCATCGGAAACACGGTCCTGGCCCAGATGCTGGTCGCCGAGGTCACCAGGCGCCTGCTCGAAATGGGCACCGAAGTCCCGATCTACGTCTCGATGAACATCGCCGAAGGCGATTCGCACAACGACGTATGGGAAGCCCGCTACCAGGGCCGGATCAGGCGTAGCGCGTACTAGCCCACGAATCAGAATTGCTGCGCATTGTGCTCGGGCATCCCCCGGTGCCGCGACCCGGCTTGGCCGAATTCCGCCTCACACGGCCGATTCGCGGCATTGAAGTCATAGTGCTGCGCGAACAAAGAGGTGTGCGCTCGCTCGTCAGTACCCTGGTCACCGGGTGCAGTGCGCAAGGCGAGCCGAAACTCGTCGACCAACGCGTCGTAAATGGGCGTAGTGGGAACGAGGGGGTTCTGGCGAGCTGTACCGGCGACGAATCCGCGGGGACGGGGAATGGAAAATTGAGCAGCTGTCACACCTGCCCAACGAGGCAGCAGCCCCGAAGGAAATTCGGCCGATCGAGTGATCTGTCACCGGCAGCCTTGGCCTCCGCAAGCGCACCCTGCCACAACCTCGCCCTGCACCACCTCCTGAGCAGGCACGCAGCACCCAACCGTCCCGCAATAGCCATCTTCCTCAACCCCGGCGCCGACATTCCTGCCGAAGCCCTCAGCGTCGGCCTTCACGACATACACCTCCCACGGCTCCCGCCCGGGACCGTGGACCCAAACCTTGTCCTGAAGCGCATAACAGCACGAAGTGTCGCTCTCTTCGGTCGTCGCCAACCCCACCTCCCGCAGCCTCTCGGCCGCGGCTGCCACCTCCCGCGTGCTATCGACCTCAACCCCCAGGTGATCAAGCCGAGTCTCCTGCTCGCCGACTCCCTGGATCAGCACCAACTTCAGCGGAGGATCGACGATGGCGAAATTGGCATAGCCAGGGCGACGCTTGGCCGGCTCGACACCAAACAGCTTGGTGTAAAAGCTCACGGACGCTTCCAGATCTGACACACGCAGAGCGAGCTGAGCACGGGACACAGCGGCCTCCCCAGTCGGATTCTCTCGCTACTTCGACAACTGTCGATACACCAAAGCTTGCCCTAAACATTGATGTCTGTCAATATAGACGCATGCCGAAACAGCAATTGCCGATACTGGAGCCCCCAGCGTGCTGCTCTCCGATGGTGCGCGAGCCCCTCGACGAGAGCGCGGCCGTGGACCTGTCGCGCATATTCAAGGCACTGTCCGACCCGGTCCGGCTCCGGCTGCTCTCCCTCATCGCCTCGCACCTGGGCGGTGAAGTGTGCGTTTGCGACCTGATCGGCCCCTTCGACGTGACCCAGCCGACCATCTCGCACCACCTCAAAGTCCTACGCGAAGCCGGATTGGTCGCCTCGGAGCGCCGCGGCACCTGGGTGTACTACCAAGTGGTGCCCGAGGCGCTCACCCGCCTCTCCGCCCTCCTCCAAACCACTCCCTCCGCTCCCGCTACTCTCGCCGACCTCGGCGCAGCCACGTAACCCTCATGACTACTACCGCTCCGCCGTGCATCGCCGCCCTGCGCCCCGAACACGCCGCACAAGTCCTGAACATCTACCAACTCGGCATCGACGAGGGCCAAGCCACCTTCGAGACAGCCGCCCCCACCTGGGACCAGTTCGACCGGGCGAAGCTGCCTGATCACCGGCACGTGGCCCTGGACGACAGCGGCAAGGTCATGGGCTGGACCGCAGCGTCAAAAGTCTCCGACCGCTGCGCCTACGCCGGAGTCGTCGAGCACTCCGTCTACGTCCACCCACACGCTCGCGGCCACGGCGTCGGCCTCGCACTCCTGCACGCGCTGATCACCTCAACCGAGGCCGCCGGAATCTGGACCATCCAATCCGGCATCTTCCCCGAGAACACCGCCAGCCTCGCCCTGCATCACCGCGCCGGATTCCGCGTGATCGGCACCCGGGAACGGATCGGCTGCCACCATGGCATCTGGCGCGACGTCGTCCTCGTCGAACGCCGCAGCCCAACCATCCCCACGCCACCGCCATAGCCCCAACCGCCGAACACGCCAACAGGAGCGCGGCATGCCCCAACCACCCGCCACGATCCGACAACCGCCCGCCCCAGGCCAAGTCATCGTCCTGACCGGCCCGCCCGGCGCAGGCAAGAGCACCGTGGCGAGGCTGCTGGCCGACCGGCTCTCACCCAGCGTCCACCTGCACAGCGACGACTTCTGGCACTTCATCAAAACAGGCTGGATCGCCCCGTACCTACCGCAGGCCGGCCGACAGAACGAGGTCGTCATCAGCGTGCTGGCCGACGCGGCATTCGGCTACGCAGCAGGAGGGTACCAAGTCATCTGCGACGGCATCGTCGGCCCATGGTTCATCGACGTCTTCCGCACCGCCGCACAAGCCAGTGACCTGCCACTACGTTACGTCGTGCTCCGCCCCGACCAGGCAACCACCCTCGCCCGGGCGACCGCCCGGGGCCCCGAAGCACTCACCGACCCCGACCCCGTCAAATCCCTCCACCACCAGTTCAGCGACCTGGCCGACTACGAAGCTCACGCTCTCGATTCGACGCACCTGTCGCCGCAGGAGACCGCTGACCTCGTCCTGCACGGCCTCACCACGACCACCTACGACCTCGGCGCCCGCTTGCCGTTCAGCACGCGGCCGAGACCTCGAATGTAGCCGGTGACGGTATCGAGTTGGCTCGTAGATGGATGTAGCCCTAGGCGCGTGGCTCCGCCAACGCCGACGAACTCGCCGGGACTTCCGCCGCCGGCGGGGCGGAGGCCGCAGGCGGCCTGGGCAGCAGCTGCCCGCGCCCGATCGCGACCAGGGTGCGGACGGCGATCCCCCCGATCAGCGCGGTGATGGCCGCCAGGACGAGGTACTCGTAGACCCGGAAACCGCTGGGCCTGATGGCGTCGAGCCAGTGGATCCCGGCTGTGGCGACTGCGGCCCAGCTGAAGGTGAACGCCCAGGTGCTGGGCATGAACGGCAGCCGCAGATACGCGGGCAGCATCCGCATCTGGGCCAGCACCATCAGCATGCCGTAACCGGCCAGGAAGGCGACGACCGGGTCGATGCGGTCGCCGTGCAGCGCGAAGTAGGCCAGGGTGGCGACCGCCGCAGGCGCGATCTCAATGGCGAGGGTGGGCAGCAGCGGCGGTGGCAGCAGCGGACGCATCAGCAGCCGCCCGAGGATGATCGAGCCGAGCACCAGCCAGCAGATCATGCCGTATCCGAACATGACCTCGGCGAGCAGCCGTTGCCCGACCTCGGCGGCGGTGGCCGAGGCGAGCAGGCCGCCGGCGACCGTGGGCAGGAAGTAGCCGGGATGGAACTTGTCCAACTCCACCGGCCCATAGATCCACTGCCCGGTGAACCAGGCGCCGAGCAGCACAGTCAGGACGAGGAACACGTCCGTCAGGGCCCGCCCGGCCCCTGCGGAGTGCGGGTAGAGGCCCTCGGCCGCCAGCAGCATCGGCGTGACCACGATCAACGACGCGAACGGCGCGGCGATCGGATCGAGCAGGTCGCGGACGAAGGCAGAGCGGTCGGACAGCACGTAGCGCAGATACCCGACCACCAAGATCAGCCATACCAACGCGGCGAGCGCGAGCAGCACGTCGCCGACCGCCTTCGGCACCTGGCCGTAGTCGGCCATCGTCAGCCAACCGCCACCCAGGCCGGCCAGGCCGAACGGCATTCCGAAGAAATTCAGTGGTATCCGCGTAGCGCTCATCGTCATGACTTCCGTTCGTGCGGCTGTCCGGTTCCGGCGCGGTCGCCGGGTGAGGCCACGGCGTCCGATTCGTGCCGGGTGGTGCACTGACCACACTGCCGCACCCCGGCCGACCAAAAAAGGAGCAATCGCCGAACACACTCTTCAGCTGGCCCGATCAATCGGTCATTGCTCCGTTCGGAGTTACCTGAGCGGCACCCTCGACGCCTCGACGCCTCGATGTCCGTCCGTCCGCCCGCCCACCTCGAGAGATCGCCGCTAACATGGCCTGATGGAGCTGCGCCAACTCGAAGCTTTCGCGGCGGTGGCCGCCGAACTGCACTTCGGGCGCGCCGCGGAGAAGCTCTTCATCGGCCAGCCCACCCTCAGCGACCTGATCCGCCGCCTTGAGCGGGAACTGGGCACCCCACTGTTCACTCGCACGACCCGGCGAGTAGCCCTCACCAGCGCCGGCGCCGAATTGCAGACCCGCGCGAAAGCCATCCTGGAAGAAGTCGCCGCTGCGACGGCAGCGGTGAAACGAGTCGCCGGCGGCGACGGCGGCACAGTGCGCGTAGGCATCAGCCCACCCGTCGCCCCCGTGCTCGCGCCTCACCTCTGCGCGGCATTCGGCCAGGAGGCGCCCGGAGCCGACGTAGTGCTCGAACGCATGTGGCTGCCCGTCCTTACCAGCGCGGTCGCCGACGGCACCGTTGACGTCGCGATCACTTGCGGGATCATCCCCGAGCCCGCTGGAGTGGTCGGTGAGGTATTCGCCGCCGAACCGCTCCTCGTCGGCCTGCGCCCCGAACACCGCCTGGCCGACCAGGACGGAATCCAGCTGGCCGATCTGGCCGACGACGTGTTCGGCCGTACCCGGGACAGCCTGTTCCCTGCCTGGGCCCTGTGCCAACGCCAGGCTCTGGAGACGGCCGGTGTCCAGCCGCGTACGCCCGTGGACCTAGAGGACACAGATCTGGCCGCCTCCCGATGGCACGAACAGCCCGAGATCGACTGGATCATGCTCATCGGCTCACTGACCGCCGCACACGCCACGACCACGACCGTGATCAAACCGGTCGAGCCGCTCCTGCCAGTACCGTTCACCCTGCACTGGAACCCCGACCTGGCCCAGACCACTGCGGTAGCCCGCTTCGTGCACACGGTATTGACCGCCGACCTACCACCCGGCTGGCTCACCCAACCCGGCCACCTACGGCACCATCCCGCCTGACCCACTCCGTCGGCCGGACCCGCCTGCCAAGAACACGAACACGAACCCGAACCCATCCTCAGCCAGTGAGCGCAACTGTCAAAGTTCGCTGCTCGCCCAGAAATTGGAGTGCGCAGCGCAAACCTCGCCGATAGCATCCCTCAATGCCGGCGGTCGAGGTTTTCGTTCCTGCCGAATCTCTTGCCCCTGTCGAGTTTGTTGTCCCTGACGGCATCGGCCCGATTGCCGACGTGGCTGGTCTCAAGGCCGAGAACACACCTGTGTGGCTTGTTCTCAGCCGTGACGGTGTCTTGAGCAGGTGGAACCCGGACTCCGCCGAAGTCGTGGCCCTGGCGTCGGTTCCGGTCGTTGCAGAGGTCCGGAAACGTGTGCCAAAGAAGATCCGGCGTCGCCTGCACGCGCCCCGATGCGGCCGATTCGCGGCCATTGTCGATGACTACGGGAGCAGCGGGAGCTGTCATTGACCTGGTCACTGGCCGCACGAGCATGACGTTGGACGGCGGCGACTACTGCGAGCATGTCGTACCGTTCGCGCTGGCCTTCGCCGAACAGGACGGGGTTCCCGTCCTGATTCACCGGACAGACTGGAACCGACTGGACGTTTCCGACCCTGCTACCGGTCGCCTTCTCACCGAACGCAAATCACCCCGCCCGCGCAAACGCGGCGAGGTCGCCGGCGACGAGACGGCGCACTACCTGGACTACTTCCACGGCGCGCTCTACCTCAGCCCCGGCGGCACGAAGATCTACGACGACGGCTGGGTATGGCAGGCTCTGGGCGTTCCGACAGTGTGGAGTCTCTCGGCATGGCTGCAGGAGAATGTGAGGGAGTCGGAGGGGCCGTCCCTGGTCGACTACCCCGTCTTGGACGAATGGGACCACGGGGTTGTCTGGATCACGCCGAACCGCATCGCCGTGCAGGACGTCGGCGACCCCGAGGAGCCGGCCTGCATTCGGATCCTGGACCCGACCGAGTCCGGACCGAGCCGACACACGACGTCCATGGTGATAAAGACAGTGACGACCCTGTCCGGACCAGGCGGACGTTACTTCACCGACGGAACACTCCTGCTGATCTCGGGCGAGGCGGACCTCGAGGCCTGGGACATCGAGCTGGGCTGCAAGATGTTCGCGGTCCCGGGATTCAAGCCCTTCCGTCAGCACCCGCACAGCCTCGAACTCGTGGAGATTAGCGACCGCACGATACGACGATGGTCACCGAAACAGCCCGCACCATAGAAACCGCGCACGAACCAGGCTGGACATCGCGATGACAGATGGCATGGCCACTGGACGTTTGTGGCTGAAAATCACCAATACCGTCCGCAAATGTCGCAAGAAGCGTGTGCCCGTCGCGGATCGGCGCGATGGCCAGGGCCGCGCTGGTGCTCCTCCACCTCGAGCACTGCCGTCTGCTCCCCAGGCAACTCGCCGCTCGAGGCTATTGCTTGGCGAGGTACACCAGCCGCTTGCTCCGACCCGGCCAATTGAGGTCCGGCGGCCCGTCGTGCACCTTCACCTCCCAGGACGTTAGCTCGTCGAGCAGGGCGTCGAACTTGAACACGATGTCGTCCAGGTCTTCGTCGAGCTCAGCAGTGCGCTGCCGCACGGCGACGTAGAGAACAACCGTGTCGGCGACCAACTCAACCGAGACCCCACGGATTCCACCCGATACCAGCCCAAGAAGTGCCTGCATTGCCCGCAAGGCAACCGTGTTCTCCCGCTCCAGGTCAGTCATGCAACCCATCATGAGCCCCCGAAAGCCCCGTGCGATCATCCGGGCTGCGCGGCCCACCGGCCATCACCTCTAGCGATCGATCGCTACTGAGAACAGCTCATTGCAGGGCGAGCTGCACCGTATTCTTATATCAAGCGATAGTAATATTTAGCCAGGGGCTTACTGCGGCATCGAGTAGCAATCATGGGCAGTCCGACGATCTGCCCTGTCGCTCTGCATCTGATCGACACTCGGCGCCGCAGGAAACTTCGGATACTGGGTGAGTCCGATCAGGAGGTGATTTCGGGAATCAGGTCCGCGATCGACTTCACGATCCGGGACGGGCGGTATGGGAAGCGTTCCACGTCTGCCGCCTGGGTGATTCCGGTCATGACCAGGATGGTTTCGAGTCCTGCTTCGATCCCGCACTTGATGTCGGTGTCCATTCGGTCGCCGATCATCACGGTCGACTCGGAATGCGCCTTGATCTTGTTGAGGCCCTCGCGCATCATCACCGGGTTGGGCTTTCCGACGAAATACGGATCGACGCCGGTGGCCCGGGTGATCAGTGCGGCCACTGATCCGCATGCCGGCAACGCGCCTTCCAGGGACGGGCCCGTGGCATCGGGGTTTGTGGCGATGAAGCGGGCGCCATCGTCGATCAGGCGGATCGCGCGGGTGATCGCCTCGAAGCTGTAGGTGCGGGTCTCGCCGAGGACGACATAGTCGGGGTCGGTCTCGGAAAGGGTGTATCCGGCCTCGTGCAGTGCGGTGGTCAGGCCGGCCTCGCCGATGACGAAGGCTGAGCCGCCGGGGCGCTGCGCGTAGAGGAAGTTCGCCGTCGCCAGTGCCGAGGTCCAGATGTTCTCCTCCGGCAGGTCGATCCCGGTGGAAAGCAGGCGGGCTCGAAGGTCGCGAGGTGTGTAGATCGAGTTGTTCGTGAGGACCAGGAACGGGGTGCCCGCGTCGCGGAGCCGACGGATGAACTGGTCCGCGCCTGGGATCATGTTGCCTTCGTGGATCAGGACGCCATCCATGTCGGTCAACCACGTTGCGACTGGCCTGTGCTTACTCAAGCTTTGGTTTCCTCTCTGGTCGCGGCCCGGCCTGGGTGAGAGACTATCGGCCCGGGGTCCGCCACTGGTTACAGCAATGGTTGCGCACTGACAGTGTCGGTGCGCATTGCTTCCACTGGATGAAACACATTGGGCCGCGCCACTTGTCGTGGCACGGCCCAACAGGCGCGATTAACGCCGGTACGCGTGTCGCCTCTCGGCGGGTGGCACGGCGCAGCTCCAGCCAAACGGTATTCCGCGCCGGCTAATGTTGAGGCCCGGGGACATCGTGCGTACCGGCCCAATCAGGCTAGCATATTGAGCGGTCCGGGATCTACTTCAGACGCTGTTGGCACAGGTCAGCGTGTCTAACGCCCGCCTCTGGCGCTTCCGGCTTCGATCACTTGCTCGGCGATGATCTCAGTCATGGCCGTTTGTTCGGCCTGGGGCGTCAGAGCAGGTGTCGCCAGCCCTACGGGCGGGTCGATTTGCCCGTGGAGGACTGCCGACTCCAGCGTGCGGAGAGTGAAGTGCTTGTGGTCGTCGTGGTTGAAGTACGGGGTCCAGCGGCGGGCGTCCATCACGCGGAAGAGCGGAATGTGCCGGATTTCCAGGCTCAGCAGCACCACGACGGTCGACGCTGCGGCCAGCCTCAACTCGCCGATTCCAGCGGCGGCGCCGATCGCGGCGGCGGCGAAAATGGAGGCAGCGGTTGTCACGCCGTGGAGTACTTCATGGTCGTTCATGGCTTGCCGGAAGCACAGTCCGCCGCCGATGAAACCTATGCCGGTCACGGCGCCACCCAGTACTGCCGGCGAATCCGAGGCCAGAGCCAGTGCGCCGATCAGCGCGGTGCCGGCCCCGATGAGCGAGAAGGTGCGGTCTCCTGCGGGTGCACCGCGGACGGCGCGCTCGAAGCCCAGTACAAAGGTCAAACTCCACCCGACTGCTACCCGGATGATCAGATCCATTTCGTTTATGTGCACTTCGCCCGCCCCTCCATACCCGTGGCCCGCGCGGCGCGGGCTTTCTCATAGGTGTCGTGGGAGAGGAGTATAGGGTCTGGAGCATGACCGGGCATCAATCTTGGTGCGGGATGGGCGGAACAGTACGGCTGTGGACTGCTAACGCGGGTTGATCGCATACCTTGGTTCTTGTGTTGAACAGAGCATGGGTGCGTGGACAGTGTGACCGGATGCTGCTGCGTGCGTGGCAGCGGTTGGGCGAGGCGGGGAAGATCACCAGCACCACGTCTGGGGCGCAGAAGTTCGCGCACTTTGGTGACGGGAGCGCGATCGCCTTTCCTCAAGGGTCCATCCTGGGGGAGAAGTGGATCAGTATTGGGCACTTCACCCTGGTCGGACCGCATGTGACGATCTCGGCCGGGTTCCTGCCTGAATACGACCTTGGTCCGAGCCCCATTGTGCGGATCGGCAGTGGCGTCGTGCTTGGGCGGGGAAGCCATGTGATCGGGCATGAGTCGATCGATATCGGCGATGACGTCTATACGGGCCCTTATGTTTATATTACCGACCAGAATCATAGTTACCTGGACACTCATGTGCCGATTGGTAAGCAGTGGCCGGTGAATGCGCCGGTCTCCATT